>Ga0189288_10087_pt1 | contig 110002 bp, 90 predicted proteins | sample UW105minimetaG_FD_130316 | JGI IMG/M metagenome (GOLD analysis project Ga0189288, IMG submission 130316) | Marine microbial communities from the Costa Rica Dome - UW105 mini metaG | ecosystem: Environmental > Aquatic > Marine > Oceanic > Photic zone | place: Costa Rica: the Eastern Pacific...
AAGAACGGCAGACAAGCTGCCGTTTCCAATGGGTGAAGAGAAAGGGCGATCAATCAGGAGTTAGAGCAACAGCGGATCGGACAGGAGGTCGACGATCTCCTCCAGACCTGCCCTGCGCCGGGAAGTGTGTGGCAGGGTCATCACCAGAAATTTGCCGGTTACAACCTCAGCCTCCGACACGCGGCACAGAGCGCCAGTCTCGATCAGTGGCGCGATCAGACAACCGTGGGCCATCAACAGACCCGCGCCGGATTTGGCTTCTTCCACGGCCAGACCATAGAGAGAGTATTTGGGACCCACTGTTGGATCCCCAACATCTGTGCCCGTCCCCTCTGACCAGAGACGCCAGTCCCCCGACCAGGTTTGATCATGCAGGAGCGGCGTGTCCGTGAAAACCTCAGTTTCTATCAAGGTTGGCGCGCAGACCGGGAAGAGGACGTCCTCTGCCAGCACTCGTTCTTCAGGCACCCCGGTTGGCGCGTCAATGAACAGCGCGAGATCAAACAGATCCCGAGTCAGACTGGGCGAGGTTTCCATCGCGGTCACAGAAATCTTCAGCTCCGGGCGTTGGGCGCGCAGACGACCCAAACGCGGCGGCAACCAGAGCTGCGCCACAGACGGGAGCGCAGCAATGTGGATTTCAGTGGTCGGGCTCAGATTGCGCAGGGCTTGCGTGGCCTCGGCCATCGCGTCAAAAGCCTGTGTGAAAGTTTTGGCCACATCTCGGCCCTCAGCCGTCAACGCCACTCCCTGTGCCTGCCTTCGAAAAAGAGTGACCTGCGCCCAAGCTTCCACCGCTTTGATGTGTTGCGACACCGCCCCCGGTGTCACGCCGAGTTCTTCGCCTGCCGCGACAAAACTTTGCAGCCGGGCAGCAGCCTCAAACGCGCGCAAGGCATTCAAGGGGGGACCTTTGGGGCGGTTGGGTAGAACAGACATCAGATAGCCTTAGTTTTTCTACACCAAGAAATAGCAAATCTGATTTGCGTTGTCAGGGGAGCCTGTCACTCTGAGATCAAAGATGGAGGGGTAAGACATGACATTGGATTTCAGAGACTGGGTGCCAGAGGCAAGTGAAACCCTGGTGCACGACATTGCCAAACGGACGGCGGAGACATCTGCCACGGATATTCTCAGCCGGATCGAGGGCCTTGCAACCAAGAACCGCGACATTCATGAGCGGGAGTGTTTCAACCTCAACCCCGCCACCAATGTCATGAACCCACGCGCCGAGGCGCTTTTGGCCTCCGGCATCGGGTCACGCCCGTCGCTGGGCTATCCCGGAGACAAATATGAGATGGGGCTGGAAGCCATCGAAGAGCTTGAGGTGATTGCCGCTGAACTTGCCGCCGAAGTGTTTGACGCCAAGTTTGCCGAGATCCGCGTGCCGTCAGGTGCGATTGCCAACCTCTACGGGTTCATGGCGACCTGCAAACCGGGCGATACTATTATTGCGCCACCTGCCACCATCGGTGGGCATGTGACCCATCATCTGGCGGGCTGCGCCGGTTTGTTTGGACTGCGCACCGTGATGGCCCCGACGGATGCGGATGGCTACACCGTGGATCTGGACGCGCTGCGGGCGCTGGCGCTCAAGGAGCAGCCCAAGCTGATCACCATAGGCGGCAGCCTGAATCTGTTTGAACATCCGGTGAAGGAGGTGCGCGCGATCGCTGATGAGGTCGGCGCAAAGGTGATGTTTGATGCCGCGCATCAATGCGGGATCATTGCGGGCAAGGCATGGAAAAACCCGCTGACCGAGGGCGCGCATTTCATGACCATGAGCACCTACAAAAGCCTCGGAGGTCCCGCAGGGGGGCTGATCGTCAGCAACGATGCGGAAATTGCACAGGCGCTGGATGCGATTGCCTTCCCCGGGATGACCGCGAATTTCGATGCGGCCAAATCCGCGGCACTGGCGGTGACAATGCTGGATTGGCGCAGCTTTGGCGGGGCCTATGCCAAGGAGATGATTGCCATGGCGCAGGCATTGGCCGCCGCACTGGATGCGGAAGGTGTTCCGGTATTTGCCGGGCGCGAAGGCTATACGCAGTCCCACCAGTTTGCGGTCTTGGCGGAAAGCTATGGCGGCGGACAGGCGGCATCAAAAACGCTGCGCAAGGCGGGGTTCCTCGCCTGCGGTATCGGATTGCCGGTGGCCGAGGTCGCCGGCGACATGAACGGACTGCGCATTGGCACGCCGGAACTGGTGCGCTGGGGCATGACCGCGGGGGATGCCGAGCGGTTGGCCGGGTTGATTGCGGCCGGATTGGCGGGTGACGATGTGGCCGCCGAAGTCAGCGCTTGGCGGCAGAGCTTTGACACAGTGCAGTTTGTGCACAGCTAAAGAAAGCGGGCGGCGAGCGTACGGTTCACGCCGCCTGACGTTTTACTTGCGGCGTGGCGCGTTTCTTCGGCAGCTTGCGGAGTGCGATCAACCCGATGACCACCACGAGATAGATGTAGGGCTCATACTCAAAGCCCTTGGTCTGCATGATGTAATGCACACCACCCAGCGCCACGGCGAGATACGTCATCTTGTGCAGCTTGCGCCAGCGCGGGCCAAGCTTGCGGATCGACAGGTTGTTTGACGTTATCGCCAGTGGCAGCAGAATCAACAGAGAGATCATCCCGACAATGATGTAGGGGCGCTTGACGATGTCCGCCCAGACTTGGCTGAGGATCTGCACATCCAGCACCATCCAGACAAGAAAGTGCAGCAGGATATAGAAAAAGGCAATCACGCCCAGCGCCCGGCGCCAACTTAGCGAGTTGAGCTTTGTGAACCGGCGGAGCGGGGAGACCAGAAGGACGGCGATCAAAACTTGAAGGCCGACTTTGCCCAGCGCGTGCTCCATGGCTTTCACAGGATCAACGCCCAATCCGCCGGTGAACCCCGCATAAAGCAGCCATGTCGGATAGGCCGCCCCAATCAGATAGAGCAGCCAGCTCGGCGTTTTGCGCACGAGGGTGTTTACGGTGTCGATCATCATCAGCCTTTGCAGCAGCTTTCACCCTGTTGGATCGGTGGGCAGGGTACATCACCATAGGAACAAAAGACGCAGCAATCCCCAGCCTTGGGGCGCAGCACCACGCTGCAACCCGGGCACTCCAGAAAGAACTGACAGGCGTCGGTGGGCATCTCAAACGCCTGCACATGCCCACAGGTGGGGCAAGTTAGAGTGGAGGTGAGACTGGCTGCGCGCATGGTCCTAGTAGTTTTTGCGCAAGTCCATGCCTTCGTAAAGGCTGGAGACCTCTTTCTCATAACCGTTGAACATCAGGGTCGGGATACGTTTGGCAAAAAAGCCACCACCAATCGGGCGCTCGGAAGCTTGGGACCAGCGGGGGTGGTCCACCTCTGGGTTTACGTTTGAGTAGAAGCCATATTCACCGGGGATGGATTTGTTCCAACTGGTGGGCGGCTCTGTGTCCGTCAGCGTGATGCGCACGACGGATTTGATCGATTTGAAGCCATACTTCCACGGCACCACCAGACGAATCGGCGCGCCGTTTTGTTTGGGCATGTCTTTGCCGTAGATGCCTGTCGCCATCAGGGTGAGCGGGTGGTTGGCCTCATCCAAGCGCAGGCCTTCGACGTAGGGCCAATCCAAGAAAGGCGAGTTCTGACCGATCATCTCTTTAGGACGGTAGAGCGTTTCAAAGGCCACGTATTTGGCAGAGGACTGTACGCCTGCGAGGTCTAGCAGGTCTTTCAGCTCAAAGCCGTTCCATGGCACCACCATCGACCAGGCTTCGACACAACGGAAGCGATAGATGCGCTCCTCAATGGTTATTTTGGAGAGGATGTCTTCAATCGCATAGTCACCTGGGCGGTCGACCATGCCGTCGATCTTGATGCTCCAAGGCTTGGTGGTCAGGCGGTGGGCATGTTTGGCGGGATCATCCTTGCCGGTGCCGAACTCATAGAAGTTATTGTACTGGGTAATCACGTCGAAATCGGTCGGCGTGAGATCCCCGGCCGCGCGGGATTTGGGAGCGAGGGCGGCAAGACCGAGACCTGCCATGCCGGCCATCACCTGACGGCGGTTCAGATAGGCGGACTTTGGGGTCACGTCGTCATGTGTGAGGTCATTGGTCCAGCGGTGCGCCATGTGGGGTCTCTCCTATTGCGTTGAGAGAGTGATAGCGCAGGCGGTGGGACCCACGCCACACAAGCATGGTCACGATGGTGTGGGACGATTGTAACGTTTGGCACTATCGGTCCGTCATGGAAATGGGGGTCAGCCCCCACACTCCTGGGATATTTGAAGATTTTGAAAGCAGAGGGCTACATGGCGCCAGGGCGAGGGAAGACCTCGTTCATTGGCACGGAGCGGCCGTTGGGTTGCACCAGTCGCACATGACGGCGGCGCAGTTTGCGGGGTTCCGAGACCCCGACGGAATGGGCGATGACCTCGACCTCTTTCACCAGCGCCGTCGCATACCGCGCGACGCGGGGGGCTTTGCGATCCACAACCAGACCCTTCTGAAAGCGCGGATCATGGGTGGTGATTCCGGTGGGGCAGGTGTTTTTGTTGCACTTAAGCGCCTGGATGCAGCCCAGCGCAAACATGAAGCCACGGGCCGAAACGACGAAGTCTGCCCCGGCCGCGAGCGCCCAGGCGATGTCGCCGGGATTGACCAGCTTGCCCGAGGCGATCAGGCGGATGCGGTCGTGCAGCTCAAATTCGTCGCGTAGATCGGCGACCAATGGCAGCGCCTCGCGCACGGGCATCCCAACCAAATCCATCAGCGGCATGGGGGCTGCGCCGGTGCCGCCTTCGCCGCCATCGATGGTGATGAAATCGGGCGCCATATCCGCACCACGCCGGGCGATGGTTTCAAAGAACTCCCGCATGGTGAGTTCCGCGCCAACCACCGTTTTGATGCCTACAGGCTTGCCGGTGACCTCGCGGATGTGGGCGAGGAAATCCAGGAGGTGGTCAAAGTTGTCGATCTCGCGATGACGGTTGGGGGAGATGCCATCCTGACCAACTTCCAAACCACGGATTTTGGCAATCTCTTCTGTGACTTTTTCGCCCGGAAGGATGCCGCCTTTGCCGGGCTTGGCGCCTTGAGCCATTTTAACTTCAAACATGCGGATGCTTTTGTGGCTGGCGATCTCGCGCAGTTTGGCATCGTCCAACCCGCCGTCGGTATTGCGCACACCAAATTTGGCGGTGCCAACTTGATAGACCAGATCACAGCCGCCTTCGTAGTGAAACGGGCTCACACCACCCTCGCCGGTGTTGAGCCAAATACCAGCCTTGGCGGCGCCATGGCTGAGCGCCTGTACCGCTGGTTTGGACAGCGCGCCGTAGCTCATGCCCGAGATGTTGAAGAAAGACGGCGCAAGATAAGGCGTGCGGGCAGTGGGGCCGATCAGCAGCGGCTCGGACTTGGCATATTCATCGTCCAGCGGCGGGAACGGGTCATTCACGAAAATCGGCGTACCGGGCACATTGAGATTTCGGGTCGAGCCAAACGCGATAGTGTTGGATTTGCCCTCCCCTGCCCGGCCAACCCATTCGCGCTGCGCACGGTTAAACGGGAGTTCCTCTCGGTCCATGGCAAAGAAATACTGCCGGAAGAACTCGCCCAACTCCGAGAAGATGTGGCGGAAACGGCCGATGACTGGATAGTTGCGCCGGATCGCGTCGCCGGTCTGGTTGCGGTCGATGATGAAGAGGATGATCGCCGCCACAACCAGCAGCGCGAAGATCAGCACAAAGGTCAGGCCGAGAAATTCCACGACATCAAAGGCTGTTTCCATTGTGCTTTCCATGACTGGCTCCCTTCTGGCGCGTTACGCCTAAAGTGCCGCCCGTTTAGGGCGAGAGCAAGTCACGATTGGGCAACAGCCACGTGAGGCAGATGCAACAATTTTGGGAGCTTGGTGCTACGCAACGCCTGACACCATGCGAGCCGCCTCAAGGGCATAGCGGTCGGTCATGCCGGTGATGAAATCACTCATGGCATGCAGCGCGGTGTAGCCGTCAGTGATGCCACGCAGGTCAAGCGACAGGGCGCGTACCAACTGAGACTCATAGTCCGGCAATCCGTCGCTGTTCCAGCCGTTCTCAGCCAAAGCAGCGTAGACTGGCAACACCCCGTCCAGAACGGTGCGAATGGCGTTGCGACCCTGGATTTCCAGCTTGGTTTTGCGCGGAGCGGTGAACAGGCGCTGTTGGGCAGTCTGCTTGATTTTCTCGAAAGCCGCACCTTTGTCGGACACGGCGATAAGCTCGCCTGAGAACTGGCCAGAGAGAATGGAATCGTGGTTGTCGATGAAGGCCTGCACACAGGCGTCAATCGCGCCGCCGATTGCGCGGGCGCGCATGTAGCTGATGCGTTCATAGGCAGTGTAAGCGGATTGATCGCGGTTAGTGAGGCGGCAAAGGGGGGACAGGAGGTCTTCGACGCGTTCAAGGCTGAGATCACCGGCAGAAAAACCATCTTCGAGATCCACGATGTTGTAGCAAATGTCATCTGCGGCCTCGACCAGATACACCAGCGGGTGACGCCGCCACCACAGGCTGCCGTCTGGCGCGGTCTCTTCCGGTAAGCCAAGCGCCTGTGCGATCTCTTTGAGCGTGTCATACTCGGAATGAAAGGCGCCAAATTTCTTGGCGCCGACGTAGGGTGCCTTGCCACCGTTTGCCGCTTTCAGAACTGCAGATGTGCTGGCGGTCATCGGGTATTTGGTGAAGGCCCCTAACACAGCGTTGGACAGTCGCATGCCGCCTTCGTTGCGGTACATTTCCAGACGGGTGACAATGCGAAAGCCCTGGGCGTTGCCTTCAAGCGGAGTGAACTCGTGGCACTGCTCTGGTGCGACCAGAGCAAAAATCCCCTCGTTCTGGGCAAACTTCTCTTTGAACCAGCCGCCGATGGCCTCTTCGCCGGAATGGCCAAACGGTGGGTTGCCAATATCATGGGCGAGACAGGCGGCGTGCACGATCCCCGCGACTTTGGCGGCTTCGCCTTTGGCAATGTGGCCTTGCGTCTCAAGCCAACTGCCCACTTTCATGCCAAGCGTGCGGCCCACGCTCGCGACCTCAACCGAGTGGATTAGCCGGTGACGCAGGTGGTCATGGTCATAAAGCGGATGCACCTGCGTTTTGTTGGCGAGCCGCCGAAACGGCGCGGAGAAAGTGATCCGGTCGGCATCCTGGACGAAGTTCTGGCGCAGCGGGTCTTCTTCCCGGCCTGCGTCTGCGGCGCGGTCGGTGTTGATCAGGGTGTGCCAATACAAAGTCTTTGGTCCGTCTGTTGTACGCATAGAAGAAAGCCCGCCTGTGTGGCGGGCTTTCCAAGCAGTTTAGAGTTAATGCACGACGGCGTCATCCGGTTTTGGGTTGTCGCTGCTGCCAACCCGATCACCAATCAGCAGGCCTTCGGCACCGGCAGAAACCGGCACGATATCGCCGTCCTTGATGTCACCAGCCAGAAGAGCCTCTGCCAGCGGGTTTTGCAGCGCGCGTTGCATCACACGCTTCAAAGGGCGCGCACCAAAGACCGGGTCATAGCCTTCGTCGGCCAGCCATTTTTTGGCGCCCTCATCCAGCTCAATGCTGATCTTGCGACCGGCGAGGCGCTTTTTGAGGCGTGCGAGCTGGATGTCGACAATGCCGTCCATGTCCTGACGTCCCAGACGGTCAAAGATGATGGTTTCATCCAGACGATTGAGGAACTCAGGGCGGAAGTGGACGCGTACAGCGTCCATGACATCACGACGGGCGTCAGAGGCATCCGCGCCTTCAGGCAGTTGGCTCAACGCCTGTGCGCCGAGGTTCGACGTCAGGATGATCAGCGTTTGCTTGAAGTCCACCGTGCGGCCTTGGCCGTCGGTCAGCACGCCGTCATCGAGCACCTGCAGGAGCACGTTGAAGACATCCGGATGCGCTTTTTCGACCTCGTCGAACAGCACCACCTGATAAGGGCGACGGCGGACGGCCTCCGTGAGAACGCCACCTTCGTCATAGCCGACGTAACCGGGAGGCGCGCCGATCAGACGGGCGACGGCGTGTTTCTCCATGAACTCGGACATGTCGATGCGCACCATGGCGTTGTCGTCGTCAAACAGGAACTCGGCCACCGCTTTGGTCAGCTCGGTTTTCCCCACGCCGGTTGGACCGAGGAAGAGGAAGCTGCCCAATGGACGGTTCTCATCATTGAGCCCTGCCCGTGCACGGCGCACGGCATTACTGAGCGCGGTCACGGCGGAGTGCTGACCGATCACGCGGCGGTGCAGGTCATCTTCCATGCGCAGGAGTTTTTCACGCTCGCCTTCGAGCATCTTGGAGGTTGGGATACCAGTCCAACGCTCGACCACTTGCGCAATCTGTTCCGGGCGCACAGCCTCTTCGACAGTCACTTCGCCCTCAGCGCTTTCGGCCTCTTCGAGCTTTTTCTCCAAATCCGGGATCACACCATAAGACAGTTCCCCCGCGCGGGCGAGATTGCCTTCGCGCTTGGCGATATCCAGATCGGCGCGGGCCTGATCCAGCGCTTCTTTGATGTTCTGCGCCGAGGCCAGCTTATCCCGACCGGCCTGCCATTTGGCGGTCATCTCTGAGGACTTCTCCTGCAGGTCCGCCAGATCCTTTTGCAGGGTTTCCAGACGGTCCTTGGAGGCCGTATCATCCTCAAGCTTAAGCGCCTCTTCCTCGATCTGCAATTGCAGGATCTGACGGTCGAGCGCGTCGAGCTCTTCGGGTTTGCTGTCCACTTCCATGCGCAGACGCGAGGCGGCCTCGTCCACAAGGTCGATGGCTTTGTCCGGCAGGAAACGGTCTGTGATGTAGCGGTGGCTCAGCGTAGAGGCCGCAACCAAAGCCGCATCAGAGATACGCACACCATGGTGCAGCTCGTACTTTTCCTTGATGCCGCGCAAGATGGAGATGGTGTCTTCCACGGTGGGTTCTTCCACCTGAACCGGCTGGAAGCGACGCGCCAGGGCGGCGTCTTTCTCCACGTATTTGCGGTATTCATCCAGCGTGGTGGCACCGATACAGTGCAGCTCCCCCCGGGCAAGCGCAGGCTTGATCAGGTTGGCCGCATCCATCGCACCGTCGGTTTTGCCCGCGCCGACCAACGTGTGCATCTCGTCAATGAAGAGGATGATTTCACCAGCAGCCTCGGTAACTTCAGTCAGAACCGCCTTAAGACGCTCCTCAAACTCACCGCGGTATTTTGCGCCCGCAATCAGCGCGCCCATGTCGAGCGCCAGAAGCTTCTTGTTGCGCAGGCTTTCCGGTACATCGCCATTCACGATGCGCAGCGCCATGCCCTCGGCAATCGCGGTTTTACCCACGCCCGGCTCCCCGATCAGAACCGGGTTGTTCTTGGTGCGGCGGCTCAGCACCTGCATCGCGCGGCGGATTTCATCGTCCCGACCAATGATCGGGTCGATTTTGCCTTCGCTGGCGCGTTCGGTCAGATCCTGGGCGTATTTCTTCAGCGCATCATAGCCATCCTCAGCCGATGCACTGTCAGCGGTGCGGCCTTTGCGGATGTCGTTGATTGCGGCATTGAGCGCCTGCGCAGTAACATTGGCCCCGTCCAGCGCGTCTTTGGCCTTGGATTTCACCATCACCAGCGCCATCAGGATACGTTCTACCGGCACAAAGCTATCGCCAGCTTTTTTGGCAAGCGCCTCGGCTTCGCCCAGCACCTTTGCAGTGGCGTTGTCCATGTAAGGCTGACCGGTATCGCCAGACACTTGCGGCAGTTTACCAACCGCAGCGTCGACTGCCGTGCGCACGAGCTGTGGCGCGCCACCGGCACGGGTGATCAGATTGGCTGCAAGGCCCTGATCATCGTCCATCAATGCTTTTAGAATATGCTCGGGCACCAAACGCTGGTGGTTTTCCCGCATCGCAATGGTCTGCGCAGCCTGAATGAAACCACGGGACCGTTCCGTGAACTTGCTCAAGTCCATGGGTATTTCTCCTTCTTATAAGCGCCCCTCGCCGGTATTGGCGCCCGCTTTGCGGCACGCCCCTGTGTGGGCCTCAACTGAGATGTGGGGAACAGATCAAAACAGATCAAGATGTTCGCCCATGAAAATCGAATGCTTTTGAAGGGTTGCACAGGTCAGTGCGAAAATGGCGCGAAAATTCCCCTAATTTGAGACAAATTTCGCCCTAATTCTGAATCACATTGCTCAGAAGAGCAGACAAGAGAGGGCCGCACCATGCATGTGACCGAGATTCAGATTTCCAACCCAACCTACCGCCAGACCCTTGGTGAGCTGTCCGCTGTGGTCAGCCTGAGCGACGAGTCCCGCGATGTGCGTCTGCATTGCGCCGTACCCGCCGAGGAAGATCGCCCACAGGGTGCCAGCCGTTTGGCCTTGATCAAAGAAGCGCTGCGCCAGTTGAGCCGGATGCCGGAAATCCGCGCGGGCCGCGAAGAGCTGTCCTTTGCGCCGGGCGTGTATCCCAGCGAAGGCTAAGCCTCCTAAGATTCCTTTGATCTGAAAAAACATCAGCCCCCACGCGGGGCTGTTTGTGTTTTTGCAGCCCTCCCCCTTGTGCGCAACGCCTTGCGGCACAGGGCGCGTGGCGCTAGAAGGCAGACGTTTGCTTTGCCCCTAGATAGCCCGGAGATACCGCCATGACCGCTGATGACCGTCTGATTGTTGCCCTTGATGTACCAAACCTGCTGCAAGGTCAGGAGCTTGTGGACCAGATTGGCGATGCGGTGAGCTTCTATAAGATTGGGCTCGGCATGTTAACCGGCGGTGGTCTGGCACTGGCCAATGAACTGAAACAAGAACGCGGCAAGCGCATCTTCCTCGACATGAAGCTGTTTGATATTGGCGCCACGATTGAGGCGGCGGTGCGTGGTCTGGCGCAGTTTGATCTCGATTTCCTGACCGTGCACGGCGATCCGCATGTGGTTGCGGCAGCCAAAGAAGGCGCGGCGGGCAGCAACCTGAAAATTCTTGGCGTGACGGTTTTAACGTCTTTGGATCGCGGCGACTTGGACAACTGCCTGATCAAAGACGGCGCAATTCCTGATCTGGTGACCGAACGTGCGGGCAAGGCGTTTGAAGCCGGGGCGGACGGTGTCATCGCGTCTCCGCAAGAAGCGGCGATGATCCGTGCGTTGCCGGAATCCAAGGGGCGTTTGATTGTCACACCGGGTGTGCGCCCAACGGGTGCAGCGCTCGGCGATCAAAAGCGTGTGGCGACACCAGCCAGCGCCATCAAAGACGGCGCAGACCACATTGTAGTTGGCCGCCCGGTCTGGACAGCCGACAATCCGCGCCAAGCGGCACAAGTAATTGTAAGCGAATTGGCCACGCTTTAAGCGCAGGCGGCCATTGGCAGCATGAAATTCTGCGGATTTTCCGGATGCGTGTCAGCGAGGAAATCGGCGAGACGTGTCTGGAAATGCGGAATGCCTTTGGGGTGGGTGAGATACTCGTGCGGAGACCATGAGTTTCACCCGCTGACCTTCATCCCCCAGAACAATCCGCTCTTCCATTTCCGCAGGCAATTGTGCTGCAAAGAACCAGGTGAAATGGTCGTGACGTTGATACCGGCGGGCCCAGATCACATCATGCTCTGACAGGGTCAGGCCAATCTCTTACTCGGTTTCGCGCAGCGCACAGGCCAGCGCGGCCTCGTCGCCCTCGCGGCCACCACCGGGAAAATCCCAGTAGTCCGGCCAGGGAATGGTGGAGATGTCATCACGCAGCACAGACACCAACTGATCTCCGACAAACACGATCAGCTTGCTGCCGCGATAAGCCCTGTCAGGGAGATTTGGGAATGCTATACTCATGACGTCGTCCGATACAAAGTAATCCAATGCCTGCAGTATGCCGCGATTGTCTTAACGAATTGGAAACCACAAAAAGGTGTCCACATTGTGGCAGCCTGCGTGTGACCTCACATCCGGAACTGTTTGAGCTGTCTATCGCGCATATGGATTGTGATGCGTTTTATGCAAGTGTCGAGAAACGCGATAACCCGGAGTTGATCGACAAGCCGGTGATTATTGGCGGTGGCAAACGCGGTGTCGTGTCCACCGCCTGCTATGTGGCGCGTATTCGCGGGGTGCGCTCGGCGATGCCGATGTTTCAGGCGCTGAAACTGTGCCCCGATGCAGTGGTTATCAAGCCGCGTATGGAGGTTTATGTCGAGGTCAGCCGCGCGATCCGCAAGATGATGGATGAATTGACGCCCGTGATTGAGCCCTTGTCGCTGGATGAGGCGTTTTTGGACATGACCGGCACCACAAAGCTGCATGGTGCGCCGCCTGCAGTGATGCTGGCTCGGTTGACCAAACGCATGAAAGACGAGTTGGGCGTAACTGGGTCCATTGGGCTGTCACACAACAAGTTCCTGGCCAAGGTGGCCAGTGATCTGGACAAGCCGCGCGGGTTTTCGGTGATTGGCAAGACGGAAACTGATGCCTTTCTGGCGGACAAGCCGGTGCGGATGATCTGGGGTATTGGACCAGTGGCGCAGGAGAGTTTGGAGCGCGCAGGCATTCGGACGTTCACCGACCTGTTGCGCTGGGATCAGGAAGACCTGATCGCACGGTTTGGCAACACGGGCTATCGGCTTTGGCATCTGGCGCGCGGACAAGACCGGCGCAAAGTGTCCAACAACGCGCCGATGAAAAGCATCAGCAATGAGACCACGTTCTTTGAGGACACTGCCAGCACAGATATTTTGGACGGGCATCTTTGGCGTTTGGCCGAAAAGGTCAGCGACCGCGCCAAAGCCAAAGATTTGGCAGGCCGCGTTGTGACGTTAAAACTGAAGCGGGCGAATTTTTCCACGATCAGCCGCCGGGTAAGCCTGCGCGATGCGACACAGATGGCGGATACCCTTTATCGCACTGCGCGCGGGCTGTTTGATCAGGTGGGGGATAAAGGGCCGTATCGGCTGATTGGCGTTGGGCTTGCGGATCTGGTACCGGCGACACAGGCGGATCTGTCGGGCGATTTGCTTGACCCGCAAGCGGTGCAGCGGGCCAAGGCGGAGCGCGCCACCGATGCAATTCGCGAGCGCTTTGGCTCAGACGTGATCCTCAAAGGGCGCGCGATGCGTTAGCCCATGCCTTCAGGCCAACGGCGCGGGTATTGCGAAATACAGAGCAGCACATCCGCTCCGGGCAGCACTTTGCGCACGTCGGCAATCATGGTGAGGTTGAGGTCATCGACCTGCTCCGGTGTGACGGGCTGTTTGGGGTTGTAGTAGACGCTGACCGTGTATGTGCGGCCAAGTTTGACCACAGACATATCGGTGAACTCACCCGGCAAATTCGCAACCGAAGCGCGCAGGGCGCGGCGCGCTTTTGCGATGATCTCCGGTTGGGCGGTGACACCGAGCAGCTCGCCCAGACCACCGCCCAGATCGCGAAGCACCTGACGCACGGCGACCAGACAGAGGAAGAACACCACGATGCTATCGCCAATTGGGGCGATGGGCGCGAGGAAGCTATCGCCAAAGGCATAGATCATGCCGAGGCCCAAGGCGGTTGCGACCGTCATAAAACCGTCAATGGCTGCGGCTTTGCTCTCCAGTTTGAGGATTTCGCTGACCTCGCCGGTTTTCTTCCATGTGTGGCGGTGCATCGCCCACAGGCCAAAACAGGTAGCGCTGATCACCACAAAATAGATCAACATAGGTTCATAGTTCAGCGTCGGGATCGCCTCGCCTTGGATATAGTTCAGGATATTCATCACCGCTGATCCGCATGCAAAGAGGATCAGGCCAATCAGCGAAAGCGAACGGAAGGTGACAAACACCGCTTCATCAGCAGCATAGCCCAGGGGGCGGAACCGGTCTGGAGCGGCGTCGACGTTTTTACTGATCCTGCGCCCGATGAAGGCCGAGGAGAAGCCAATCAGGGAAAACAGCCCATCCATCATGATGGCGGTGGAGTTGGAGAGGATCGCGGCCAGCACCCCTGCCCCGCCCATAAACAGACTGCCTGCCATGGCGATGGAAAGCGCCCGCATCTCGTGGATTTTGGTGGTTTCTGTGTCCATGGTGAGTCCTCACGCATCGTGTTCCCGCCAAGATAGGGCATGGCCTGAGGTTTACGAGGGGGATTAGTAGAGGAAGGGGATCAGTTTGGCAGTTTTGGCTGCATAAGCGTCAAACTCCGTGCCGTAGCGTTGGGACAGATAGGCGTCCAAGCCAGGAATGTGGAAAAAGACGAAGCCCACGGTCATGAACAATGGGATCACGAAGGCCAGCCAAGAGATAGTGAGCAAGGCCCAACCGACAAACAGCACCATGTCGCCAAAGTAGTTTATGTGCATGGAATGTTTGAATAATCCGCCAGTATAGCAGCGGCCTTTGCTCTCGGGACGTTTCTTCCAGATCATGCGTTGCAGCTCTGAACCTGTGTTGAGGTAAGAGCCAAAGGCAATCAGCCCCAGTGCCAGCATATCCATGCCACAAAAGGACACAGCGGTTTCACGCAGGATACCTGCGCCCAGCAAAAGGAAGCCGATTTCGAAAAGGGCCATGAAGGCCGACAAACCCAAGGCTTCCGAAAGCTCCACCTTGCGTTTGAGCAGGACAAACAGCGTGATCAGATGCCGCAGAAAATAGAGTGCCGCGCAGGCAGCCAATAGTTTGGCGCGGGCGGGGTCGGCCCACTCCAGCGCAAAAGCCAACCAAAGGCAGAGGCCGACGATGCTACCGTGCAAGGTGGCAAAGATCAGCTTGGGAGCAAAGGAGCGATCATGGGCACGGTCTACCCCGCCAGTGGTTGCGGAAGATGACATTTAAGAACCTCTCAAAACAGACAGACGAAAGCGCGACACCCGTCCGCGATCTTGCAGAGGATGCCAGCCGACACGGCACAGGCCAGCATGATTTCGCGGCGGAGGGGCGGTGGAGTGCGCGTTGGAATCATCTTTTTAGACCGTTTGGACGAAAATAATTTCCTCCTAGACCTCAGGTGTGAGTCGTGTCAAATACTTTTTAGACCAAGTGGACGAAATAAATGCCAAAGATCGTAGACCATGATGCCCACCGTGCCGATTTGGCGCTGCGCGCAGCCTCCTATTTTTCCGAACATGGCTATGGTGGTGTCAGCATGCGCAAGGTGGCCATGCATCTCGGCGTGTCCAAATCGGCGCTGTATCACTACTTCCCCACCAAAGAGGCGCTGTTTCTGGCCAGCACCGAGGAGGTGATGAAGTCTGTCGCACTGCCGCAAGCAAGCGAGACCTCACAAGAAGCGCAGATACAGGCGCTGACCCAAGGTATGGCACCCGGGTTTGGCAGCGAAATGGCGCTGCTGTTTGACTACTTGCGCGGCAAATCGGCTGCGGAGATTGCCCAAGACGAAGCAATGCAGGTGTCAGTCGCGGCGCACCATGCGGCCGTGGCGGAGATTGTTGGCGAGGAGGCCGCTCAGGAGACCTTGGAGCGCATGATGGGGCGGCTACTTATTGGGTATTTTAGGGGCGAGAACAGCCAAACCTGAGGTCAGCCCACCGTAGGCCATCGCGTAAAGGAGGCTCCCAAAAAAGAAAAGCCCGCCGCAAGCGACGGGCGTAGCCGAAGCGCCATTTCTGGCGCCGGGCTCAGGGGAAGAGGGGTTTAATCGTATTTACGCTGGTCTTCGATCACGATGCCGTCTTTGGGCAAGCTGCCCGGTGCAACAATCTCGATCTTGCCTTTGAGCTTCAGCGCGTCTGCCACGGAGGCACCGTAAGCGGCCTCATCGCCACCCGGGCTTTCGATTTGTACGGTCATCACATCCATCTCGCCTGCGCGGGTTGCAATCACGCGGGCCTTGGTGACCTCGTCGTGTTTCGCCACAAGCGCTGCCACCTGCTCGGGGCGGACAAACATGCCTTTGATCTTAGCGGTTTGATCGGCACGGCCCATCCAACCTTTGATTCGCATGTTGGTCCGCCCACACGGGCTTTGCCCAGGGAGGATGGCGGAGAGGTCGCCAGTGGCAAAACGGATGAGTGGATAATCAGGATTGAGCGTGGTCACCACCACTTCGCCCACCTCGCCCGGCGCCACAGTAGTGCCGGTCCCAGGGGTGACAATTTCCACAATCACGCCTTCATCGATGATCATGCCTTCCATCGCGTCAGATTCGTACGCGATGGAGCCTAGATCTGCGGTGCCGTAGCCTTGAAGACAGGTGATGCCGCGATCGGCGTATTCCTGACGCAAGCTTGGGAACAGTGCGCCGCCGCCCACCGTGGCTTTGGTGATCTTGAGTTTTTCACCCATCTCCTCGGCCTTATCGAGGATGATTTTGAGGTAATCTGGCGTACCAGCATAGGCGGTGGTGCCAATGTCAGCCGCCGCACGAACCTGCATCTCGGTCTGTCCGACACCCGCCGGCAGCACTTTGGCACCCACGGCGCGCGCGCCGCTTTCAAACATCATGCCCGCCGGGGTCAGATGGTAGCTAAAGCAGTTTTGCACGATGTCATCGGCACCAATGCCCACAGCATGCAACACACGGCCGAAGCGGAACCAATCAGAGGTGTTGCCACCGGGCTCATAAATCGGGCCGGGCGACTGGAACACATGGGCGATATTGGGATTGCTCAGGTCGGCAAAACCGCCAAGCGGACCGCTGGCTTTCTGGGCAGCGCCAAGTTCGGATTTGCGTAGGACCGGCAGATTGGCAAGGTCTTCTACCGAGGTCACTTTGGCCGGAGCCGTGTCCGCCAGAGAGGCCGCAAAACCCGGTAATTGTTTGGCCCGTGCAATCTGTGCCGGCAAAGCGGCGGCCAGATCAGCGGCGCGCTGATCGGCGCTGCGGGTTTCCAAATCGTCAAAAAAGCGGCTCATGTGATGCCATCCTTTGTGGTCCAAAGCCGCGTCTGGCGGCCAAAGTCTTCCTGTGCGCCCGCCAGTTTCGGGGGCACGGTGGGGTATGTCTGCCCGTCTTCGTAGGGCGGGGTGGCGCGCGGCGTCGCGCGCCGGCGCTCAATGGCGCCTTAGCTCAGCCAACGCTTACGACGGCGATAGGAGCGCACGTCACGGAAGGATTTCCGACCCTCGTCACTCATGCCGAGGTAGAATTCTTTCACGTCCGGATTTTCGCGCAGCTCATCTGCCGGACCGTCCATCACGACGCGACCGCTCTCCAGAATGTAGCCGTAATGCGCAAAGCGCAGCGCAACGTTGGTATTCTGTTCAGCGAGCAGGAAGGTGTTGCCTTCTTTCTCGTTCAGATCTTTCACGATATTGAAAATCTCTTCCACCAACTGAGGCGCCAGCCCCATGGAGGGCTCATCCAGCAGAATGCATTCCGGCTTACTCATCAGCGCGCGGCCAATGGCGACCATTTGCTGTTCCCCGCCTGAGGTGTAACCCGCCTGCGATTTGCGGCGTTCTTTCAAACGCGGGAAATAGTTGTAGACCATTTCGAGGTCGGCGGCGACATCGCCACTGCTGCGGGTGTAGGCCCCGGTCAGCAGGTTTTCTTCAACAGTCAGGTGTTCAAAACAGTGACGGCCTTCCATCACCTGGATGACGCCCTTTTTCACTAGCGAAGCCGGGTCCAGTTCGGCCACAGGCTCACCGCGGTAGTTGATAGAGCCTTTGGTGACCTCGCCGCGTTCAGAGTGCAGCAGGTTGGAGATGGCTTTCAGGGTGGTGGTTTTGCCTGCGCCGTTGCCGCCCAGAAGCGCGGTGATGCCGCCTTTGGGGACCGAGAGGCTCACGCCTTTGAGCACGAGGATCACGTGGTTGTAGATCACCTCGATGTTGTTGACCTCCAAAAGGGTCTCTTGGGTGCGACCAGCGTCAAGCATGTGCGTTGTCTTTCATCTCGCGTTCTTGGGTGTCTCGGCCGGTGCGCCCGGCCGAGACATGTTGCGTCAAGGGAGCTTAGTTACAGCTCATCTCGATGTTGTTTTCAGAGGCATACGCGTTGGAATCCTCTTCAATCAGCGCGCCGATCACTTCCATGTCGGTTTCTGCGAAGTCAGAGATCAGAGACCATGTCTGGCTGTCCGCATTCCACTGCGTCACGCCAACCAGGCCAGGACCACCGTGGTTTTCACAGGAAACGTCGAAGGATGGACCGAAGTTTGGCATGCCGAGGCCAGCCATCTTTTCTTCGGTGATCGACAGGGCTTCCATACCGTCACGCATCATCGCCGGGGTGATGTCTGCGGTGCCGTGGATTTCCTGTGCGGTTTTGGCCGCTTCAGCTGCGAGCATCGCTGCGTACATACCACGGTTGTAGAGTACATTGCCTACCTGGTCGCCTGCACCCGCAGCTTTGCCGGCATCCACAACGTATTTCTGGATGTCGTCAAAGATTGGGAAGTCACGGCCCACATTGTGGAAGGTCAGTGCCTTATAACCATTCGCTTTTGCGCCAGCAGACAGTACGTCATGCTCTGCGCCAGACCACCAGATGCCGATGAAGTTTTCCATTGGGAAACGGATGTTGGCCGCTTCCTGAATGGCCACCTGGTTCATCACACCCCAGCCCCACATCAGAACAGTGTCCGGCTTTTCACGACGGATCTGCAGCCACTGAGACTTCTGCTCCTGACCTGGGTGGTCCACTGGCAGCAAGCTCAGCTCAAAGCCGTGCTTCTTCTGCAGCTCTTCGAGCGTACGGATTGGCTCTTTGCCGTAGGCGGAGTTGTGGTAGACCAGCGCAATTTTGTGGCCGTTCAGGTCACCGCCGTTTTCGGCCAACAGGTAGTTGATCGCACCGGATGCACCGTTCCAGTAGGTACCTGGGTAGTTGAAGGTGTGGCTGAACACTTTGCCGTTTGCAGCAGAGGTGCGGCCGTAACCCATGGTGTGCATCGGAATGCCGTCAGCGGTGGTTTTCGGGATCAGCTGATAGGTGATGCCTGTGGAAAGCGGTTGATACACCAGCGCGCCTTCGCCTTTGGTGGATTCGTAGCATTCCACACCTTTTTCGGTGTTGTAGCCGGTTTCACATTCCAGCAGGCGGGTTGGCACGCCGCCGATGCCACCGTCACGCTCGTTGAGCAGGGTGAAATAGTCAGCGTAACCGTCCGCGAACGGGATACCACCCGCAGCGTATGGCCCAGTGCGGTAGCTCAGCGATGGGAACACGAGGTCGGCCATTGCTGGAGCCGCTGCCATCATGGCTGTCACGGCCATAGTTGCAAACTTCATTTTCATCGGGGTTCTCCTCCCTTGGTTTTGTCCGATGTTGATTGCCGAGGCCTCCCCGCCCCGGAATGGTTGGTTCCGGCCCCGCCTTAGTGCGGGAAGGGCCACAACCGCAGTTTCTGTTTCGCCACGCGCCAGAGTTGGGCCAGGCCATGGGGTTCCAAGATCAGGAACATCACAATCAGGCCGCCAACGATCACCAGCTGCAGGTGCGCCACGATGTCTGTGGGCCAGCCGAGCCAGTCCACGCCGACCACCTTTAGCACCACCGGCAGCAGCACCAGGAAGGCTGCGCCTGCAAAGGAGCCAAAGATGGAACCGAGACCGCCGATGATGATCATGAAGAGCACGAGGAACGATTTGTTGATGCCGAAGGCTTCGCCTACTTCCACCGCCCCGAGGTACAGAGCAAAGAACAGCGCGCCGGAGATGCCGATGAAGAAGCCGGAGACGCCGAAGGCGGTCAGTTTGGCTTTCAGCGGGTTCACCCCGATGATTTCGGCGGCAATGTCCATATCGCGGATCGCCATCCATTTGCGCCCAGCCATGCCACGGGTCAGGTTGCGTGCGACCAGCGCACAGATCACCAGAAATACGAGGCAGAAAAGGTATGTTGCCCAGGCTTCGGTGTTAGGACCTGTCACCGGCACACCAAAAACGGTGCGCTCCGGTGCGTTGATCTGGCCAGAAGCGGAGTAGTTGTAGAACCACGGCACTCGGTTGAAGAGCCACACCAAGAAGAACTGCGCCGCCAGCGTCGCCACCGCGAGGTAGAAGCCTTTGATGCGCAGGGATGGTAGGCCAAACAGGATACAGACTAGCGCGGTGATGCCACCCGACAGAAGCACGTGGAAGAAAATACTTACTTCAGGGAAAGAGGTCATCAGCTTGTAGCAGGCATAGGCGCCCACCGCCATGAAGCCCCCGGTGCCCAGAGACACCTGCCCACAATACCCCACAAGAATGTTCAGGCCGATGGCCGCGATCGAATAGATCAGGAATGGCAGCAGAATGGCGTTGGCCCAGTAATCGTTGATCGTGAATGGAATGATCAGGAAAGCCACAACCAAAGCCACATAGTAGCCCATACGATCGATCTTGATCGGGAACGTCTGGTTGTCCGCCGAATAAGTCGTTTTGAAATCGCCAGCTTCACGATAGAACATCAGGCGGTCTCCTCGTTGTATTCTTTTTCAAGGTGGGACCGGTCCGCCCGGTTCCGAGATTTTGCATAGCCAGTGGATTCCGCGTGTCGGACCAGCTGGAAGAAGGTCCAAGTGCCGACCAAGCCACCGAAGGCTGCAACCAATGCCGCTGTGGTCATTTGTTCGGGGCGGGATACATCGCCGGTGAAGGCGAGATACCCAAAGACCCAAAAACCGGACCAGGCGATGACATTGAGAATGGCGAGCATCTTGGGCATCGATCAAACCCTCTCGATGATCTTTTCGCCAAACAGACCCTGAGGCCGGAAGACGAGGAAGAGAAGCGCGAGCACATAGGCAAACCAGTTCTCGGTTGCGCCGCCGAGGTTGATGACCCCGCCAAAGCACTGACCGATGCCGAAACAGTATTCGAACATCTTTTCGCCGACGCCGATGATCAGACCGCCCACAATGGCACCCGGGATCGAAGTAAACCCGCCCAGCATCAGAACAGGCAGAGCTTTCAGCGCAATCAGGGACAACGAGAACTGCACGCCGGACTTGGCGCCCCACATAATGCCTGCGACCAAGGCTACGAAACCGGCCAACGACCATACCAGCACCCAGATGAAGTTCAGGGAAATCCCTACCGACAGTGCTGCCTGGTGGTCATCCGCCACAGCGCGCATCGCGCGGCCTTGCTTGGTGTATTGGCTAAACGCCACCAGTGCGATCACCAAAACGATCGCCACCAAGGTTGCCGTGATGTCGAGGTTGTCGATGAAGAATCCAACACCCCATGCATTGTAGGCCGCGTCATCGATGGCAAGGTTCATACCCTGCGGCAGGCACAGCTCGCCCGGCAGACAGAATGTCAGGGTTTTGATCTCAGAGTTCCACATCAGGTCCGCAAACCCTTCGAGGAAATACGCCAGTCCGATGGTCGCCATAAACAGGATGATCGGTTCTTGACCAACCAAGTGGCGAAACACAAAGCGCTGCACCGCCCAAGCCAACAGGATCATCACGCCAACCGTGAAAATGAGGGCAAACAGAGAAGGCACGTTCCAGCCGAAGCTGTGCACATGCGTGCCAAAGATCGCATTGATCAAATGGGCAAAGGGCACCTGTCCGTTCTGGATCCCGACAAGGGTCATGGCCGCAAACAGCGCCATCACACCCTGGGCAAAGTTGAAGATGCCGGAGGCCTTGTAAATCAACACAAAGCCCAACGCGACCAGGGCATACAGGACGCCCGCCATGAGGCCATTGGTGAAGACCTCCATCGCAAATACGAGTTGTTCAGGCATCGCTCACGCCTCCGGTTTTTACTTTTAGATCAAAGAGGTGCTTAGTCATGTGCCACCCCCAGATAGGCGTCGATGACGTCCTGGTTGTTGCGCACTTCGTCTGGTGTGCCGTCGCCGATCTTTTTGCCGTAGTCCATCACGACCACGCGATCAGACAGGTCCATCACCACGCCCATGTCGTGTTCAATCAACGCGATGGTGGTGCCAAATTCGTCGTTCATGTCGAGGATAAAGCGGGACATGTCCTCTTTTTCCTCAACGTTCATGCCCGCCATTGGCTCGTCCAGCAGAAGGATGGAGGGTTCCGCCGCCAACGCACGGGCGAGTTCCACACGCTTCTTCAGACCATAAGGCAGACGCCCAACAGGGGTTTTGCGGATCGCCTGAATTTCGAGGAAGTCGATGATCTTCTCAACGAACTCACGGTTTTCAACCTCTTCCTTCTCGGCTTTGCCTTTCCAGATGGCCTGCTCAAACATGTTGGCTTTCATCTGACGCAGACGACCAGTCATGACGTTGTCCAAAACAGTCATGCCTTCAAACAGCGCGATGTTCTGGAAGGTCCGGGCGATGCCTTGCTGTGCCACCTGATAAGGCTTCATCGGTGGGCGTTTTTTGCCTTTGTACCAAACTTCACCTTCTTGCGGCACGTAGAAGCCGGAGATGACGTTCAGCATCGAAGATTTGCCCGCGCCGTTTGGACCGATGATCGCGCGGATTTCACCTTCGCGGATGTCAAAGCTGATGTCGGTGATCGCTTTCACACCACCAAACCGCAGCGTGATGTTTTTCATTTCCATCACGGTTGGGCCGATCGTGCGGCCGTCGTCCGTGACGTAGCTATCGTTGCTCATGTCGTTCATTCCGCTGCCATCTTGCTTGCTACTGGCACAACTTTGGCGTCGCGCAACTCAAGCGTCGCGCTGATGCTGCCTTTGCGGCCGTCCTCATAGGTCACCTCAGTGGTGGTGGAGATGCTGGTGGAGCCGTCATAAAGCCCATCCACAAGGTCTTTGAACTTGTCGGCCACAATCACACGGCGCACCTTGCGGGTCCGGGTCATTTCGCCGTCGTCCGCATCCAGCTCTTTGTGCAGAACCAAGAAGCGGTGGATCTGACAGCCAGCCAGCATCGGGTCATCCGCCACAGAGCGGTTCACCGCCTCAACGTGTTCCTGAATGCTGTCTAGCACCTTCGGGTGACCGGCCAGTTCCTGATAGGACGCATAGGCGATGTTGTTCCGCTCCGCCCAGTTGCCCACCGCCGTCAGGTCGATGTTGATGAAGGCCACGCAGCGGTCTTTGCCATTGCCAAACAGCACGGCCTCAAGGATGTCTGGGTAGAACTTCAGTTTGTTCTCAACATACTTCGGCGCAAACATGGAGCCATCGGCCATTTTGCCAACGTCCTTGGCGCGGTCGATGATGCGCAGGTGGCCGCTTTTCTCTTCGAAGAAGCCCGCGTCACCCGTTGCCACCCAGCCTTCGGGGTCTTTGGTGGAGGCCGTGCTCTCTGGGTTGTTGTAGTACTCAACAAAGGTGCCCGGGCTGCGGTAGTGGATTTCTCCATTGTCGTCGATTTTGATTTCCACGTCAGGGCTTGGTACGCCCACGGTGTCCGCACGCACTTCGCCATCCGGCTGTGCCGTGATGAAGACGGTGGCTTCGGTCTGGCCGTAGAGCTGCTTCAGGTTGATGCCGAGCGAGCGGTAGAATTCAAAGATTTCCGGACCAATCGCCTCACCAGCCGTGTAGCCCACGCGCACACGGCCAAAGCCCAGCGTGTCTTTCAGCGGGCCATACACCAGCACGTTGCCCATGCGATACTTGAAGTAGTCGCGCAGGTTGCCACGATAGAGGTTGAGCAGGATTGGATCTTTGGCTTTGAAATGCTCCCGCGCCTTGCTGCCGTGACGCAGTTTGGTGAAGGCCATGCGGATGCCGTTTTCCACGAGGGTTTCAATCGCAAACCCAAGACCCATCGCATAACGCCAGCCGTTCTTGATACGGCGCTTCATGTCCGGCTTGGCCAAGCTGCGCTTTGGCATGCCGTATTTCTCGCCAGCGGTCTTGGCGAAATCCATGAAGTGATGGAACAGCGCGTACTTCAGATCGCCGCTGTCTTCCATGCGGATCATCACATTGGTCAGTGAGGTTTCAAAGATACGGGGCGGTGCGAAGTAATAGGTGGGGCCAATTTCGCGCAGGTCGGTCATCATGGTGTCTGCCGATTCCGGGCAGTTCACACAGAAGCCACACCAATACGCCTGCCCCACGGAGAAGATAAAGTCCCCGACCCAAGCCATCGGCAGGTAAGACAAGATTTCCTCGTCGCCGGTCAGCGCGTCGAAGTCCGCGGAGTTTTTGGAGCTTTCGATCACGTTGCGGTTGGAGAGCACCACACCTTTGGGTTTGCCGGTAGTCCCGGAGGTGTAGAGCATCACGCAGGTGCTGTCGTAGTCCAGCTTTTCACGACGGGATTTCAGCTCGCCAATCAGCTCATCATGGGCGGCACGGCCCTGCGCTTGAATGTGGCTGAACTCATGCAGCTGGCGGTGGTCATACTTCCGCAACCCACGCGGGTCGATGTAGACCATATGCTCAAACGTGTGCAGTTTGTCCTGAATCTCGATGATCTTGTCGACCTGTTCCTGGTCCTCAACAATGGCGTACTTCGCGCCACAGTGGCCCAGGATGTATTCCATCTCTTCGGCTGCGCTGTCCTGATAAACCGGCACAGGAACCGCGCCCACGGATTGGGCGGCGACCATCGACCAATAGAAATACGGGCGGTTGCGCCCGATAATGGCGACAAAGTCACCTTCCTTCACACCCAGATTGATCAGACCAAGCGCCAGCGCTTCGATCTCTTTCTCGGTCATTGCCCAAGTCCAGGTCTGCCAGATCCCGAACTCTTTCTCCCGGTATGCATCCTTGTCTGCAAACTGGGCGGCGTTCCGCTGCAACAACGCCGGAATGGACGTCAGTCCACCGGTCGCCTGTGACGACTGTGCCAAATTTTCTTCCTCCCTTAAGCCCGCCGGAACGGGCCAAAACCGCGCAAGCGATTCCTCCACCTCTAGTGGTGCGGTTTTCATCCTCTTGGTCAACTTTTTCTTAAAGTTTTCCCAATCCTTACGAATTGTAACAAGCGGCATTTGCCTCTTTTCGCACCCCCAAAATGGGTGTTAGCGATAGAAGAGAAGGAGAGCGAAATGGAGCGAGCCGCAGTCACACAAGCTATGACCGTTGCCGGTTTGAACCTGATCAAACAGGCGATGTCGATCTACGACAGCGACCTGAAGCTGGTGGTGGCCAATGCCCGCTTTCGTGAAATGTTTTCCATTCCCCGCGTGCTAACACAACCGGGCGCGCCTTTTCCCGAAACCATCCGATTTCTGATTGAGAACGGCGAATATGGTGACATTCGCGATGAGGACAAAGAAGCCTTCATCCAGGAACGCGTAGACCGTGCTTTGAATTTTGAGCCGCATTATTTTGAACGACAGCGGGCAGATGGGCGCTGGGTCTCTGTCGAAGGGTCGCCCTTGCCCGAAGGCGGCTGGGTCGCGGTCTACACCGACATCACCTCCACCAAACGGCAGGAAGCGTTGCTGCGGTCCCGCTCGGAAGAGTTGTCAGATCAATTGCTGCAATACGCCGAGGAGCTGTCCGCCACCAACCGCGAATTGGAGGCGACAGTGCAGGCGCTTGAGGAAGTGAAGCGGCAACTTACGGACAGTGAGGCGCGCATGCGGCTGACAGCGGAGATGATGCCAGCCCATATCGCACACGTGGGCCCGGATCGTGTCTACACCTACTCCAACCGCCGCCTCAGTGCGGTGATTCCTGGGCGCCCCTCTGACATTGTCGGCATGCACGCCAGCGCAGCATTGGGCGAAAATGCCTACAGCCACATCAAACCGCATATGGACAAAGCATTCAGAGGCGAACCCTCGGTGTTTGAGTTCAACGAACATCCCAGCACACGGCGCATCCGTGCAGCATTTACGCCGGACGACAACGAAGGCGCTGCCCGTGGCGTCTATGTGTTGTCAATGGATGTGACTGAAGAAACCCAGGCGCGGGTGGCTTTGCAGCAGACCCGCCGACGCGAGATTGCGGCGCAGATGACCAGCGGGCTGGCGCATGATTTCTCCAACCTGCTGACCATCATTCTGGGCACGCAGGCGAAGTTACAAAAGATGGACCTGCCCGAAGAGGCCAGTTCGCTGATCGAGGCCACCTTGGGCGCAGCGCGCCGGGGCGGCACTTTGCTGGACAACCTCGCCAATGTGACCGGACCACGGGTGCCAAAGCTGGCGCCCACAGATATGACGAGCTTCCTCTCTGAGCTGGAAACCTTGGCACAGCCGACTGTGGGCGACGAGGTTTCGCTGATCATCGAGAACGGCATTCCAGAGGGCGCGGTATTGCTCGATCCAGCGATGTTACACGACTCGCTGGTGAACCTGTTGCTGAACGCGGCCCATGCCTGTGGACAGGGTGGGACCATCTTGCTGATTGCCGAGCTGGTGCAGAACACTTGGGTGCAATTCACCGTGCGCGACACCGGACCGGGGTTCTCCGAAGAGGCGCTAGAACATGCGCTGGATCCGTTTTTCACCACCAAGGGGGCTGATGGCTCCGGGCTCGGATTGGCGATGGTCTATGACATGACCAAGCTGGTGGGCGGCGACATCAAAGTGGCCAACACCGAAACTGGCGGTCAGGTGGTGTTGCGCTTGCCGCTGCGGCGCGCGGTGCAGGATTCCACGCCGGGTCTGGCCCTGCTGGTGGAGGACAATCCGGACTTGCGCGGATTGATCCGCGATATGCTGACCGACATGAAGCACACGGTGATCGAAGCCGCCAGCGTCGACGAAGCCCGCGTGTTGCTGGAACAGGTGCCGGACATCAAGCTGGTGCTGTCTGACATTTCGCTGGAAGGCGACGCCACCGGCGTGGACCTGATCCGCGAGCTGGGGCGCGACCGCGTGCCGACCTATCTGATGACCAGCTTGCCCCAGAGCCATGATCTCTATATCGAAGGCGCCGCGCGCGCGCCGGTGCTGCCAAAGCCCTTCACGGCGGCGCAGCTTGACCAGTTTCTGCATCCGAAGTGAGCCCCGCCATGACCGCCCCGCTTGTCACCATCCTAGACGATGAACCGGAAATCCGCATGATTTTGGCGGACGCTTTGGAAGACGCGGGCTTTCGCACCATGGCGTTTTCCCGCGCCACCGAGTTTGAAGCCGCACTCAAATCCACCACGCCGGATGTCTGTCTCGTGGATCTCGGCCTGCCGGACAAAGACGGGCTGTCGCTGGTGCATCGCCTTGCTTTGGAACTGGGCGCGGCGGTGATCATCATCTCCGGCCGCGCACAGGTGCAGGACCGGATCACCGGGTTGGAGCTCGGCGCGGATGACTACATCATCAAGCCGTTTGACCCCACCGAAGTGGTGGCGCGGGTGCGCGCGCGGCTGCGCAAAGAAAAACCCGCCGCGCCGGTCGCGGCCAACACCGCCGTGTTCAACGGCTGGACCGCCTATTTTGATCGCTACGTGTTGGTGGATGAAAGTGGCGCAGAGACCACCTTCAGTCATGCGGAAGGCGAAGTGCTGCGGCTGTTTCTGGACAGCCCCAAACGGCTGATCAGCCGCGCACAGATGCAAGAGACCTTGGGCGGCGCGGCAGGCGAAAGCTTTGACCGGGCCATGGATGTGCGGATTTCGCGCCTGCGCACCAAGCTCAAGGAAGACCCCAAAAACCCGCGTCTTATCAAAACCATCTACGGCGCAGGCTATATCTTTCTGGGCGATGTGACCTGGCAATAACCTGCTGTATTTACACAGCGGTTACAAAATCGACACAATATATAGCCAAACGACGCAAAATAAGGTATGTCTGGGGGTAGGTGGTCGCCAGAGCGCCCAGGTTGAATCCTCCTTCCAACCTGTGCGGCGCGGGCACATCCACTCACGGAAGGGCCGCGGACTTTTTTGGGACAGGCGCGCGGTCTTTATGGGGACTTTGCAAGAACAAGTTCACTCCCGCCTTCCCCGCAGACCAGACCATCGGCTGCGGGGAATTTTTCTGGGCAACAGAGCGAAGACGCCTTCAATTTCCCTCGGGCGAACTTTAGGTGATGCTGTTTTGTCGTGCCCGACGGGCAATTGCCATTTGCGGTGTCGGTCAGCTTAAAAGCCAAAGTGGAAATAGCTGCATATAACGTCAAACTTCGTTATGATTGTGAGAAAAAACCTAAGTTTCGAGATAAGGAAATTGACTTGTCAGCCAACCAACTATCCTTGATCCTACTAGAGGTGGCGATCGCTGGCTTGATCATCGTTCTTTTATTTACACAACGACGGCAAAGGAAAAATCAGCCCGCAAAAGTGCACGGACCACACACTCCGGGAGCCGGTTATGACCAAAAAGAAATCGCCCGGAGCAAAGGCAACGGCATGGTCGACGGCGGTATCGGTTGAAATCAAAACAGCCGATAGTTTGCCAGCCTCGTATGAATTTGTAGCCTATGTAGCGAACAGACCAACCTCTTGAACACAAAAAAGGCTCCCGAAACACCTCCGGCAGCCTCTTTGTCTTTTGGACAAAAGCCTTACTTCACAGCAACCGTTTTCCAGCCGCCGTTTTCCACCACGGAAATCACCACCTCATCCGCGCCGCGGTGATCGTCCGGGCCGTAGGTGGTTTGCGAGCCGGTCAACTCGTCCATATAGTCGAGCGCCTCCATGGCGGCGATGAAGCTTTCGTGGGTCAGGTCTGGCCCGGCCGCTTCCAGCGCACGCACGACGGTGTCTGCTGCGGAATAGCCGAGCATCGCAAAACCGGACGCAGGCTGATCAAATTTGGCCTTGTAGTCAGCGATGAACTTGCCCGGCACGGGATCAGCCGCGCGCTCATAGAGATCGCGCCAACCGGACGCGGCATAAAGCCCGTCGGTCACACCGCCCGGCACCATCGCCACCGGCTCGAGGAAACCTGCGGAGGTGTTGAGGAATTTCACGTCGGTCCAGCCCAGCTTTTTGGCGGTGCCGACAACCGTAATGCCCTGACGCACGCCCAGCGCCATGGTGATCACGTCACACTCCGCCGCCTTCAGTTTGGTCAGCGAGCCGACAAAATCCAGCTCATCCGGCTTGTGCGTGGTTTCCCCCGCCATGCTCAGCCCCATGCTGTCGGCGAGATCTTTGGTGGACTCGGCAATCTCTTTGCCAAAGTCGGAGGGGATATACATGGTGCAGAGGTTTTTGGCTTCGAACTCTTCCGCAAGGTATTTCGCACCGACCTGCACCTGGTCGTAGTAGCTTGAGAAGCCAATGAATTTATTGTCCATCGGCTCCTGCAGCATCTGCCGCGCTGCCGAGAGTGGGCCGACATTTGGAATGCCTTTGGGATCCAGCAGTTTGAAACCCGCCACGTTCATCGGCGTGCCCAAAGACAGCAGCATGGCAAAGGCTTTGTCGCGGTTCAGAAGCTTGTTGTAGCCCTGCATCGCGCGCGGGATCTGGTAGCCATTGTCCTCCACAACAAACCGGATCTGACGCCCGTGCACGCCACCGGCGGCATTCACCTCGTCAAAGCGCATATTGGCGCCGTTGACTGCCGGAACACCCACCGCGGCAAAAATGCCGGACAGATCGTTTACGGACCCAATCACCACCTCGCCGTCGCTCACGCCTTGCGTGTCCGCAGCGACCTGGGAAGCCAGCGCCGCCGCGCCAACTGCCATTGCAGTCGTCAGTTTCTTCATAGTTTCCTCCCGTTAATGTGTGGTCTGGGGCCACATGATTTTGAGCTTAGTACATTTCCTCTATGAGTCCCGCGTGTTTCTTCTCCACAAAGCTGCGCTTGAGCTTCATGGTCGCGGTCAGTTCTTCATCCTCCGCCGTCAGCAGGACGTTGATCAGCCGGAATTCCTTGATCTGTTCGACGCGGGCGAACTCTTTGTTCACGTCGTCCACTTCGCTTTTGATGAGGTCGACCACATCTTGGGCGGCACAGAGCGAGGCGAAATCCGAGAACGGCACTTTGCGATCCTGGGCGTATTTCTCAACATTCTCCTGATCGATCATAATCAGGCAGGTCAGGTATTTGCGCGCATCCCCAATCACCACCGCATCCGAGATGTAATGGCTGAACTTCAGGCGGCTTTCGATCTCCGCCGGGGTGATGTTTTTGCCGCCAGCGGTGATGATGATGTCCTTGAGACGCCCAGTGATGGTGACAAACCCCTCCTCGTCCAGCTTGCCCACATCCCCTGTGCGCAGCCAGCCGTCCTCGGTGAAGGTCTCCGCCGTTTTCTCGTTGTTGCGCCAGTAGCCCTGGAAGTTGTTCAGGCCGAAAGTCTGAATTTCGCCGTCCTCGGCAATGCGCACCTGAAATCCCGGCACGGCTTTGCCCACGCTACCCAGCTTATTGTCGTCCGGCAGGTTGATGGAGGCCAGACCGGCGTTTTCGGTCATGCCATAACCTTCCAAAAGCTGCACGCCGATCGCCCAATACCAGCGGATCAGTTCCGGGCTGATCGGAGCCGCGCCGGTACCACCGCGACGCATTTTGTCCATGCCCAGCATCCGGCGCAGATTGCGCAGCACCAGAAAGTCCCAGATCGCGTAGTTGAGCTGCACCCCGCTTGGCACCGGTTTGCGCTCCAGCAAGTAATCCGCGCGCTTCAGCCCCGCTTTGACGGCAAGGTTGAAACACAACCGTCCAATTGGCGTGGCTTCCTGCGCAAGCACCAACACGCGGGAATAGATCTTCTCCCACACACGCGGCACAGCGGTGAAATGCGCGGGCGAAACTTCCTGTAGGTTGTCAAAAACCGTCTCCGGGCTTTCGGCAAAGTTCACCGTGGATTTGCCCGCAATCGGGAAATAGGCCGACACATTGCGCTCCAAGATGTGGCACAGCGGCAGGAAGCAGAGCTGTTCATCCTTGTCCATCGTCGGCAGCGCATGGGCACCGGACACACAGGCGGCAATCACGTTTTCCTGTGACAGCATCGCGCCTTTGGGCATGCCGGTGGTGCCAGAGGTGTAGATTAGCAGGCCCGTATCTTCTGGCTTGGCCTTTTTGATCTCCGCCTCAAAAACACCGTGGTTTTCCGCCTCATACGCCCGCCCGGTTTCGTAGAGATCATCCAGAAACACACATTTATCGTGGCGCAGGTCATGCAGGCCGTCTTGGTCCAAGATGATGACCTTCACCACATGGCTGGCCTGGTCCTCGATCTCCAGAAATTTGTCGAGCTGCTCGTCGTTTTCCACAAACAGAAAGCGGCTGCCACTGTCGCGCAGCAGGTACTCCAACTGGCTGGCGCTGTCGGTGGTGTAAACCCCCGAGGCAATGCCACCGACGCATTGGATGCCCATGTCGGCATAGAGCCATTCCTTGCGGTCTTCCGAGAGGATCGAAACCACCTCGCCGCGCTCCAACCCCAAGGCCCGTAGGCCTAGGCCGATCCATTTCGCATGGGTCCAGTAGTCGGCCCAAGAATAGCTTTGCCAGATGCCGAGGTCTTTTTCGCGGTGCGCGGTACGATCACGCAGCTGTTCGCAGCGTTTCTGAAACAGACCAACAACCGTGTCGCAACCGTCCACCAGCGCAGGTTTCTGACCCGGTGTGGCAGAGACAATCACGCCGTTGATTTCGATCTGTTTCGGCGGCTGGGATGTGGTTTGAATGTTCATGATCCTGCCTCCCCTCAGCGCCACGTCTTCTTGCGCTTCCAGCGACGTTCCCCGCGTGCGCCTTCTTCTTGGTGACCAAGATAGAAGGCTTTGATGTCTTCGCTTTCCATCAAGCGCTCGGCGGTGTCATCCATTACGATGCGCCCCACTTCCATCACGTAGCCCACATCCGCCAATTCCAGCGCGACTTTGGCGTTTTGCTCCACCAGCATCATGGTCACGCCTTCGTCTTTGTTCAGGCGCTTAAGGATGGCGAAGATCTCTTGCACTAGCAGCGGCGAGAGGCCGAGAGATGGCTCATCCAGAAGCATGATCTTGGGCCGCAGCATCAACCCGCGCCCAATGGCGAGCATCTGTTGTTGCCCGCCGGAGAGCGTGCCCGCCTCCTGATGGCGGCGTTCGGCCAAGATCGGGAAGTAGTCAAAAACCATCTGCCGATCTTTTTCGATCTCCGCCTTGTCACTGCGCGTGTAGGCACCGAGCGAGAGGTTTTCGTCCACCGTCAGAAGCGGGAAGACCTCGCGGCCTTCGGGCACATGCACGATGCCTTGACCGACCACCTTGTGCGGTTCCATCCCTTGGATCTCACGTCCCTCAAAAACCACCTGGCCCTTTTCGGGATCCATGATGCCGGAGATGGTTTTCAGGAGCGTGGACTTACCCGCGCCATTGGCGCCCAGAACGGTCACCACCTGGCCTTTTTCAACCTTCAGCGACACACCACGGATGGCCATAATCGGGCCGTAGAAGCTCTCGATGTTCTTGATATCAAGCACAGTTTCGCCCATCACGCTGCCCCCGCGCCAAGATAGGCCTCAATCACGGCCGGGTCCGATTGCACTTGCTGCGGCGTGCCTTCGGCAAGCTTGGCCCCATCAGCCAGCGCCAGCACGCGGTCACTCACGCCTGAGACCAGTCCCATGTCGTGCTCCACCATCAACACGGTGATGCCCATCTGTTTGCGGATGTCGTCAATCCACCAGCGCATGTCCTGCGTTTCCTCAACAGACAGACCTGAGGCCGGTTCATCCAGCAAAAGAAGCCGAGGCCCGGATGCCAGTGCGCGGCCCAGTTCCACCACCTTACGAACGCCATAAGGCAAACCGGCGATCATCTTGTCGCGGTAAGGCTGCAAATCGAGGAAATCTATGACCTCTTCGACAGCCTCACGATGACGTTTCTCTTCCTGCCGCACTTTGGGCGTGAACAACATCTCCTGCACCAGATTGGTCTTACGATGGCGATGGCGCCCGACAAGCAGGTTTTGCAGAACCGTCGCGTGGTCAAACAGTTCGATGTTCTGGAACGTGCGCGCTATGCCGAGGTCGGCCACGGAGTCTGCGTTTCTATCCAACAGGTTGTGACCGTCAAAAGTGATCGATCCAGCGTAAGGGTTGTAGAAGCGCGAGATCAGGTTGAAGACCGTGGACTTCCCCGCGCCGTTGGGGCCGACGATGGCGTAAACCTCGCCTTCCTCAACGCTAAACGTCAGATCATTGACCGCAACCACGCCCCCAAATTTGAGCGTCGCGTTTTTGATTTCCAGCAGATTGCTCATCTCAAACGCTCCGTCTTCAGGTAGCTCTTCTGGCGCTTGAACATGTCTTTGCGCGCAAATGGGAACAGCTCAAACCAGATGCGGATTTTCATCCAACGTCCGTAGATGCCCATCGGTTCAAACAGAATGAACAGGATCAGGATCATACCAAAGACGCCGGTTTCGAGGCCGGGAATGGCGACTGAGCCGCCGCCGATCAGGTCTTTAGTCATCGACAGGAACTGCGGTAGGAAGGCCACAACCACCGCACCAAAGAAGGCACCGTGGATGGAGCCCAGCCCGCCAATCACGATCATCATCAGAAGGGTGATGGAGATCACAATGCTGAATGTCTCGTTGTTGAACGCGCCTGCATAGAAGCCCATGAGCGCCCCGGCCAGACCTGTGATCGCGCAAGAGATGCCAAAGGACGCCGCCTTGGTTCGCGCGATATGCACGCCCATGGCGGTGGCTGAGACTTCGCTGTCTCGCACCGCTGCCATGGCACGACCCAAAGGTGAACGCAGCAAGTTGCGATAGGCCAGCGTGCAGAGGATCGTCACGGCCAGCACCAGCCAGTAGAAACGATCCGGCGTGGTCCAGCGTTCGATCTCGATGCCAAAGATATTGATCATCGGGGCAAACTTGCCCGACACACCATCGGTGATCGGCTCCATCAGCACGATGATGTCATCGGCCAAAATCGAAAGCGCGATGGTCGCAATAGCGAGGTAGATGCCGTGCAGACGGATGGCTGGAATGGCGATGATCGTGCCTACCACGCCAGTCAGAATGCCCGCCGCTGGGAAGGCGATCAGGAAAGGCCAACCTTGTTCCATAAAGATGATGCAGGAGTAACAGCCCAGCGCCAAGAAGGCCGCGTGGCCAAGGCTGGCCTGACCTGTCTGCCCGGTCAGCAGCATCAGGCCGAGGCCCGCGATGGCCCAGATCAGCACGTTGGTGACTTCACCGAGGAAGAAGTCGTCCATCAGCCAGGGCAGGGCCACCGCGATCACAATAAGCGTTGCGTAGACACAAAAGCTCCACCAGTCGGGAAAAAGCCGGATGTCGTGTTCGTAGGAGGTTTTGAAATGTATCCGCATGGGCTCAAACCTTCTTGATCCGGACCTGCGAGAACAGGCCATGCGGGCGGAACACCAGCACAAACAACAGGAGCGTGTACGGTGCGATCTGACTGTAACCGGCAGGGAAGTATCGGCTGGCAAAGGGTTCGATCACGCCAACAATCAGCCCGCCCATCAGCGCGCCAGGTAGGGAGCCAAAACCGCCGATCACCGCGGCAGCGAACGCCTTAATACCCAGCAACCCTGCGTTAGGATCAATCGCGCCTTTGGAGGCAAAAAGAATACCCGCCACAGCCGCGACAGCCCCGGAGAGCCCCCAGATCATACCCTGCACCCGCTTCACAGGGATGCCCATGAAGTAAGCTGCCATCTGGTTCTGACTTGCGGCCTGCATCGCCAAACCAAGCTTGGTACGCTGGAAGAACTGATACAGGAAATAGGTGAGAAGCACCGTCACCACGATCACCGCAATGTCGGCCATGCCCAACACCACGCCGCCGATGTTGAAGTCGCCAATCGCCAGAGGGCTTTCCAAGGTCTGTGGCTCATGGCTCCAGATCACACCAGCGACAAAGCGAATGACAAAGCCCAACGCGATGGTCAGGATCACCACCGCCGTCTGGCTTTGGCCAAACAGATGGCGCAGCACAAAGAAGTCGAGCAAGTAACCCAGCACCGCCATGATGGCGATCGCCAGAGGCGCTGCGATCCAGAACGGCAGCCCCATGTAGTGGGCATTGGTGAGCCCCAAACAAATAAAGGCGCCGAGCATCATGAAATCGCCTTGGGCGAAATTCACCTGTTCGGTCGCCTTGTAGATCAGCACGAAGCCAAGCGCGATCAAGCCGTAGACACAGCCATTCGCAAGCCCGCTGACGAGCAGTTGCACAACTTCCAATGTATCCTCCCGTGCCGGTTTGGACCGGCTTTTTCTATGCTCAGTCTTCGGATCGAAGTCTTTTGCGTCAAGTCTCCATTCCCCCGCTTGCGCAAAGCTCCGTTACGTAACCTCTCCTTTTGCATACGCTATCGTATGTTAAATCTACTCAACCTTGGTTAGATGCAGCGCTGCCGCAAAATCCACTCGGTGTGATAACCTGCGTCGCCCAAAAACTCGGTTAAGGCACGGTCGCGCTTCATAAAAAGCCCCAGGTCCATCTCATCGGTCATGCCAATACCACCATGCATCTGTACGCCCTCTTCTGTGGCCTGCCGCCCCACCCGCGCCATCTTGGCTTTAGCAGCACGGGTCAGGGTTTCGACCTCATCACTGTCTTCATCCAATGCGTTCAACGCCGACGCAATCAGCGAGGAAACCTGCGCCAGCTCGCAATACAAATCCGCAGCGCGATGCTGCAGCGCCTGAAACTGACCAATCAAAACGCCAAACTGCTTGCGGGTACGCAGATAGTCATAGGTCTGCTCCGCCGCCGCCTTGGCCACCCCAAGTTGTTCCGCCGCCCCAATTGCGCGTCCTGCTGCAAGCGTCTTCGCCAAGACGTCCTCTGCCGCTGGCCCCTGCGCAAGAATATCCGCCTCAGAAATTGCGACATCTTCGAAAAACACCGTGGCGGCATTGCGATGGTCCAACATCATCTGCGGCGCGCGCGTGACGCCTGCCACTTGGGGATCACATAGCACCAAACACAGGTCATCCCCGCGCTTGGCGGTCACGATCAAACGATCCGCGATGGCGCCATCAACCACATAAGTTTTGCGCCCATTCAGTTTCAGCCCATCAGAAGCGCCCGTGACCGTCGTGGAAATTCGCTCCGGACGATGTTTAGCAACCTCGTCGACAGCCAATGCAAAAACGGCACCACCGGCAGCGATTTGCGGGGTCCAGATGCACCCTATGTCACCACCAGCTGACACCAAGGCAGTGCCCGCCAAAATCGCCGAGGACACAAACGGGCTAACCGTCAGGTTGCGCCCCAGCTCTTCGGCAATCAGCCCTGCGGAACGGTAGCCTAGCCCCACGCCACCAAGCTCCTCCGGGATCACAATCCCCATCCACCCCATCTCGGCTAATTCGGGCAAAATCGCGCCATTGGCATCATCTCCCGCCGCTCTCAAAGTGCGGAAAGCAGCAATGGAATGCCCATCGCGCAAAAAACCCGCTGCGGAATCGACAATTAGCTGCTGGTCTTCGCTCAAAAGCTCCATACTCATTTACCCCGGCAATTTCAAAACGGCTTTAGACAGGATCGACAACATCACCTCAGAGGTGCCGCCCTCGATAGTATTTGCCTTGGATCGCAACCAGTCTTTGGCGGTTTGTCCGGCATCATAGGCTGCGCCGTCCCAAACCAAATCGTCACTACCCCCAGCTGCCACGCGCAGACTTTGGCGGCGTTTGTTTAATTCTGTGCCGAGGTATTTCAACTCAGCCGAGCGCGCGCCCAATTCATGCCCAGCGCGCATGTAGGCCCCAGTCATACCCAGATGCGCATCAAAACAGATTTCATCGACCAGGAATTGCCCCATCTCCGCGCGCAGCATGGGATCATCCAACCGGCCAGTGTTATCCAAGCCGATCGCTGACACCGCATCCTCCGCCAAATCTGATTTGGCAAAGAGCGCCGAGTCTGCTGCGCCAATCATCTCCCTCTCATGGGTCAGCAGGTATTTGGCAATGGTCCAGCCTTGCCCGCGTGCGCCAACGATCTGATCTTTGGGCACTTTTACAGCATCAAAGAACGTCTCACAAAACGGCGAGGCTCCAGAGATCAGCTTGATGGGTTTGGTCGAAACGCCTGCGCTTTCCATGTCAAACAACAGGAAGGAAATGCCGGTATGTTTCTTCTCATCCGGTTCCGTGCGCACCAGGCAAAAAATCCAATCCGCCTTGTCGGCATAAGAGGTCCATATCTTCTGTCCCGTGACCTCAAAATGGTCACCTGTGTCTACGCCCTTCGTCTGTAACCCCGCCAGATCGGAGCCTGCGCCAGGTTCAGAATAGCCCTGACACCAACGGATTTCACCGCGCGCGATCTGAGGAAGGTAATGCCGCTTCTGCTCTTCAGAGCCAAACTGCAACAAGGCCGGTCCCAACATCCAAATACCAAAACTCTGCAACGGTGGCCGCGCTTTGATGCGCTGCATTTCTTCTGCCAGTACCTTTTGCTCATCCCCAGAGAGGCCGCCGCCGCCATAGGCTTTGGGCCAAGATGGCACGGTCCACCCTCTGTCGGCCATGACCTCCAACCACTGCTTTTGCGCTGGCGAGCGAAACACAAACTTGCGCCCGCCCCAGCAGATATCTTCCTCGCCCATCGGCGTGCGCATGTCCGCCGGGCAGTTGGCCTCAAGCCACGCGCGAGTGTCGCTTCGAAATACCTCGATGTCCATGCAAGTGCCCCTCCCAAGGCCTCCGCCCTTAGGGTCGGAGATTGCACCTCTGAGGCAAACATACTACTGAGTATGCTGTCAACGGAAGCGGATTGCGCGACGTTGCGTTAGTCTGATCCTGTGAGGCCCCATGGCGGAGACCAAATTGACAGCGATGAGTGCCTCCAAGGCCGAGATTTTGGATGCTGCTGCCGAGGTTTTTATGCGGCTGGGAGCGGATACTGCTTCCATTGACGACGTGGCGCGCCAGCTGGGGTCCACAAAAGGGCGGATCTACCACCACTTCCCGTCCAAAGGTGTTCTTCTGGCCGAAGTTTGCCTGCGGGCGGCGGATTTCGTGCTGCAAAAAGTGCCAAAGGTGATCGCCTCTGACGCCACGCCTGAAGACAATTTGCGACAGATGATACTGACCCATATTCCTGAGGTATTGCGCACGTTGCCCTACCACAAGGTGATCATTCAGTCCTATGTCGGCGTTCAGCAAAAATCGACAACCGCCTTGGAGCGCGGGCTTTTTGCACAGATCCAGCAAGAGCGGAAAGCATACGAAAACCTGTTTCGAGATGTGTTGCAAACAGGCATGCAGACCGGACGTTTTCGCACGCAAAACACCTCCATCGCGCTGCATTCTTTACTGCTTCTGATCAACGCGCCGGTGTTTTGGTACCGTCCGCGCGAAGACGAGCCAGAGACTTTTGTCACAGATCTCAGCGCCCAACTGGCGGACATGGCGCTGGCGTCGTTGCGGTAAAAAGGGCCAGCCCCTCTTGGGCCGGATGGCCCAATTCACCCAGGGATATTGCTGGAATGAGAAGCGCGTTAAGGCGCCTTTAACCAAAAGTTGCCAAGATGTTCTTGCGGGACAGGCTGGGAAGCCGATGGCCGTGAATGAGAAGACACCCTGATACCCTGCAAGCATCGCGCAATGTCGACCGGCGGGTACTAGGGTGCCTTTTGTTTTCTCATTCCCCAAATATCCCCGCCGGAGGCGTCTTACTTCACCACCAGCGCAGGAATTTGAGATAGCTCCCTAACCGATCAAACCGGCCTTCTGAAACAGCGCTTTGATGTCCGTCTCAGGCCGCGCGCCATAGTGGCTGATGACCTCTGCCGCCGCAATACAGCCCATCTTGCCGGACACTTCCAACGACTGGCCGGTGGCCACGCCATATAGGAAGCCACAAGCAAACTGATCGCCCGCACCGGTGGCATCAACGGGCACAATTTCTTTCACCGGCACCGTGGCCTCTTCATCACCGGCGAGCAACACAACGTCCTGTCCAGAGCGCGTGCACACAACCATACCACAGTCCTGAGCAGCCTGCTCAAGGGCTGCACTGAGATCGGTTTGGTAGAGCGACTGCCACTCGTGCTCGTTGCCAATCACAAAGTCGAGTTCCTTGACCAAGCGGCGGAAATCGTCGCGGTGACGCTCCACACAGAACGGATCGGACAGAGCAATACCCGCTTTGCCACCGCCATCTTGGCAGAGCTTTGCAGCCCGCTCAAAGGCGGCTTTGCCTTTGGGTTTGTCATAGAGGTAACCCTCAAGGAACAGCAGCTGCGCCTTGCCAGCCACATCATCGGCCACATCGTCCGGCCCCACTTCGGAGGAGATACCCAGATAGGTGTTCATCGAGCGCTCGCCGTCCAGTGACACAAAGATCATTGACCGGGAGGTGGGCAGCGCGTCGCCTTTTACCAACGGGTTCACAAAATCCGTGCCGTCCGCCTGCATCTCGCTGGCATAGAACTGCCCCAAGGCATCGTCGCTCACGCGCCCGATGAATCCCGTCGACAGTCCCAGCGCCCCCAGGCCGGCCAATGTGTTGGCGACAGAACCGCCTGGCGCCTGCTTGCGGTTGGTCATCGCTGCATAAAGCATCTCGCCGCGCTCTTTTTCCACCAGCTGCATGATGCCTTTCTGAATGCCCATCAGGTCCAGAAAGCTGTCATCAGATTGACTGATCACGTCAACAACGGCATTGCCGATGCCAACCACTTGGTATTGGGTCATAGGTTTTTGTCCTCAAATAGGCAGAGATCACGGATGAGACAGGTGCCGCACAGGGGCTTGCGTGCTTTGCATACGTAGCGGCCGTGCAGGATCATCCAATGATGCGCGTGGAGCTGAAAGTCCACGGGAATTTGGTCTTCGATAGCGCGCTCCACTGCCACCACGTCTTTGCCGGGGCAGACCCCGGAGCGGTTGCCAAAGCGGAAAATATGCGTGTCCACCGCCTGCGCCGGGTAGCGCCACCACATGTTGAGCACCACATTGGCGGTCTTGCGCCCCACGCCAGGCAAGCTCTCCAACGCAGCACGAGAGTTGGGCACTTCGCCGCCGTAATCATCCACAAGAATGCGGCTGAGCTTGATCACGTTCTTGGCCTTGTTGCGATAGAGGCCAATCGTCTTGATGTGCTCGATGACTTTCTCTTCCCCAAGGTCGAGCATTTTCTGCGGGGTGTCCGCAATTTTGAACAGCTCTTTTGTGGCGCGATTGACACCCGCATCCGTCGCCTGCGCAGACAGGGCCACAGCCACCACCAACGTATACGCGTTGGTATGGTCCAACTCCCCCTTGGGGGCGGCTTCGGCTGCCTCAAACCGGGTGAAGATCTCCCGGATGGTATGATAATCAAGTTGCTTTGCCATCGTGTCGTTAATGCACGCAGCCACGCTGGCAAGCAAGAGGCGGTTCTGCTGCATTTGCCGCCAAGTCAACCGAAGCGGTTATCTCTGTGCAGGTGAGTCGTGCTGAAACTGTGAGCGATTCCTTTTCTTCAGCAGGCGCATGCGCGCCAAGTCTGTGGCAGCCGCGCAACAACCAGATTTGGCCACCCCTCACAAAACACAGACAAAATCGAGGATTTGAGCTTAAGTCCGGACAGTTTCTGCGCAAAAGTTTGCATGCAGCATCCAAGTACACGCCGCGCTTTAGAATGGATCAAAAGGATCATTATTTTTGTTTTTTTACAGATACTTGACTGCCTGTGGATAGATTCTTTTTTGCGAATGACTGAGTCAAGATCGAAGTTCAGTTGCCTGGTTTGGCGCCAGCTTGTTAGGTTCTTCCAGCGATTCATTTCGCCTTGGGGGGGACAGACGCCGACACACGGTGGCTTTGCCAGACTGGGTGACTGAGCCGACCGCACTTTTGGGAGTGTGGTTGCCACGGTTCCAGGAGTGTTCACCTGTTCCACAAAGCAGCGCATATGCGCGCCGATGGCAACACGCAACCGGAGAATAGGGACCTCCGGCATGGTTGTGTATTGTCTGACGCAGCTTGGGCCGTCCGCGGCACCGAGGCAAAATGTGTCACGGGACGATAGGCAGAGACCGGGTTCAGCCCGGCACGAAAGACGTGTGAAGGAATACGGGGACAGATGACTGACGACACATGGGGCACCATCCAACAAGACCTACTCAAGACTGTAGGCCAGAATAATTTCAAAACCTGGATTGAGCCCGTCAATTTTTCCGAACTGAAAGATGGCGTCGCCACCTTTCATGTGCCGACCAATTTTATCGGCAACTACGTGTCGCAAAACTATGGCGATCTGATCCTTCATCAGATGAACCAGAACGGAGCCGACGTGCAGCGTATGCAATTCAAAGTGGCCGCCAAGACCACCGCACCACGCGCATCCAAACCGGCAGCGGCCGTCAAGAAAGCAAGCGCAGCTGCGGCACCAGCCGTTGCCGCAGCTTCTGACACCAGCGATATGGGTATGACAGGCGCGCCATTGGATGCGCGCTTCACCTTTGACAGTTTTGTGGTGGGCAAACCAAACGAACTCGCGAACGCCGCAGCGCGTCGCGTTGGCGAAGGCGGTCCAGTCACGTTTAACCCGCTGTTCCTGTATGGCGGTGTGGGTCTTGGTAAAACACACCTGATGCACGCAATTGCCTGGGAGCTTCAGGCGCAGTGTCCGGATCTGAATGTTCTGTACCTGTCCGCCGAACAGTTCATGTACCGCTTTGTGCAAGCGCTGCGTGACCGCAAGATGATGGACTTCAAAGAACTGTTCCGCTCCGTCGATGTGCTGATGGTGGACGACGTGCAGTTCATCGCCGGCAAAGACAGCACCCAAGAAGAGTTCTTCCACACCTTCAATGCGCTGGTCGATCAAAACAAACAGATCATCATCTCCGCAGATCGAGCCCCAGGTGAGATCAAGGACCTTGAAGACCGCATCAAAAGCCGTCTGCAATGCGGCCTGGTTGTGGACCTGCATCCCACCGACTACGAATTGCGCCTTGGCATTCTGCAGAACAAAGTCGACACCTACCGCCAGCAATACCCGGAACTGCAGCTTCAGGATGGCGTTCTGGAGTTCCTTGCACATCGCATTTCGACCAACGTACGTGTGCTCGAAGGCGCGCTGACACGATTGTTTGCTTTCGCATCCTTGGTTGGCCGCGAAATCACCATGGAGCTGACACAGGACTGTCTGTCTGATGTGTTGCGGGCGTCAGAGCGCAAAATCTCAGTCGAGGAAATCCAGCGTAAAGTGGCCGAGCACTACAACATCCGCTTGTCTGACATGATTGGCCCTAAGCGCGTGCGGACCTTTGCCCGACCACGTCAGGTAGCGATGTATCTTTGCAAGCAACTCACCAGCCGCTCTTTGCCTGAAATTGGCCGTCGCTTTGGCGGGCGGGACCACACCACCGTAATGCACGGGGTGAAGCGCATCGAAGAGCTGCGCAATTCGGATGGGCAAATTGCCGAAGATCTGGAATTACTGCGCCGCACACTCGAAGCCTGAGTGTTTCCGGTCACACATTGAGCCAAAACGCCGCGTCCTTTGGGTGCGGCGTTTTCTTTTGGTCGCTTGGCGCTTGACGCCCCTTGCGACTTCACCGACAAACCTAGGAAAAGACTTGTACCGAGAGACCACCTCGCTAAGGTGCCTGTCCCGGTAATCGGAGGGTGATGGGATGAAAATCAGTATTGAACGCGCCGTGCTACTGAAAGCAGTGAGCCAAGCGCAATCGGTTGTGGAACGTCGCAACACCATTCCAATCCTTGCCAACGTGCTGATCGAAGCCGAAGGCGACACCGTGCAATTCCGCGCCACCGATCTAGACATCGAAGTGGTCGACAAGGCCAACGCCATGGTCGAGCGCGCCGGCGCCACCACTGTGGCCGCCACCACGCTGCATGAGATTGTGCGCAAGCTGCCGGACGGCGCGCTCGTGACCCTCACCGACGACAGCGCCGCAGGCCGCCTGACCGTGGAAGCAGGGCGCTCGAACTTCTCGCTGGCAACCTTGCCACGCGAAGACTTCCCGGTGATGGCCTCCTCCGAGTACTCGTCCAACTTCTCAGCGCCGGCACCAGCCCTGCGCCGCCTGTTTGACAAATCCAAGTTTGCCATCTCCACCGAGGAGACCCGCTACTACTTGAATGGTGTTTACATGCATGTGGCTGATGGCGATGGCGGCAAAGCGCTGCGCGCCGTTGCGACCGACGGCCACCGTCTGGCACGCATCGACACCGATCTGCCGGATGGCGCCAGCGATATGCCCGGCGTGATTGTACCGCGCAAAACCGTGGGTGAGCTGCGCAAGCTGCTGGACGACGATGATATGGAAATCGCCGTATCCGTGAGCGAAACCAAAGTGCGCTTCGCCACCCCTAACATCACCCTGACCTCCAAGGTGATCGACGGCACGTTCCCAGACTACACACGTGTGATCCCACAGGGCAACACACGTAAGCTGGAAGTGGATGCGGCAGAATTTGCCAAGGCGGTGGACCGTGTGGCAACCGTTTCCTCCGAACGGTCCCGTGCGGTGAAGCTGCAACTGGACGAAGACCGTCTGGTGCTGTCGGTGAACTCGCCAGACAGCGGTGCTGCGGAAGAAGAACTGGTTGTGGCCTACAATGACGAACGTCTGGAAATTGGCTTTAACGCCAAATATCTGCTGGAAATCGCCAGCCAAGTAGACCGCGAAAACGCCGTGTTCATGTTCAACTCCGCGGGCGACCCGACGCTGATGCGCGAAGGTGGCGACACCTCCGCCGTCTATGTCGTGATGCCAATGCGGGTATGATCCGCTGACGCGGATGCCTGCGGCGCAGGTAAGTGAAGAAAGAGAAAGCCGGGCACGTGTCTGAGCTGTTTCTGAAATCCCTGAGCCTGTCTCATTTCAGATCCCACAAAAAGGGCGCGCTCACCTGTGATGCGCGTCCTGTGGCCTTGTTTGGCCCCAACGGCGCAGGCAAGACCAATATCCTGGAGGCGGTCTCGCTGTTTTCGCCCGGCCGGGGCATTCGCCGTGCCAGCGCCGAGGAGATGACCCGCCGTCCAGAAGCAATTGGCTGGAAGCTTTCTGGTCTGCTGCAAACCAGCAATCAGACCTATGAAATCGACATCCGCTCGGAAAACGGCGCGGCGCGACAGGTGCATGTGGACAACAAGGCCGCGCCACAAACGCAACTGGGGCGGATTTGCCGAGTCTTGTGGCTGATACCCGCCATGGACCGGCTGTGGATCGAAGGCGCAGAAGGGCGGCGGCGGTTTCTCGACCGCATGACCCTCAGTTTTTACCCGGAACATGCCGAAGCCAGTCTGGCCTACGAGAAGGCCATGCGAGAACGCAACCGGCTGCTGAAAGAGCAGATCAGCGATGCCCATTGGTATGTCGCGCTGGAACGGCAAATGGCCGAGGCTGGTGCGCGTATCCATCAGGCCCGCGAAACCAGCATGGAGCGCTTGCTGGACGCGCAGGCTGCCACAGAAACCGCTTTCCCTGTGGCAGAGCTGGAACTGATACAGAGCGAAGGCGCCATGCCCGCCACCGAGGCAGACCTGCTCGAAGCGCTGGCCGAAAGCCGCTTCCGCGACATTGCCGCCGGGCGCACTCTGGTGGGGCCGCATCGCACGGATATGTTGGGCACCTACCGTGAGAAAGGCGTGCCTGCAAAGGACTGCTCTACCGGGGAACAGAAAGCGCTGCTTGTATCGCTGATCCTCGCCAATGCACGGGCACTGAAGGACGACATAGGCGCCGCACCCATCCTGCTTCTGGATGAAGTGGCCGCCCACCTTGATCCGAACCGCCGCGCCGCGCTTTATGATGAGATCTGCGCCCTTGGGGCACAGGCTTGGATGACCGGCACGGAGGCCGGTCTGTTTGAGGCTCTGGGCGATCGGGCGCAATATGTGGAAGTCACCGAAGAGGCAGGAATTTCCAGCCTATCGGCACCCCACTGATCCCTCAATGTGCGTTCACAAAAATACCTGTCATTTACGTGACAACCCCGCCCAAACCCGATATAAAATCCGGAAATGAAAAAGGGCGACATGTATGTCTGACAACGCGCAAAATCCCGAGCAATATGGCGCGGATTCCATTAAAGTTCTCAAAGGCTTGGAAGCGGTGCGAAAGCGTCCGGGCATGTACATCGGCGACACCGACGATGGCTCGGGTCTGCACCACATGGTTTATGAGGTCGTGGACAACGGCATCGACGAGGCGCTGGCCGGTCATGCCGACGCCGTAACCGTGAAAATTCACGCCGACAGTTCCGTGTCGGTGAGCGACAACGGCCGCGGGATTCCGGTAGATATCCACCCCGAAGAAGGCGTCTCCGCAGCAGAGGTCATCATGACCCAACTGCACGCCGGCGGTAAGTTTGACAGCAACTCCTACAAGGTGTCCGGTGGCCTGCACGGCGTGGGGGTTTCGGTTGTGAACGCCCTGTCGGTCTGGCTTGAGTTGCGCATCTGGCGCAACGGCAAAGAGCACTACGCCAAGTTTGAGCATGGCGATTGTACGCACCACCTCGAAGTGGTTGGTGACTGTGGCGAACGGACCGGGACCGAAGTGCGTTTTATGGCTTCCACCGACACGTTCTCCAACATCGAATACTCCTTTGAGACCTTAGAAAAGCGTCTGCGTGAGCTGGCCTTCCTGAACTCCGGCGTGCGCATCATCATCGAAGATGAACGCCCCGCAGAGGCGCTGCGCACAGAACTGTTCTACGACGGCGGCGTGAACGAGTTTGTAAAATACATCGACCGTCACAAAACCGCGCTGATGGAAGCGCCCATCTACGTGAAAGGCGAAAAAGACGAGATCGGCGTTGAGGTCGCGATGTGGTGGAACGACAGCTACCACGAAAACGTGTTGCCGTTCACAAACAACATTCCACAGCGCGATGGCGGCACGCACATCGCGGGCTTCCGTGGCGCGCTGACCCGGACGTTGCAGAAATACGCACAGGAAAGCGGTATCGCGAAGAAAGAGAAAGTCAGCTTTACAGGCGATGACGCCCGCGAAGGCCTGACCTGTGTTCTGTCGGTCAAAGTGCCGGACCCGAAGTTCAGTTCCCAAACCAAAGACAAACTGGTGAGCTCCGAGGTGCGTCCGGCTGTTGAGGGTCTGCTGGGTGAGAAACTGGCGGAATGGTTTGAGGAAAACCCGCAGACCGCCAAGATGATCGTCTCCAAGATTGTCGAAGCGGCTCATGCCCGCGAAGCCGCCCGCAAGGCGCGCGAACTGACTCGGCGTAAAACTGCAATGGATGTGAACTTCCTCGCGGGCAAGCTCAAAGACTGCTCCGAGAAAGACCCATCCAAGACCGAAGTCTTCCTGGTGGAGGGTGACTCCGCTGGCGGCTCTGCCCAAACTGGGCGGGACCGGAAAACACAGGCCATCCTGCCATTGCGCGGTAAAATCCTGAACGTGGAACGCGCACGCTTTGACCGGATGCTATCTAGCCAAGAGATTGGCAACCTCGTGATGGCGCTCGGCACTGGCATTGGACGCGACGAATTCAACGTCGACAAGCTGCGCTACCACAAAGTGGTCATCATGACTGATGCGGATGTCGACGGGGCGCACATTCGGACGCTGCTGCTGACCTTCTTCTACCGTCAAATGCCTGAATTGATCGAGAAAGGTCACCTCTACATTGCGCAGCCGCCGCTTTACAAAGTGGCGCGAGGCAAGTCCGAGGTGTATCTGAAAGACCAGGGGGCTCTGGACGATTATCTGGTGAACCAAGGCATCGAAGGCGCCGTTCTGCGGCTTGGTTCCGGTGCTGAGATGACCGGCCAAGATCTGGCACGTGTTGTCACCGAGGCCCGTCAGCTGAAGCAGGTTCTGGACGCCTTCCCAACCCATTACCCACGTCACATTCTGGAACAAGCCGCCATCGCCGGCGCCTTTGTACCCGGCGCGGTGGATGCGGACCTGCAAGGCGTGGCCGACAAGGTTGCCGCCCGTCTGGACCTGATTGCATTGGAATATGAGCGCGGCTGGAGCGGTCGCATCACTCAGGATCACGGCATCAAACTGGCCCGTATTCTGCGGGGCGTAGAAGAGGTGCGGACCCTGGACGGCCCAATGCTGCGGTCCGGCGAAGCGCGCAAATCCGGCACCTTCACCGAAAGCCTGCAAGAGGTCTACAACACCTCCGCGACACTGGTGCGCAAGGATCGCAGCCAAATCATCAATGGCCCACTGGACCTTCTGGCAGCAATTCTGGCGGAAGGCGAAAAGGGCCTGACACTGCAGCGCTACAAAGGTCTGGGCGAAATGAACCCGGATCAGCTTTGGGAAACCACGTTGGACCCGGATGCCCGCACGTTGCTTCAAGTGAAGGTCGAGGATATGGCCGAGGCGGACGACCTTTTCACCAAGCTGATGGGCGATGTGGTGGAGCCGCGCCGCGAGTTCATTCAGAAAAATGCGCTGAGCGTGGAAAACCTCGACTTCTAAGTCGGGTCACAAAACAAAAAAGGCTGGCACCTATGCAGAGGTGCCAGCCTTTTTTTATTACTACGTCTGCGGCTTAAGTCCTCAGCAGCCCGCCGCCTGATTGGCAACGGCTCCGCCCGCGACCGCGCCGCCAGCGGTCAGGATATCCTTGCCAGTACCGCCACCCAACTGGTTGCCCAGGGCACCGCCAACCACGGCTCCGACAACAGTTGCCCCAGCGCACTCAACCTGTCGCTCGCTAATGGATCCAGTTGTACAGGCCCCAAGGGCGAAAAGACCTGTCACGACGACCGGCACAGCAAATTTTCTCATAAGGACAATTCCCTTTCATTTTCTTTGCCAAAGATATGGGGGGTTCCAGAGACACTTTCAAAACCACAGGCGGAAACACGCCTGTCACAGCGCCCAAAACGCCGCATCGCTGTGACCGAGCACGAGACCTGAAAATGCAATAAGTTCGAAAGCCCATTTTACTTTTCATATTAAACACTTCAATCTGTGCGCGGGAGGACTTTCATGCGCACTCAGGTTTGCATAATCGGCGGCGGGCCATCCGGGCTTCTGCTCTCACAACTGCTGCACCGCAAGGGCATCGACAGCATCGTTCTGGAGCGTAAAACCCGCGACTACGTGCTGGGGCGCATCCGCGCGGGCATTCTGGAAACCGGCTTTGTTGAGCTGATGCGCGAGGCCGGTGTTGGCGCGCGCATGGACGCCGAAGGCTTCACCCACACCGGCACGGTGATTGCCTATGGCGAAGAGGAGTTTAGCATCTCCTTTCATGCGCACACCGGCAAGGATGTGATGGTCTACGGACAAACCGAGCTGACCCGCGACCTCTACGACGCGCGCGAAGCGGAGGGCGGTAATCTGGTGTTCAATGTCGAGGACGTGGTGATCCAAGATGCGAAAAGTAACGCGCCTTACGTGACCTACCACGTGCACGGCACAGAGCACCGGATCGACTGTGATTACATCGCCGGCTGCGATGGCTTTCATGGGGTCAGCCGCCAGACCATCCCCACCTCGGTGCGCCGCGAATATGAAAAGGTCTACCCCTTTGGGTGGCTGGGCGTGTTGTCCGAAACGCCGCCCGTGCATGACGAATTGATCTACAGTTGGTCGAAGCGCGGCTTTGCGCTCTGCTCCATGCGCAACGCCAACCTCAGCCGATATTACATTCAATGCTCATTGAGTGACTCGCCCGACGATTGGAGCGACACCGCCTTTTGGAACGAACTCAAACGCCGCATTCCCAGCCGCCATGCAGAGGCGCTGGTCACCGGCCCATCGATTGAGAAATCCATCGCCCCCCTGCGCAGCTTTGTGACCGAACCGATGCGTTGGGGCCGCCTGTTTCTCTGTGGAGATGCCGCCCATATCGTGCCACCCACCGGCGCCAAGGGCCTGAACACGGCTGCGTCTGACATCTACTACCTTTACCATGGCCTTGTGCAATTCTATCAAGACAAGGACACCGCGGGCATCGACGCCTATTCAGAACGGGCGCTGGCGCGTATCTGGAAAGCCGAGCGCTTCAGCTGGTCCACCACCAACTTGCTGCACCGGTATCCGGATCAATCCGAGTTTGACCTGAAGATGCAGCGCGCCGAGATAGACTTCCTGCGCAGCAACGACGCCGCGCAAAAAGTGTTTGCGCAAAACTATGTGGGCCTGCCCTACTGATGGGCCAGACAAAGGAGACACACCATGTCTGACAAATTCACCACCGGTATGGAGGTCCGCCGCAAGGTGCTGGGTGACGCCCATGTCGATCGCGCAGAGGCCAACAAAACCGAACTCGACACGCCGTTCCAAACCCTAATCACCGAAGGCGCATGGGGGACGGTCTGGGCCAGTGACGCGATCAGCCTGCGCGAGCGCTCCATGCTGACGCTGGCCTTGTTGGCAGCTTCTGGCAACTTTGAGGAAATCCCCATGCACATTCGCGCGACCGCCAACACTGGGGCCAGCCAGGAAGACGTGATGGAAGTGTTTCAGCACGTGGCGATTTACTGCGGCGTGCCGAAGGCCAACCATGCCATCAAACTGGCGAAACAGACCTTTTCAGAGATGGGCTGATCGCGCATTCTATCCGCGCATGGGAGGAACAACACGATGAGCAAACCCGCCGAATTTTATCAGCGTGACCGAGAGTGGCACCCGCCTGCTTTTTCGCAGGACTACAAGACCTCCGTGGCGCGATCCCCACAAAACGCGTTGATCAGCCTGGAGCAAACCGTCAGCGAGATCACCGGCCCTCGCTTTGGCCATGGCGATGTGACCGAGATGGACCGCGACCTGCTGCACAACTACGCCACACCCGGCGAAAGCGCGATTGGCGAGCGCATCATTGTTCATGGCCGCGTGCTGGATGAAAACGCCCGCCCGGTGACCAACACTTTGGTGGAGATCTGGCAGGCCAACGCAGGAGGGCGCTATCGCCACAAGAAAGACGCCTATCTTGCGCCCATTGATCCCAATTTTGGTGGCTGCGGCCGCACCATCACGGACGAGAACGGCTACTACTATTTCCGCACCGTGAAACCCGGTGCCTACCCCTGGCGCAACTGGGTCAACAACTGGCGGCCTGCGCATATTCACGTGTCCGTCTTTGGCACCGCATTTGCACAGCGTCTGATCACGCAGCTTTACTTTGAAGGCGACCCGCTGATCGCGAAGTGCCCAATTGTGAACACCATCCCAGATCAGGCCGCGCGTGGGCAGCTGATTGCCGCGCTGGATATGAACGCCTCGGTGCCGCTGGACAGCATCGCCTATAAGTTTGACATTGTGCTGCGCGGACGGCGCTCCACCCTGTTTGAAAACCGCATGGAGGGCAATTGAGTATGGTGCAGAACCTCGACTACCTCAAGGAGACCCCCTCCCAGACCGCTGGTCCCTATGTGCACATCGGCCTCGCCCCCGGCGCGGCGGGGTTTGACATCTACGCGCGCGAACTCGGCTGGGACATCGCAGGTCCCAACGCCACAGGCGAACGCATTCGCATCGAAGGCCTGGTGATCGATGGCACTGGCAGCCCGGTGAAAGACGTGATGCTCGAAGCCTGGCAGGCCAATGCCGAGGGCATTTACCCCCATCCGGAACACGCCGGTGAGACCGAGGAGGGCTTCAAAGGCTGGGGCCGCGTGATCACCGATTTTGACACCGGCGAATGGGGGTTTGACACCATCAAACCGGGACAGGTCATGGGCCGCAACGGGCAACTGATGGCGCCACATATTTCGCTTTGGATTGTGGCCCGGGGCATCAATGTGGGCCTGAACACACGCCTCTATTTTGACGATGAGGCAGAGGCCAACGCAACGGATCCTGTGCTCAACGTCATCGAATGGGAAAACCGCCGCGCCACATTGATTGCCAAGCGCGAAATACGCGACGGTGCCCCGGTTTACCGGTTCGACATCACGCTTCAGGGTGACAACGAAACCGTCTTCTTTGACTTATAACGACCGACCGCGCCTTAATTGCCGGACCAATCAAACGAGATCACCATGAGCAAACCCTGCATCCTGTGCTGCGCCATCACCGGCTCCGTGCCAACCAAAGCGGACAATCCTGCCGTCCCGACAACAGTGAGTGAGCAGATCGAAAGCAGTCATGCGGCTGTCGAGGCAGGCGCGTCCATCATTCATGCGCATGTGCGCATCGACGATGAAACGCCGTCCAGCGATCCGGAGAAGTTTGCCTTGCTCAAAGAAGGGCTGGAAAAACACTGCCCCGGCGTGATCATCCAGTTCTCCACCGGTGGACGGTCCGGCGCAGGTCAAGCGCGTGGCGGTATGTTGCCTTTGCGCCCCGATATGGCGTCGCTCTCAGTCGGCTCCAACAATTTCCCCACACGGGTCTACGAAAACCCGCCGGAACTGATTTCCTGGCTCTCCAGCGAGATGCAGACTTATGAAATTACGCCGGAAATCGAAGCTTTTGACCTGAGCCATATCCTGCAAGCCATTCGCCACCATGAAGCGGGCACACTTTACGGCCGACTCTACGTGCAATTTGTCATGGGCGTGAAAAACGCCATGCCGGTGGACCGAGAAGTGTTTGAGTTTTACGTAAAGATCATGCAGGAGCGCGCGCCCGACGCCGAATGGTGCGCAGCGGGCATCGGCGCAGCGCAGATCACCGTAAATGAATGGGCGATTGCTGCAGGCGGCCACACCCGGGCCGGATTAGAAGACAACGTACGTCTGGACCGAAACACGCTGGCGCCCTCCAATGCCGCCCTGATCGCCCGCGCCGCTGAGCTGTGTGAGAAATACGAACGGCCTGTGGCGACGCCTGCGCAGGCGCGCGAGATCCTTGGCCTGCGCGCCGCAACCTAATCGGCCCTGACTATGAACCCGCTAACCCACGCATCTCACCTGTTTGGCCCGTTATTCTCTGATCAGGAGAGCGAGGCGCTGTGGGGCACCGCGCGGTTTGTTGATGGGTTTATCCAATTTGAACGGGCCTTGGCCGAGGCACTGGCAGAGGCTGGCGTCGTGGCCGGCGCGGTCGCAGAAGAGGCGATGGAAGACATCGACAACTTCCAACCGGACCTCGCTACGGTCGCCGAAAGCGTAGAGAAAGACGGCCTGCCTGTGCCGGAATTTGTGCGCCAACTCAAAGCACACGTGCGGCCCGCAGCACTCCCAGCCATCCACACCGGTGCCACAAGTCAGGACCTAATCGACACGGCGGTCTCGCTTATCTTGCGCGACGCCAACATCCGGTTTGAGGCGCATATCACAGAACTTCTAACTGCGCTCGACGCTCTCACGGACACGGGGGGCGAGGCCACAATGATGGGCCGCACCCGCATGCAGGCGGCTTTGCCTATCTCAGTGTCAGACCGTATTGCCACTTGGCGCACCCCACTGGAATCCCACGCAGACCGCCTAAAAACGCTGCGCCCACAAGTCGAAGCCCTGCAATTTGGCGGCCCGGTGGGCAATCGCGCCAGCCTTGCGCCGCATGGCGACGCCGTCGCGCGCGCCTTAGCCAAAAACCTCAACCTGTCCAATCCCGACCGCGCCTGGCACGCCACGCGTGAGAACCTGGCCGACTACGCCAATTGGCTCTCAATGGTCACTGGCAGCTTGGGCAAGATGGGGCAGGACCTCGCCCTTATGGCGCAGCAAGGCGTGAACGAGGTCCGCTTCTCCGGCGGCGGCACCAGCTCCGCCATGCCACACAAACAAAACCCGGTGCGGGCCGAATTGCTGATCACCGTGGCGCGCTATAACGCCACGCAGCTACCGGCGATGCACCACGCTGTGGTACATGAACAAGAACGCTCCGGCAGCGCCTGGTCTTTGGAATGGATGGTCTTGCCCGCAATGGTTACGGCCACCGCCACAGCCCTACGTCACGCCGAAGAGCTCATCCAAAATATTGATAGAATCGGGAAATTTACGCCGTAAGACTCCAAAGTCTCAGAACTCAAACGTCAGTTGCAGGTGTTTGATCTTACCGGTGATCTCTTCAATCGTGCACTTCAGCCGCTCTTCGGCCAAAAGCACAACCTCCGCCGCCGCCCGCGCATCTTCACCCGCGTCGTGGTGATGAAACTGAAGCCCCAACGCCTTTTTCAGGTGTCCCAGCCCATGCCCGCCGTTGCCGCGAAATTCGGGCCAGGCCTTGCGCGCGATCTTCACGCTGTCGGCCCATTCCATCTTTGGCCCGTTTAGCCCCGCCGCCCGGCAGGCGGCGGTGATGGCTTTCTGGTCAAACCCACTGTGCTGGACCATCAAATGCCGCGACAACAGCGGCAACATACGCCGCCAGGCCTGCGCAAAACTCGGCGCGTCCCGCACAGTGCCCGCATCAATCCCAGTCAACTCTGTGTTGAAGTCGGCAAATGCCTGCTCCGGGTTGATATAGGTGGAGAACGTCTCAATCCCGCCATCGCAGCGCACACAGGCCAGACCAATCTGGCTGATCGAGGCAGCATCGCGGTTGGCGGTCTCCACGTCCAGCGCGATGAAGCGGAACAGCCCATCTGGCAAAGGTGCATCAGGAAGGAACACGGCGTGCCTCCTGTCTCTGCGGTGCCATCACTGTCAAACTGCTGCGCAACATGTCTTTGTCTTGTGCCTTCTCGCGGGCCGGGACCGCCCCTATGCCAGCTTAGCGCAAAAAACAAAAGGCCGCCCAACTTGGACGGCCTCTCTATTTTCATGACGGTGCGCGTCAGGCGGGCACCACCGCCGCTGCCCCCGCTTTCTTCTCCCGCCGTTCCTCTTTGCCAAAGAACACCAGATAGAACACCGGCGCGGCAATCAGCGTCAGGATGGTGGCAAAGGCCAAACCGCCCATGATAGTGATCGCCATCGACACAAAGAACGCATCGGTCAACAATGGCGCCATGCCAAGGATGGTCGTGACCGCCGCCAGCATCACCGGCCGCAGACGCGACACGCTCGCCTTCACAATGGCGTCGCGCATCGGCAGCCCCTCTTCGCGAACAAAATCGATCTCCTCGACCAACACGATGCCGTTTTTGATCAACATGCCCGACAGGCTCAACAGACCGAGCAAAGCGGTGAAAGTAAACGGCATATCTGTACCCAACAGGCCCAGTACCACGCCGTTCACCGACATGGGGACCAAGAGCCAGATTATGATCGGCTGACGGATCGCGTTGAACAACAGCACCGAAATCAACACCATGATCAACAGGCTCAAGGGCAACTGTTTGCCCAGACTTTCCTGCGCCTCCGAGCTATTTTCAAGCTCGCCGCCCCATTCCATCTTGTAGCCGACAGGAATGTCCATGCCTTCAATCGCGGCTGTCACCTCCTCCTGCACCTGCGCCGCCGTCAGGCCGGTGCGAATGTCCGCCCCAACGGTGATGGTGGCCACACGGTCTCGGCGGTGGATCAGCGTGTTCTGCGTCTCATGCACAAAGCCATCGACCATCTGCTCCACCGGCACAAAGCTGTTGGAGGTGGTGGAATAGACGACCTGATCCACCAGCCCAAAGGCCCCATCCGCCTGACGCCGCAGGATGATTGGAATCAGGCGCTCATTTTCGCGGAATTCACCGGTGGTCAGGCCGTCCGTGGCAAATTGGAACATATCTGCGATGTCTTCGCGATCCACACCGGCGGTCTGCGCCCGCTCGGTGGCATAGATCGGTTTGATCACCAGCTCCTGCTCGCGCCAGTTGGTGCGCACACTCGTGATATTGTCCGTGGTTTCGATCAATACCTCCGCCGCTTGGGTCGCCAATTGCCGCAGCACCACAGGATCGCTGCCGGAGAAGCGCACCTGAATAGGGTCGCCGCCACCGGGGCCAAAGACCAACCGCTTGGTGCGGAACTCACCTTCGGGCAAGGCCTCTGCGCCAAAGACCTCAAGGTCCTTTTGCAACGGCGGAATCGCCTCAAGGTTTTCGGCCCGCACAATGATGTGGCCGTAACTTGGGTTCGCTTTCTCGGACTCATAGGTCAGCATAAACCGCGTCGCGCCCTGCCCCACAAACGTGGCATAGCTCACCACATCGTCGCGCTCCTCCAGCCACTCTTCAAGCACCGCCATCTGATCCGACGTGGTCGCAATGGGCGTGCCCTGTTGTAACTTGTAGTGCACAAAAAACAGCGGTGTGTTGCTGTCCGGGAAGAACTGCTGCTTCATCAGGCCAAAGCCCGCATAGCACGCCGCCGTCACGGCGATCAGGCCAACAATCACCAACCAACGCATCTTCAACGCCAAACGCAGGCTTGCGCCGTACATGCGGAAAATCAGCCCGCCATAGGCGTCGCCTTCGCCGCCTTTGCCCTGCTTGAACAGGTAGTGGCCCAGCATCGGAGTCACGGTCAATGCCAGCACCCAGCTCAGCAAAAGCGAAATGCCAATCACCGCAAAGAGTGAGAACAAGAATTCACCTGTTGCATCCGGACTTAGGCCGATCCCGGCAAAGGCCATGATGCCGATGATGGTCGCGCCAAGCAGCGGGATTTGCGTTTTGCCTGAGGCCTCATCGGCCGCTTCGCGGCTGTTTTTCCCCTGTAACATCGAAATCTGCATGCCCTCGGCGACGACAATGGCGTTGTCCACCAACATGCCCATCGCAATGATCAGCGCGCCAAGGGAAATTCGCTCCATCTCGATGGAAAACAGCCCCATAAACAGGAAGGTGCCCACCACCGTCAGGAACAGGGTCACACCCACCACCACGGCGGCACGCCAGCCCATGAAGATCGCCAGCACTGCAACCACAATGGCCACCGACATCGCAAGGTTCACGAGGAAGTCATTGGAGGCTTTCTCCACCACAACGTGCTGTTGATAGATCGGGTGCAGTTCGACACCTGCGGGAATATCACCAGCCATCTGCGCCAGCTTTTCATCCACGCGCTTGCCTACCACCACGATGTTTTCCGTGGCAATGCCGGCAACACCGAGCGTGAAAGCCTCTTCGCCGTTGAAGCGAATGATCTGACGCGGGTTGTCCACGCGGTCCCGGAACACCCGACTGGTGTCCACCAGGTTCACTACCTTTCCGTCTTGGCCCAGCGACAGGCCCGCAATCTCTGACACAGTGTCGGACCCATCTGGCCGCATGATGCGCGTGCGTGCGCCATCAATTGTCACGGTACCGGCCGCATTCACCGCGTCCGCATTGGCAATCGCCCCCGCAATCGCGTTCAGCGAGATGTTCTGGTTCACCGACAACGCCAGATCCGGCTCCACAAAGATAGCCTCTTCCGGCAAGCCTTGGATGTCCACATCCGCAACGCCGTCCACGGTCAGCAGCTCACGCCGCAAATAGGTGGCAAGTTCATGTTTCTCCGCGTCGGAAAACCCCTCGGCAGTCACGCCAAGGAAGATGCCAAACACATCACCAAAGCTGTCGTTGACCAGCGGCGTGCTCACCCCGGTGGGCAAGTGCCGTCCTGCGTCTGAGACCTTGGCCCTTAGGCGCGTCCAGACTTCCGGCAGCTCATTGCCGTCATATGTCGATTTGATGTGCACGTCGATTTGCGACACACCGGGTTGGTTGATCGAGGTGATATAGTCCACCTCTTCCATCTTCTGAATGGCAGATTCCAGAGGTTCAGACACCTCCACCGCCACCTGCTCCGCCGTGGCGCCCGGATATTGAGTGACCACAACCGCCTGCTTAATGGTGAAGGCTGGGTCTTCTAGCCGCCCCAGGTTCAAAAAGCTGACCGCGCCGCCAATCAGGAAGATCAGAATGATCATCCAAGTATAGATCGGCCGATCAATGGATCCGCGTGCAATATTGACCATCGCCCGCGCCCTCAGTTGCCAAAGCCGACAAAGCGGCGCACGGCTTGGCCGTTGGTCAAGGCACCACCACCGGTCAGCACCACTTCGTCACCATCGTTCAGCCCCGCATTGATACGCACCATGCCAGCGGTGGCAGGTTCGCTTTCCACGGCCACCCATGTCACTTTGCCCTCATCGCCGCCCTTTGGGTCAAACCGCATCACACCGGTTGCACCTTTATCGTTCACAACAATCGCCGTTGGCGGCACCAGAATGCCAGAGGATGGATCCGCCGCGCTCACGGTCACGGTCACGGACGACCCCGGCAGGATCACTTTGCCTTCTGGCGGCGTCATGCCAAAGGTGATGCGAAAGGTCTGTCCCACGCTGCTGGTTTCCGCGTCAAACTCGCGGATTTGCAGGTCGAATTCCTCGTCATTGCCGGGGAACCGCGCCTTGATTGTCACGTTCTGCTCATTGCCCGCGCGTTGGAACAGGATCTCCGGCACATCCACTTCAATGCGCAGCTCACTCAGGTCGTGAATCCGCACCACCGGGCTGCCCGCGCTCACGGTCGTAAACAGTTCCACATTGCGGCTGGACACCAGCGCATCAAACGGCGCTTTCAACGTGGCATGGCGCAAAGACCACTCAGCGTTTTTGACCGCGATCTGCGCCAAGGACGCCTGCGTTTCCGCATCGTCCAACGTCACTTGGCTCACCGTGTTGCCGCGCAGCTTGTTGAGGCGCTCCACCGTGCGATCCGCTTGTTCTTTCTGCAAAATCGCCTGATTGAGTTGCAGTTCGAAGATCTCCAGATCCAGCCGTGCGATCACGTCGCCTTCACCAATATTCAGACCTTCGGTCACCGGGAACTCGACAATCTGCCCGCCAACCTGAAACGCCAGATCCACCGACTGGCGCGCCTTCACCTGACCAAAGAATTGCCGCTCAAAGGCCACCGGCGCTTCACTCACCACCATAAGCTTCACCGGCTTCAATACATCTTGCGCAAAGGCCGCAACTGCGCCGCTCACCGTGAGCACCGCCGCCGCGGCGCAGATTTTTCCAAACTGTTTCAGCATTCTTTTTCCTCCAAGCGCCCGGCCTCAACGGCACCGGGCATGGCTTTCACGGCCAATTTGGCAAACTGGGAGATTTCCTCGACGGTCATGCCGCAAATCTCGCGAAACCGGAGTTGGACCGCGTCCATCAACGTGGCCCGTGCCGTCAACCCGTCCGGTGTCAATTCTAACACAAGCGCGCGCCGGTCTTTCGGATCACGCGTGCGCTGTACAAATCCGCGCTGTTCCAACGCATCCGCCACCGGAGTGATCGCCGAGGGGATGCAGAAAGTATCTTCCGCCAAAACGCCCATACGTTTTGGCCGATCCATAAACACCAATACCCGCCGCTCCATCTTGGTCAGTGGAGGCTCGATGTTGATGCCCTCCAATTCAGCCTCAATCTGATTGAACAAGGCAAAGACACCGATGATGGCCAAAAACTCGTCCGGCAGATCGGTGTTGGAAAACAAATCGTCAGGCACGCGCGATTCCCTGAGTTACTTCAGTTTCTGAAATATCCAAATACAGAAGCTTTATAAACAAACAAGAGGATCACTGAGAAAAAGATCGACGCGCCAAAACCGCCTAGGTCTCTGTTTTTCGACCAAAAACCAACAATTTCGCCGACACACAACGTAAGTAAGTTATGAAAATTTGACTATAATTCAGGGTGTTACCATGTTGGATCGAATGATTAAATTAATAAACCCTCGGTAAAACTCCGCTACCTCAGACGAAGTTGTGTACGAACTATGGTAGCAGACCCAGGACAAAAACTGCGGCATTCCGCCAAGGAAGCCGCGCGTCAGCGTGGCTTACTGGCACAATATGCCACTGAACGCGTGCGCGCCTTGTCCCAGCGTGTGGTGATCTATTGCCTTGGCGCGATTATGGTGATTCTGGCGACCGGCCCAGTATTTGGAAGCTGCGCAACCGCCATACTGATCATTGGCGAACTGGTCGACATGTGGGTACTGCGCCGTATTCCAACTCGCTTGCGCAACGGAGACAGCCACGCAGCCCTCGCCCGCGCGGCCATGGCGAGTGGCGTGTTTCAAGCCCTTTGCATGTTTATGGCAACCACTCTTTATGTGATGGCCGTGGGCAAAGAGGCTTCCATAGTGGCCGTTGCAGGGGTCTTGGGAATGGGCATCGTCAACGGCGCCCTCATACTTCCAACCAATCCCAAGCTGGCCATATTCAAAATGTCGGTGTTCGTGGCCACACCGTTCTTTTTGATCACCTTGCAGGCCCTCAGGTTTGGGGGAGACCTAGCCTCTCCCAAAGCCCATGTCCCGGAACTGATGGTGGTCATCAGCATGGGTTACATGTGTTTTTCCTTTGTCAAATCCGGCATCGATAATTTCCGAAAAACCGAAGCCCTTCAAAGCAGCCAAACTAGCCTGACCGCGGCCAACGATGCCCTCAACAAGCACCGCAATGAATTACAGCGCCTATCCATGGTCGCGCGCAAAACCAATGATGCTGTGATCCTCTCCAACCCCAAACAGGAAATTGAGTGGGTGAATGAAGCCTTCACCACACTCACAGGGGTGGGCGCCAAAGAAGTTATCGGCAAGCCTATCACAGTCCTGTTTGAAGCCACCAAGGCCGATGCAAGAGTGCAAGAAACGATTGCAAGGGCGATTCAGAAGGGCAGTTTTGACAAAATCGAAGTCCGGCATGAGCTGGCTCTCGGCGCTGAGCGTTGGAGCGAAATACAGATGTTGCCCGTCAAGAACGCGGACAACGGCATCGATTTTTACGTCACCATTGCCCGAGACATTACCCCGGTCAAAAACCATGCCAAAGGAATGCGCAAAGCCCGGAAAGCTGCCGAGGACGCAGTACGCACCAAGGCTGATTTCCTCGCCAACATGAGTCATGAGATCCGCACACCGATGACCGGCATCATTGGCATGGCCGATCTTCTGTCTGAAACCGAGCAGACCCAAGAACAATCGGAATACACACAAACCATTCTCGGTTCCTCCAGGAGTCTGTTGACGATCATCAACGACATTCTGGATCTATCGAAACTCGACGCTGGGAAACTCCAAATTGCCAGCAACACTTTTGAAACACGCGCCTTTTTTGAAGAAACGGTGCGATTGCTTGAACCCACGGCCTACAACAAAGGACTGGGTTTAACGCTCTGCGTGGACGACGATGTCCCACAGAAATTGTTTGCCGATGACGTACGTGTGCGTCAGATCGCCACCAATATCATCGGAAACGCCACCAAGTTCACCGAACATGGCAAAATCGACGTGCAGGTCTGGATGGACCCCAGAGAAAGTGACGACCAAACGTCCCCCCTCCTCTTACATCTGGCCGTGTCCGACACCGGTATCGGCATCGCCCAAGAGAAGCTGGCGACCATTTTTGATGAATTCACCCAGGCCGAAAGCTCCACCACACGCCGTTTCGGCGGGACCGGCCTTGGTCTCACAATCTGCCGCGTCCTGACCGAACGTATGGGTGGCAAAATCTCTGTAACCTCTAAACTTGGGGAAGGGTCGCGTTTTTTGGTGAGCCTTCCAGTGGAACTTCCACCAGAAGGCGCCCCGACGCTGTCCGAGCCGGCCATACCTCCGGTACAAGACTATGATGCCGTAGATTTGGCGGGCCTCAATGTCCTCGTCGCCGAGGACAACCAAACCAATCGCCTGCTCATTCGAAAATACCTGGAGACACTGCCAATCACATTGCGCTTTGCCAATGATGGCTATGAAGCAGTAGAAGCGGCTCTCGAAACGCCGCCGGACCTGATCTTTATGGATATGTCCATGCCCAACATGAGCGGCATCGAAGCCACCGAAACCATTCGCGCAAGCAATGTGACACAACCCCATATTGTGGCCCTAACTGCCAACGCCTTTGAAGCTGAGCGGCGCGCTTGTTTGCAGGCCGGTATGGATGACTTTCTCACCAAACCCATTCGTCGTGCGGATTTGGTGGACTGTTTGCTGCGCCACGTTGGGCATAGAAACACCCCTACCTCAGCGGTGCAATCGGCGCTTAGAGCCTAAAAAGCCAATAACTTACGCTGCTGTCCAAACGCTTTAAAGCCGATTTGGCCAAGTTAAGCTGACGACCGCCCCACCCCAGCGCGCCCAGTCAACAAGCAGGCCCCTCCCAAAACAAGATGCCTGCCAACCAGGTGCTTCCGCAAAAACGAGACCGTCACGTCGATGCGTCCGTTACCTCTAGCACGGAACATTCTCGGGTACTTGATTGGCTTGTATTACCCTGTCCTGCCGGCTCACGTCCCAATGCCTCAAGCCATTGTCCTGATGCGTTCCAAGTACCAGCGCAGCAAAAAGGCGACATGCCCTAACATGCCGCCTCCCACGCGCGTTGTTTTTTGAAGCTTTAGCGCACCACAAACTCCGCATGCAGCGCACCCGCCGCTTTGATGCTCTTGAGGATATCGATCATATCCCGCGGGGCCACGCCCAGCGCGTTCAGGCCTTCGATCACTTCGCTGAGCGACGTGCCCATTGGCACCTCGGCCAACCCAATGCCTTCCTCTTCGTTGATCTCCGCCTCGGTGCGCGGCACCACCACGGTTTCGCCGTCGGCAAATGGGTTTGGCTGCACCACAAGTGGGGTTTCCTGCACTCTTAACGTCAAGCCACCCTGGGAAACGGCAACGCGGGAAATTCGCACGTCGTCACCCATCACAATGGTGCCAGAGCGTTGATCGACCACTACGCGGGCTTTGCGTTCAGGCTCAACGGAAATGTTCTCAATCTGGCTCAGCGCATGGGCCGGAGAAGCCTGATTGGTGCGATTGATGTCCACCTGCACGGTGCCCGCATCCAGCATGAGCGCCACACGGCGGCCATAGCTGCGGTTGATCGCTTCCTCAATTCGGTTGGCTGTAGTGAAATCCGGCTCCCGCAACGCCAGACGCATGTTGGTCAGCGTGGAAAAATCAAAGTCGATCTCTCTCTCAATGCGGGCGCCGGAGGGGATCACACCCGACGTGGGCACGCCCTTGACGACGCCACCGGCCTCGCCTTCGGCTGCCACGCCCCCTGCGATCACCGTGCCCTGCGCGACTGCGTAGATCTCACCATCGGCCGCATTCATCGGTGTCATCACCAATGTGCCGCCCAACAGGCTCTTGGCATCACCAATCGCCGAAATGGTCACATCCACCGTGCCGCCTGCACGGGCAAAGGGCGGGAGTGTTGCGGTTACAAACACCGCCGCCACATTCTTCGGACGCATGTTCTCGCCGGTGATGTTCACACCCAACCGTTCGAGAATATTACCCATAATTTCTTCGGTGAACGGCGCATTCCGCAACCCGTCCCCGGTTCCGTTCAGGCCAACCACCAAACCGTAGCCAACCAGATCATTACCTCGTACACCGTCAAATTCTACCAGATCTTTGATCCGGATCGGCGCTGCTGCTGCCATGACCGGCATCAGTACGAGGAGCAGTAGCATTCTTGCTAAGCCCATGAGATCATTCACCTTACATAGTTTGCCAACGTTAGTTGGGAGAGTCTCGAGGTGATCGTGTAGACCATCTCGAGTTGCACCTGCACGGCTTGCAGCTTACCCGCCACTTCCGTTTGGTCCGCAGAAAGCAGATCGCTCTGCGTCATCAGCATCGAGCTACGTGACAGCGAATTCTCCGCCATCGCATTCTCAACACGTTCCTGATTGAAACCAATGTCTGCGCGCACGCGGGTCAAATTGTCCTGCCCGGTCAATAGGCTCTCACCTGCTGTTTGCATCAAGAATTGCTTCTCCGAGAGACTAAAATTCATACCCGGATCAATCGCAAGAGCAGCAATAGCCGTGTCACGCATCAACTCTCTCAGCTCGCTCATGTCCGCGCGCACATTGAAGTCTGCTGATTGGTTGTCGTTCAAACGCATAGGCGCGAGATCGTTCAAAGATCCCTGATATGCACTTGTTTCAAACCCGCCGCCTGGGGACATGAAGTAGTCATCTACGGCATTGATCAAATCGGTGGCAGTTAGCGCGCCGGCAATCGCAATACCTAAATCTGCCATAATGTCATCGGCTGTCGCCAGTGCGCTGCCATCAGTTGCTGTGCCACCGAAAATTGAGCGGTCCGCAACCCGTCCATTCAACGCACTTACTATAGCATCAAAGTCATTTGCCGCACTCTTAGAAACACTGTCTACAGAGGAGGTTAGGCCGGATTCTGATGCTGAAAGCAGATCTCGCCCCAAATCACTTGTTAGAGTTTGCACCTGGTCCAGCGTCATTTGCGCCGTTTCCAGAAACAGCTCTGCATCCTTGGTGGCAATGTCGTAACCCTCCAAAACCGTCAACTGACGTTCTACACCGGCCAACATATTGAAGTCGCCCCTCAAGGCAGCCGAAGGATCGGCCTTACGACCTGAAGCCAATTCATAAGCAAGCCTGTTCAAATCCTGCTTAACCGCCACGGTCCGGCGCGCATTCATCATGTGCTGCGCCATGTCACCTATTGATGTAATGGTCATCCGATCCTCAACAGTTCTTGCATCATTTCATCTACCGCTTGGATGAGTTTGGCATTGGCCGCATAGGACTGCTCAACCAGCATGAGCATTTGCAGCTCCTGATCTGTGTCCACGCCATCAATCAGTTCCATCTCTTCCAGCGACACCAGACGCGCCGAGGCAAAGGCCATATCGTTGTCACTTTGCACACGCGCACCCGCCACACTGGACAGGAACTTGCCACTCATCTCACTCATCGAGACGGCCTTGGAGCCGTAGCCACCGGACACAGGCACGACCTGGACCTGCATCGCATCCAGCATGCGGTTCAGATGTGTGGCATCACCTGCGTCACCGGGGGCCGCAGCGCCCAGACCATCGCGCAAACGCCAAGTCTCGCCGGCGCCGTCGATATCCACCAGATTGTTCAGTTCAAGACGCCCGGCAAGCCCAACCTCGTTGGCCGCACTAAACGCGAGACCAGCATCGGTGAACAGCCCGGCATCGCCTGGCGCCAAAGTTGGATCCATGGTTGGATCTTGGTATCGCTCAACCAAGTTGCGCGCTGCCGCATCCAGATCCGCCTGCGCTTGCACGCCAAATTCATCGCGAATGGCAAATTGAGCCCCAATGGCCCCGCCAGCCAGCGCACCTTTTTCGCTGTCAATCCGCATCGGGTATCCGTTGATCGAGATCCCATTCAACAGACCATTCGCTTCGGTCATGTGCGGCTCTACGGTGCCCACTTCCGTAAACTCAATATTGGCGGCTTTACCGTCCAAAAGCACCGCACCATTTGTGGTGTACAACGCTACGCCACCGCGATCGCGCGGTGACATGCGCACGGGCACCAACTCGCCAATCTGGTCAATCAACACCTGGCGTTGATCTTCCAATGCTGCGGTTTCCTGCCCTTGGTTGATCGCCAATGAGATCTTGCGGTTGACCTCTTCGGTCTGCTTCAGCAACCCATTCAGGCTATCAATCATACTGCCAATTTTGGAATCGGCTTCACTCCGCATTTTTTGCACGCCATCGGAGGCTTCGTTAAACGCCAAGGCAATACGCTCAGCATCCTGAGACACATTTTTTAGGCGGACATCGCTATCTGGTGCCCCGGTGGCCATGGCCAAGGAGCTTTCAAAGGTCGCCATCACGCCTGACAAGCTGGTCGGGTCCTCCGGCGTGCCCACAAGACTTTCCAACCGGTTGTAGAACGCGTTCGTACCAGTCGCCAAAGCGTTGCCAGCGTCGGCCAGGCGGCGCTCTGCAATGGTGACCGGGTTCACATGGCGGGACGTACCGTCAATCTTCACCCCGGCCGAATAACCGTACAGCGCGGCAGACTGATTAAGAGTCCGCCGCCCATAGCCTTCGGTCATGGCATTGGAGATGTTGGAAGACACCACCTCCGCCCGACGCGCCGTGGCCGTCAATCCGGTCAATGCGTTTGACAGAGCGCTAGAGATACTCATGTCTTATCCTTTCCGGCCTACTACGGCCTCGGCGCGATTATTTAGCGTTTGATATTGGTGGTTTCCTGCAGCATCTCGTCCACGGTCTGAATGACCTTGGCGTTGGTGCTGTAGGCACGCTGGGTTTGGATCATGTCGGTCAATTCTCCAGCCACATCCGTGGCAGATTCTTCACGGACATAAGACAAAAGCTCACCAGACGGGCCGGTGCCTGCATCCCACATGAAGTAGGGACCACTCTCGTTGGAAGGCACATAGGTCTGGAAGTCCAAAGAGATATCTAGACCATTCGGGTTAGGCACATCCACAAGTGGGATTTGCCCGATGGTGCGGGTAATACCGGTGTCAAAGTAGGCCGACACGAATCCGTTGCCGTCCACCTCCACGGAGGTCATGGAGCCAACAGGCGCACCATCTTTGTCAATCTTCAGCGGCGCATAGGAATCTCCCAGCTGGCTCATGCCACCTTCGGTGCCAAGTATGCCGATGTTCATTTCCAGCGGTCCACCCGCCACGTTCAGGATCGCGCTGCCAGTCAGCGGATCATATGCACCGCCTGGAGGGTTTGAGACCACGTTCTGCAACAAACCGCCCGTGGTACGGCCATCATCAAAAGTCAGCGTGTAGTCGCCGATGATCGCGCCGCCAGAAGCAGAATCACGGATAACCATGTTCCACTCATTGGAAGCTCCCGCCCCTGGAACGGTAGGGGTAAACTCGATGTTCAAAGTTTCCGCTTGGCCAAGGTTACCATGGTATTCGATGCTCAGCGTTTCCATAGTACCCGCAGCGCCAGCCACGGTGGACGTTGCCGGAAGGTTCACACCCAGATCAACAGACGTCGTAGGAGAGCCTACCAACTGAGATGTCAGCAAGCGAATTGGGCTCAAACCAGTGTCGGTATCGCGCGGATAGTTAGGAATCGACCCATCAGCCGCGGCCGGCCACCCCATCAATGCGAGACCTGCCTCGGAGACCAAATAACCATCTTCATCCGGACGGAAGGAGCCTGTTGTGGCCAGCATCATCTGCGGGCTGGTATCACCTGCCTTGATCGCCGTACCTGCCGCCACCGGCAGGAAACCACGACCTCGAACCGCCAAATCGGTTGGGTTGGTCGTTGGGGTAAGGGAACCGCCTTCGTCAATCAATCGACGGGACGTGGCCTGCACGCCACCTGCGGAGTATTTACCACCACCGGCACCGGTCACCATCGACTGAAAATCAGTCTCAACCCGACGGTAACCGTAGGTCGCAGAGTTCGCGATGTTGTCAGAGATGGTCGCCAGACGGGTGGCATTGGCATTGAGCCCGGCCACTCCGGCATTAAGCGAAGAGGAAATCGACATGGTACGCCTTTCTGCTGTATCAATTCGTTCGTCGACTGCTTGGTTACGACAGTCCGAATTAACAGCGGCCTAACGGCGTACCATATTTCCTTTTAGCTTCAGCGACCCGATCTCAGCAGAATGATCTCGATCCGGTTATTTCGCAGGTCCCGCGGCACGTTGGACACCGGCTCACGATCTGCATGACCGGTCACCCGCGCCACCCGTTCCGTCTCTAAACCATGGGCTTCCATCAGTTTTCTAAGCTCATTTGCGCGAATCGAGGACAATTGCCAGGTCGTATCTTCCCGCACCGTAATCACGCTCGTCCGCACATGGCCTTCCACTGCCACCTGATTGGTCACCATATTGGACACTTCCGCAAGAACCTTCGCCAAATCCACCAAAATAGGCATCGGCACTGCACTCTTCGGCTTAAACAGACGCTCGGATTCGGAGTCAAAAATCTCGATCACCAAACCCTCGTCGGTCAAACGCGTCACCACGTGTTTCAATAGGTTGTCAGCCAACAGGCTTTCGCCGCCGCCACCAATCAACATGTCCTCGACGGTCTCAAACTCAGCGTTTTCTGCTTTGCTCCCAGGCTGCTCAAACTCCACCGGATCGGGGTTCTCTTTCAACGCAGTTGGCAGGCCACCCACGCCGGTTTGCGACAAGATGTTATGCTCTTGAACGCTGTCACCGCCAAACATGGCGTTGCCACCGCCGGACACTTTGTTCAATGGCACTGTAGGGCTGAAGAACTCTGCGATCCCCAGCCGTTGTTGATCTGTCGTCGCGTTGATCAGCCACATCAGCAAGAAGAATGCCATCATGGCGGTCACAAAATCCGCGTATGCAATTTTCCACGCCCCACCGTGGTGTCCGTCGCCTGCGATGACCTTTTTTCGTTTAATGATCACCGGAGCGCCGTTGGAACTATCAGCCATCGCCGTCACCCTTTTTCTCACCCTGACAACGACACCTAAACGCCAACTCTTACTCTGGCCTTAACATATGGAATACATGAGAAATTTTAGGGATTTTCCAACGTCAGCAGACCACTCTAATCTGCCAAATATGCGCTCAAAATTTGCATAAAATCGCGCCGGTCCAAACCGGCCTCAATGGGGGGTCCAATCTGCACCTCAATCACCCCCGGATACTTCAGCCATGTGCCCCGAGGCCAGACTGCCCCAGAGGTCAAACGCACCGGCACCGTAGGCACATTCGCCAGTTGATAGAGCACGCCCACCCCGGCTTGGAGTTCTGAATACTCCACCCGGCGTGTGCCACTTGGAAAAATCAACAACCGCCGCCTGTCTTTAATGGCGGCCACACCAGCCCGAAACCCCGCGCGCATCGCATCCCCGCCGGGCTCCACCGGAATATGCCCAAAGGCTCGGGCCAACGGTCCAAACACCGGGTAGGAAAAAATCGACTTCTTGGCGAACATCACCGGATGTCCAAACAGAGCGTGAAAGAACAGCGTCTCCCAAGTGCTTTCGTGCTGTGACGCAATCAACACCGGCCCCTCTGGCACATGCTCCAAGCCCTCCAGGCGGTAGTCGATGCCGCAGACCATTCGCAAAAGCCAGCGCAGAACCGTCAAATACCGATCCGCAAGCCGGCGCACCGCTGGAAGTGATCCGCGCTTTAGCGGCCACGCAGCCAGGAACGGAACAATGGAAACACCCGCCAACGCGAAAAACAGAAAGCTTCGTACAACGACGACAGGGAAGGACTGTTGCAACCTATGCATCAAAATTCTCTGAGCAATGTGCTTCTTTCATACGCGGACATCATTGTCTTGCCTAGCGTCCCCTCGCTCATCCACCGCAAAGTTTATGATTGCCGTATAGTCACGGAGTCACGCTTGGTCTAATCTGTCTCAAGACGGGCACGCACTGCCAGCTGCCCAAGCATTTTTAAGAGTTTTGGCGCGCATGGGGGATGCTTTGCAGACAGGCGCACGACGAGTCTTTGTATCGGGCAAGGCGATCCTATTGGCCACGACACTGTGTGCCGCACTGGCTCTGCCCGCACAGGCGTTTGACATCCAACTGACAACCAGCAACGGCGACGAAGCCTTGCAAGAGCGCTTGCTGGCCGCGACCCTGACCTCTGCCGCAAAAGAAGAAGGCAGCACGGATCCGCAAGACATCATCGCCGCCGCGCAATCAGACTACCGCCGCTTGGTGAGTACGCTCTATTCTCTTGGCCATTTCAGCCCTCAAGTGTCCATTCGCGTTGATGGGCAAGAGGCGCACAACATCTCTCCCTTTGCCACCAAATCCTCAGTCGGAAAGGTGGTGTATAAGGTAAATCCCGGTCCCAGTTTCAAGTTTGGCAAAACCGAAATCGCCCCGATTGTCCCGGCCACCGAACTGCCGGAGGGCTTTGCGCCCGCCCAACCGGCCAGCCTGCCGGAGATCGAAAATGCCGCCCGTGCGGGAGTGGATGGCTGGCGCGACGAAGGCCACGCTAAAGCAAAAGTCAGCGACCAAAACATCACCGCCGATCACCGCAAAGCCACCCTGGATGTGGATCTGACCATGGATCCCGGCCCCAAACTGAAGTTTGGAAAACTGATCTACAAAGATCAGTCCAATGTCCGTCCGCAACGTGTGCGCGAAATTGCCGACCTGCCGACCGGCGAAACCTTCAGCCCGCAATCCGTGGCTCAGGTATCTGCCCGACTGCGCCGCACAGAAACCTTCCGCACCATTGATCTGCGCGAGGCAGAGGAGCCCAATTCGGACGGCACACTGGACATGGAGCTGGCGCTGGTGGACAACCCGCCGCGCCGTATCGGTTTTGGCGCGGAACTCGAAAGCCGTGACGGACTTAGCCTCTCGGCTTATTGGATGCACCGCAACCTCAATGGCGGTGCAGAAAACCTGCGCTTTGATTTTGCCATCGAGAACCTCGGCGCGCAGAGCAGCGGTGTGAACTACAGCCTCGGCACGCGCTTTTCCCGCCCGGCCACTTTTGGTGCCAACACCGCACTGACGTTGGGCGCCGAACTCAAGCAAGAAGACGAAGATCTTTACTTTTTGCGCAGCTTGTCCTTAGGCGTTGGCGTCAAAACCATCCATTCAGACCGGTTTGAGACCACCGCCGGGCTGGGGCTCTACTTCTCTGATGTGGACGACAACTACGGCGAACGCAGACTGCACCTGATCGGCGTGCCTGTGACCACAAAAATGGACAGACGCGACAACATCGCCAACCCAACCCGCGGCTACTACATCGAAGGCAACGCTTTCCCATATTATGGTTTTGGAGAGGCCGACAGCGCGCTCTACCTCAAAGGCGATGTGCGCGGCTATCGCGGCTTTGGCGCAGACAACGGCGTCATCGCCGCCGGTCGTCTACAGTTTGGCACCATCCTAGGCCCTTCTATTCGCAACACCCCGCCAGACCTCCTATTCTATTCCGGCGGCGGAGGCTCCGTGCGCGGTCAGCCTTACCAGTCCAACTTTGTGACTGTGAACGGCATCGACAGCGGCGGCCTGTCCTTCCTGGGCCTGTCCGGTGAGATGCGGGTGAAAATCAACGCCCACTTCTCAGCCGTTGCCTTCTACGACGCCGGGATCGTTGGCGAGAAATCCAACTTCGGCGGCGACGGCAACTGGCACTCCGGTGCTGGCCTTGGCGTACGTTACAACACCGGCTTTGGGCCGCTCCGCCTTGATCTGGCTGCGCCCGTGGGAGGCGACACCGGAGACGGCCTGCAACTCTACATCGGGATTGGACACGCTTACTGATGCGATTTCTTGCGCTTCTCCTCTGCCTGATCTGGCCCCTGACGCTCTCCGCCCAAGACGCGGAACAAGCGGAGGCCAGTGACGAAGACAAGGGCATGCTGACCAACTTCCTGGAGGACGCTTTGTCCGGGGAAGGCCGCACGGTGGAAGTGATTGGCCTCAAAGGCGCGATCAGCTCCAACGCCACGGTCGAAGAGATCCGCATGTCAGACGCAGACGGCACCTGGCTCACCATGCGCGGCATGACGTTGAACTGGAACCGCCTTGCCGTGTTGCGCGGCAACATCAACGTCAACGAGTTGAGCGCAGACGAAATCATCCTCGCCCGTGCGCCTGCGCCAAATCCCAGTGCACCACCCACGGCAGAAGCCACGCCTTTTTCACTGCCCGAACTGCCTGTCAGCATCAACATCCAGTCCCTAAAAGCAGACCGCATCACTCTGGGAGAGAGTTTTCTCGGAGAGGAACTCAACCTCTCCCTCAATGCGCGCCTGATCCTAGAGGGTGGCAGCGGCGAGGCGCTTTTGTCCGCCGCCCGTATTGATGGCCCCGCAGCGCGCTTTGCCTTGGATGGCGCCTTCTCCAATGAGACCCGCCAACTGCGCGTGGACCTGCAGGTGCACGAAGACGCCGGTGGCTTGCTGGTGACACAGGCGAAAATACCGGGCGAACCGCCCATGGCCCTCACCGTGTTGGGCGAAGGTCTACTGGATGATTTCATCGCCGATATTCTGTTGACCAGCGATGGCGAACAACGGCTTTCTGGCTCCGTGGAATTGGCCACCGAACCCGGTGCCACACCGGAAGACGCTCCCACACAGGTGGTTCGGGCCGATCTGGGCGGCAACATGGCGCCCCTCTTTGCGCCAGACTACAAAGACTTCCTGGGCGAAAACATCGGCTTCAGCACGCTCTTACGTCGCTTTGGCGATGGGCGCATCACGCTGCAACAGCTCCTGCTCAGCTCCCGGTCCCTGAACCTCAACGGGGAAATGGCGATTGATGCAAACGGTCTGCCGGACAGCTTTGATCTCGACATCCAATTGCGCGATGAGACGGACAAACCCGTACTACTGCCTCTCAAAGGCCCCAAGAACTACGTGCAAAGCGCTGAATTGGCCGCAAAATTCAACCATGCAGATGGTGACCGCTGGACTCTCAGCGGCACGATGGATGAGGTGCAAACCGACACGTTCTCGCTGGCCCGCGTGGCGCTGTTCGGCGAAGGCACCATTCAAGAGTCTCCCACGCCGCGGGTCCAGGCACAGCTTCAAATGGGGATGCGCGGCCTAGTGCTCTCGGACCCGGAACTTGCCACTGTGGTGGGATCCAACGGCGGCTTTCAAGGCGACGTGGTCTGGGAAAAAGACAAAGGGGTCACGCTGTCCAACTACAGCCTGCGCACCAACAGCCTAGGCTCTCAGGGCAACGTGCATGTGAGCGGCAGCGGCCAAGACCTGACCATCGACACCGACGCCACGCTCGAGGTTCAGGATCTCTCTCTGTTCTCCTCTTTTGCGAAACGCGACCTCGGCGGCAGCCTGTCTGCGGCTCTCGATGGCACAGTGTTGCCAATCTCCCAAGGGTTCGATCTGACTCTCAGCGCCACAGGCCAGGACCTCGTCATTGCAGACAAGCGCGCGGACGCCTTACTCGCGGGTGAAAGCAAGCTGGAAATTTCGGCAAAACGTGACGAGACCGGCATCACCCTGCGCGAAGCCGAAGTAAAAACACCCCAACTCTCCGCCTCAGGTACCGGCACGCTTGCCAGCCAAAACAGCGATCTCACCTTCGAGGCGGCCTTAAACGAAGTGGCCTTTTTGCTCGAAGGCGTGAACGGCCCCGCCACTGTCAAAGGCCGCGCCGTGCAAACCGGCTCTGATTGGGCCTTTGACCTCTCAGCCACCGCGCCCGCAGAAACAACCGCCACAATCCGTGCCACCCTGCCCCAATCTGGCAATGGCGCGGCAGATGTGGACCTCGAAATTGGCCAGCTGCAGGTATTTGTTCCTGAACTGCCCGGCAAGGCGCGCATTCAGGCCTCTGCCGAACAAGCGGCAAACGGCTGGCAGGTCGACTTCACTGGCACCGGCCCTTTTGACACCAGCGGCTCTGGCAAGGGGCTGATCGACCCGACAGGCAGCGCCAACGACTTTGAAGTCACCGGCACTGTGCCGCTCGCCGCCGCCAACGTCTTTTTGCAACCCAACTCCATTCAGGGCATCGCCAACTACTACCTACGCCTCAAGGGCGCGCTGGGACCGGAGGCGGTCACCGGTACGGTCACTCTTGGCGTCGCCCGATTTGTGCTGCCGGATCTGCGTGTGGCCTTTGAGGACATTCGCGGCACCGTCGGCCTCAATGGGCAAGCTGCGGATCTCAACATCACCACGCAGTTTTCCGGTGGTGGCCAAATTGGCGTCAATGGCAACGTTGCCCTCGCACCGCCGTTCTCCGCCAACCTGCCAATCACCCTGACCGACATTATCATCCAACAAGGCCAACTCCTGAAAACCGAGTTGGATGGCACCATCACACTGTCCGGCCCTTTGACGGGTGGCGGCAACATCTCCGGGGATATCATTCTTGGCAAAACCGACATTCACATGACCCCCGTGGGCCTCTCTGGTGCAGGCCCAATTCCTGAAATCCGCCACGTTAACGAGCCGTCCAAAGTACGCTTGACCCGCGACCGCGCCGGCCTCATCGCCAAGGAGAAAAGTGGGTCTTCTGCCCCGCCTTTTGGTCTCGACATCAACATTCAAACCGGTGAGCGCATTGCCGTGCGCGGCCTTGGGCTCAATGCGGACTTCAACGGCGGCATGCAAATTGGCGGCACCACCAATGACATCCGCCCCAATGGCGAAATTGACCTGATCCGCGGCCGCCTTTCCTTCCTCTCCAAAAACTTCGAATTGGACGAAGGCCGCATCTCCATGTTGGGTGATCTGGTCCCGACCATGCGTGTGGTCGCAATCTCTGAACAACCAGACGCCACCATTTTCGTGATCCTTGATGGCCGCCTCGACGATCCCAAAATCGAGCTCGAAAGTGACCCGGACCTTCCGGAGGACGAGGTGCTGTCCCAATTGCTGTTTGGGCGCGACCTCTCCAGCATCTCAGCGCTGCAAGCCGCACAACTGGCCGCTGCGCTGGCGCAACTTTCGGGAGGGGGGCCGCAAGGACCACGCCTGGGCGAGAACTCAGGCCTCGACGACCTCGGCCTCACCTTTGACGAATCCGGGACACCAGGCCTGCGCGCCGGCAAATACATAAACGAAAACGTCTACACAGAGGTGGGCGTCGACAGCACTGGCAAAAGCTCCATCAGCCTCAATCTGGATGTGACCGACAGTCTGACGGTGAAAGGCAAGGTGGGATCTGATGATGACACCGGGATCGGCATCTTCTTTCAGCGCGATTATTAAGCCGCCTCAGACTCTTGCTGGTGTCCCGGCCGCACCCCGTGAAGGCACAACCGATGCACCAAGTCGCGCATCTCGTCTGTCAAGGTAACCCCCAGCGAGCGCTGCCATTTCAAGGTGTTGCGCACCCCACCGCCGATATAACCGCCGATCACCCCAACATCCCCGGCAATCACCCAGCCTTCGTCCTGCAATTGACGCAGCAGCCCTGCGATAAAATCTGACGTTCGGTTAAAGCTATCCAACACCTCGTCACGCGGCAGCAATGGGACGTTGGACAGATACTCATGCAAATCAGCGTGATTTTGATTGTACCAAACAAAATCAATCTGCCGGTCGATATACGCCTTGAGCCGGACCGGCGCAGGTTGGCTTGGATCATCTCCGGCCACCAGCGCCTTTTCAACAATCGCGCCAATCTCTTCGTAAACCGCACGGATCAGCACATCTTTATTTTCAAAGTGATTGTAAAGCGAGCCAGTGGCGACTCCCGCCTGTTTGGCAATCTTGCTCATTGACGCTTGTGTGCCGTGTTCCACCAGCATCGCTGCGGTGGCTTCCAATATTTTCTCGCGCATGTGGCTCTGTGTCCCGTTGGCTTGTTTTTTGGCGCGGTGAACCGATGTTCACTTTGCGCCTAACACCCTAGGGCGACAGTCTTACGCAAACAAGTCTCTCGTCAAAATAGCCAATAAACACTGAAATTCTGTATGTTGGATACATTGCCGTTGTCACGATCTGCCAACTGCACGAGCCTATCAGTCCCGCCCCATCCAACAGGTTTCTTCTGAGAAGGTACCATCCGGCTGAGGCAACCTCTCAAACCCCATGGCACGCCAGAACGCAATTCCCCCAGCGTTCTTTGGATTGGCACCGATATGTACCGGCCCAACCCCATAAGCCTGCGCTGCCTCTAACCAGGTATCAAACAATCGCCGTCCCAGGCCGCCACCGCGCGCGTTTGGCATCAAGTTCATATGCATATGCGCTGGAAACCGGTCCACGACATAATCAGGCGTCGGCACAGGGGCGTGTATCCACGCCGCCCGCAAATCATCCTCTGTCCACTCCGCTTGCCGGGACATATCCGGTGCAGAATACCGCGCCCGCAGTACCGGCCACCACTTTTCTTCGAGACTTGCCTCAAAAACTCGGCTGTCCGCAACGCCACAGACGTAACCTGCGACTTGTCCATTGACCTCAGCAACAAACACCAACTCCGGCGCCAAGACCACGTAGGGCGCCGTGTATATATGTCCAAGCATTTTGGGATCTTTGTAGAGCGACGTCGCATCGTTCCCGGCTTGGCCGGTTTCGACAACCACCTGATACAACCGCTCTTGATCAGCCTCGGTTGCCGGTCGGATCACAGCCATACTCGCCTCCTGAAACGCAGCACGGTTGTAGCAGTTTCAAACGTTTTACGCGAGAACTCTCAGGCCCGCTGCGGCATCCAACGTTGGAACGCGCCGATGGCCGCACCCAACATCACACCAAGGCCATAGGCACCCGGACCACCAAGACCAAACTGGAAATCCACGATTACGCCTTGTGGAATAAAGAGGCCGTACGCCGCCGCCGGCACAGCCGCCAGCAACAACAGCATAAATCCAGGAGTTGGATCAGCGCGATTGATGTTTCTGGCCACCAGCTGGGCTCCAACGGCGGCAGGCAACGCAATCACAACGATAACATAAAGAGCAATGAGCATGTCGGATCCTCCTCGACAGGAGTGGTGACGAGCGCCTTGGCTTTGACGCCACGGAGGAAGGGACGCATCCCTCTGTCCTCGTCCATTAGATGGGAACCTGCAGGCCAAAGTTCAATAGTACGCTTGTTAAATGGAAGGTTCTTTGTCCCGCGACCAAAGTACAAATGTTGACTTAGTTCGGTATCGCACTAAATAGTGCGATATCGAACAATGAGGTCTCCCATGAACATTACACGCCGCAAAACTCTCGCCCTGCTCGGTGGTGGCATCATCACCGCCGCAGCCGCCAGCGGATACGCTGTCACCCGCACACCTGATCAAGCCACCCTCCCGTGGCAACTGGCAGGCACCTATGACGACCCGCGCAAACAGGCGTTGTCCTACGCCCTCCTCGCACCCAATCCTCACAACCGGCAACCTTGGACTGTCGACCTATCCGTCGACAACGAGGTCACACTGTTTGCAGACCTGGAAAAGCTGCTTCCAGAAACCGATCCTATGAACCGCCAAATCACGGTTGGTCTTGGCTGCTTTCTCGAAGTCATGCACATGGCAGCGGCGCAGGATGGCTATCGCGTTGACCTGACCCTCTTCCCGGATGGGCAAAACCACGAGCAGCTGGACACCCGCCCAATTGCCCATGCGGTTTTCACCAAGGACTCAGGTCAAAAAACGGATCCTTTGTTCCAGCACGTGATGTCTCGCCGCTCCAACAAGGAGCCCTTCGACACGACCCGCCCGGTGGCACCGCACGCCTTGGCACCGCTTGAAAACACCGTAAGCGCAGACGTCCAGTTTGGCGGCTCCGTAGATGCCCAAGACATTGCCGAGTTGCGGGAACTCACCCACGTTGCGCTCAAGATCGAAGTGGAAACCCCGCGCACATATCAAGAAAGCGTCGACCTGTTCCGCATCGGTCACCGCGAAGTCAACGCCAATCCTGACGGCATCGACTTCTCCGGCCCCCTGTTTGAAACACTGCACCTCACCGGCATGTTCTCCCGCGAAACAGCCACTGATACCTCTTCAACAGCTTATAAATCTGGTCTGGACGCAGTCTTTGCCAATACGGACTCCGCCATGGGGCATGTCTGGCTGGTGACCAACACCAACTCACGGGTGGACCAGATCAAAGCCGGGCGAAGCTGGGTGCGCCTCAACCTCGCCACAACGGCTCTGGGCCTTGGCCTGCAACCGCTCAGTCAGGCGCTGCAAGAATACCCAGAGGTTGGCACCGAATATCAGGCGATCCACAACCGCCTTGCGCCCAACGGCGGAACGGTTCAAATGCTGGGGCGTATCGGATACGGTCGCCAGGTGGCGCCAAGTCCACGCTGGCCATTGGAGGCAAAACTTGCCCAAACCTGAGCAGACAATCCCAACCTTGTTTCGCTTCTTCAACGAAGTGGGGATTATCAACCAGCTCTCAAGTCGCCTGTTTGAAACCCGTCTGCCGGACGGGTTTCTCGTGTCCCATTTCACCGTGCTCAACCACCTGACGCGGCTGGGGGATGGCCGCACGCCAATGGACATCGCCACCGCCCTGCAAGTGCCGAAAACTTCGCTCACTCACACACTGTCGGGTCTAAACAAGGCCGGGTTGATCACCTTGGAACCCAATCCCAAAGACGCCCGATCCAAATGTGTCATGCTCACAGAGGCTGGGCGCCAATTCCGCGAAGATGCCATTGCGGCCCTTGGGCCTGACCTCATGGATGTGGCGGAACACTTCCCACCAGACCGCATCGCCGAAGCCCTGCCGCTCCTTGAAGAAATCCGCGCCTTTCTGGACAAACGCCGAGACGGGTGACCGCCGTAAAACAGCCGCCCAAGCTTTCTCATTCCCCAAATATCCTTGGGGGAGTTCCATCACCGATGGGACGGGGGCAAAGCCCCCTCAAGTGGTCCAGTCCAAAACGACCTTGCCCGACTTGCCCGATTTCATCGCCGCAAAGCCATCTTTAAACTCCGCAACCGGCATCTGATGGGTGATCACCCGACTGACATCCAAACCGTTCTGCAACATCGCAATCATCTTGTACCAGGTCTCAAACATCTCCCGGCCATAGACGCCTTTGATGGTGATGGCCTTAAATACGATGCGCGACCAATCCACCGGCGACTTTCCCGGCGGAATACCCAGCAGCGCAATTTTGCCGCCCATCACCAGCGCCTCGACCATCTGATCCAGCGCCGCTTGCGAACCGCTCATCTCAAGGCCAACGTCAAAGCCTTCTTTCAAACCCAGCTCGTGCATCACATCGTGCAAATCTTCGCTCGCCACGTTCACGGCCCGAGCATTGGGAACCACATGCGCCGCCAGAGCCAGCCGATCCGGATTGATGTCGGTGATCACCACATGCCGCGCCCCAGCGTGTTTCACCACTGCCGCCGCCATGATCCCAATCGGCCCCGCCCCTGTGATCAGCACATCTTCGCCCAGTAGTTCAAAGCTCAAGGCCGTGTGCACCGCATTCCCCAGTGGGTCCAAAATCGCCCCAATCTCATCAGGAATATCATCCGGCAGAGGTACAACATTGAACGCAGGCAGCCGCAGATACTGCGCAAAGGCGCCCTGCACGTTCACCCCAATCCCCCGCGTGCCCGGATCGAGGTGAAACTTCCCCGCCCGCGCTTGGCGGCTTTCATGACCAATAATATGCCCCTCACCGGAACAGCGCTGCCCGATACCGAGCCCGTCCACATTGCGGCCCATCTCGACAATCTCGCCGGCAAATTCATGGCCGGTGATCATCGGCACCGGCACTGTCGCGCTGGCCCAGTCATCCCAGTTCCAGATGTGAATGTCCGTGCCACAAATCCCGGTCTTGTTGACCTTGATCAGCACCTCATCCGGCCCGATTTCCGGCACCGGCGCCTGCACCATCCAAAGCCCTTCCTCAGGCTTGGATTTCTCCAGCGCGGTCATTGTATTGGGCTTTGTCATGAGAGAATCCCTAGGGCTTTTCCCACCTTGCCAAAGGCTGCCAGTGCCCGGTCCAGCTCATCCCGCGTCAGGGCTGCGTTCATCTGTGTGCGAATCCGCGCCTGCCCCCGTGGCACCACCGGGAAGAAAAAGCCCGACACATAGACCCCTTCCTCAAACAGCTTTGCCGCCATCTCCTGCGCCAAGGTCGCCTCGCCCAACATCACCGGAATAATCGGATGCTCCCCCGGCAGGATCTCAAAACCCAGCTTTTCCAAGCCCGCCCGCCAGTACTGCGCATTCTCGCGCAACCGCGCCCGGTCCTCGGCGCCATCTTCCACCAAGCGGATCGCTTCCAAGCCCGCCGCTACAATGCTGGGCGGCAGTGAATTGGAGAACAGATACGGCCGCGCCCGTTGCCGAAGCAAATCAATCACCGGCTGCGGTCCAGCGATATAGCCGCCAATCGCCCCACCCAGCGCCTTGCCCAAGGTGCCAGTCAGGATATCTACATCGACGCCAAAGTGATCCGGTGTGCCTGCGCCGTTTGGCCCCATAAACCCGGTGGCGTGGCAGTCATCCACCATCACCACCGCGTCGTATTTCTCGGCCAACCGTGTGATCTCCGGCAGGTTCGCCAGATAGCCGTCCATGGAAAACACACCATCTGTTGCAATCATAATATGCCGCGCACCCTCGTTGCGCGCGTGCTGCAACATCGCTTCCAAATCCGCCATATCGTTGTTGGCATAGCGATAGCGCTTGGCCTTGCACAGGCGGATGCCATCAATGATCGACGCATGGTTCAGACTGTCCGAGACAATCGCGTCTTCCTTGGTCAACAGCGGCTCAAACAACCCGCCATTGGCGTCAAAACAAGCGGCAAACAGGATCGAATCGTCTTTGCCCAGAAAACGAGCGAGCTTCTGCTCCAGCTCGCGGTGAATGTCCTGCGTGCCACAGATGAACCGCACTGAGGCCATGCCAAACCCACGTGGGTCCATCGCGTCTTTCGCCGCTGCAATCAGCGCCGGATTGTCCGCCAGCCCAAGATAGTTGTTGGCGCAAAGGTTGATGACCTCCCGGTCCCCCACCTGAATTTCGCCACCTTGCGGCGACGTGATCATGCGCTCTGTCTTCATCAGCCCCTCGGCCTCAATGGTGGTGAGCGTGTCGCGGATGTCAGTCAAGAAAGCGTCAGACATGGGGGTTCTCCATAATGATGGACAATCATCTACCATAACGGATTTGCGCCCGTGAAGAGGGAATTTCATTATAACGGACAAAAATCCACCATCCAAGAAACTCTCTCTCCCACAATAACATGGATTTGCCTGAACCCTGTCAGCCCCGGGGCACCTATTGGTTCGTTGCGGTCAATAGACTAAGATGGCGCTGCATCAATCTGTGTGGGTCCTAATGAAACGTCGCATGATCATTGCTCTTTGCGTGTTTTGGCCCGCTATCGTCATTGCGTTAGAGATTGTTGTCGCGGCTTTTGTCACCGGAATGGGGTGCACAGTTTCCGCCGCAGGTCCACAGCCTTGCATCGTAATGGGCATCGATATTGGACCATCTATCTACGGACTTTTCTCCATAGGTTATCAAATGATCTTTGCTCTAATGTGGATCGTGACAGCCCTGACAGTCTGGATGTTGGCTGAGGTCGGCTTGGCAGTACGAAATCGCTTGAAGCGGTAGGTACTGCATCGAGCAAAGTCGCCGCTCAAGCGTTCTTTACAATCAGAAACACCCGCGCGGGCTCTGTCGCCTCAATCGCATGGGCCACATCCGCCGCATAACGCGCCGTATCGCCTTCCGCCAAGTCCTGTGTAGCTGTGCCGCTTGTCACCGATACGGTACCGGATAACACGGTCAGTTGCTCGGTCGCCCCACGGGTGTGTGGCGCACTCTTCAAGCTGCCGCCCGCCTCGAAGCTGATGTCATAGACCTCGTGTCCCCCAACATCCTCCGGCGGTGACAATATCCGGATGAGACAAAGATGTCCCATATTGTCAAACCGCGGTACATCACTGGCGCGCAGCACATCGACCTTGTCTCCGGCATCGGCATCCAGCAAACCGGCAAAATCCACCTGCAACGCACGGGTCAGGTTCCACAGGGTGGCAATTGTAGGACTGCTTTCACCGCGCTCGATCTGACTCACCATGGACCGGCTCACGCCCGACAGCTTCGCCACCGCATCCAGCGACAGCCCCTGCGCACGGCGGGCCTCCCGCAACCGCGCAGGCAAAAGTTCCAAGATAGGCAGATCGTTACTCATGCCCCCAAATGCGGGACTCCCGCGCCTTTTGTCAATCAATCCACCCGTTGCCGCTCCGTAAGACTACGGGCCCTCAAACTGTGACGCACCGTTCCACCTGACTCCCCTATGCTGCAACTGCATACTGCCGCCAAGACGATTTCATGAGGAGACGACCATGTCGGACATCGTAATTCTGGGCGGCGCCCGCACCGCCATTGGCACTTTCGGCGGCTCGCTGGCCAACACCGCCCCCATTGATCTTGGCACCGCTGCCGCCAAAGCCGCGCTGGAACGGTCCGGCGTCGAAGGTGGCCAGATCGGCCATGTGGTCTATGGCCACGTGATAAACACAGAACCACGCGATATGTATCTGTCCCGCGTCGCCGCGATGCAGGCAGGCATTCCAGACACCACCCCGGCGATGAACGTAAACCGCCTCTGCGGCTCCGGCGCACAGGCGATTGTCTCCGCCACCCAATCCCTGATGCTGGGCGACGCAGACTTCGCGCTGGCCGGTGGGGCCGAAAACATGTCCCGCAGCCCCTACATCATGCAGTCCCAGCGCTGGGGCCAAAAGATGGGTGACGTTAAAACCCTCGACATGATGCTGGGCGCGTTGAACTGCCCGTTTGGCACCGGTCATATGGGCATCACTGCCGAAAACGTCGCTGATGAGCATGATGTGACCCGCGAAGACATGGACGCCTTCGCGCTGGCCTCCCAAGAACGGGCTGCCGCCGCCATTGAGGCCGGTTACTTCGACGAGCAGATCGTGCCGGTCGAGGTCAAAGTGAAACGCGACATGGTGCCCTTTGCCCGTGACGAGCACCCAACTGCCTCCACCATGGAAAGCCTGGGCAAGCTGCGTGCCGTGTTCAAGAAAGACGGTCGCGTGACCGCAGGCAACGCCTCGGGCATCAACGACGGCGCCGCCGCCATCGTCATGGCCCGCGCCGAAGCGGCGGAGAAAGCGGGCCTGACACCCAAGTTCCGCGTTCTCGGTTACGCCCACGCCGGTGTGCGGCCGGAGGTCATGGGCATCGGTCCGGTGCCTGCGGTGGAAAACCTGCTCGCCAAAACCGGGCTCTCCATCGCCGACTTTGACGTGATCGAATCCAACGAGGCCTTCGCCGCCCAAGCGATTGCCGTCAACAAAGGTCTCGGCCTTGATCCGGCCAAAGTGAACCCGAACGGCGGCGCGATTGCCTTGGGTCACCCAGTAGGCGCAACCGGCGCGATCATCACTGTGAAAGCCATGTATGAACTGGAACGCACCGGCGGCTCCAAAGGTCTCATCACCATGTGCATCGGCGGCGGACAGGGCATCGCCATCGCAATTGAACGCATCTAACGCGTCACTTAGCACTCAGGGCCAAAGGTTAACGCCTTTGGCCCGTCAAATAGCGCACCTCCGCAATACAGTCGCGATACCGACGTAATACCGACGTGCCAATTCAATGGTTAATCCACCCAAAACGTGACCCGATCCGACGCTCCTTTGGCATCAATCACCGTCACCGTCGCGCTGCCTTCTCCAGTCAGCGGCACCGTCATTTCCCGCATCCGACTTTGCTGCACAACCGGCGCGCCATTGGCCAAAACCGTGAAGGGCAAGGCACCGTTTTTGACCTTCAAAATGACCTCGCCTTTGCCACCTTCCAAAGTCGCCCCATCAGGCGGAAAGGCGACAGTCAGCGCATCCTCAGGCTTTTCAAACAGGGCATTGCGACCGCGAAATTTCCGAAGCGGCTCAGGTAGTTGGCCGGTACTAACAATCAGTGTCTCAGGCGGCGGAGGGCCTAGTGGCGTCAACTCCGGCGCGATCCGCTGGAACACTTCAAACAACACCGGCGCGGCCACGTCGGCCCCAAAGGCCCCGGGCACCGGCGTCCCGTCCGGCCGCCCAATCCAGACTCCGGCCACATGTTGACCATCAAACCCAATCGCCCAAGTATCGCGGTGCCCATAAGATGTCCCGGTTTTATAGGCCAAACCATTGCGCGACGCCCCATTCGGCGGCGCAATCCCCGACAGAATGTCGCCTAAGTGCCAAGCCGCCGACTTACTCATAACCCGTTGCTTTGGTAAAATTTTTTCACCCTCCCTCCAGCGTAAACCTTGCGCCAAACCACCCTGAGGGACCACCGCATAGAGCTGCACCAACTCTTCCAGCGACAGCCCCACACCGCCCAGCGCCACAGCCAATCCAGCCACCCCACCAGGCACCTCAGGTGCCGCGCCCGCCTTGCGCATCGCCGCCATCAAGTTGGCAGGCCCAATCTCATCCGTGAGCAAAACTACCGGCAAGTTCAGCGACTGCGCCAAGGCTTCCCGCACCCGCAATTCCCCGCGAAACCGCCCGTTAAAGTTCTGCGGCGCATAGGTCCCAAACCGCACCGGCGCATCGGTGATCAAGGTCTCTGGATGCACCAGACCTTGATCAAAAGAAAGCCCATACACCAATGGCTTAAGTGTCGACCCCGGCGAGCGCTTGGCCTGTGTCATATCGACAAATCCCTGCCGGTGGTCACCGCCGGAAAACCCCGCCGATCCCACAGACGCGAGGATTTCCCCGCTGTGATGATCCGCCACAACCAAGGCAATAGACACACGGTTCTCTAAACCTCGCAAAGCCTTGGCCGCAAGCTGTTCCAGCGAGATTTGGAGTTCGCGTGACAGGGTCACCTGATGCGCAACCGCCTCCGGTCGCTGCGCCACAGCGCGGTCCGCCATATGCGGCGCGAGGCTCGGAAACGCCCGTCGCTGATTTGGCACCGGTGTGGTTCGAGCCGCCAACGCGGCCTCTTCCGTCAAAACCCCAGCAATCACAGCACGTTGCAACACGCGCTCCCGTGCCTCTGCCGCAGCTTTGGGATGCCGATCTGGCCTTCGCCCGTTGGGGCTTTGCGGCAACGCCACCAACAGCGCCGCCTGCGCCGGCGTCAACCGGTGTGGCTCTTTGCCAAACCACGCCAGCGTCGCGGCGCGCACCCCTTCCAGGTTCCCGCCAAACGGTGCATGCGCCAGATAAAGCGCGAGAATTTCCTCTTTGCTCAGGGTTTTCTCCAGAGCCAAAGCCACGCGGACTTGCCTCAATTTACCCTGCCATGCACCGGTGCCGGAATCTTCCAGCAACCGTGCAACTTGCATGGTCAGCGTCGATCCACCTGAGACAACCTCGCCATTCCAAGCCGCTTGCCCCAGGGCCCGCAAAACTGCCCAAAGGTCCACACCAGCATGGGACCAAAAGCGCTGGTCTTCATAGGCCACCAGCATGTCGATGTAACCGGAATCAACCGCATCCAAACCACTTCCCATACGCCATAGCCCGTCGTCCACCGTATAGGCGCGCAGCAAATTCCCATCACGATCAACCATTTGCACCGAGGTGTCGACTAGCAAGTCAGGCAGCTCGGTCTGCGCCACCCACCGATTTACGCCGTCCCGCACAGCGGCTGCCAAAAGCAGCGCAGCGACAAGGAAAAACGGCGCAAACCGCATGTTACTCGGTCACGATCAGACGGGAGGCATCAGTGTTGGCGCGGTATTGCGGACGGTACATATCCTCCACCAACGCAGCCGGATGATGGTATTCGCCGGGAGATACCGCTCGCACGATGTAAGCCAGCCTAAAGGGTTGATCTGATTGCCAGTCCACCGCAGCCAAGAACCGGTCCGAACGGAACTCGCTATGCTCGGCATAGGTGGGTTGCAACCAGTCCAAAGCCCGCACATCGCCGCTCGACAGCAAATTTGGATTGTCAATCTCAAACCCCGCTGGCAGCGGATCGTTGACCATCAACCGAGCCCCCACCTTGCTAGACGGCGTAACGGTGAGCACCGTGACAAAACGGTCGCCAGTTGTCACTCGAGCGCCGGTGACCTCAGCGCCTTCCATGGTGAAATACTGGCGCGACAGTTGGTACCCATAGCCACCACTCTGGATTTGGTACGTCGGCACACCAACGGTAGTTACCGTGACCGACTGCGGCGCATCTCCTTCATTTTTTAATACTAAATCCGAAGTCATGGCGCTGTCCGGCACACGCTCCAACAACGGCCCATCCAATGCCGCACCGTTCAGGCTCAATGTGTTGGACCCAGCGTCTTCGATCAGAGCATACGCGGCCATAAGCGACCACACAGATTCCTGCGTAGAAAGATCACGCCCCGGCGCGGTTACCCGTGTCAGCAGCGCATTACGATCCACCGCTTCGCTGCCAGCTTCGACTGCCAGCGTCAGTGCTCCGGCAGCATCGCGCAGGTTGGTGCCGTAATCCACACGCCACAATGGGCTCTCGTTGCTTTGTGCTTGTCCCTCAATCAGGCGCGCTGACTGGCGGAACATGAAGTCTGCACGGGTCTGATCACCGTAGTACGCTAGCGCTGCGCCAAGCTGTGCAGCTGCCAGAGGCGTGGCAAAGGCCTCAGCTTTCACATCAGCATAGTAGCGCAGGTCTCCCATATTGGCCGCGCCTTCCCGTGCCAGAATCATCAGCGCATAGGCTAAATCCTCGCCACCTTTGTCAAAGTCGGGCGCATAGTTCACACGATTGCGCAGGTTGTTCATGGCCTGTGTGAAGGCCAACTCGGGCACGACATGCCCCTGTGCCTTAGCACGAGACAGGAAGTCGCTCACATAAGCGTCCAACCAGAAATCACCGGAGGCGGGTTGCCAAAGACCAAATGCTCCGTTGCTGGACTGACGAGTGAGCACCAACGCAATGGCATCGGCGATCCGTGAGTCCAGCGTCTGGCTTGTCGCCAATCCCAGCGCATCTGCCACTTCTTCGAAGTACAAGAGCGGCAGGGTTTGGGACGCGACTTGTTCTGTGCAGCCATACGGATAGCGATCCAAAGCCCTCATCAAACCCGGCGCATCAAACCGTGCCAACGCTCCGGATGACAGGACCGCCTCGGCTGTGCCTGGCCGCAAATCCGCAAATAGATCAGAGCCTAACGTGAGGCTTTCGCCAGCCGCTAACACCACCTGACGGGTTTCACTTATCGCTGGGTCGTTGTCTCGAACCGGCAAGACCAGCGATTTGGTGAGCAGCTTGCCGTCCGGTGTGGTCAGCGCGACGTCAATGCTGTGGTCGCCAACATCTTGCGCCACAAGCGGCAGGGACAACTTGGCTGAGCCAAGGTCGTTCAATGTCAAACCTGAAGGGACTGCACCCGCCTCCAGAGTCACTCCGTCACTGGCCACGACATCCAAACCCATACGTCCAGATGGGCCTTGTGCATGCACAAACTCCAACAACAATCGGCTTTCGTCGCCTGGCGCAAGGAACCGCGGCAAGCTTGCGGTCACCACAACTGGATCGCGCACCAAAACCTCTTGCTCAGCCTGCCCTACTCCAGTTGCGGACCAGGCCACTGCCATTAAACGCACGGCGCCGTTAAACTCTGGAATGTCGAACTGCACCTGCGCCATGCCGTCGGCACCAACTTCGATGGGGCCTTGGAAATACGCTACAAGCTCTTCAGTCGGCGGCGGTGAGTCAAAACTGGAACTGGCATTGGCGTCACCGCCCGACCGCAAAGCGCCCATAGAACCGGTCATGCCATTGATCAGGCGGCCATAAATGTCGCGGATTTCCATGCCCAACCGACGTTGACCAAAGTAATGCTCCGACGGATCGGGGCTTTCAAAACTGGTCAGGTTGAGAATACCCACGTCCACAGCTGCCAGAGTCACAAAGGCTGTTTCACCTTCTGCAACTCCATCAACATTAAGCGAAACATCAAGGGGACCTCGCGGGTTAATTTGCGCTGGCGCGATAAGATCAACCGACAACTGCTTGGCGCCCGGATCTACCTTTGCATAGCTGAGACCCAACGCACGTGCTGGGTTCTTACCAGCAGGTACATCGGACGGCCGGATTACGGACGCGGTGACATAGGCGCCTGCTCCCCAATCATCCGTAACGTTCAGCGGGATCAAATTTTCGCCCTCGCCGACTTCCACAGCCTGCATCGAAATCAACCGGTTGGACATAACAGAGACAAGCGCCGTGCCTGCAAAACGCGGCACCAGACGCAGTTGCGCCGTGTCGCCACTGCGGTACATGTCTTTGTCCAACGACAGTTCCAGCGTGTCCGGGGTTTCGGTTGCATCCACCGGCGCGTACCAACCGGCGTAGAATTCAACGGCACTAGAGACAAAATCGCCACCGTCCTGTTCCACAACAATCTCGTACCGCCCCCAATCAATCTTAGCGCCGACTTCCACCTCGGCTTCGCCCAAAATGGCAGAACCACTTGCCACAGCTGTCCGGCGGGTGGTCGGCTCCCACTCCCAGCTGCCACCTAACTGGTACCATTGATAACGCGTTTCAACACGATTGACGGTCCATTTAACGGGCATTTGCTTACGCGACAGGTCGGATGCCAAAGCCAACAATTCAAACCGAGCCGTGCCACCTTCCGGCACAACATCTTCGTCAAATTGCGGTTTTATCCCGATCAACGCGGTTTGCGCGGCAACCGGATGGGACAAGCGGCGCTCCACTGGGCGGCCAGAGCCTTCTAGCACACGCATGGTGATGTCCGCAGACAGCGCACGCCCAGCGGCTTCTTGAGATGGCAGCGGCAAGAAAATATCCGCGCGGCCTTGGGCATCCGTCACATCGCCGTAGAAATATTCTGTTTGTCCGTAGAACGGCTGGTCATACCGGCCAAACTGATAGCCCTTGTACCCTTCAATCTCAGACTGCGCCCTAAGGGTGAGCTGTCCTTCGATACTCAAATCTGCCGCTGGCGCGCCAAACAGATAGCGCGCTTCGAGCTTGAGGGGGGCTGGGTCGTCCTCGGTCAGAGGCCCGCTTGGCGGTGTCAGCTCGAAGTCGATGCGTTCAGGCAGGAAATCCTCAACCAACACCTTTGCGGTGGCCAAGGCCGGGGCCTCGAGGTCGGATTTGAATTCCAGCGTCCAGCGGCCACGTGGAACGGTTGCGCCAAGTGGCATTTCAAATACATGACCTCCTGCCACACCCGCAGTGGACACCTCGCGGCTGTATTCCACACCATCCGGGCGGGTCAAAATGGCGGTCACAGGCAGTGATGGCAGAGCCTCGGCCACCTGGCCACGAGCTAAAGCAGTCACATGGATGGTCTCGCCAGCGCGGTAGGCGCCGCGATCCGTTGCCACAAAGAGATCAATTGGCGGCGCGGCTGGGCGGCCCTCTACACCTCTGTCAGACAAATCAAAAGCAGGGTCCGTGAGGGACAAAAACGTGAAATCCTCTCCGGTCTCAACGAGCAGCAGTACAGGCGCTTGCGCACCGGTGCCTCGCGTCAAACCAGCATCAAAGCGCGCGTAGCCTGCCGCATCACTTTCAACTGTGCCCAAAACGCGGTTGGCCCGGGAAATCAGCGACACTTTGGCCTGATCCATCGCACTAGCATCAGACAGGCGCCGCACGAAGGTATGCAATCCGTCAGTGCCGTTCAGGCTGGTCAAGCCAATGTCAGACAGCAAGAACCACTGCGTGGCGGCGGTTTCATCGTATTTGTCGGCACCCGGCAGATCGGCGGTCAAAGCATAAACACCAGCCGGCTGTCCTGCGACCAAATCTGCCATAGGCAGGCGGGTTGTCACGGTCTGGTTTAAGGTATTTTGTACCTCACCAGTGCCGGTCCAGATGGTTTCCGCCACATCACGGGCAAAATCATCGACCTGCCAATAGCTTAGCGGTTGCCCAAAATAGCTGTCTTGAATGGCACGTAGAATGTTGCGGTCATTCACGCGCTGCAGGGTCAGTTCCACTTCATCCAGGTTGACGGTTTCAATTGGAAGCCCCGCGTCTTGGCTCCGAGGCAATACATAGGCCCGCCCACCGAAGGCAACACTTGGGCTGCGGTCACGCACATAGGCGTTGAGCGTGATGTCTTTGATCAGAGTTTCGCCGCTTTGCGCTGGCAAACCTTCCCGGAAAGTCACCTCAAGACGCTGCCCATGCGTAAGGCCTTCGACACATATGCGGCGCTCTTCAACACTCAAGGCCATTTGCGTATTCGGCAACTTTACAAACGGAACATAATCTTGTCCGACTCTGATCAATGGCTCGTTAAACTCAGCACAAAAACGCGGCTCTTCCAGGTCGCTTTCCACAACGTGTTCAGAGACGCGGAACCCGTATTTTCCAATGGCTGCATCCAAACGCTGAGTCACATCGGTGCGTGGTTGGATCGACTCTGCGAGGCGCAAACTACGCAGCACCGACTTACCCCGATCCTGATCTTCCAATTGGTCTGCCATCAAGATCAGTGCATTTACACGTTCGGCGCGGTCTTCAGCCCGCAGGTAGGCATTGATGCTGCCAAGATAAGCGCGCTCGCGATAGGTGCGGGTTTCCGATGACTTGTCGCTTTTAAGGTTAGCGTTCAGACGTGCATATTCGTACCAAAGATCACTACGATCTGACTTTGCAAGGGCACCACCCGTCCAACGCATGGCGCTCAAATTGTTACCTTCGGCACGTCGCTCCTGTGCCGCATCAAGCATTGCCTGCACAGTCCAGGGACCGCCTGCATGATATCTCCCGATATTAGTAGCCAGATCTTTGGCACGGTCAAAGTCCGACTTTCTCAAAAACGTCAAATCTTCCGCGCGCCCACCCGCCAAAAACTGCGTGCCACGGGGCGTTTCAAACACTTCCGCCGACAGTGCACCTTCGTAAGGTTGACGGTCACTAATCGCGGATTTCGGAAAACAGGCGTTGGATTTTTGGTTGAAGGTGAAAGCCACACAATCCTGGTTGGCCAAACAGGCCCCAATGCACGCATCGTAAGTTGTATCAAAAAGATTTTGTAAATCCGATCCGTAGAAATCCACATCGCGGCTCACCACGATACGGCGATCTGGCACAAATGTGTCTTCAGCATGCGCCAAACCAGAACAAACAGTCAAAATTGCAGCCACAAAAATGCGAAACATTAGGCTTCTCCATCAATCAATGGCGTAATGGTGCCATGGGGGCCACGGACTTGGCAACGATAAGAAATTCCGCAAATGCACCCTATCCGATTAAGCAGATATTCATGGACATTTGAGAGAACGTTGAACAACGGATTGGACGATTTAGGGATCGGCGTATGTCGCTGGCGCAAAAACTTGCGGACGAAAGACGGGCACGCTTGGCAGCCGAACGCTTGCTGGAGCTGAAAAAGCGCGAGCTTTACGCAGCAAACCGCAAGCTCGGCAAACATGCTGCGCAATTGTCCAATGAAATCGTCGAAACACGCGCCGAATACCAAACGGTTATCAAAGAAAATAAAAAAGTCCGCAGCGAGCTAGAGACTGCTAAAGAACGCGCGGACAAAGCTGAACAGCGGCTTTGGCACTCCATCGCCACGATTCGAGATGGTTTCGCGTTTTTTGATGCGCAAGGCAAAATGATCGCTGCCAACCCAGCCTATCTTGCCATTTTTGAAGGCGCCGACCACATCAAGCCCGGCATCAGCTACCAAGAAATCATGGCGTTTGCGGCCCATGAAGGGCTGTTTGTATTGGAAGACACCTCGCCAGATGACTGGTGCAACATGATGGAACAACGCTGGCACGACGAGGAGCCGGAGCCAGTGATCGTGCGTCTTTGGAACGAAGAGTTCCTAAAGCTGATCGACCAACGTGATCAGGGTGAAGACCGCACCAGCTTAGCAATGAACATCACCGAATCTGTGCGTAAGGAAGCGGAACTTCAGCGCGCACGTCAGGAGGCAGAGGCGGCGAGCCAAGCGAAATCAGCCTTTTTGGCAAACATGAGCCATGAACTGCGCACACCTATGAACGGGGTCGTAGGTATGGCCAGCTTGCTGATGGACACCGCATTGAGCGAAGAACAACGTCTGTTCGCCTCTACCATCAAAAATTCTGGTGAAGCTCTGCTCTCAATCATTAATGATGTTCTCGACTACTCAAAACTAGGAGCCGAAAACGTAGGACTGCGTAGTGAGCCATTCGATCTAGAACGCTGCATCCACGAGGTCATGACACTGCATCAGGTTTCTGCGCGTGAAAAAGGCTTGGAGCTGTTGGTGGATTACGACCTGTTCCTACCGACCAAGTTTATTGGTGATATCGGGCGGATGCGTCAAATCCTGACGCACCTTGTCGGCAATGGTGTCAAATTCACACACCAAGGACATGTTCAGGTGCAGGTTGTCGGGGTAATCACCAACGACGGTTCCGAAGCTGTGATTCATGTCACCGTTCAAGACACCGGCATTGGTATTCCAGAAGAAAAACTCGATCACATCTTTGGTGAGTTCAATCAGGTCGACACCAGCCAAAATCGAGAATTCGAAGGTACTGGGCTTGGCTTGGCACTTACAAAACAATTGGTCAGCCTCATGGCTGGAGAAATCTGGGTGGACTCGGTTGTAGACGAAGGCACCTCTTTTGGCTTCCGTCTTTCCATGCCCATTGAGGAAGATTGTGAACAACTTCCTATCCCGCTTCCAGACAACGTCCAACACGTGTTGGTGGCCTCCGATGTGGAGGTCAACAGCGACCTGCTGCACAAGCAATTGGAACAGATGGGAGCGACAGTGACCATTTGCACGGAGCAGTCACAGGTGTTGCTGCTCGCACCGCATGTAGACTTGATCCTTGCCGATCACACTCCGACAGGCATCAACGCCCGCGAGTTGAGCAGCGAACTGACCAACCTGGAAATCACCAAGCCGATCCTTGCCCTAACCAGCGACCTAAAGGTTTTTGCCGGCATGGAAAAAGACACGCTTGTGAAGGCAATTCTACAAAAGCCAGGTTCACGCGCGGAGTTGAATCTTGGAATCGCAAAAGCGGCTACGGCCAGCCCTTCTCGCCGTATTCAACCGGACAAACGGCGAATGCGCGTACTATCTGCCGAAGACAACAAAACCAATCGTTTGGTGCTTGAGAAACTGCTCAAACCGCTCAACATCGAATTGGATTTTGCGCATGATGGGGTGGAAGCTGTGGAGAAATACAGCGCGAATGTTCCAGACCTTGTTTTCATGGATATCTCCATGCCGCGCATGGATGGCACCGAAGCGACGCAAAAAATTAGAGAGCTTGAACAGACCAGTAATCGCCACGTCCCAATTGTGGCTTTAACGGCTCTGGCCAATGACGGCGATGAAGCTCACATTCTGTCGCATGGTTTGGACATGTACCTGACCAAACCCTTGCGCAAAAAAGAAATTTTCAAAGTTATCGCCGAAGCTTATACTGGCGAAACCGTTGATCCGTTCCCAGAAACAGAAGGGCTACCGCTTCAAGCCTCTGGGTAATCTCGCAAAAATACCCAATTGTCTCCGTTCGACATCGTTGGCTGATATCGATAGCCGCCATAGTCAAAGTCCTTCAAACCCTCCACATCCGTCAAGCGGTTGTGAATAATGAAGCGCGCCATGCTGCCACGCGCTTTTTTGGCAAAGAACGAAACGATTTTGGCCTCTCCATTGCGCTCTTCTTTGAACACTGGCGTGATAACGCGCAACTTCAGCGCTTTCAGGTCCACGGCTCCGAAGTATTCCTGACTTGCGCAATTGACCAATGTATCAGTGTTCAATTCCTCAGCCTGCGCCCGCAGCGCTTTGGCCGGAGCTTCCCGCCAATACTCATAAAGGGATTTGCCGCGCCGCGTTTTTAAGCGACTGCCCATTTCCAACCGATACGGCTGCATTGCATCCAAAGGGCGCAATACCCCATAGAGACCGGACAAAATGCGCAAATGATCCTGCGCCCAAGTCATCTCATCCGCATCAAGACTGGCTGCGTCCAACCCGACGTAGGTGTCACCAGCAAAGGCATGCACGGCAGGGCGCGTAAGGTCGCGGGAAGGTGCTGCCTCGAAAGCCTTGAAACGATCGCGGTTGAGTTTCGCAAGGTCCGGACTCAAATCCATCAGTTTTCGCAGATCAGCAAGCGTAAGGTTGCGCGCCGTTTTTGCCAAACGCACGGCGTCCTCCTGAAACGCGGGTTCTGTCATTGGGCCTTCAACAGGATCCCAGTTCAAACGTTTGGCAGGCGAAATCACGACGAGCATTTGGCAGTCCTTCTGTTTGAATTCTATCTAGTTGGCTTCACGGAGAATTTCCAGAAAGGCATCCCCAAAACGTTCAGCGCGACGATCCCCAAGCAGGCGTTCCAAGGCTTGTGCGTCGCGTGGCTTGGTGCTGGCCACTTTCGCCAATAGTCCCGCAGAACAACTCATCGGTTTGTCGATGCCGTCGGGGCCGCGGAGCAAATTGGATTGCGCTTCCAGCAATTGGTCGTAGAGCGCGGCATCCTGTCGCCCAGCGATCTTGCGACGGCTTGGGTGCATTTGCTCTGCTTCGCCATTGATCACCTCCAGAAACGCGTCACCGTAATTGGCAAGTTTCTTCGCGCCGACGCCATTCACACGCGCCATTTCATCAAGATTGGCTGGGCGTGCCTCAGCCATCTCAGCAAGCGTGCGATCAGGAAAAATCACATAAGCGGGAACTTTCGCCGCTTCGGCCAAGGCACGACGCTTAGCTTTCAACGCCGACATGAGCGGTACATTTTCTTCACTGACCAGCGTTTTTGCCGCAGGACGCCGCGAAGTCGTGCGGATGGTATCGCGGCGGAGCTTGACAGTTTCCTCGTCGCGCAAGACCGGCCGTGCCCGCTCGGTCATCATAAGCGCGCCATGTCGTTCTGGATTGGGGCGCACCAAATCATGGCCCATCATCTGACGGAAAACTGCCTGCCATTGGCGTTTGTCATATTCCTTACCAATGCCATAGGTAGGCAGCACATCATGCCCCCGCTCGCGCACCTTGTCGGTATCATTACCAAGCAGAATGTCGATCAAATGACCGGTGCCAAACCATTCGCCGGTGCGCAGGATGGCGGACAGGGCTTTTCGTACCGCCTCTGTGCCATCGAACACCTCAGGCGGCGTGTCGCAAAGGTCACATTTTCCGCAGGTGATCTCTGTTTCACCGAAGTATTGCAAGAGATTGGCGCGACGACATTTCAGCGCCTCCGCCAAACCAAGCAAGGCATTCAGACGCGCATGATCAGCAGCGCGGCGTTCAGGTGGGGCAAGGCCTTCGTCAATTTGTGAGCGGCGCAATCGAATATCATCTGGGCCAAACAACGTGAAGGTTTCCGCCGGCGCGCCATCCCTGCCTGCGCGGCCAATCTCTTGATAATAGGCCTCAATCGACTTAGGCAAATCCGCATGCGCGACCCAGCGAATGTCGGGTTTGTCCACCCCCATGCCAAAGGCCACGGTAGCGACAACAATCAATCCGTCCTCGCGCTGAAAGCGCACTTCGGTGTCGCGGCGCTCCTGAGGGTCCATACCGCCGTGATAATGCAGCGCCAAATGGCCTTCGTCTCGCAGAGCTTTGGCAAGGGTTTCAGTTTTGGCACGGGTGCCGCAATAGACAATGCCGGACTGCCCTTTGCGGGCGGCAGCGAACTGCAAGATCTGCTTTCGAGGATTGTCTTTAGCCGCAAAGGCCAGATGCAAATTGGGTCGGTCAAAGCCATGCAGAAAGGTCTCTGGTGCAACGCCAGCAAACAAACGTTCAACAATTTCGTCACGTGTCTCGGCATCTGCTGTGGCTGTAAAGGCGGCAATTGGCACATCTAAGGCCCGTTGCAACTCCCCTATACGCAGGTAATCAGGCCGAAAATCATGCCCCCATTGGCTGACACAATGGGCTTCATCCACCGCGATCAAGCCAACACCAATTTGACGTAACATGCCAAGCGCCGCACCCGAGGCTAGCCGTTCCGGGGCGATGTAGAGCAACTTGAGCCTTCCAGCATCGATGGCATCCCACACCTGAGCAGTCTCTTCTTCGGTATTACCAGAAGTGAGCGCACCAGCTTCCACCCCCGCCTCACGCAATGCGCGAACCTGATCGCGCATCAGCGCAATGAGCGGCGAGATCACAACCGTAACACCACCGCGGATGAGTGCAGGCAATTGATAACAGAGAGATTTGCCGCCGCCGGTTGGCATGATCGCCAACACATTGTCACCACGTGTAACAGCTTCCACGATGTCTTCTTGTCCCGGGCGGAAGGCGTCAAAGCCAAAAACATCGCTCAGAACCGTGGTTGCGGCCTGCATTTTTCACCTTTTAATGGGACAATCTGCGTTTCGCGCGACTGTCCCATAGGCAGGCGTGAGCCTCAAGCCCGAAGGCGCAGTTTATCCAAGAAGAACGGCTGGTAAAATGTAATCTCGCAAGGAAATGATGATCACAAAAACCACCAGTGGCGCGAGATCAAGCGGGCGGGTATCCGGCATCACGCGACGAACCGGCTCATAGATTGGCTCAAGAAGACGATTCAAGCCGGTCCAAATTTGCGCCACAAGCGGCTGGCGCAGATTCAGGACCTGAAAATTGATCAACCAGCTCATGATGATATGTGCCAGCATGAAGAAGAAGGCGATATCCAAGATCAGCTTCAGTGGGCCGTAAATTGCCATCATGAGAGGCTCCTTTGCTCCGATTGAGGCACAGTTAAGCACCGTTGCGTCAAAGCACAAGCCTACGCTGGAATCTCGGTTGACGATGTGTTGCGGAAGGCATTGAAGGGCAGACAAAGGAGTGCCCCATGTATCCCATCATGCGAATGGTCAAAGAGCTGATCAAATTTCGCAACGCGTCCCCGCTGCCGCTGACAGGCACTCACGTGTCGGAGCACCGCTGCTGGCCGTCCGACATTGACCTGTGGATGGAGCTGAACAACGGGCGCACGCTGACTTTGTTTGACTTGGGTCGCATCCCGCTCGCGCAGCGCATTGGCTTGGTCTCGGTGTTGCGTCGTGAAAAATGGAGCATGACCATGGCGGGTGCCACCGTGCGCTATCGCCGCCGTATCCGCACGTTTGAGAAAATCGAAATGCGCAGCCGAGCAGCCCACTGGGATGCGCGGTTTATCTATCTGGAGCAATCCATGTGGAAACAGAACGGCGAATGCGCCAACCATGCACTTTACCGAGCAGCGGTGACCGACAAGAATGGAATAGTGACGCCGGATCGAGTGATGAAGGCTTTGGGCTTGAACGAGCAATCCCCGGATGCACCGGAGTGGGTAGCCAACTGGATTGCCGCAGAAACCACCAGACCGTGGCCCCCGATGCAGGATTAACTTGCTATGGTTGTGATATCCCGTCTAAGTGTAGATGAAAGTCCGGGGGGATGCGGATGTCAGAAGTTTCAGCGCGCAAGCGCATTTGGGGTTGGTTCTTTTTTGACTGGGCAAGCCAGCCATACAACACCCTCCTCATCACCTTTATTTTTGCGCCATACATCAAAGACTTGATGGGCGATGGCGCAGAAGCGCAGGCGGCCTGGGGATTTGGCGTTGCAGCGGCTGGCATTGTCATTGCCATCCTCGCGCCAGTGCTCGGTGCCATGGCAGACAACTCAGATAACCGATTGCGCTGGATCTGGCTGTTTTCAGCGATGTATGTGGTGGGCTCCTTCGGTCTTTGGTTTGCCGCGCCCGACAGCTTTAATCTACAAACCACCCTCCTTCTATTTGCCATTGGCATGATTGGCATGGAGTTCGCTACGATCTTCACCAATTCGATGCTGCCGGAACTTGGCACCACAGAAGAGGTTGGGCGTATCTCCGGAAATGGCTGGGCATTCGGCTATGTTGGCGGGTTATTTGCACTTGTCCTTATGCTGGCGCTGTTTGCTGAGGATGCGCAGAGCGGCAAAACCATGATTGGGCTGGACCCTGCCTTTGGCCTCGACGCAAGCCAGCGGGAAGGCACACGGTTTGTTGGCCCCCTGACCGCCCTTTGGTATGCGGTATTTATGATCCCGTTTTTCCTCTGGGTACGTGATCCGAAGCCGATTAAACCAGCAAAGGGTGCTACAACAGGCGCGCTTAAGGAAGTTTGGGGCACAATTCAAAACCTACCGCAGACGCCTTCTTTGTTTGCCTATCTTGGCAGCTCCATGTTTTACCGCGACGCATTGAATGGGATGTATACCTTTGGCGGAATTTACGCGGCTGGCGTGTTGAACTGGTCCGTGGTGGACGTGGGCATCTTTGGCATTTTGGCGATCATTTCCGGTGCGATCTTTGCTTGGATTGGCGGGCGGGCCGACGAAAAGCTTGGTCCAAAACCCGTCATCACCTTCTGCATCTTCGTTCTTTGCGGCGTGGCAATTGCGATTGTCTTCATCTCTCGCGACAAGGTCTTCGGCATTCCTGTGGACGACACCTCCAAACTGCCGGACATGGCATTTTATGTCTTGGGCGCGCTGATTGGCGCAGCCGGAGGTGTGATCCAGTCAGCCAGCCGTTCCATGATGGTGCGTCAGGCACTACCGGGCAAAACCGCGGAATCCTTTGGGCTCTATGCCTTGGCTGGCAAAGCGACCTCTTTCATTGCGCCTTTCTTAATCGGCGTGGTGACGCTCTGGTCTGGCAGCCAGCAGATCGGCGTGACGCCGCTGATCGCGCTTTTCCTCTTGGGGCTAATCCTGCTACGCTGGGTTAACCCCAAGGGAGACAGCGACAAATGGGCTACCGCGTCTTAACTGTACTGGCCCTTATCGGGCTTGCCGCATGTAAAAATGATGCGCCGGAACGCACGGTTGCTGTGTCGACCCAACAGCAAGTCCCTGTGAGCATGCAAGGCGTTCAGGCCAAACAGCTTTTTGGCGCAAAACCGGTTGCCTCCCAACAAAGCAGCGCGCCGTTTGGGGGCTATTCCAAAGGCTGCCTGGCCGGTGGGGATATGCTACCGGAAACTGGCCCGACCTGGCAGGCAATGCGTCTGTCACGCAACCGAAACTGGGGCCATCCCGCAGTCATTGATTACATCAAGGATCTGTCCGCTAAAGCGGCAAAGCAGCCCGGTTGGAATGGGCTTTATATTGGAGACATCAGCCAACCGCGTGGCGGGCCAATGTTGACGGGGCACCGCTCTCATCAACTAGGACTGGATGTTGATATTTGGATGTTGCCTGCAAACCGCCTCAACTTAACAGCCGCCGAACGCGAAAGCATTTCGTCCATTTCCATGCGCCGTGACAGGGGCGCCTACGTCAACAGCAGTTGGACCAAACAGCATCACGAGATCCTAAAGGCGGCTGCAAGTGATCCTCGGGTGGCGCGGATATTTGTGTTTCCTGGCGCCAAAGTGGAAATGTGTGACGACGAGAAAGGCGACCGCGCGTGGCTACGCAAAATCCGGCCATGGTGGGGGCACCATTATCATTTCCATGTGCGCTTGAACTGCCCAGATGGCACGACAGGCTGTGTAAACCAGGACCCACCGCCCACGGGTGACGGGTGTGATGATGCGCGGCAATGGGTGCAGGACATTCTGTTCCCACCGCCGCCAGACCCAAATGCCCCGAAGCCAAAACCACGACGTGAACTTCAAATGACGGACCTTCCACAGCAATGCGTCGCAGTTTTGCAATCGCCGTAGCGGCGTGTGTGCTCAGCGCGGGAGTGTTGGCAGGTCGTGGACTTGGCAGCAACACGTCTGGCGATCTGGCTGAGCATGTTTCTACTTATACTTGGCGCCTGCACGACGGCTGGTTTGGCGGTTTCTCCGGCATAGAGCTGTCTGAAGATGGGCGCCAAATGATAGCAATCTCGGATCGCGGGATGTTTGTTACCGGGACGTTGCAACGCGAAGAAGATGCAATCTCTGGCATTAAAAACGTCAAAGCGTTTCGTGTGTTAGATACCAAAGGCACCTTTCCCAAAAAGGCTGGACTGCGTGACAGTGAGGGGTTGGTCTTACAGAAGGACGACAAGCTTGTGGTGTCCTTTGAGGGTAAGCACAGGCTCAACCGTTTTGCGCAACCGGGCGCCAAAGCGCAGGGAATGGCTTGGCGCAAGGAGTTCAACAATATGAAGTTGAACGGTGGGTTTGAAACCCTGGCGATCGACAATCAGGGAAAGATTTTTGCGATTCCCGAGCAGCCGTTTGGCGATGAGAGTGTGGCCCAGGTCTTCACGTTGAAGAAAGACCAATGGGAAAAGGCCTTTACCTTGCCACGCGCGAAACAGTTTCAGCCTGTAGGCGCAGATTTTGGACCGGATGGACGGCTGTATGTGCTGGAACGTGGGTTTAACGGGTTGGGATTTCGCGTGCGTGTCCGCAGTTTTGCCGTGGATGCCAATGCGGCAGGCGACGAAAAACTGTTGCTCCGCAAGGGCATAGGCCTTCATGACAACCTCGAAGGTCTGGCGGTTTGGCGCGATGAGGCAAAGCGTATTCGGCTCACCATGATCTCGGATGACAACTTCCGTTTGATCCAGCGCACCGAGATTGTGGAATATGCGTTGCCGCAATAAAACTTGATTTGCCGGGGGCCGCGCTGTAGAAGCGCTCCGTCCCGCGACGGTCGCGGGGCCAAGTCGCCGCTACCTTGTCAAAACGGGCTCAGACAAATGAAAACGACCTATCTTCCTGGCATCATTGCCATGGCTGCCATTGTTGTAGCCTCCAATATTCTTGTGCAATTCCTCTTTAGTCAGTGGCTGACCTGGGGGGCGTTCACCTATCCTCTCGCCTTTCTTGTAACCGATGTCATGAACCGCGTGTATGGCGCTCCTGCCGCGCGCAAAGTGGTTTTTGTCGGTTTCATCGTCGGTGTGATCTGCTCCTTCGTTGGTACCAAGATCATGCTCGAAGGCGACGGTTTCACCTATCCCGCCGTGACTTTGCGCATTGCAATCGGCTCCGGCCTCGCATTCCTGACCGCACAATTGCTTGATGTGGCGATCTTTGATCGGCTGCGTGAGGGCGCCTGGTGGCGGGCGCCGTTGGCTTCAACGCTGATTGGCTCCTCTGTGGATACCGCGATCTTCTTCACCGTTGCTTTCAGCGGCGCACTCTCCTTCATCGAGCCAAGCAACGACGTCAGCTGGGCAGGAGAAATGCTGCCTCTGTTGGGCGCAGGTCCTGTGGTGCCACTTTGGGTGAGCCTGGGCTTTGCCGACTGGTGCGTAAAACTTACGCTCGCGCTGCTCGCTCTTGTGCCATTCCGCATGATCGTGGGGTCTTTGACAGCACGCACCACATGATTTTGTTTGACATATCTCCAACCTGTGGCAGGCTGGAGATACGCGAAATCATCTGAAAGGAGGTGCCCATTGTCTAGAGAAGCTATGGAGAACGAGGTCGGAACAGTTTGGAAGGAGTGCAGCTGAGGCAGCCCTTGGCTGACATAATGTCCGAATTGGTGTGATCCTAACCGGCGCACCTCCAATCATCTCGAAGGGCTGTTTCCAACGCGGGAAGCAGCCCTTTTTGCTGCTAAATTAACCTCTGAAAGTCGCCCAAATGCCACGTCGGTATCGTGTCGGTATGACGTCGGTATTGCGGAGGTGCGAATTTCCAGCGCATACAACCCGGTAAATCTTAACGAACAGACCGCGCAACGCGGAGAGAACCATGCTGCGGATCAGCGATGAAATCACAATTGAGGACTGGGAGCTGACCGAGCAGTTCATGCGCGCCAGCGGGCCCGGCGGTCAGAATGTGAACAAGGTCGCCACCGCCGTGGAGCTGCGGTTTGAGGCAGCGCGGTCCCCTGCCCTTTCCGCCCCCGTGAAAGCCCGCCTCAAGCGATTGGCCGGGCGGCGTTGGACCAAAGACGGAGCGATCATCATTCAATGTGATGAGACCCGCAGCCAAGCCCGCAATCGTGATATTGCCCGAGACCGTTTGGCAGAATTGATCCGCAAAGCCCTGGTTGCGCCAAAACGGCGGATTAAAACCAAGCCGACCTACGGCAGTCAACAACGTCGCCTCAAGGCCAAGAAAGAACGCGGCGAAGTCAAATCCATGCGGGGGAAAGTCTCCCGCGACGATTGATTGGTGGTTGCAGCCTCTCCCCTTCGAGCGCAGTAATGGCGCGGGAGCAAACTAAGGGAGCAGGCCATGTCGGACGTATTGGCGCGGCGCAAACGGCTTTTGGGGCCACATGTCACCACATTCTACAAAGAGCCAGTGCATCTGGCACGAGGTGAGGGTGTGTGGCTTTGGGATACCGACGGCCGCAGATATCTGGATTGTTACAACAACGTGCCGCATGTCGGGCATTGCCACCCGCGCGTGGTCGAGGCGATTGCAAAACAGGCCGCCACGCTGAACACCCACACACGGTATGTGCACGACGGAATCCTAGAATATGGCGAGGCGCTGACCGCGAAGTTTGACCATGACCTGACCAGCATGGTGATGGTCTGTTCCGGCTCTGAAGCCAATGACGTTGCGCTGCGCATGGCGCAGGCCATGACCGGCAAGACGGGGCTGATCACCACCGACAATACCTATCACGGCAACACAGCGGCAGTGAGCCAACTCAACAGCTCCAAAGAACCGATTGGTGGCTTTAAGGACCATGTGAAGCGTGTTCCTGCGCCGGACAATATGCAGCCGGTGGGCGGCACTCGGGAAGGTCAGAAAGCGGCCTTCACCGCTGCAGTGAAAGCGGCGATCGCAGATCTAAAGGCATCTGAGTACGGCCTGTCCGCGCTGATCATCTGCCCCTACTTTGCAAACGAAGGCTTCCCCACACTGGAAGAAGGTTTCCTGGATGAAGCTGTCGCAGCAGTTCATGCCGCGGGCGGCATTGTGATCGCCGATGAAGTGCAGCCAGGGTTTGGCCGGATTGGCAGCCATTGGTGGGGGCACCAGAAACTGAACTTTGCGCCCGACATTGTGACCTTGGGCAAGCCGATGGCAAACGGACATCCGGTGGCCGCGACGATCACCCGTCCCGAAATTCTGACCGCGTTTCAGGAAGGCTTCAAATATTTCAACACCTTCGGCGGCAACCCGGTGAGCGCGGCAGCGGCACATGCGGTGCTCAATGTGATTGAAGATGAAGGTCTTGTAGAGAACGCAGCCGATGTGGGCGCATACGCGGTGGCGCAATTGAAAGAGTTACAGGCACAGTATGATGTGATTGCCGACGTGCGCGGGTCCGGCCTGTTCTTTGGCGTGGAGCTGTGGCGCGACGGGAAACCGGCCACAGAGGTTTGCACGGCGATGATTGACGAGATGCGTGACCGTGGCGTGCTGCTGCATAGCGAAGGGCGGTATGATAATACGCTGAAAATCCGCCCGCCCTGTGCATTTGATCGCAGCAACGCGGACCTGTTGGTGGAGACCATGACCGCGGCGTTTGAGGCGGTGCTATGAACAACCAAGAGGCCATTGTTGCCGCGCAGGAGGCGCTGAAGGCTTGGGGTGTGGAGATGACACCTCGGCTGATCAAGAACCGTGAGAATATTGTGCTGGAAGCGGCGGGACCGGATGGGCAACGCGCGGCGTTGCGGCTACATCGACCCGGGTATCAAAGCGATGATGCCATCCGTTCGGAACTGTGGTGGTCAGAGGCTTTGGTCGAAGCGGGCATGATGGTGCCGCAGGCGATCCGCACATTGGCAGGCGACGTGCTGGCGACGGGTGGTGAACGCGTCGCCTCGCTGGTGACCTGGCTGGAAGGTGAACCGCTGGGCGAAGGTGGCGTGCAACTGGCGATGGATGCGGCCGAGCAAGAACGTCTGCACGAGGCGCTTGGGGCGGAACTGGCGCGGTTGCATGTGGCCAGTGACGCGATGGTGCGGACTGAGGCGTTTGAGCGAGAGGTGTTGGATCTAGACGCGCTGCTGGGCGATGTGCCAGCTTGGGGCCGGTTCTGGGAAAACGCCAGCCTGTCTGAGGATGAAGCGGCGCTTTTGCTGGCCTGTCGCGAGAAGCTGCGATCCGAGATAGGCGCACATGCCGAGGCTGGTGGGGATTTTGGGCTGATCCACGCGGATGCGTTGCGAGAGAATGTGCTGGTTCAGGATGGGCAAACACGGCTGATCGATTTTGACGACGGCGTGTTTGGCTTCCGCATGTATGAACTGGGCGTGGCCATGTCCCAGAATTGGGATCAGACCAATGAAGCGGATTTGGGGGCGGCTTTACTAAGAGGCTACGCCTCTGTGCGGGCGTTGCCGGACCAGGCGAAGCAGTTGTTGCTGTCGTTCACCGTGATGCGGGCGATGGCGTCCTGTGGCTGGGTCATTGGGCGCTATCCCGATGATCATCCGGCAGTGCGAGACTATGCCGAGCGAGCCATTGCCATGGCAAAGCGCTATTTGGCCTAATCCCGGTTGGCTTCCACCCAAATCGACTGTGAGGTGATTTCGGCGCCTGTGTTGGCGTCGATCACTTTCGGATTGGTGGGAGTCCGCGTTGCGCGATCAAGGAATCGGTAAGGTTCCGACTTTTCCGTCGGCAAGTGCGTCTGCGCCCAAGCGGTCATGGCCTGCATGACAGGCACAAAATCTTTGGCGGCTTGGGTTGGGTGATACTCGTAGCGGGTGGGGCGTTCCTGATAGGGTTTGCGCTCCAAAAGGCCATGGGTTTCCAGACGCTTAAGACGATCAGACAACACGTGACGAGTGATCTTCAGACGTTTTTGGATGTCATCAAAACGGCGAATGCCAAAGAGCGTGTCGCGCAGGATGAGCAGCGTCCAGCGGTCGCCAAGCACAGACATTGTGCGGGCCACAGAGCAGCCTTCGTTGGGGAGATCAGTCCATTTCATAGGCTTCATGTAGCATCTCTAGTGGATTTTCCCAATAGGTTCCAAAACAGAACTTGACTCAGTTCTGATTTAGAACTTATGACTCGTGAAGTGAGTTCTTTTTTGGAACCTTATTGCGTTTAGCGCAGGAGAGAGAGAGATGACCGACAGCAGTGTTCCTTCCGTCGCGCGGCGGCGGCGCAAGCTGCCACAGATCAAGAAGCTGGCGATGCTGGCTGCTCTGCGTGGGCAAATGTGGGTGCTGTCACACAGCGCGCCGGATCGCGCGGCTGTGCGGCTGGCGCATCTGTTCACGAATCCACCACGACCAAAGGTACGGGCATGGGAGCGGGCCGCTATGTCGCAGGCGCGCTATGCGCGGCAGCGGTTTGGAGCCTTGGGCTTCCTATCAGTCTACCGCTGGGTGCCAGAAGACATGGGTCCGCATCCCAAAGTACTTCTGATGCACGGGTTTGGCGGTCGCGTCAGTCAGATGAGTGGCTTGGCAGAGTCGCTGGCGGCGGCGGGCTACGAGGTTGTGGGGTTTGATGCACCAGGACATGGCAAGTCACCGGTGTGTAATGCTGCCCTTCCAGACTTTGTCGATGCGTTGGAGATGTTTGCAGCACAGGAAGGCGCGTTTGAAGCCGTGATTGGCCACTCCATGGGGGGTGCGGCGGTGGCAACAGCCTTGCGGTTGGGCATGGAAGCCAAACGCGCCATCCTGATTGCGCCTCCCGTGTATCCGGGCACCTATCTGGCGCAGGCAGGGCGGATGCTTGGGGCCACGGACAAGGTCACGGGACGGGCGCAGGCGTTGATTGAGGCGCGGTATGGGCGGGCGTTTGATGAGTTTCGCACGCCGCTTAATGCGTCGGTCTTGGAGCAGGATGCCCTGATCCTGCATGACCGCAACGACAAGCAGGTGCCACTGTCAGAAGGGCAACAGGTGGTCGAAGCCTGGAAAGGCGCACAGTTTGAGGTCACCGAGGGCTTGGGCCACACGCGGGTTTTGCGGGACCCAAGCACGGTGGCTTTGGTACAGACATTTCTGATGCAGACCGCTTAAACGATCACTTCCATTTCGTCCTGCTGGCCCACGCCAAACACGCGTTTGTAGCGCTCGATTTCGCTGGCTGGACCCATGGCCTTGTTGGGGTTGTCCGACAGTTTCACCGTTGGCTTGCCGTTGGCTTTGATCGCTTTGCAGACCATGGAGAACGGCGCGAGACCGTCATCTTGAGTCAAGCCGCGGAAGTCGTTGGTCAGCAAGGTGCCCCAGCCGAAGGACACACGCACGCGGCCGGCAAACTGAGTGTGCAGTTCGGCGATTTTGTCGGTGTCCAAACCATCGGAGAAAATCACCAGTTTCTTGGTGGGATCTTCGCCACGCTCCTTCCACCAGCGAATGGCGGTCTCTGCACCTTTGGCGGGATCGCCGCTGTCGATGCGGATGCCAGTCCAACCCGCCAGCCAATCTGGCGCCCGCTGTAGAAAGCCTTCGGTGCCATAAGTGTCCGGCAGGATGATGCGCAGGTTGCCTTCGTGCTCTTCATGCCAGTCGGCGAGGACTTTGTACGGCGCCTGGCGCAACTCTTCATCGGTATCCGCCAAGGCCGAGAACACCATGGGCAATTCGTGCGCGTTGGTGCCGATGGCCTCCAGATCGCGCTTCATTGCTATGAGGCAGTTAGAGGTGCCAACAAACTTGTCGCCGAGACCCTCGACCATGGCTTGCACGCACCAATCCTGCCATAGGTAGGAATGGCGGCGGCGAGTGCCGAAGTCTGCAATACGCAGATCTGGCAGAGTGCGCAGGTGTTCGATCTTTTCCCAAAGCTTGGTCATGGCGCGTGCGTAGAGCACTTGTAGCTCAAACTTGCGCATGTCGTGCAGCACCGCACGGCCACGCAGCTCCATCAGGACCGCTAGAGCCGGGATTTCCCACAACATGACCTCGTGCCATTTGCCCTCAAAGGTCAGCTCATACTGCCCGTCACGCTTTTCCAGATGATAGTCCGGCAGGCGCATATTCTCGAACCACTCCATGAAGTCCGGGCGGAACATTTGGCGCTTGCCATAAAAGGTGTTGCCGCGAAGGAAAGTGCTTTCGCCGCGGCTCAGAGACAGCGATTGAATGTGGTCAAGCTGTTCGCGCAATTCGCCTTCGTCAATAAGTTCCGCCAAACGTACGCTGGATGAGCGATTGATCAGGCTGAAGGTGACATGAGCATCGGGGCGATTGCGGAAAATCGACTGACACATCAGCAACTTATAAAAGTCGTTGTCGATGAGTGACCGCACAATCGGGTCAATCTTCCATTTGTGGTTCCAGACGCGCGTGGCGATGTCGACCATAGTTCTGGTCCTTCACAGTCTTGTTTTCACGTTAATAGCCAGAAAACCAAGGCCCTGAAAGCCCTTAAGGTTGCACCCCTGGGCTAAACCGTTCGGCTGCGGCTTTCCAGCCCCTTTGCGATCGCCTGCAGCAGCTCCCCGCGGCGGACTGGTTTAGGCAAAAATCCGTTCATACCGGCCTCTAGGCACGCCTGTCGGTCGCTGCGATAGGCGTTGGCGGTGAGTGCGATGATATGCGGCTGGATGGGGACTTTGTTACGGATATAGCGCGTGGCATCCAAGCCATCCATTTCCGGCATGGACATATCCATCAGCACCACGTCGGGCTTACACTCCTTCACCTGCTCGACCGCCTCTTTGCCATTTACGGCAGTGATTAGAGATAAGGGTAAATCCTTGAGCAACTTTTGCACGAGAAAACGGTTGGTGCGATTGTCCTCGGCCAAAAGCACAGTGGCGCCCTCGAAGACTTTTGGGTCCGGCAAAACATCCGGGTCCGTCACACGTTTGACGGGCAGGTTCACTTCTGGGAAATCGACAGTGATCATAAAGCAGCTACCGACATTCACTGCGCTGGTGACGGTGACATCGCCGCCCATCATACGCGCCAGCTGTCGTGAGATCGCAAGCCCCAAACCCGTGCCGCCAAATCGCCGGGTAGTGGCCGCATCCGCCTGGGCAAATTGATCAAACACATGCTCGATACGATCCGGTGCAATGCCAATCCCAGTGTCGCTTACAGCTATTTCCAGACCGTGATCCGGCCCCTCTTTCACGGTGCCAACTTGTACGGTCACCGACCCTTTCTCCGTGAATTTGACGGCATTTCCGATGATATTCACCAAGATTTGGCGCAATCTCCCGTCATCCCCCCATACGGCGCGAGGCAGATCATCCTTAATATCGATCTCAAGCGAAATGCCTTTCGCAGCCGCCTGTGGACGCATGAGGTTCATCACTTCGTCCAAGCAGGGCTGAACCTCAAACGCAACTGAGCTGATCTTAAGGTGACCGTCCTGAAGTTTCGAGAAATCGAGAATATCGTTGATAATGGTCAGCAGCGCTTCAGAAGAGTGACGGATGGTCTGTACATAGAGTGCCTCCTCAGAGCTGAGCTTCGCTTCACTCAACAGATCGGACATGCCAATGATACCGTTCATCGGCGTTCGAATTTCGTGGCTCATAGTGGCGAGGAAAGCGGTTTTTGCGCGTTCCCCCTGCTCTGCCGCACGCTTGGCTTCGGCCAGTTCGGCCTCACGTTGTTTTTTCAGGGTGATGTCTCGGTCGACCGAAATAACCATCTCAAGCTTTCCGTCGTCATCAAAGACCGGTGAGAGGTTTGTCTCCACCCAGAATGGCGCGCCAATCTTGGTGTAGTTGACGTTCTCGCCGTGTGCCGAGACGCCTTCGTTTATTGCGTTGGTGAAACGTTCAAGGATGGCGGGATCGGAGCGCGGACCATGCAGATAATCGGAAGGATGCTTGCCCACAACTTCCGACAGTTTGTACCCGGTTTTGCGCGTGAACGCGGGGTTGACCCACAGGGTATTGGCATCCGCGTCCAGCATAATGATGCTGTCGACCGCATTTTCCGCGATGGAGGATAGGAAACGGCCTTCCCGCTGACGCTGCAACAACGCAGCATTGGCTTTGGCCAACTCCAATCCCTGTTCGATTTGGCGCCGCTGTTGGCGCAAATTGCGCAAACGGCCAGTGGTGACGTAACTGACGAAAGGCAACATAGTATAGGCCACCATGAAGGTGGCCGCGAGGTTGTAGAAGAACTGTTCGCGCTGATGTTCCAAAACGTAGTAATCAGCAGCAAAGAGCATGGCGAGGGTACCGCCGTATACGACCAGACGCGCAAGCGCCGCGCTACGGTGATAGGCCAAAGCCATTATGGCATTTATCGCCCCGGCCCCAAGGTAGGCCAAGCAAAGCAGAAAAGAGACTTCGTGTGGAATCGCCAACCACAGGATGGCGACAAACACAGACAGGCCCGCAGCCTGCGCAAATGCTGTAAGCGTTGTTTTCCGCAACAGGCTCTTTACGGAGTCCCCTCTATGGAGCTGCTTCTTCACTCCGCGCAGTTGGTAGTTGTCAATCACCTCACCGGTGACAGCAACAAGACAAGCCAAAACCCCAATTTGAATTGACACAGACAGGGCCAAGATAACGGAACCGAAAAGCGTCAACGTCAAACGGCTGAAGCGGTGTCGCAGGCGACCGCGGGCATATCTCAACAGCAAACCTGCCGGCGCGTTGCGCCGGTCAAAGGCTTCTAGTGCCCGGTTAAGCTCATGAATTTCGGCTGCCATTTCCCCATCTTTTTAATGTCTAACGAGGGGTAAATGCCCGAAAAATAGTTAACAAACCACCAACGTTTTCCTTCAAAGTCTAGATATTCCCGCCTCGTCCATGGCATTTTGCGCAGCTTTGAGCGAACCATCCAGATCAATCGCTCGGCAGAGATCCTCGCGCACGTTTACTTTGAACCCCAAACGAGCCGCGTCTAATGCGGAAAACTGGACACAAAAATCCATCGCAAGACCAACCATGGTGACTTCGGTGACACCCAAGGCCTTCAGGTATCCATCCAGCCCTGTCGGAGTTGTCTGATCGTTTTCAAAGTAAGCTGAGTAACTGTCTATCGCCGGGTTGGTCCCCTTGCGTATGATGACATTGGCACGGGTGACATCCAGATCCGAATGAAGTTCTGCGCCGGCACTGCCTTGCACACAATGGTCAGGCCAAAGCACCTGCGGCCCATAGGGCATGTCGACCACCTCAAAAGGCGCCTTGCCATCGTGGCTGCTGGCGAAAGAGGAATGACCTTCAGGGTGCCAATCTTGTGTCAGGACAACGGTATCAAAATCATCCATCAGGGCGTTGATGCCCTCCACGATCTGATCCCCTTCTGGCACAGCCAGTGCGCCACCGGGACAGAAGTCGTTTTGTACATCAATCACAATCAAAGCACTGGACATACCGGTCTCCTCGTCTTTCAGAGAAGACTTATCAAGCCTGCGGGTCAGGTCAACGGTTTGGAGTTATTCAGCGGCGAGGCTGTTGGCGTCAGGTTGGCCCAAGCGGGCGATTTGGGCCACGACGTTGGTCAGGCGGTCACGGAAATCATTGAAACCGGAGTGCGGCGCGATTTTGACTTCATCCATGTAGAGCGAACGGTCGATTTCGATTTGCACCGCGTGCTGCGCCTTAAGCGGCCGGCCGTAATGCTGAGTGACGTAAGCGCCAGCAAAAGGGGTGTTACGGGACACCACAAAGCCGGCTTTCTGAAAGGCGGATTCGATCTGATCCACCAACTCAACATCAGCGGATGCCCCAAAACGGTCGCCAAGCACAATTTCCGGACGTTTCATGCCGCGGCGCAGGGACCCTTCGACGGCCTCTCTCGGCATGGAGTGGCAATCAATCAAAATCGCCTCGCCAAATTCCTCTTTGGCATTGGACAGCAGTCCCTTCAGCGCATTGTGGTAGGGTCGCCAATAGGTCTCAATGCGCTCCTCCGCCTCCGCACGGGGCATCTTGCCAAGATAGATTGCGCGGCCATTCGCCACCACACGGGGAATCACACCAAGGCCGGAGGCCACCCGAGGATTATGCCCTGCCTTGCGCACACCTTGAATAAGAGCCGGGTCTAACTCTTCCGCCGCGCGATTCAGATCCAAAAGTGCTCGCGGCGCACGCGCCACCAGAAGAGGAGCCCCAAATTTCGGAGCATCTGCAAAAAGTTGGTCAACAAATGCATCTTCGGACGAGCGAATCGTGTGCTCATTGAGCAATGAGCGCCGGATGAACCATTCCGGATAGTCGCAGCCGCTGTGCGGAGAGGCAAAAACCACCGAGGTTTGCACGATTTGGGGCTCAAAAATGCGGTAAGCGGGGGTCTGCATCATCTCTCCTGTTCCCTCAAATTATAGACGCAAAAATTACTGCGCCAAAAGCCCTTGATCCCCCCTGCGACTCCTTTTATAGAGACCGCCACCGGCGCGGGTTTTCCGCGCCCCCTTTTGTTAGGGGGTATTGAACATACGTCGGTAAAGGGCGATTAGCTCAGCGGTAGAGCACTTCGTTGACATCGAAGGGGTCACTGGTTCGATCCCAGTATCGCCCACCATGAATTCATCGCCTCTCATATCGAGAGGTCCCGTAACCCCAGGCGCACCGCAGCGCCGCGAAATGAGGAGAAGACCCATGAAGGTCAAGAACTCGCTCCGCTCGCTCAAGAACCGGCACCGTGATTGCCGCGTTGTGCGCCGCAAGGGCCGCGTTTACGTGATCAACAAGACCCAGCGTCGCTTCAAAGCGCGCCAGGGCTAAGTCGCAAGACTTAACACGCAGCGAAGAAGAAGCCGCCTTTTGGGCGGCTTTTTTGTTGGGAAAAGTCGAAACTGTCAAATGTCGGCATTGAGCGCAAATTGCCGGATATTGGATGATGCTCTTATGACGCTTCTCTCGGGCGAATGTTGCGCACGCGCAGGTAAGTGTTTTTGCTAATCTTTTGTAGCCCGGTGTAGCGACGGCATTGCCAAGCTCGATAGCGAATTTGGCCCAGCTTCAGGCCTGGCTTACTTCGCCCGATCTGAGGCGGTCTTCTCGGCCAATCGCTGTTCCTCGCTTCGTTCTCGCTCGTGCAAGATAACGATCTCATTCAGAGCTGACTTCGGTGAATATGAGGATGTTCCACTACAAATTGGGTAATCTCCGCACCCCCAAAAGACCTGATTGTTTCCGCGGTTCCGCCGGAGTTCCATTTTCCGATGGCAGATGTTGCAGTCAGGATGAGCCGAAATGAAAGCAGAGCAAAACGCCAGGTCTTTTTCCCAACCATTGGGCAGGGATGACGTGAGACCTCCTTCCTGTTGCAAAGCACTTCGTGCGAGATTGCACACAAAACTTTTTTGTTTCTCGGTCGGCAGATTGCGTGAGCCGTCGGGGTGCCCACAGAGCACAGAACTTTCATCCGCATGAACTATCTCGGCATCAAGCATGCTCCAAAGTGGCGTGCCCCGAAACTCGTGAAGGCTACCTCCACAAAAGTCGCAATCAAGGCACTGATTGACATCAACGGTTTCAAAGCCCGGTTCATCTCTCCGAGGACAGGCATTGACGTAGAAAGGTCGAGCCAATTCGCGCGGAACCATTCTGTTCATTCTGGAAGCTTCAATCTTGAGCCTTCTTGAGAACTTGGGCTCCCATTTCTTCCAAGTTTTCCTCCGGCTTGTGACTAGGGTCAGGACTCATGGCCAGTAAATAACGAGAGCTGCGAGGGCGATGGCGGACAGGAAGACCTTCGGGCATCTGTCGTATCGAGTTGCGACACGCCGCCAATCCTTCAACCTGCCGAACATGATTTCGATCTGGTTGC
>Ga0189288_10089_pt1 | contig 107298 bp, 108 predicted proteins | sample UW105minimetaG_FD_130316 | JGI IMG/M metagenome (GOLD analysis project Ga0189288, IMG submission 130316) | Marine microbial communities from the Costa Rica Dome - UW105 mini metaG | ecosystem: Environmental > Aquatic > Marine > Oceanic > Photic zone | place: Costa Rica: the Eastern Pacific...
AAGGCGGCCCCAACGGGTCGCCTTTTCTTTTTTCTTCTAGGTACAGCTTAGTCTTTGAACAGACGCACAACCAGGCTCATCCGGCCCTCTGCCAAGGGATCGAGACCTTCCAAAGCACCATGCCAGGAGCTGTCAGAAATCTTGAAACCATAGGCAAAATTGGGCGCGTAGGTGAATTTATGCACCGTTTCAAAGGCGCTGCCCTGCTTGCGGAAAAGCGATGTGCCGGTGTCGAAATTGTCTTTGTTCAACGGGAAATACATCTGAAACGTGAACAGCCCCCCATGTTCGCCGTCCAGATGTGGCGCGATATGGGCGCCACAGCGGTCCAGTTGAAGCCGTGTCACAACCCGCCACCGGGGCGGCACAACGATATCCAGACATTCACACATCCGCGCAATGATATCCGGGTCATGAAACACCTCATTTATCGCCATCCACAGCGTCTGTGACCGCGGATGTGAGGCGCTTAGAGCCTCTGGTGTAATCGCGGTGAAGTACCGCTGAAACTGGCCCTGTTGCAGGTAGTCCGCATTGGTGTGGGCCCGAAAAGCACTCACATGTGGCGCGGCCAGTAGCAGGGCCAGGTACATCTCATCGGGCAGGGTCTGAGGCGCGGTGAAATAGGGGAATGGGTCTGTGCCTCGCTCGGCCCGATCAAACCGGTCGAGAAACGCGCGTCTCAGTTTGCGCTTCAACACCGCGCGGTCTTGGTCGGCAAATGACAGGGCCGCGGCCTGTTGGTCCAGACGGCGATCCCATTTGCGGTGCAGCCAGAGATCAGAGGGCGCATCCAACCGATCCAGCAAAGCCGCCAGCCGTTTGTGCGCCTGAGCATCCTGCCCTGCTTGGATGTCTTTCAGGGCCATCTTAAGCTCGCGTTTCAGCTCAAGGCTTCTCGAATTTTCCAGAATGGTCAAAGCGTTTTCGAATCCGCCAGACCCGGATTTCATATCAATCATGAGGGTAATCCAATCAAATAAGTCCCAGCGTTACGTGTGCCTATTTCCCCGTCAAGCCTTTCTCTTTGGGCAAATGGGAAACTGGGATAACCTAACGGCAGGCGTATTAAGGAGAACAAAGTGTTAAGAAGACGTTTCGTATTGTCTCTATTGGCGATCTCTGCCTGTGGCCCTCAAGTGCCGGGCAGCTTTTCGCTCGCCCCCAATTCCACTCTGATTGTTGTGCGCCATTCGGACCGCGAGGGCGAAGATCTGACAGCGACGGGTGTCGAACGCTCACATGCCCTTGTTTCTGCACTGGAAAACCTGCCGCTAGATGGCATTTACTCACCCGGCATCAAACGCAATCTCGACACGGCCGCACCTCTGGAACAGGCCCGTGGCCTGACGCTGTCGCGCATACCGGCTGAGACCCCAACAGGGCCGCTGATGCGACGCGGCGCGGGCAAGACCGTGATCTGGGTGGGGAACAAAGGCAATATCCGACGGATCTGGAAGGACCTTTCACTGCCAGAGCCTGCCCCGCTCAATTACGGAGACCTGCATATCATCCGCAGCGACGCTTCGGGTCAGGTCACGCTGGAACGTCTGCGGTTTGGCCCAGACAGCTAACAGGCCAGTGACATCAGCCCGCAAAAGAAACGCCCCGGTCGAAAACCGGGGCGTCTGTCTTATCCAACTGTGATATCACACAGGATACATTCGTGATCTGAAAGCGGTCGTCCGTCAGGATCAAGCGAAGCCAAGAGAGGCCGGGCTGTACCCGATAGCCCACGGTGGCAAAACCAATCCAGCTTCATTCGGCGCGTGTCATGCGGAGTGATCAGGCTATTGCGGGTGGTCACCCCTTCTGCCGTCAGATCCCACGCATATCCACGCTCTTCGGCCATCGCAAACAGAGTTTCCTTGCGGTGGTCGTAGTCCGGCGGCAGGTGGTTACCTGTGTTCAGGTCGCCGCCAATCAACACCGGCATTCCCGGAGCAAAGGCTTCTACCGCATCAAGGATCATGTCGAACTGAGCATGGCGCAGCTCGAATCCTGTTGCGCTTTCCAGATGGGTCGAGACAACACAGATAGGCCCGTTTTCCGTTGGCAGCTCGGCAAGAATGGCCATACGGCCCCCCATGCGCGGCTGATCTGGATCCCCTGCGCCCCCGTCTTCACCGGTCAGGAACCAATGCCCGCGTTTGTCCAGACGCAGCAACGACATTCGAGAAAAAGGCACGGACGACAAGATGCCGTTCCCATGCCAGCCCGCCGCATTGAAATCATCGGCGCAAAAAGGACGCTCGGTAGGCCCACCGAGATCCAGTTCATAGAACTCGACCCCATAGGTGTAGCGCATGCCCATGGCCTCGGCCAATTCGGCTGTGGTGTTGTTCTGCGCGGTGCGCGCCATGCCATTGTCCATCTCCGACAACAGCACAACCGCAACATTCTCCGCCAGAAGTTGGTCGGCGCTGGCCTGCGGGAACAGACAGCGTTCAACGTTCCAGGCGGCAACTCCAAACGAGGCCGGAAGCTGAGAGGCACCGGCGGTGCCCCCCACTTCAAGCATGTTCATCGCCGGAACCTCTGCCAGAAGCGCGCCATGCGCTTCGGCGGTGCGAGGAGCCTCTAGAATGCGCGCGCGCTGGTCGTCTGTGACCAGCGGCAACACATCAACGATCTGGGTCACAGACGTTTTCCCTCGTTGGCATCAAAGAAGTGCACAGCGCCGGGTTTCACACCAATAGTGGTGGCGCCAAGCTCGGCACTTTCGTCTTTGTTGATCGCAACCGAGAACTCTTCGCCCCCCAGTTTACCATGCAACAGACGGTGTGCGCCCAGCTCTTCGATGATGTCGATCGTGAAGGGCACACTGCCCTGACCCAACAACACGTCTTCTGGACGCAAGCCCACCTGAACCGCGCCATTGGCGCCTTCTGGTGCGCGCTCGGGCAAGGTCGTGCCATCCGCCAGAGCCACCACGCCATCTGAAACTGAGCCGCTGAGGATGTTCATCGGCGGAGCACCCATGAAGCTTGCAACAAAGGTTGAGGCCGGCGTGTTATAGATCTCTGCCGGAGTGCCCATCTGTTCAATGCGCCCACCGTTCAGCACGATGATCCGATCAGCCATGGTCATGGCCTCAACCTGATCGTGGGTCACGTAAACCGAGGTCGTGCCAAGGCGACGCTGCAGTGCACGGATCTCGATCCGCATCTGGTTGCGCAGTTTCGCATCAAGGTTCGACAAAGGTTCGTCGAACAGGAACAACGCGGGTTCGCGCACAATCGCACGACCCATGGCCACACGCTGACGCTGGCCACCAGAGAGCTGGCTGGGACGGCGATCGAGGTAGTCCGAGAGGTTCAGCATCTTCGCTGCCTCCTGGACCTTCTTTTCGATCTCCGCCTTCGACGTCCCACGGTTTTTCAAGCCATATCCCATGTTTTTGGCCACGGTCATATGCGGGTAGAGCGCGTAGTTCTGGAACACCATTGCGATATTGCGGTTGGCGGGATCAACGTCATTGACGACGTTGTCCCCAATCGACAGCGACCCTTCCGAGATGTCCTCGAGGCCCGCGATCATGCGCAGCAGGGTGGATTTTCCGCAGCCCGAGGGGCCAACCAGAACCACCAGCTCGCCATCGGGGATCTCAAAGCTGGTCGGGGTGACCGCTTCGAACCCATTGGGATAGACCTTGCGGATCCGATCCAGTGTGACATTTGCCATAAGAGTAGTTCCTTACTTATCCGATTCCGTCAGGCCCTTGACGAACCAGTTCTGGAAGAAAATGACGATGAAGACCGGCGGGAGAATGGCGATCAGCGCCAAGAGGTTCGACCGGCCAAATTCAGGCACGCTTGCGCCTTCAAGCACCTGAGTGATCTGTTTGATGCCCCGTACCAGGGTATACATGTCCTCATCCGTGGTGATCATGGTGGGCCAGAGATACTGGTTCCAACCAAACACAAACATGATGATGAACATCGCGGCGATCATGGTTTTCGACAGCGGCACCAAAATATCCACGAAAAACTTAACTGGACCTGCGCCATCGATGCGCGCGGCTTCGACCAATTCCTCTGGGACCGAGCGGAAGAACTGCCGGAAGAAGAATGTGGCCGTGGCCGAGGCCACCAGCGGAATGATCAGACCCTGATAGGTGTTGAGCATGCCCAGCTTCTGCACAACTTCATAAGAGGGCAGAATCCGCACTTCGAGCGGCAGCAGCAGCGTGGTAAAAATCAGCCAGAACGCTGCCGAAGCAAAGCGCAGACGGAAGTACACCAGCGCATAAGCCGCCATCATACCCAGTAGGATTTTGCCCAGAGCAAAGCCGATGCCAAGGATGAACGAGTTCAGCAGCATCCGCATGCCGGTGTTTGCACCCGAGAACCCGGTCGCTTCGAACATCGCCTTGTCAAAGTTTGCTGGAAGCTCGCCACCGATTTTCAGCTGCGGGCCATATTTGATGATCTCGGCATCCGGCACTGTTGTGGTCTGCATGACCATCAACAGCGGGATCAGCATGAACAGCGAACCTGCGATCAGGATCGCGTGGTCGCTTACTGTACTCCACCGAATGCGGCGTTTGATTTTGGGCGGGTTTTGCATTGTATCAGCCATGATGCGCCCCTTACGTATAGTGAATGCGTTTTTCGACCAGTCGGAACTGGAAGATTGTCAACGCCAGAACAAGCACCATCAAGATCACCGACTGGGCCGAGGATCCACCTAGGTCGTTGCCACGGAACCCGTCGACATAAACCTTGTACACAAGGGTCATCGGGTTGTTGCCGGGCTCGCCTTTCACAAGGGTGTCGACCACACCAAAGGTGTCGAACAGCGAATAGGTGATGTTGGTGATGAGGAGGAAAAACCCGGTCGGCGCCAGCAGCGGGAAGGTGATATCCCAGAAACGGCTAAAGCCCGAGCGGTTGTCGATCAGAGCCGCCTCACGCACCGAGCGCGGGATCGACTGAAGACCGGACAGGAAGAAGATGAAGTTGACCGGAACCTGTTTCCAGACCGAAACCAGAACCATGGCAAAGGCGGTGTCGTTGAAGTTCACGCCCAGCACAAATTCCCAGCCAAAGAAGCCGAACAGATTGGTCAATGGTCCCCATGTCTGGTCGAACATGATCAGACCGATGAAGCCAGCCACAGGAGGGGCCACGGCATAGACCCACATCAACAGCGTGCGGTAGGACTTGGCCCCGCGCAGCACATTGTCTGCTTTGACTGCCAAAAGCAAAGCCAGAGCCAGCGAGAAGAAGGTCACAAGCAGGGTGAAGATCACAGTAAACCAGGCAACCTTGCGGTACTCGGCATTGCCAAGCAAGTCGCTATAGTTTTCCAGACCAACATAGGTCGAGCCAAAGCCGAAGGGGTCTTGCAGATAGAAAGACGACTGCACGGCGTGGGCTGCGGGCCAGTAGAAGAAAATGACGATGATCGCGAGCTGCGGTACGAGCAGCAGGATCGGCAGCCATTTTGTGGCAAATCCAGCGCGTTTCAAAAGGGGAGCCTCTCAGAAGAAAACTGGTGGCTGCACGGGGCAGCCACCAGACATTGTTGTAAGAATTTCAGAATTACTTCTGAGTTTTTGCGAAGCGTTCCAGCAGTTTGTTCGATTCTGCTTCGATTGCTGCAAATGCGGTTTCAACATCCGACTCACCGGTCAGGATGCGGCCGTATTCACGGTTCATCACGTCACGGATCTGAACGTAGAAGCCCATGCGGTAGCCTTTGGTGTTGTCACCGGCTGGCAGGGTCAGCTGTTTGATGCCGATTTCGGCAGCTGGGAAACGACCGTAGTGACCATCTTCACCCGCCAGTTTGTAGGCAGCTTCGGTGATCGGAACATAACCGGTCGCCTGGTGCCAGAAGTACTGGGTCTCAGCTGAAGTCAGGAAGCGGAAGAATTCAGCAGTTGCTTTGTTCTCGGCGTCCGACTTGCCGGCCATCGCAAAGAGCGACGCGCCACCAATGAAGGTCTGGGTCGGCTCGGTGGTCACAGCTTCCCAGTAAGGAAGATAGGTCGCCGAGAATTCAAACGGCAGGTCTTTTTTCATCAGGCCGCCAAACGAACCCGACGAACCCAGCCACATGGCAACTTTGCCTTCTTCGAACTTGGCCTGGTTGTCGCTCCAGCCGGTGCCGAACCACTCAAAGAAGCCTTCTTTCTGCCACTCGGTCAGAGCGGTGAAGTGGCCTTTGATGGCGTCGTTGTTCACCAGGATCTTGGTGTCGGTGCCGGTGTAGCCGTTGTCGTTGGTCGCAAACGGCAGGTTGTGGCGCGACATGAAGTTCTCGGTGAAGATCCATGGCAGGTGCGACTGAGCCAGAGCAGTGTAACCTGCTTCTTTCAGAGCCGGAGCCGTGGTCGCCTGGAACTCTTCCCAGGTTTTCGGCGGGGTCACACCGGCTTTTTCCAAAGCGTCGGTGTTGAAATACATGATGGGTGTCGACGAGTTGAACGGCATGCCGATCATTTTACCGTCGGTGTCAGCGTAGAAGTAACGCACACCGGCGATGTAGTCGTTGATGTCGAAGTCAACGCCATTGTCGGACAGCAGGTCCTGAACAGGAACGGTTGCGCCTTTGGCACCGATAACGGTGGCCGCGCCAGCGTCAAATACCTGCAGAACGTTTGGCTGTTCGCCGGCACGGAAGGCCGCAATGCCCGAGGTCAGGGTCTCTTCGTAGGAACCTTTGAAAACCGGGGTGATTTTGTAGTCATCCTGGCTTGCGTTAAAATCAGCCGCAATCTGGTTGACGGTGTCGCCCAGTGCGCCACCCATGGCGTGCCACCAAGTGATTTCGGTTTCGGCAAATGCCACCGAGCTGGTGAGACCGAAGGCAGCGGTCGCAGCAATCTGAAAAAGTTTCATGTCAGACTCCGATAAAGCCCACCGCAGATACGCGGCAGATCAAGTTTTTGTCCGTACCGACGCAATGCCGGCCAAGCGCAGAACGCAGTGTATAGACCACGAAAATCAGTGATTTTCGCGTTGCTGACCCAAGAAGCTGAGACAAACAAGAATCCTCCACTGCACTCGTGTGCATGTAGGGCGCTATCATCACAACAATATGACGTTTCGCAACAGTTTTTTTGACAACTGGCCCCGCGTCACTTTTCTTTGAAGGGTGAAGCGCTCCGCATCACCTCTAAAATATTAGTACAGCGCGCCCTCTAAAAAATCCATGCCCTCCCCGCCATCGTTAACAAAAAACTAACTCTTGCTTTCCGTTGAACTTCCGCACAGAATTCACGGGCAGGCTGCGCGGGGGTGCAGCTGTTTTTTTGTGACTTTTGTTTGGTTGATTAGTGCCTTGTGTACCATGGAACGCGATTTTTTCGCGCATTTTAAAGAACTTACATTTTCCAACTCCGGTCCTCGGTCCTGGACACGATACGAATCCTTCGCCTTTGCTCGACCCTACGTCTCGGTGCCTCTGGCCTGGAGCGAGCTCCACCGTGCTGCGGCGCATCTCCCTCTTTGCCTTGTCGACACCGGGACCTGCCACCGGCTTGAGGCACTCCTGTCCTTTGGGGCTCAGGGGCAGTCTGTTGTCGATCCATCCGGACAGTGGCGGGCGGGATATGTCCCTGCGTTGCTGCGGATGCACCCCTTTGCACCCGACCTGTCTCAGCGCGCCATATTTGCCCCGGGATATCTCGAAAACAGCCCGAATCTCCTGACCGCATCAGGTGGGCTTGAGCTTTGGTCCGCAACGGGCGCCCCGGCAGAGGACGTATCTCCGGTCACCGATGTGATACGCGATTTCCACGCTGACTATTTCCGGCTGCAGGACGCCACACAATCACTTCTCAAGGGCAAGGTTTTGCGCCCCTTGCGCGGCTATGCCTCGCTAGACGATCCAATGTTCGACGGCAAATACATCCTCAACCGCACGGCGCTTTATGCCCTCTCTGCCCCCCGCATGCTGAAACTGATGCAGACCGGTGGATTGGAAGTGGCCTTTGCTCAGCTGATTTCGATGCAACGGCTTTCCGTTGCCCCCTCTGCGCCTGCCCCCACGCAGACAGATAAACCTGAGGCCACAGCCGAAACCTTTCTATCGGCCATGGCCACGGCCTTTGACGCTGAGGCCTCTGAAATTCAATATGACGAGATGGACCGCACATGACTTACCGGATGCTGCCATTGTTCGGGGTGATAACCGGAGTAACACTCTCCGCCTGCGCCCAATTGGGTTCTAACGAAGAAACCCCTGCTAACCTCAACACGCCTGTTGAAATCACCGAACAGGTCACGTTGGCCGACGCCGGCCCTTCCCCAGAAAAACCGCGTGTCTCGGCTGCGGTGGGCAAAACCAGTTTCGGGCGGGCCGTGGCCACGGCGGTGGTCAGCCATCCCGATCTGAGCAGCTCAAATGCCCTGATTGCCTCGGCCAGCGCTGACCTGGAATCCGCATCAGGGGCATTTCGACCGTCGGTTTCGGTCGGGGCCAATCTGGCCACAAGCTACAACACAAGCTCTGACAGCTTTGATGACTCCAGCGGGCCCTATTTGCGCATCTCACAGCTGATCTATGACGGGGGGGCAGCGCGGCACAACAAGATGGCAGCGCAGGCCAGCACCGTGAAAGCCCGCGATGATCGCATGGTTTCCGCCTCCAGCACCGCCATGGCTGCGGTTGAAGCCTATCTGAACGTGCTGGCCGCTCAGGATATGCTGGGTCTGGTGCGGCGCAATCTGGGCACCCACCGCAGATTTCTCAATCAGGTGGAAGAGCGTCGGAGGCTCGGGGCCGGGTCCGAAAGCGATGTGCTGATCATCCGGGCCCGATTGGCCGATGCCCAAACCCAGGTTGCCGATGCCGAAAACTCACTGGATCAGGCCCGCGCGCGCTACGAAGAAACCTTTGGATTGGTGGCAGGCACCCTGCCCCGCCCTCCGCAGGCGCCAACTATCGACCGGACCTCGGAGGTCGCCATTTACGCCAGCCCGCGCATGCGGGCCATCAACTCGGAATACGACGTTGCCGTTGCGCGTGAACTTCAGGCCAAAGCCGAACGGGCCCCCAGCATCGAATTCGGCAGTACTGCCCGTCAGGGCAACGGCGGTGGCGCGGATGTAAAGTTTGATCTGTCCGTCAACTACAGTTTCGACAACCGGCGCGAGGCCAAGGCCGCCATTGACCGCGCCACGGCCGAGGTCGCCCGCGTGACAGCAGAACGCGAACGCCTGCACCGCGACATCAAGCGCGCGTTGGATTTTCTGGCCTCCGATCGCACCGCAGGCAGCAAACGTCTGCGCACCGCACGCGCCGCTGTGGCCGCAAACCGGAAAACGGTGGATGCCGCTCTGGAAGAATTCACCATTGGTCGGCGCACTCTACTGGAGGTGCTCGACGCCCAGCGCGACTATGTACGGGCGCAACAGACCAAAGTTGAGGCCGACCGCGAGCATATCCTGACGGGCTATCAGGCCCTGGCCCTGACCGGCGATATCATTGACGCCTTTGGCATCTATCTGGCTGAGCTATGACCCCTGACCTGTCCCTGATCCCCGACCGTGCCCTGTCTGCGCTCGAAGCCTGCCTGCTGCATGTCACCTCTGAACTTGATCGCCCGATCACCCATGCGGCGCTGTTTTCTGCCATCTCGGACCCCAAAGGCTTTCTGTCGGTTCCCGATGCCCTGCAGGTGGCCGAACGGGCGGGCGTGCAGGCCGGATTTGGCAAACGCAAACTCAGTGCGTTTGACGACAGCCTGACCCCGGCCATCCTGTTTCTGGACAACGACCGAGCTGTTGTGCTGCACAAGGTGCGCAAAAAGACCTATGTGGTTTACGACCCCGAACTGGGGGACACGCTTGGAGAGATTTCGCGCGAGAAACTGAAAGACGCCTATTCCGGCTATGCCCTGTTGCTGCGTGCAGATTTCAGCGAAGACCTGACGCAGCGCAAAACCACGCGCGGACACTGGTTCTGGTCGGCGATGGCCGCCAACCGCTGGTCATATCTTCAGGTGGTTCTGGCCGCGATCCTGACTTCAATTCTTGGGCTCTCGACTTCGATTTTCACCATGGTGGTCTACGACCGCATCCTGCCGAATGAGGCTACGGAATCTCTGGTGGCCCTGACAAGCGGCATCGCCATCGCCCTGATCTTTGACTTCCTGATCAAAATGATGCGAGCGGGGTTTATCGACAAGGCTGGTGAGAAAGCCGACCTGCTGATGGGGCGACGGATATTTGACCAACTCCTCGATCTACAAATGGCCGAGCGCAAAGGCTCAACCGGGGCCATGGCCAATACGCTGCGCGAGTTTGAAACGGTGCGAGATTTCTTCACCTCAGCCAGTATTGTTGCGGTGGTCGACCTGCCGTTCATTGTCATGTTCATTTTTGTGATCCATCTGATTGGCGGGCCACTGGCGCTGATCCCGGCCATCGCGGTGCCTCTGGTTCTGGTGATCGGGATGCTGGTCCAGCCTTTCCTGCGCCGCCTCGCAGATCGTTCCGCGCAGGATGGGCAGTCGAAACAGGCCGTCCTAATCGAAACCATCACCGGGCTTGAGACCATCAAATCCTCAGGAGCCGCGCGCTATATGCGGGCGCGTTGGGAAGAATCCATCAGCAAACAGGCCCAGCACAGCGGCAAAAGCCGGGCGCTGACACAGTTTGCGCTCAATGCCACCGCCTTCACCCAGCAAGCGGCGCAGGTGATGATCATCTTTTATGGGGTGTTCCTCATCTCGGAAGGTGTCACCAGCATGGGGGCTTTGATTGCTGCGGTGATCCTCACCGGGCGCTGTCTCGCACCCTTGGCGCAGCTCGCTCAGACCCTGACGCGGGTCAATCAGGTGCGCAGCTCGTACCGCAATCTCAACGAGATGATGCAGTCCGCCTCAGAACGCCCCGATGATCGCAACTGGATTTCGCGCCCCACCCTCAAAGGCGCCATCACCTTTGAGGATGTGCATTTCACCTACCCCGATCAACTGGTTGAAACGCTCAAAGGTGTGTCCTTTACCATCAAGCAGGGGGAAAAGGTCGCTATTCTAGGCCGCATCGGATCGGGCAAAAGCACCATCGCGCGCATGTTGCTGGGGCTGTATCAGCCGTCACAAGGCGCCGTGCGGGTCGATGGCGTGGACATTCGTCAGATCGATCCCGGCGACCTGCGGCGCAACGTCGGGTCAGTGCTCCAGGATGTCTGGCTGTTCTCCGGCACGCTGCGCGACAATATCTCAATTGGGGGCATCCGCCCAAGTGACGAGGAAATCTTGCGGGCGTCACGTATCGCCGGTGTGGAAGAGTTCGCCGCCCGGCACCCGGCGGGCTATGACATGCCGCTTGGTGAAAAAGGCGAAGGCCTGTCGGGGGGGCAAAAACAGGCCATCACCCTCGCCCGTGCGCTTGTCGGTGCGCCGCCCATGCTTCTTCTGGATGAACCCACCAGCGCGATGGATGTGCAGAAAGAAGCCGAGGTCATCAACAATATCAAAACCCAGATGCAGGACAGCACCATGGTGATCATCACGCACAGAACCAGCCTTCTGGATCTGGTGGACCGGGTGATTGTCATTGGCGACGGCAAAATTCAGGCCGACGGACCAAAATCGATCCTGCAACGCGGTGCACCCCAAAAAGAGGCCAGCTCATGAGCCAGGATTTTGACGCATTGGCCCGTTCCATGAAGGGCCGTTCGCCCCTGCGCAACAGTCTGCTGTTGCTGGCGATCATACTGTTTTTGGGCGCAGCCGGCGCCTGGGCTGCGCTGACCGAGATCGACGATGTCACTCGCGCTGATGGGCGAATTGTGCCTTCGGGCGATGTGCAGGTCATTGAGGCGGCGGAAAACGGCGTGTTGAAAACACTGCATGTTTCTGAAGGAGAAATTGTCGAAAAGGGCACCTTGTTGATGGAACTGGATGGGGTTCAACTGACTTCCAAGCTCGATCAGGAAATGCAGCGCGCCTTTGGGTTGATGGCCCGAATCCAGCGCCTTGAAACCGAAATAGGTGGGGGGGACCTCCTGTTTGACGAGGATCTGGTGGTCAAAGCCGCAGATGTCGTCAAATCCGAGGCCGCGCTCTATCGCGGACGGTTGGATGCTCTGGCTACCGAAATTGCGATTTTGGACAATCAGCGCAGCCAGCGTGAGAACGACCACAAATCCTTTCTGGTTGATTTCGAAACGGCCAAGCTGACCATCGAAGTTCTGAAAGAAGAACGCGCCATGATGGAACCCTTGGTTGAACGCGGGATTGAGCCACAAACCACACTTTTGTCACTGCGCCGCAATGAAGCCGAATGGGAAGGCCGCAAGGTGCAGGCGCAGGCCTCGATTGACGGAATTGACGCCGCTCTGGCCGAGATCGACGAAAAGATCGCAGCGCAGCGGCGGCGGTACAAGGCTGATGCTCTGACCGAACTGGCCATTTCCACCGCAGAGCTGGCCGCGCTTAAGGCCAGCCTACCTGCTCTGGAACAGCGGGCCGACCGGGCGCAGATCCATGCCCATGTGCGTGGCATCGTCAACCGCATTCACCGCACCACCATTGGCAGCACGGCCCGCGCCGGGGATGAGCTCGTCGAGCTTGTGCCACTGGATGATAGCCTTCTGGTTGAGGCCTATATCCTGCCCAACGACATCGCCTTTATCTATCCTGGGCAACAGGTGAAGGTGAAAATCACCGCCTATGATTTTGCCAGGTATGGCGGGTTGAATGGCGAGATTGTACGGATTGGTGCGGATACAATCCAGCGTTCGCAGCGCAGCGAAGAAGAGGTGTTTGTCGCGGAAATTCGTACCGACACCACCATCTTGGACGCGGCAGGAGAGGCCGTGCAGATCATGCCGGGCATGATTGCGCAGGTCGATATTCTGGCCGGGCGCAAAACTGTGATGGATTACATCACCCGCCCGGTCATCAAAGTCAAAGAACAGGCCTTCCGCGAATAGCGAAAGGCCTGATAAGGCGCGCGGATCGCCTCAGATCACAGACGACTACTGACCCAGCTGTGCCCGAAGCTGGCCAAGCTGCCCCGTCAGAACCTGTCGCTCTGCGCGGCTGAGGTTGCCAGAACTCAGGGCCTGCTGGATCAGACCCACAGCGGCCTGAGCCTGTGGTGCAGAGAGGGTGCCGACATTAAAGCCCTGGACTGAGGTCAACGGCACGGAACTGCCACCTCCAACGGAAGGCGCAATCGCGACCTGTCCCGCTCCGGGCGTGGCCCCCGGTGTCGCCCCAGGCGTAGCGGCGCCCGGTGTTACGGCTGGAGTCGCAGGTTGCGTCACTGGCGTCACCGGGGCTGCGACCACGGGGGGAACGGTGGGTGTCGGGGTGGGTGGTGCGACAACCGGGCTTGGGGTCGGCACCACAATGTTTGGAGGGGTCACAACGGCGATCTGCCCTGCCAGAGCCGGACCTGCCAGCACCCCTACTGTCACAATGGAAATCAACTGTCGCATAACTTGGGTTTCCTTCCTTGAGTTAAAAAAGTTTGGCATCCACCAGAGCGAAGGTCAGATTCCACCGCCCATCTGAATTCTTTTTTGTCACGTCGCCATAGCTCACCCCGACCTGAAGGCTCAGATCCTTGCGTAGATCGATTGACGACGACACACCTGCGGTGAACTCGTCTCCATACCAAGATCCCCCCACCGAAAGCCAATCCGTCACGCCGAGGCCAACACCCAGAAACGCCCCGGCTTTGTCTTCCTGAGATCCGATCGCCGAGCCAACGCCAAAGGTCAAAAGCCCTGACATGTCGCGAAACTCGGACATCGGCACCGCAAAGGTGCTGGAATAGGCGAGGTAGTAATTGGGGTCTTCATCTGTCATATCCCCCCAGCGCACAGCCCGCCCTACACCAAAGGCCATGCTTGCAATTTCCCCATCGAAAATCGAGGTGACCTCACGCGAAAGCTTGAAGTTGAGAGATCCGGAATCCCCAAAGTCGCCAAGGTCGAATTTGCTTCCCACCCCTGCGCCGACGCTGCTCAAACCGACAATCGCTTCGAAACCGACAGACTTGCGTGCGTCGCCGAATCCGACACCGAAGGCAAATGAGCCATCCGCCTCTCGCGTCGCTGTGCGTTCGCGATGATCGGATAACGCAACCGCCACAAACCCCATGTTCTTCGCGAGGGTAAAGCCGCTTGGCACCCCAACTGTACTGGCACCGCGGGTGCGGGTCCGGGTGGTGGCGGGGGCCTGTGTCGTTAGTGAGGATAAGTAAGCCAGATAATCTTCGCCACTTATGGTGGCAGTTTGCGCGTTGACAGAGGCGGGTGCTAAAAATGCGGTTAGGGCCAATCCCAAAACGGACCGACCCCACAGGTTCAATGACGTGGACAAAAAATGACCTCCTGAAAAGAAACCTGCGCCGGACAACATCCGGCGCAGGTGATTGATTTTAAACCTCTGGCAGGGCCGCAAACTGAAGGAACTGCGAACTGTCCAGATCGCTTGGGTTCGCAATTCCGTTGAGAACCACCAGATCCGATGTTGAGGATCCATCCCACAGGCCGATTTCAGTATTGGCCCCATCGCTTGCCGCGAAGAGAACACTGTCTCCACTGAGCGACGACAGAACCGATGTTACATCCGCCGCGCTCAGACTGTTGTCAAAGATCAGCAACCCAGCATTGACGTTGATCACATCTGAAACATCATCGATCTTCTGAGAGCCCGACCCATCGCCGCGGAGATCCCCCTGGGACAGGCTGGCGAAGAAGATCCCATCTGGATTGCCAGATCCAAACGTGCCGGTGTCAAATCCTGTGATGGTATCCGTACCACTGGCCGCTGGATCGCTTGGATCCACCACCACAATGTCTTGTCCACCACCCAGGCTGATCGCGTCGTCTCCACCTGCTCCGAAGAACAGTTCATTGTTCCCCGTACCTGTGAGCGTATTGGCGGTATCGTCTCCCAGGCGCAGCGGCACCAAGACATCAGCGACAACAACAAAGGTATCGGTTGTTTCAAGGCTGATAGCGGGTGGCGTGTATCCGTCCGGGATATTCACAAACACCAGTTCAAGGGCATTGGGGTCCGCCCAGCCGGTGAAATCATTGCCCACTTCCGTCAACTCAGCCTGGAAGGTTCCGCTGGCATCCGAAGCAAAGACAAGCACACCAACAACATTCCCGGGTTCGCCTGGCCCACTGGGCACAGTTTCCGAGAAGGTGTTGCCCTCGATGTTGATAACACCGCTCAAGCCACCCGACATACCGATGGCCCCCAAGCCGCCATCATACAGGCTCGTAGGCGCACCAAGCGTCTGCAAGACTGTGGTGATATCGGTGCTGGAGGTGTCCCAGGTCAGAATGTTGTCATCGATCACCGCACCGACAATGTCCCCCTGCAACATGATCAGGCTGAACACATCCCGGTCAGAATAGATCTGATCGGCGTTGCCGGTGATCGAGTTGCCGGTGATGACCAGATTTTCAACTTGGCTGCCATCGAGACCCGCAACGTTGATCGCGCCCATAAAGCCCGATTTACCGTTGCCTTCCAGCACTCCAAACGGATCGGCATTGACGAAATCACGGAAGGTGTTGCCACTGATTGTGATGTTGTCAAAGTCGTAGGCCAAGTCCTGACCATACAGCTGAATACCGCCCGAGTTGAACTGACCATCGTTGCCGGTGATCATCACACCGTCATTGTCACCCTTCATCTCGATCCAGAAGTTCCGGCCAAAGAAGGGATCCGCTGGCGAGCCACCCGCGCCGTAACCATAACCGTAGCCATAGCCGTTGCCCGAGAAGTCATCGCCAAACCCGTCAAAGTCCGCGCCACCCGCATGGACACCGTGATAGAAGAAGTTCCCATCAATCTCGGTATCTGTCAGCGAAGACACATACATATGACCCGCGGCGGGGCGCCAGAACATGTTGTCGGAAATCGAGGCGTTGGACAGACCGCTGAGGTACAGCGCACCACCGTTGCCCTCGGTCACCCCACCAATGAAGTTGTTCTCGATCACCCAGCCATCTGCAACGGCAGGACCGTCATAGCTGCCCCGGGTTGCGGTGGATCCGGCATTGAAGGTCGGCGATCCCGAAGCTTTGAACCCTTCGATGACCGTGTTGATCATCGTAAAGTTATCAAGCGCACCCGGGTTGCCCGCCAGAAGGCTTTCGTCCCAGGTCAGAGGCTCATCAGGATCTTCGAGCTCAAGCCCGTTGAGCGTCACATCACTCGATGCAATGGTCACGGTCCCGAGGATCTCGGTCTCGTCCCCACGTGGCGTGCCGGTCATGTTTGGATCAAGCTGCTCTGGTGTGAACTTGGCAGAGACATCAGCCTGAGCGCCTTTGATGGTCAGCTGTTTGTCAACGGTGACATCCTCGTTGAACTGACCGCTGTCCATCTGCAGCGTTTCCCCATCCGCCGCCGCATCAATTGCAGCCTGCAGTGTCTGGAAGCCTTCGCCTGTGTCAGTGTTGATCACGCGCGGAGCAATGGCGTCTGGCGCCGTGCCCGAAGCAGTGTTTCCAACCGGATCCGTCAGGACATAGCTGAAGCTCAGGGTTTCACCCCCATCTGCGCCACCCAATGGCACAGACACCGTGCCATTTGCGGTTGACGTCACACTGACAGGAGTTTCCCCCGGAGCCGTCATCGTGATCACCACGCTGGCCCCAGGTTCGAGGTCGGAGACATCGATGTCGACCATCGCTTCACCCGCCACAATCGCAAAGCCCGATGGTGTGACTGTGACGCTGCCCGCATCGGTGTCTTTCACCCCGGCGTCGCCTGACGAAGAGGTCAGCCCCGCGTAGGTTTGCACAGCCGTGACCGACAGGGCCCCGTCAACCTGACCAGACAAATCAATACCCGTCACCGTGAACGTACCATCGGAGGCAACAGTCACTGCTGCTGGCATGACGTCAACCGTCGCGCCATCCGCATCCGAGATGGTCAATTGCATGGTGCCGACTGTTGCAGTTGTTGTCCCGGTGATTTCAATCGCACCTGCATTCGCGGCAGTCACCGTTGGGATGACAAGATTGATGGTTGGAGAGAAACCTTCAGAGGCCACAACACTCGCCGTGTTTCCCAAGGCGTCGGTGATCGCAAGACCACCTGTCAGGACACCGCCGGAGGCGTTCTCACCCGGAACGGTGAACGATCCGTTGGCGTTCACAACAGTGGAGAAACCGCTGCCAAGGGTTACAACGGCAGTCGCATCAGCGTCCAACCCTGCAATGGTGATCAGCGCATCCTGTCCCACAGCGGTGATCTGCATTGTTGCCGTTGTATCCGCATCCGCCGTGCGATCAAGCGTTGCTATGTCCATCACCGGCGCAGTTGTTGCACCGTTAAAGGTCACAGAGGCCGTCGCCGTCAAAGGCCCGTCACTGGCCACCGAGGACACATCAACGGTTGCAGTGAACGACCCATCTGCGCCTGTGGTGATACCGGTGACAGCAATTCCCCCAATATCCAGAGAAACGGTGCCGTTGGGAACCGACGAAGTGCCGGTGACCACAACCGACCCAGCCTCAGCCGCGTTGATTGTATCCGGAAGGTCTACCGTCACCTGAGGCTGATACACAGTTTCGGCCGGGAAGGTCTGCTCATTGCCGAGGTTGTCGGTGATAGTACCACCGGCGGTCCAATTCAAAGCTGGGTTCAATGCGCTCACGTCGAACACATAGTCAGCGCCATTTTCGGCAACCCCCATAGTCACTGTTGTGACGCCGTCGGTCGCAAAAATATTCAGCACCGCATCCGCATCCAAGCCTGTGACAACAAAAGGTATCGTGCTGCCAGTTGGGTCCGGTCCATCAATGATGAAATCCCCTCCAACATCCGCCGTACGATCCAGTTCGGCCTGTGTCGTTGACGACGCCGACCCATTGGTTGTGTTCACTGTGGCCGTGACCGAGAGCTCGCCATCGGTCAATCCTGAGACATCCTGTGTGGTCACGAAGTTGCCGTCACTGTCGACCACGATGTCCGAGATGATGATGTCGCTGGTGGTCGGGTCTTGGTCCGAAATGGTCAGAACAATCGTCTCACCAACAGCGTTGGTTGTGCTGCCTGCAAAGACCGCGGCCGTCATGTCCGCCCCATTGATCGGGCTGACATCCAGCAGAATGGTCGGTGCATCCACCGCCGCATCTGCCGTCCCGGTGACTTTGATGCTCAGCGTTTGGGTCGCCAAGGTGCCATCCGGCAGTTTAACGGTGTAGTCGAAGTTATCGGTGACGACCTCACCCTCGGCAATCGGCTCAGCGTTCGGACCGCCAACCTGATAGATGTAATCGCCCGTCTCATTGATGATCAGCGTGCCATAGAACCCGGTCAACAGGGTCTCGGAGAGCGAGGTTACCGTTGGCGCCTCGGCCTGAACGTTCCCGTGCTCGGTGAACCCGGTGACCGGCTGCGCCGTCCCACCGTTCGGGGTCAGTTCGATATTGCTAACCGAGATCTTGCTGTCGACGATGGTGTCACGGACATCCGTTACACCAATGGCGATTTTGTAAGTCCCAGCTTCGGTGAAGGTGTAGCTGAAGCTCTTGCTGGTGCTGGTTTCAACACCTGCGTTGACGTAATATCCCGGCCCTTTCAGGTCACGCACATCTGCCGGACCTGCCGTGCTTTCACCGGTTTCGCCGCGCAGCACAACGCCTGCGCCGCCTGCCACATCCTGAACCGCAAAGAAGCTGTAGTCATTGTAGGGGATATAGTCATAGGAGGCGAAGATGTAATCATAGCTGATGGTATCCCCTGCCCCAACTGTGATCTCGGCGATCACCGCTGAACCACGTGTGGGCGAACCAAAGGGACGCGCCTCAGGAAAGACACCGTTCAACCCCATTGCATCATCGATGCTTTGGATGGAAACGGTACGTTCCGGTGTGGCCCAGTCGCGGGTGCTGATCACAAACGAGCTTGAGGTGCCGTCGGTGGTGCCTCCTTCGGCCATATCCAGACCATTGACCGAGTCCACACGCGTGCTGGAGTCCAGCGCCGTGCCATCTTCGTTCTGATCGTTTGCAAGCACGTTGCCTTTCAGAATGGCAACCTGACCCTCCGTGGCCTCGTTGCTATCCGCCTCTAGCTTCACGCCCAGAAGCTGTTCATTCACCGCATCGTTGATCGCCGCATCTGCCGCGTCGGTTGCATCGTCCAACGAGGTTTTCAACAGCTCTTCGATGTCATCCAGAGTGGCACCCGTCGGAATGACCGCGTCTTCGAAGATCTCGATGATGGCCGTTGAAGCGGTGGCCACCGCCTCTGAGATTTCTTCCACACCGTCAACCTGATCGCTGGTCAAGTTGCCCGCCGTGGCCTGCGTGGTCACAGCCGTGGTGATCGCATCGTCAATCGAGGCACCGCCGCCGGCTGCGGCGATGATTTCGGCTGCCATATCATCGGTGTTCACACCATCACTGATGGCACCCGCTACGGCAACCGCCGAGGCCGCTTCAAGCGCATCTTCCAGGCTGACACCACCTTCGGTCGCCACGGCGAGCACTTTGCCCGCATCGGCAAAGGCATCTTGGGTGATCTGCTGAAGTTCGGCTTCGGTCAATGTTCCGCTGCTTGAGGCCGCAGACACCGCAGCATCAACAACCTTGGCCATGGCCGCCGCGAACCCGGCCACTTTCGACGCAGCCTCCTGTGCCGCGCTGTCCCCAGAGGAGAGATCTTCGAAGAAGTTGAGCGTGTTCAGATCTGTTTCAGCCGGCAGGCCAAGAACCTGTTTGAGAACCGCCTCATCCATGCCACTGGACACAAGGGTCGACACCGGTGACACCACCTGATCGGTTCCGGCACCTGTGTCATTGGCCAGAAGAACCTGTGTAAAGCTGTTATCGGTGACAACATCACGGGTGATGATCGGGTTCGCAGCATCCGGCGCATAGGTCGCGGCAAAGGCGCTGTCCCACCCATAGATGCTCGCATCGACAACCGGCGAGGGGATGATGATAAATTGCCCGCCATCCACTGGGGTATAATTGACGTCGATCCCCCCCTGCGCATTGGTCAAGCCCAGAAATTCGGATTGATCCGGGTTGCCGTCGGAGTTGCTATCGTAAAAGACCAGAGCGTTTTCAAGCGGCGCATCGATGACGCTTAGTGTTTTCGAGATCGCGGTCGATCCACCACCACCTCCACCACCGCCGCCGCCAACAGCGAGACCCAGCCCAAGCAAACCACCCACAGCCGCGCCAGCATTTCCAAACGCACCTGCAACCGCTCCGTTGCCAGCCGCCAGCGACGACAGCTCCGCCACGGCCACATCAGAGACAATCACCTGATTGCCATCGATGCTTTCCACATTGGAGGCATCAACAACAACGGTGGCCCCCGAATTCAGGACAACCTCAACGGATCCGTCTTCGAGAACACGGAAGCCAGCAACGCCTTCAATGCCACCCAATGAGGCCGCGGCCTCGGCACCCTGCGCCAACAGGGGCAAAACCAAAACCGCACCGCCGAGCGAAAAGAGCGATTTCGCCTTCATTTCATGGATTTTGCGGAATGCAGCCAGAATAGACCGTGAATTTTTATCGCGCGATTCACGCGACAGGTGAAAATTAGACATCACAAATATCCCACACAAAAGAGAACCAATTAAAAAAGGGAAATCCCCACACTCAGACAAATTTCTGACTTTGGAGACATTCCTTGTCAACAAGTGAAAATGGAATGAACGCAAAACTAACGGTATAAAACCAGCCCCGGGCGCGCACAGCGAAGGCGCGCCCAAAACTGTTGTTTATATAGGCATTTCTACCAGTAGATTGGCATAAGACGCGCCATGCATATCACGATCGGTCGCAGTGCCTTGCACCTGAGGCCGGGGCATGCTCAGCTTGATTACGGCAAGGTCTGGAATATCAAACCGCTTCAAGTTCGTTGGTTCAATTTGAAAAATCCGGGCGACTTCTGAGGTTTGCAAACCTTGGCTGATGTCCTGGAACGCGCGTTCTGTTCCGCAAAATATATCGACTGTCAGCCAGAAAGGCCCGGCGTTCTTTGACCTGACTTTTGTTGCGATGTCTCCCAATGTGGTCATGGTGCAATCTCCTCAACCGTCAGCTCAAACGCCTGCATCGGGTCGCTCAGATGCAGCAAGTGATTGAGACAAAATTCATGCACGGCGCCACGCGGCATTTCCGGGGGCGAAAACGGGAAGGCGAAGGTTGGCATTTCTTCCTGTTCTGTCAGTGGATGATGCAGGAGATAGGGGTTGAGCATCTTGGCCACCTCACGGGACAGCGCCTCGCTGGGGGCCGTAATGATTCCCATCACTCCTATTTCGCTACCTTTTTGCGCCTGCACATCCAACGCGCCCAAGGTGGCCGTCGCGCCGATCAGGCGCAGCTCGATTGAGAAATCATCCCGCCCAAGCCGGGCTTTGGCCTTCTCCTGACAGCGGACTAGAATATCCGCGCACCAGGCCTCGATGTTTTCGACATAGCGCGCATCACGCACAAGAACCAAAGACACGGTTTGATAGCCCGCCACCCGCGCGCCTTCGAGTTTGACGGTATAATCCTCACTTGGCACCCAGGTGCTTCCGGTCACCCGCACCCGACGATCATCCAGCGCAGTATAGATGGCCCCGGTCACATCCAAATGGCCACCGGGTTCATACAGGACATAGGGGTCCGAGTTCTCATACAACATATGCGCCGACACGGTGTGCGGCGTGGCGCGGGCCTCATCCCCCATCGGGGTGATGGTGAACCCGTCTGCATCAAAATCGATCAGAATGGTGCCGGAGTTTGGACTTGTGGTGGCCAGCGCCCCGCATTCGCCAATCTTGGCCCCGTGCCAGGCGCCACCGGGGTTACACCCCATCGCGAGAGGCATCGCAGATATAATTGCAGTATCGGTGGTGCGACCGGCGATCACGATATCTGCGCCAGTCGCCAAAGCGGCCTGAATCTGTTCCGCCCCCGCCAGCGCGACGATATTGGTACAGTTGCGCAGAACCTCGTCGGAAATCTCCGGCGCGACCTCAAGCGGGGTGATCCGACCATCCGCAAAGGCGGTCACCAAGGTCTCGGCCGCCTGCCCGCTTTTCAAAACCGCCAGTTTGAGGCTCTGGCCGGTCTCGCTCGCAATCTCTCGGGTGATATCCACCAGCCAATCCACCGCATCATCGGCGCCGCAGGTGCCTGCGGTGCCGATCACCAACGGCACCTTGGCCTCGGCGCGGGCCTGCATCAGCTCGGCCCATTCCGCTTTGGTTGATCCTCGCGAGTATTTGGAGGTTCCCGTGCCAAGGTAATGGGGCCCACTGTCCGTGGACCCCCCGTCGATGGCGATGATGTCGGGGTTCTGGGCGATGCCCCGGGCCAAAGCGGCCCGGTCATAGCCCAATCCCAAGGCCCCCGAAGGGATCAAAACCTTGACCATCAGTCTGTTATCCTTTGCGGTTTGGTGAGCACCTTGCGCAGGAACATCGGCGCAACAAAGCCCACAACTGCCACGATCCAGAGTGTGATCGAGATGCCCGAGCTGAACAGATAGGTCAAATCACCACTCGACAGCACCATGGCCCGACGCAGCGCATCTTCCATATGCCCGCCCAGCAGAATGCCAAGGATGATCGGCACGGTGGGCACATCCAGCTTGCGCAACACATAACCCAGCACACCAAAGGCCACCATCAACAGCAGGTCAAAGTAGCTGCCCGAGAGCGAATAGATGCCCACAAAGCTAATCATGGTCACACCCGGAAGCAGAACCCAAGGTGGCACGCTGAGGATCTTCACAAAGATCTTCACCATCGGCACGTTCATCAGCAGCAGCACAAAGTTTGCGATCAGAAGTGAGGCGATCAGGCCCCAGACCACTTCGGGTCGTTCAGTGAACAGGGTTGGACCCGGCGTGATGTTCAAGGTCATCAAGAGCGCGAGCAAGACAGCAGTGGTCCCAGATCCCGGAACACCCAGCGTCAACATTGGCACTAGCGCTCCACCTGCGGCGGCGTTGTTGCCTGCCTCAGGGGCTGCGACACCTTTTGCAACGCCCGTACCAAAGCCACCTTTTTCGCCCGCGATTGATTTCTCGGTCATATAGCTGAGGAACGATCCCAAAGACGCCCCCGCCCCCGGCAGTACGCCAGCAACAAAGCCCACTACAGAGGCCCGCAGCATGGTCATGCCGGACCCGAGGATCTCTTTCACCGGTATGGTCACTTTCTCAAGCTTCACACCAATCGAGGTGTTTTTGCCATGGCTTTCGATGAAGAAGAACACTTCGGCGATGGCAAAGAGACCCACGATGGCCACAAGGAAATCTACGCCGTCAAAGAGGTGCAGATTGCCCCCTGTTAGGCGCGGCAGGCCCGAGTTGTTATCGACACCAATCATGGCGATACCCAGACCGATGCACGAGGCAAGCGCCGCCTTGGCCTGATTGTTTGAGGCCAGACCGCCCAGCGTGGCAAAGGCCAGCAGGTAAAGCGCAAAGTATTCCGCCGGACCAAAGAGGAAAGCCACATCCGCCAGAATGGGAGCCAAGAGCATCAGGCCGATGGTGGCCAGAAAGGCTCCGACAAACGATGCAACCCCAGAGATCACCAGCGCGTCACCGGCTCGGCCCGCTTTGGCCATGGGATAGCCATCCAGGGTGGTCATCAGTGCCGGTTCATCACCGGGAATGTTGAGCAGGATCGAACTGATCCGGCCGCCGTACATTGCGCCGTAATACACGGCAGTCATCAGAACCAGCGCACTGGTGGCATCAAGCCCCATCGAAAAGGTCAAAGGGATCAGAATGGCCACGCCGTTGGACGGGCCCAGACCGGGCAGCGCGCCAATGATTGTCCCGATAAAACACCCAAACACAGCCAGCATGAGGGTAAAGGGGGACAGGGCGACGCCGAAACCGGTCGCCAGATTAGTCAGCAACTCCATGTCGGTATCCTTAGCCGGTCAGGCCTTTGGGCAACCCTACAAGGCTGAGACCCAATGCAAATTTGAAGACGAGGAACAGCCCGACCGAAAGGCCAATTCCTGACACCACTGCCATCTTGGGGCGCGGTGAGATCTGATAGCTCAGAATGCCTGCGGCAATCGCCGTGGGCAGCAAAAAGCCAAGCGGCTTAAGTGCATATGCATATCCAACCAGAACAACCACAGCGATGGCAAGCGCGCCAAGCGTGGCCAGTTCGGGCCATTCCGGATCCGGATCGGGCCGGATCATCAGGGTGATGCCACATAGGGCAGCCACCGCGCCGATCAGCATGGGAAAGGTCTTGGGGCCCACGGGATCAGCCAAAAAGCTGGTCTGGATCTGAGTGGCACTGGCGATAAACGCCAATGCCACCACAGTCGCGACCGCGCCAAAGATGCGGTCAGAGGTCATTACTGGATCACCCCAATTTCTTTCGACAATTCGCGGATCTCGCCCACAACGCCGTCAACATAGTTCTGGAAATCTGCACCCACTTTGGTGAAGGGCGCCAGACCATTGGCCGCCATAGCCGCCTGCCATTCATCGCTGTCTGCAACTTTCTGCAGCTTGTCGGCCCAGGCATTGAAATCGTCATCGCTGATGTCTTTGGGCACATAGAGGCCACGCCAGTTCACAGCGACCACATCAATGCCCTGCTCTTTCGCGGTTGGGATGTCGTCAAAACCTGGCACGCGCTCATCTGTCAGAACAGCAATTGCGCGCACGTCACCCGATTTGAGGAAGCCAACGATTTCAGACATGTCGCCGGACATCGCCGTGGTGAAGCCACCAACGGTTTGAGTGATTGCATCCGCGCCACCGTCAACACCGATGTATTTCACGGCGCGTACATCTTCCACACCCGCACGCTGCAGGATCATCAGCGGCTTAAGATGGTCAAACCCACCCACAGCCGAACCACCCGCGAAGGAAAGCTCACCGGGCTGCGCTTTGATCGCATCGACCAGATCATTCAGCGACTGATAGGGGCTATCTGCGGCCACAACGATCACACCCGGATCGGCGCCAATCGCACCAACAAAGCGCACCTGATCGGCGGTCATGCCGGCATAGGCGTTCTGGGCCAGACGGGTTGCGGTTGCCGAGGAGGCGGCCACGATCAGGTCGCTGTCATCTTTACGCTCGGCCACAACGTGACCAAAGGCCAGACCACCGCCGCCACCGGCCATGTTGGTGACCTGAACCGGCTTATCCACGGCGCCGATGTCATGCATGATCTTGCCGATCTGACGGCAGGTGAAGTCCCAGCCACCGCCCGGGTTGGCGGGTGCAATGCATTCTGCGGCCTGTGCGCTGAACGCGGCAACTGAAAGAACGGCGCTCGTCATGAGCGCTCCGAAGAGACGTTTTGTCATGGTTTTCCTCCCGTTTGACATGGCAGTTGGACCTGCCCATGCTTTGAACAAACGCCGTCAACCTGACACCAACCTGTCACTTCTGGAAAATTTGCGCGATGCGATGTCTGCTGATCGAAGACAATGAAAAGCTGGCCAATGCGGTGGTGGAACACCTGCAATTGGACGGCCATGCCGTGGACCATGCGCCCACATTGGATCAGGCACAGGGCTTTACCGCGGTGACCGATTACGATTTGATTTTGTTGGATATTATGCTGCCAGATGGCGATGGCCGTGACTTTCTGAATGCCCAGAGACAGGCGGAAAAACCCACGCCCGTGATTGTCATCACCGCGCGATCAGCAGTCTCGGATCGCATCGGATTGTTGGATCTTGGGGCCGATGATTACCTGACAAAACCCTTCGATTTCGCCGAGCTGAATGCCCGGTGTCGCGCCGTTTTGCGGCGGCATTCTGGGGTTGCTGCGAATCTTTTGCGCGTTTTTGAAACCGAATTGGACCCAACTTCCGCCGAGCTGCGATTCGGTGGAAAATCCATCGCGCTGCGCAACCGTGAATTGCGCCTGCTTGAGGTCATGTTTGGTGCCCCAGGTCAGGTGTTTTCAAAATCGCATCTGATGGACCGGCTCTATTCGCTCAACGAAGATGCCAGCGAAAACGCGATTGAAGTTTATATCGGACGGCTGCGCAAACGGCTGGATGGCAGCGGGGCGCGCATCGAAACGGTGCGGGGGCTGGGCTATCGATTGATGGCGGCATGACCCCCCGGCCCTCCATACGGCGCCGGTTGTTTGTGCAATTGGGCTGCGTTGCGGCGCTGTTGTCGTTGGCGTTTATCCTTGTGGTGCGCGAGGTGGCCGAACGGGCCGCCGTGGGCACACAGGATGGTATTCTGGGGGCCTCCGCCATCGCCATTGCCGATAGTCTGCGCAGTGTGGATGGAAAAGTCACGCTTGATCTGCCTTATTCTGCCCTGTCGATGCTAGGATCGACCAATCAGGACCGCGTATTCTACCGCATTGCAACAACGCAGGGCACATTGACCGGCTATGACGATCTGCCCTTGCCCGCGGCCCCGCCACATCTGGATCAGCCCGCGTTCACCACATTGGTCTATCGCGGCGAAGAGGTGCGCGCCGTCTCGGTGGTGCGTCCCATCGGACCAGCCTCAAACACCACCGATGTCATCGTAACTGTCGCCCAGACACGTCATGGGCTTGCCAAAATCTCAAGACAGATCACCGCAACGGCCACCGGTGTGGGCATTGGGTTTTTCTTGTTGGCAACAGCGCTTTCTCTGCTCGCCGCCCGCGCTGCGCTGGACCCGATCACCCGATTGACCGACACAATCACACGACGCGGCCCCAATGACCTGCGCCCGGTGACGGCCGAGACCCCGGACGAACTTGCCCCGCTGGTTCTGGCGCTCAATTCCTTTATGGCTCGGTTGCGCAGTTCCCTGTCACGCACCGAAGATTTTATCGCAGAGGCCGCACATCGGGTACGCACCCCGCTGGCCACAGTCCGGGTGCAGGCCGAAGTCACCCACCGCAAGCTCAACAAACCGCACCACCGGCAGGCCATCCGCGAGATGATCAGTGCCATTGACGAAAGCTCGCGCTCCGCCGAGCAGATGCTGGACCATGCCATGGTCACCTTTCGCGCCGACAGTCTTGCGCGCGATGAACTGGATCTGCGGGCCTTGATGCTAGACACCTGCGCCCGTCTGTCGCCCACTGCGGCCCTCAAGGAAATTGCCCTGCAACGTGACCTGCCCGATCACCCAGTGCCCTTTCGCGGCGACGGCATCCTGATTCAGGCCGCGCTGCAAAACATCCTTGATAATGCGATCAAATATTCCCCTGAGGACAGCGACATCACGGCCTCGCTCACCGTCGATGAAGAGATTCATATGACAATTACGGATGAGGGGCCGGGATTTGGCAACATGGATCTGCGTCGCCTGACACGCCGGTTTTCGCGCGGCGAAAACACAAGCGGCGTGGTCGGATCCGGTCTTGGTCTGACGATCGCGGATGAGGTGGTGCGCGCCCATGGAGGCCGCCTCGCCCTGTCCCCCAACCCAAACGGAGCTGGCGCATGCGTCTCACTTATCTTGCCGCTGTGATTCTGGGCTGGGCCACGGCCCTCAGCGCCTTTGAAATCGAAGCCCACCGGATCTACCCGGCAGAGGATGAACGCGCGGTCCTGCGCGTGATCTCAACCGCGGATCTCGATGTGTTTGACCCCGTCATTCGCGCTTTTTTGACCGATCAGCCGGGGTTGACCGTGGATTACACCGTCACCTCGACCACAGAACTGATGACCGCAATTTATGACGATGGGGCCAGTTTCGATCTGGCCATTTCCTCCGCAATGGATTTGCAGACCAAACTCGCCAACGATGGCTTTGCACAGACCTATGTCTCCGCCGCCGCAACCGAGCTGCCGGATTGGGCCACATGGCGCAATCAGCTCTATGCCTTTACGCAGGAGCCGGCAGTTATTGTGGTTTCAGAGTCGTTCTTTACCCCCGAAACGGCACCGCGCACCCGGGATGAGCTTGTCACCGCTCTGCGCGCCGAACCTGTTCGTTTTATGGGCCGGATTGGCACCTATGATGTGCGCAGTTCGGGCTTTGGCTATCTGATGGCCACTCAGGACAGCCGCAATTCTGAGGCTTTCTGGCGGTTAATGGAGGTTATGGGGCGGCTAGAGGCCAAGCTCTATTGCTGCTCCTCAGATATGATCCGGGACGTGGCCTCGGGCAAGCTCGCCGTGGCCTATAATGTGCTGGGGTCTTATGCGGCGGCGCACCTCAAAGACGGCGGATTTCATATCATCCCGCTCAACGACTATGTGAACGTGATGTCGCGCACCGCGCTTGTGCCCCACAACGCCAAGAACATCACCGCCGCCCAGGATATGATTGATTTTCTCATCACTCTGCGTAAACGGCCCGATCTTATCAGGGCTAGTGGCCTGCCCGCCATTGACCCCGCGGAGCTGCAGGCCAATAGCGCGCTGCGCCCGATCCGCTTTGGACCCGGGCTTTTGGTCTTTTTAGATCAGTTGAAACGCGAAAGCTTTCTCAAGAACTGGGAAAACTCTCTGTTTCAGGCGTTACCCTAGGCGTTACTGAGCAAACTTGCGCAGCAGATAGGTGTCCATGATCCAGCCATGAGCCTCACGGGCGGCCGCACGGGTTGCAATGATGCGTGGGCCCGCTTCGGCCAGATCCCCATGGTCAAGCACCTGTTCCTTCATGCCAAGGAACCCACCCCACCAGATCTGAATCCCTGCGGGATCAAGCTGTTGAAAGCTGCATTCGCCATCCAACATGACAATCACGGTCTCGGCCCCATCCGGCCAACCATGATCACGCAGACGTCGTCCGGTTGACACCACAACCGCCCCATTGACCGTGTTAAACGGAATGGCATGGGCCGAGGTCAGCGCCTGAAGCGCGGTCACTCCGGGCACCACGCGAATATTGGGCTTCGGCGTGAACCGATCCGCAATGCGCAGCGTGCTGTCATAGAGCCCCGGGTCGCCCCAGACCAACAGCGCAACCGGTCCGTCAACCGCGTGCTCGGCCATGGTGGCCTTCCAGATCTCTGCGATCTCATCGTGCCACTGCGCCACGCGGTCCTGATACGGCAGCGCAGGGTCGCGCACGGGCATGTCAAATTCCGCCACCTTGGCGGTCGCCCCGGCTGCGGTCAGAATATCGTGGCGCAGACCAGCCAGATCGGCCTTATCCGGGCCTTTGCGCGGCACCAGAATAAGCGCGGCCTCGCGCAGAGCCTTTTGCGCCTCGCCGGTCACATGATCCGGGTTGCCCGTTCCAATGCCGATCAGCCAGAGATCAATCATCTGCGCTCTCCATCTCGGCCAGCGGCCCATAAAGCACCAGCGCGGGCTTATCGCCAATCTCATCCGCCAATCGATCCGCCAACCCCTGCACGGTCAGACGGGTCAGCTTTTGCTCAGGCGTCGAGACCGCTTCGGCCAGAACCGCAGGCATATCCGCAGGTAGCCCCCGCTCAATTAGTGCCGCAGCCAGTTTCGGGAAGGTGCGCTTGCCCATGAAAATCACGGTTGTGGCCTTTGGGTCTGCCAGCGCATCCAGATTGGTGTCTGGCGGAAGCTCTCCGGTCACATCATGCCCGGTTGCAAACTGAACACGGCGCGCAGTCAGGCGCCGGGTTAGTGGAATACCACAGGCCGCAGCAGCCGCCACCGCCGAAGGGATGCCCGGAATAATCTCATAGTCGAGACCCGCAGCCTTAAGCGCCACCATCTCTTCTTCCAACCGACCAAACAGCCCGCTGTCCCCGGATTTCAGCCGCACCACCCGCTGTCCGGTTTCGGCATAATCCACCAGAAGCTGACTGACATGATCCTGCTTGGGGCTTGGCCGTCCGGCACGTTTGCCCACACCAATCAGATCGGCCTCAGGGCGCACATGGGACAGGATCGGCCCGGAGGACAAATCATCGAACAACACAACATCGGCCTTCTGCAGCCGATCCACCGCCTTGACGGTCAACAGCTCGGGATCGCCCGGGCCGGAACTGACAAAGCTCACCAAGGGCGTGCTCATCCTGCCGCCTCCTCCGTGATCAAGTGAAAGAAAGTCCCCGTAACATGGCCCCGGCGTGACCCGGTTTCAGGCACCGGGTTGCCATCCGCATCAAAGACCAGCGCCAGCGGTGTATCGGGCTGTTCAAGGATGCTGGAGTAGTGGAACTCATGTCCGCGCAACGCGGCACCCGCTCCAAAACCCGGCATGCCGCCATCGTTCAGAACCGCACGGCGATAGCCCAGATGGAATTTGCGCTTTTCATAGCTGGTGACCAACCCCAAAAGCCCTGCCATTTCATGACGCGTGCCCTCTTTGTCGATCAACCCTGCGCCCAGCGCCATATAGCCCCCGCATTCCCCATGCACCGGCTTGGTTTCGGCGTGTTTGCGCAATCCGGTCAGGAAGGTCTGTGCGGCTGCAAGTTTCCCCGCATGAAGCTCAGGATAGCCGCCGGGCAACCAGACCAGATCGGCCTCTGCATCCGGCGCTTCATCGGCCAGTGGCGAAAAGGGCAGGATCTCGGCCCCCGCCGCACGCCAGCCCGCCAGAAGATGCGGATAGGTAAAGGAAAACGCCGCATCCCGCGCCAAAGCAATCCGTTGCGCCGGAGGCTTGGGCAATGCGCCTCCCGTTGGCAGGTCATGCCCCAAAGCCGCCGCCTTGATGGCATCCAGATCCACGTGTTCGCGCAGAAACTCGGCATAACCCGCAATGGCGGCGTTCAGATCCGGGTGTTCCACGGCCTGGATCAACCCTAGGTGCCGCTCGGGCAGCGCCAGATCCCCACGACGCGGCAGCACGCCCAGCACAGGCAACCCGGCCTGATCCATCCCCAATCGGGTCAGACGTTCGTGGCGCGGGCTGGCCACCCGGTTCAAAATCACACCGGCAATTTTGACATCCGGATTGTACATCTTGAACCCAAGCGCCACAGCCGCCGCAGACTGCGCCTGACCGCCGACATCGACCACCAAAACAACCGGCCAACCCAGACGCTGTGCGGTTTCGGCGCTTGAGCCAAACCCGCTCTGGCCGCGTGTCGCCACCCCGTCAAACAGGCCCATCGAGCCCTCGCCGACACAGATCTCGGCGCCCTCCGCCTGCGCGGAAATCGCATTCAACAGCCCGTCATCCATCGCCCAGGTGTCAAGGTTGAACGAGGCACGCCCACTGGCCGCCTGATGAAAGGCCGGGTCAATGTAGTCCGGCCCCGATTTGAACGGCTGAACCGTCACCCCATCATCGGCCAGTGCCCGCAACAGGCCCAACATGACCGTGGTTTTCCCTGTCCCCGACGAGGGGGCCGAAACCATTATGCCCTGTACCATTTGCCTCTCCCAAGCTCAGCGCGCTTCTTCTTTTCCAAAATACTCCGGGGGAGTCGCCCCAGGGGCGACGGGGGCAGCGCCCCCGATCCCGATCAATCGTCGCCGTGCTGCCAACTGGCCCAGGGGCTCTCGGCGCTTTGCGGGCGATAGCGGCGGTCATAATCTACCGAATAGAGACAGCTTTCCTGAAACCCTTCCGCCGCAAGAGCAGGTCCAACAAGGATCAACGCCGTACGGGTGATGCCCTCGCCAATGCTCTCTTCTACCGTGCCAAGCGTCGCGCGGATGATTTTTTCATCCGGCCAGCTCGCGCGGTAAACCACAGCCACCGGACAGTCGGCCCCGTAATGTGGCACCAGATCTTCCACAACCTTCGCCAAATTGCCGATCGACAGATGCAGCGCCAAGGTAGCACCGGTGCGCCCAAAGTTCTCAAGGGTTTCCCCATCGGGCATGCTCGACGCGCGGCCCGGTGTGCGGGTCAGAATCACCGACTGCGCCACACCTGGCAGGGTGAGCTCTTGTCCCAAAGCCGCTGAAGCTGCCGCAAAGGCCGGCACACCGGGGGTGACAGAGTACGGGATCTCCAACTCACGCAGTCGGCGCAGCTGTTCACCCAGTGCAGACCAAACCGACAGATCACCGGAATGCAGACGCGCCACATCTTTGCCTTCTGCATGGGCTGCCTGAATTTCGGCCATGATCTGATCCAGATCCAACGCCGCCGTGTTCACGATCTTTGCGCCTTCGGGGCAGTGGCCCAAAATGGCCTCGGGCACCAGAGACCCGGCATAAAGACAAACAGGGCACGAAGCGATGATATCGCGTCCGCGCAGTGTCAGCAGATCAGCCGCCCCGGGGCCTGCACCAATGAAATGTACCGTCATGTCCTGTCTCCTTCAGCCAGCGCACAGGTCGCTTGCCGGTCGTTCGATATCTGTCGTGCGCAGAGCACCTGCGCGGGGTGTTTCAAAGCGGCCAATGCCGCAGCCTCTGCCACGCTGCCGGTCCCACGGGCGGCAATCGCCGCCTGAGACTGCGTTGTGACCTCCTGCGCAACCAGCGCCGCGCTGTCAACGGCGATCACGGGCAGGTTCAATTCTTTGGCCAGCGCCTGAAACACGGGCTGGCGGGCTTTATCCTGTGCTGTGGCCAGCGCATCGGGTGTGCCGCCGGTGCGCCCAAGCGCATCCCTCAGGCTCTCAACCGTGGCTGAGGAGCGAAACCCAAATCCCGCGACGATCACAGCGTGACACTCCATTGCACCACAGGATAGGCCGATTTCCATCCCAGACGCGGCCCAAGAGGGGCCGCTTGCGCCAATTCGATGCGCAACAGCTCTCCGCCCAGTTGCGATTGCCAGCGGATCAGGCAGGCTTCGCTTTCAAGCGTCACCGCATTGGCCACCAATCGCACGCCAGTGAACCCTTTGAGCTCGTCCATCAGTGCATCCGACAGGCCGCCACCGACAAAGATCACATTCGGTCTGGCCAGATCCCGCAGTGCGTCGGGGGCTTTGCCCACCACGACCTGCAACCGATCCACGCCAAGGTCCCGCGCGTTGTCGCGAATACGTTCGGCACGGTCTGCGCGGGTTTCAATGCTGATGGCCTGCGTGGTTGGGTCACTCAGCAACCACTCAATGGCAATTGATCCAGACCCGCCGCCAATATCCCACAGGGTTTCAAAGGGTTTCGGCGCCAGTGCCGACAGGGTGAGCGCCCGCACCGGGCGTTTGGTCATCACTCCGTCGCTGTCAAAGATCTCATCCGACTGGCCGGAGCCACGCGACAGAACAGCGCCGTCACCGGCCACGGCAATCGCGGCACAGACCGGATGGCCAAATTCACCTGTCAGCCCATCCGCAGGCCCCACCGTGCGCCTCTCACGCGGCCCGCCCAGCGCTTCAAAAATCGCCAGTTCCGAAGCCCCAAACCCCGCGCCATCCAGATAAGCCGCCAAAGCGGAAACCGCCTCTCCATCTCGCAGCGTCACAATGATCCGCTTGCCCGGGGCCAGAACAGGGCGCAGGCGCGTCAGAGGGGCCGCATGCAATCCAAGACACTCGGTTTTTTCCAGTGGCCAACCCAAACGCGCCGCCGCCATGGAAAAGACCGAGGCACCGGGAAACGCCCGCCACTCGCCCGGGTCATACCGACGCGCCATGACACTGCCTGCGCCAAACCAAAACGGATCGCCCGAGGCCAGAACGACCGTTTGTCGCCCCCGCAATCCATCCAACATCTGCAACCCGTGTGAAAACGGGACAGGCCATGCGATGCGCTCAGCGCCCCCTTCAGGCAAGAGCGACAAATGACGCGGTGGTCCCATGACCACCTCAGCCTCTTCCAAGGCGCTCAGGCTTGCGCTAGACAGTCCCGCCGGACCATCTTCGCCCAAACCGATGATGGTCAACCACGGGGTCTTTGAGAGCGGAGCGTCAGACATGTCCCACAGCCTTCTTGTTCTGGGTGGCACCACCGAAGCCAGCGCCCTGTGCCGTGCCCTGGCCGAACGGCAAGACCCGGCGATTGTCTCGCTTGCGGGCCGTGTGGCCAATCCCAAACCGCTGCCGTTGCCCACGCGAGTGGGGGGCTTTGGCGGTGTGGCGGGCCTGCGCGACTACATCCGCAACGAGGGGATCAGCCATGTGATTGATGCCACGCATCCCTTTGCCAATCAAATGAGCCGAAACGCAATTGCCGCCTGCGCAGAGACCAACACGCCGCTGTGTGCGCTGACCCGCGCCCCGTGGCAGGCGCAGGACGGCGACATCTGGCATCATGTGCCCGATATCTCCGGCGCTGTTGCCGCACTGCAAGGAGAGGCCAAGCGCGTGTTTCTGGCGGTTGGGCGCATGCATCTCGACGACTTCGCGCCCAATCCCCAACACCGCTATGTGCTGCGTCTGGTCGATGCGCCCGACGCTCTGCCGTTTCCCAAGGCTCAGGCTATCATCGCCCGCGGCCCCTTTGGGTTTGACGAAGACTGCGCGCTGTTGCGCGATCACCGTATTGATCTGATCGTGTCCAAGAACTCGGGGGGCACCGGCGCGCGGGCCAAGATTGACGCCGCACGGCACCTTGGGCTGCCGATCGTGATGATCGACCGCCCTACCCTGCCCCCACGCACCGAGACCCACTCGGTCCAGGGCGTTCTGGACTGGTTGGATCATTCTGGTGTGAACCGCGGCGTATAGACGAAATCAGCTCCGGTTTGGCGGGCGATCACTTTTGTCCGGCTGGAGCCCACCAGAACCATGGTGCGCATATCCGCCATATCCGGCGTGGCCTCGGAAAGAGGCACCACTTTGATCTCTTCTTCCGGCGTTGTGACCGCACGGGCAAAGATGATCAGGCGCTCAGGCTCACAGGTTTCGCGCAGGATCTCGAGCATGCGTTCGAACCCTTCGGGGCGCGATTTGGAACGGGGGTTGTAAAACCCCATCGCAAAATCCCCCTCGACCGCAAGACGCAGGCGTTTCTCGATCAGGGACCAAGGTTTGAGATTGTCGCTCAGGTTGATGGCGCAGAAATCATGCCCCAAAGGTGCACCACAGCGCGCACTGGCCGCAAGCATAGCCGTGATGCCGGGCAGGACACGGATATCAAGCTCGCGCCATTCTTCCGGGCCATCGTCAACCGCTTCAAGCACAGCCGATGCCATAGCAAAGACACCGGGATCACCGGAGGACACAACAACCACCTTGCGGCCTTCGGAAGCCATCTGCAGCGCGTGCTGCGAGCGATCAAGCTCAACCCGATTGTCTGAGGCATGCAGCGTCAGGCCCGGACGTTCTGCCACCCGCGCCACATAGGGGATATAGCCCACCACATCGGTGGCTTCTTCCAGAACCGCGCGCACCTCTTCGGTGACAAGATCCTCACGTCCCGGCCCCAGTCCGGCAATGGCTACCCAACCCGTCATGGCCTGCGCCCCTGTCCATGCACCACAACAATCGAGAAATACGGGGTCACTTTGCCCTCACATTCCGCAAGCCGGGTGACTGTCTGTTCTGCCATTGCGGCATATTCCACGATCCACGCATCGTCATATCGGCCTGCGGCCTTGAGCGAACGGCGGATCTTTTCGATGTTCTGGCCAATCTTCATGACGATGATCGCATCCGCATCCGTCATGCGCTGGGTCATGGTCTCTTCGTCCAGCGTGCCCATGATGGTCGACATGACGTCGTCACCCCAGGTGATCGGCGCACCCGTAGCAGTCCAGGCCGCTGCCATCCCGGTGATGGCCGGCACAACCTGCACCGGAACATGGTCTTTCAAACGGGTATAGAGATGCATGAAAGAGCCGTAGAAAAACGGATCCCCCTCACAGAGCACCGCAACATCATGCCCCTCTTCTGCCAAAGCCCGCAGGTGCGCGCAGCAGTCTTCATAGAACTGCGACAGAATTTCGTTATAGCGCGGGTCCGACAGCGGGATCTCGGTGGTCACGGGATATTCCATGGGGAATTCGATGCGATCTTCGCGCATCATCCCGTCCACAATCCCAAAAGCCCGCCCACGGCGGCCTTCTTTGCGGAAAAAGGCCACATGTTTGGTGGTGCGTGTCAGACGATCTGACCGCACGCTCATCAGCTCAGGATCGCCCGGGCCAAGGCCCACGCCATAGATGGTGCCCTTACTCATTCCGCGTAGCTCGCCAAAGCATTGACCGCTGCAACGGTCATCGCGCTACCACCCAAGCGACCTTTGACAATCATGCTGGGCACGGGCTGTGCCTCCCACAGGGCGTCTTTGCTTTCAACCGCACCAACAAAGCCCACAGGACAGCCAATAATCGCCGCCGGTCGTGGGCAATCTGGGTCTTCCAGCATGTTCAGCAGATGGAACAGTGCGGTGGGGGCATTGCCGATGGCGACAATTGCGCCTTCCAGCTTGGGGCGCCACAGCTCAAGCGCCGCGGCCGACCGGGTGTTTTGCATCTCGGCGGCCATCTCTGGCACTTTGGGATCCCACAGAGTGCAAACAATTTCGTTGTCCGCAGGCATACGTTTCTTGGTGATCCCTTCGGAAATCATCCGCGCATCACACAGGATGGGCGCGCCGTCGATCAACGCCTGACGCGCGTTCACTGCGAAGTCTGGTGAGAAGTGCACAAACTCTTCCAGCCCCACCATGCCAGCGGCATGGATCATGCGCACAGCAACGGGCTCTTCTTCCGGTGTAAAGCGCGCCAGATCTGCCTCGCGCCGGATGGTGGCAAAGGATTCAGCATAGATGGCAGCGCCATTTGTTTCATAGGTATAAGGCATCAGGTCCGGCTTTCCAGAAGTGATAGATCGTCGGCGTCTAAGCCGAATTGAATAGGCTGATCCCATGGACAGCCGTCGGTCACAAGATTGTATTTTCCCCCAGCGCCAATCAGCACCAGGTCAGAGGCCATTGGATGGGCGCATCCCTTGGCGCAACCCGTCACATGCAAAAGCCGCCCTTGCCTCACCTGCGGCGCCAGTCGTGCGGCAAGACTACGGGTATCGGCCTCAGCCTGTGGGCAATAGGGCGCACCGGAACAGGCCACAACACGGCGCATCGGGTCGTCGGCTCGGGTGATCAGACCCTCGATTTCAGGCAGTTTTGAGATCGCAGGCAAAAACAACATCCGAAACGGCGTGACCAGAATATCATCCGTCAGATCCGCAAGTGCGGCGAGTGCGGCTGCGGGCAACAGCCCGAAACTGGCTGATACCGCCATACCACCATGCTGGAGCCCGGGGTCCGGGTCGTCAGAGGCAGGAAATGGCAGGGCCTCCCCCATCAGAGCGTCGGGCAGCATGTGCCCCTTTGCCAGATGCCGCGCAATGCGTCCCCGACCGTCTGCGCCGATGCCACCAGAGGCCACAAACCAGCGCGCGATCTCAAGCGCCAGATCAACGGCCGCCTCTGGCCCGTCAATCGCACGCCCTGTCTCATTGCCATTGGCCCGCACAAGCCAACCGCTTTGCCCCTGTTCGATTCGAATGTCACCGCTGATCTGAGCCAGATCGCGCCGCCCCTCCGCATCAATCACAAAGCCAAACTTACCCGGAAGCTTGGGCATATCCCGTGCAGCCAAGGAAGTGGTGAGCGCCTGCGCCATGGCGTCGTGATCGGTACTTCGAAAGGGTGTGGTGACAATATTGCGGTTGCTCTCAGCCGCCACATCACCGTCGAGAAGCCCCAAGGCCTCCAAACCCGTTAGAAGCTCGGGGAACCCCTCTTCCGTCACGCCCCGGATCTGCAAATTTGCCCGCGAGGTCATCTCAAGAAAACCGGTGCCAAACTGCGCCGCCAGCGCAGCCAGTCCGCGCGCCTGTTTGGCCGTCACCCGCGACAGCCACGGGCGCACGCGCACCACAAGCCCATCCCCCGACATCATCGGACGATGCGCCCCGGGGCACCAACCGCGAATGACGGGCTCACTCATGCCAGCGCCTCCATCTCGGCGAGGATCGAGTTGCGCCGTGTCTGCCAGAGACCCGCCTCATAAAGCGCGGCAAACCGATCGCGCATCGCCTGAAACGCCTCTGGGTTTTCGCGACGCAAAAAATCAACCACGTCCTCGGCCCCCAGAGTGGCATCGAAATAAAGGTCAAACAGATGTGCAGGCACCACAGCCGCCAGATGGGCAAAAGCGGCAAGGTTGTCCAAAGTTGCCGCGATTTCCGCGCCGCCCCGGAACCCATGCCGCTGCATGCCTGCGATCCACGCCGGATTGCTCGCGCGTGCCTGAACAACCCGTGCAATTTCCTCGGTCAACGCACGTGCGCGCGGCTTGGACGGATCGGTGATATCCATGTGATACAGCGCGGCTTTGCCCCCGGTGATTGCCTGCGCCGCCGCAAAGCCCGCCTCATGGGCAGCATAGTCTCCGGCCAGCAGAATATCGGTTTCCGGCAGATCCTGCATGTGCACAAAGCTGTCGGCCTGAGACACTCGTTCGCGCAAGGCCGCTTCGTCCCGGACCGGTTCCTGCCCATCCAGTGACCAAGAACTGGCCGCCAGCCAGGCCTCACCCGCCTGACGCCGCCCTTCGTCGGAATAGTCTTCCATCGCATGGCCCATGCCAAGGCCATAGCTGCCCGGTGCGGGGCCAAACACACGCGCACCGGATTTGCCCACATAGGGGTTCCAGTCTTCTGCCTCGTCACGCTGGGTCAAAGCTTTGACGCCTTGGGCAAACAGCCCCGACAGCGTTGGAAACACATCCCGGAATAGCCCCGACACCCGAAGCGTCACATCGATACGCGGGCGGTCCAGTTCGGCAATCGGGAGCACCTCAATACCCGAAACCCGTTCCGAGCCTTTATCCCAGATCGGCCGCACCCCCAGCAGATGCAGCGCCATGGCAAACTCTTCGCCCGCCGTCCGCATCGTCGCCGACCCCCAGAGATCGATAATCAAACCACGCGGGTAATCGCCCTCATCCTGCAAATGTCGACGCACCAATTCTTCTGCCAGAGTAACGCCCTGCGCATAGGCCGCGCGGGTTGGCACGCTGCGCGGATCTGTGGTGAAGAGATTTCGGCCCGTCGGCAACACGTCTGAGCGACCGCGATACGGCGACCCCGATGGCCCAGGTTCAATCCGACGACCAGCTAAGGCACGTGGCAACGCCGCTTTCTCTGCCGCCGCAGAAGCGGTGGTATCGATGGATCCGGCTTCGGCCCGGCCCCAGATATGCAACCCGTCACCAAACTGGCTTTCTTTGATGTCACAAACAAAGCGATCGATGCGTGTGATCGCTTCTGCGGTGCTCGACGCGCGGTCTAGCCCCAGATCGTCCTCAACGCCCAAGGCCTGTGCCTCGGCGCGGATGTCACCCTGCAACCTGTCGCGCCGTTTGGGATCAAGGCCATCGGCGTTGGAAAACTCATCCAGAAGCGCCTCAAGCCGCGCCAACCGATCTGGCGTTTCGCTTTGTTTCAAGGGCGGGGGCACATGGCCCAGGGTCACCGCCCCAATCCGGCGCTTGGCCTGCGCCGCCTCACCCGGATCGTTGACAATGAAGGGATAAATCACCGGAAGATTGCCGGTCAGCACCTCGGGCCAGCACATCTCGGACAGGCCCACCGACTTCCCCGGCAGCCACTCTAATGTGCCATGCGCACCAACATGCACCAAAGCATCGGCGCGGGTCTTGAGCCAAAGATAAAAGGCCACATAGGCATGGCGCGGCGTGCGCGACACATCGTGGTAATCGTCCTCCCGCGCCTCTACAAATCCGCGCTCGGGCTGAAGGGCCACAACCGCAGTGCCACGCTCCACAACGGAAAAGCGGAACCCACCGTCGATGAAATCGATATCGTCCTCAGGGGCACCCCAGACCTCGGCCAAATCCTCACGCAGCTCCTGCGGCACCCCATCTAAAGCCGACTGATACGCTGCCAGAGACCAATGGAACTGACGCGCCTGCAAACCTTCAGTGACCGAGGTGGTGTCCACGCCATACCCTGCCTCAGACAGATCCCCCAGCATCGCCTCTACCGAAGCGAGGGCATCCATGCCTACCGCATGGCCCATGTTCCAATCTTTACCGGGATAGGTGGACAGCACAAATGCCACCCGCCGCTCCGCAAGCGACAAGGCTGCCAGTTGGGTCCAGCCACAGACATGATCCACAATCGCAGCGATCCGCGCCGGATCCGGTTGATGGGCCAGACGCGCGAATTGCAGATGCTCGTCAAAAATCCCAGGTTCTTTGAACGAGGCAATTCCCGCAAAAATCCGCCCGTCCACCTCCGGCAAGACCACATGCATCGCCAGATCCGCAGGCGAAAGCCCGCGATCTGCCTCGGCCCAAGCCTCACGATTGGAGGTGGCCAGCGCAACCTGAAACACTGGCACATCGCCAATGTCCAAGGGCGATGTGCCATCTTTGCCCTTGCCAGAAAACGAGGTGACATTCACCACTGCCACCGGTGCAACCTCTTGCACTTTGGCTTTCATCCACTTGGAAACTTCCGGGATCTTCAAAGACGGCGCAAACAGCGCTGTCACCGTAAATCCCTTGGCCTCAAACGACCGATACAGCGCCTCCACCGGGGCAAGATCCGCCGCAACCAGATAAGACCGATAAAACACAATCAACAGCGCGGGTTTGTCTTCGGGCTTCTTCTTTTCAGAAATACTCTCGGGGGGGCGCCCATCGGGCGCGGGGGCAGACAGCCCCCCCTCCGCCTGAGGCTCAGGCACCACGCCACGGACGGGTTCCCAGACCCCCATGCGTGGCACAGTTTTGGACCCGATCACCGGCCCAGCGTAACAGCCCGCAGCAAGTGCCATCTGCGCCAAAGCCGCCTGTGCCGCCACCGCGCCCCCTTCGTCACAGAGGTGCGACAGGCGTCGCAGCGTCGACACCGGCAAGGTCGAATAGGCATCCAGCTGTTTGTCTTCACGCCCGTCTGCGGGCAGAACCGCGAGCGCAATGCCCTTGTCCTGCGCCAGCGCCCGCACTTGTTGCAGCCCATAAGACCAATAAGACACCCCACCGATCAAGCGGATCAGTATGCCTTTGGCGCCCTCAAGTGTCTGTTCAACATAGGTATCAACAGACAGCGGGTGTTTCAGTTTGCTTAGGTTGGCAAGCCGGAGGGTGGGCAATTTGCCCTCTGTCTCACGGCCGCGATGCCACCCTTCGGCGAAAGCCCCAAGGTCACTGTCTGAGAAGGACAGCACCACAAGATCCGCCGGGCTTTGCCCCAGATCCTGCGGTGTATCCGCCTCATCCAACCCATGACTTTCGCGAAAGATGACATGCATAGGGGCTTACTCCGCCGCTTCCACCTGCGCACCCAGCGCGGCGCGGATCACATCGGTTTTGATGTCGTCGTGTTCAGCGATCACCACGATGCGCCCCTGACGGCCTTCTTCCGGCTTCCATGGACGGTCAAACTGGTGACGGACCCGGGCGCCTACAGCCTGCACCAACAGACGCATCGGTTTGCCCGCAACGGCCGCATAGCCTTTGACGCGCAGAATGTTGTTTTCATTCGCAAGATTTTCGATCGCAGTCACAAGCTCGGAGGGATCAGCCAGCTCAGGAATATCAACAACGATGCTTTCAAAGTCGTCATGCTCATGGTCGTGGTGACCATCGTGATGGCTTGGGCGTGCGTCCATGTCGTCTTCGGCAGCGGCCTCAAGACCCAGAATGACGCGCGGATCCACAACACCTTCGGCCACTTCCACAACAGGCAGCGGACGCGGGGCTTCGGCCAATACGATCTCTTTCGCTTTCGCTACGCCCTCAGGACCGGCCAGATCGGGCTTGGTCAGAAGCACGATATCGGCGCAGGAAATCTGATCCTCAAACACCTCTGACAAAGGCGTTTCGTGATCGAGACTGTCATCTGCCTCACGCTGGGCATCCACAGCCGCCACGTTTGTGGCAAAGCGGCCCGCGGCCACAGCTTCGGCATCTGCCAGGGCAATCACACCGTCCACGGTGATTTTCGACCGGATATCCGGCCAGTCGAACGCTTTGAGCAGCGGTTTGGGCAGGGCCAGACCCGAGGTTTCAATCAGGATGTGATCGGGACGCGGCTCCAGCGCCATCAATGCCTCGATGGTCGGTATGAAATCATCGGCCACGGTGCAGCAAATGCAGCCATTGGCCAGTTCCATGATATTTTCCGCCGGGCAATCCGGGATCGCGCAGGATTTCAGGATCTCACCGTCAACACCCACGTCGCCAAATTCATTGACCACAATCGCCAGACGTTTGCCGCCCGGGTTCTGCATCAGGTTGCGCACAAGAGTGGTCTTGCCCGAGCCAAGGAAGCCGGTGATCACAGTCACAGGAAGTTTTGCCAAATCTGCCATATCTATTTCTCCTTGGCCTTAGGTCGCTTCGGGCGGAATGCGCGCGATGCAGTTACGTTTGAAGTGCTCCGGACGTTCGCGCCACGGGATAACCCCATCCGTCGTGGCGTGATACCGCGAAGCCCCATCCAGAATCACGTCCAGATGCGACACTTCATGAAGGTTGCCGTACACATAGGTCCACCGTTTGGCCCCACCGCGCAAAACCATCGACACACCCTGATCGCAGTTTTGCAGGCATTCCACAGGTGTCAGTTTGACCCCTTCGGGCATCTCTGCGGTTTTGAGGTTGTCAAACAGGATCTCACCGGGGCGCTGCCCCTCTTCCGGTTTGTCCAACCCGCGCAGACATTTCACGCAGACCATCAATTCGGTCGGCTGTTGCGGTTCGCTCATTCTATGTCCCTGTCAGGGGACGTGGGCAGGATGGCGGAGGCCCCGGGCCACCGACACCCGGAACACCCCGTCCGGTTGCGTCTCATACGCTGGCAGGTCTCCCGGCTTGCGGATGTCAGCGCAGATCAGGCGCTGTTGGTCTCCCGGCCTTCCCGGCAAGTGCCAGTGGCGGGTGAGAGACCTCTCCGGTCACGGTCGCGGGGGCGGCTGTACTTGGCAAAGCAGGCTTTGCGTCACATTCCCTTTTCACCTGCTTTACACAGGCACCAGCTTGGTGCCAGATGCGCGTCGCAACAGGTCATTGTCAAGCGCAAGGAACGCCCCATGGAAGACGTCAACGCCCGCCACGCCGAAAAGATGCGCAAAATCAAAGCCGCACGCGACCGGATGATGGAAACCAAGACCGAAGAAAAGGGTCTGATCCTTGTGCATACCGGCAAGGGCAAGGGCAAATCTTCGTCCGGATTCGGTATGATCATGCGCTGTATCGCCCACGGCATGCCCTGTGGGGTCGTGCAATTCATCAAAGGCAACTGGATGACCGGTGAGGCCGAACTTCTCAAAACCAAGTTTGCCAATGAGTGCCGATTTGAGGTGTCTGGCGAAGGGTTCACCTGGGAGAGTCAGGACCGCGAGCGCGACATCGCCGCCGCCCAGCGCGGCTGGGGTCTGGCCAAAGAGATGATCCTTGATCCCAATATCCAGTTTGTTCTGCTGGATGAGATCAACATCGCGCTGCGCAATGACTACCTCGACATTGACGAAGTGGTCGACTTCCTGCTGGAACAAAAGCCCGACATGACCCACGTCTGTCTGACCGGTCGCAACGCCAAAGATGAACTGATCGAAGCGGCGGATCTGGTAACCGAGATGACCCTGATCAAACACCCCTTCCGTGATGGCATCAAAGCGCAGAAAGGCGTCGAGTTTTAAGCTAAACTTGGCTTCATCCCGCCCACCTTGAGACTGCTCATAAGACCAGAGTGCATTCACTCTGGCCCCCATTCTGAACCCGGTCTAGCGTGGGGCAAAACTGCCTTCAGGAGAAAGATGTGCCCGTCAAACGTCTATTGACAGAATTCGGCATGGGATCCTCCCTGCGCCGTCAGGACTATACCGAAGCTGCGGTGCGTGCTGTGAAAGATGCGCTGTGGCACAACTCGATCAATCTTGCTGAGCTGTTTGGCAAAGACAAATCCGAGATGATTATTCATGTGGATGTGGGCGTGGCGCAGCCCGAACAGGTCGACACCGACAAAGTAGCCGCCACCTTCCCCTATGGACAGGTCACCGTGCAGTGTCACGCCGGTGGGTTAGACGCCCCCCGAGCCGATGGCGGTGCTCCGACTGTGATGGCCAATGTCGCGATCTCGGTCTCATTGGATGTGGAGGAGCGGACATGAGCGACCAGCGTTTCATCATCGAAATGGGCATGGGCAATGACCTGCATGGGATGGATTATACCAAAGCTGCAGGCCGGGCGATCCAGGACGCGCTGCGTCACAGTTCGATCCCAATGTTTGGTGCATTGAACATTCCACACACCGAAATGCGGGTGCAGGTCACGGTCGCCGTGCAAGACCCGGATCAGGTGGATTGTGATGAGCTTGCCAAAACCCTGCCGCGTGGCCGGGCCGAGGTCAAATCCGTGTTCGGCGGTCTAAACGTCACCAATCCCGACAGCGGCGAGATCACCGTTATCGCCCAAGCCGCAGTTGAAGCCTTTATGCCAATGCAGGCCTGACGCCGCGACAGCCTTTCATTTTGCCGCGATTGCCTCAGACATGAAACGGGTTTAGGGGCAGACTTGCGGCAAGATGAGGGTACGCAAATGACAGCGCTGATGATCCAAGGCACCGGCTCAAATGTCGGGAAATCCATGCTGGTGGCCGGGCTGTGCCGGGCCGCAACCCGGCGGGGGTTGTCGGTTGCGCCTTTTAAGCCTCAGAACATGTCCAACAATGCCGCCGTGACCTCGGATGGGGGTGAAATTGGCCGCGCGCAGGCACTGCAAGCGCTGGCCTGTGGTCTGCGTCCTCACACCGATATGAACCCGGTGCTTTTGAAGCCCGAAACCGATGTTGGCGCGCAGGTTGTGGTACAGGGCAAACGCCTGACCACCGCAAAGGCCCGGGATTATGCCAAGCTCAAACCCACGCTGATGCAGGCGGTTCAGGAGAGCTTTCAGCGACTAAAATCAAAATATGATCTTGTGATTGTCGAAGGCGCAGGCAGCCCCGCAGAGGTCAATCTGCGCAAGGGCGACATCGCCAACATGGGCTTTGCGCAGGCCGCCCAGGTTCCCGTGATTCTATGTGGCGACATCGATCGAGGCGGTGTGATTGCGCAGATCGTGGGCACGCAGGCCGTGATTGCGCCAGACGATGCCGCTCTGGTGGCGGGCTTTATGATCAACAAGTTTCGCGGCGATCCGAGCCTGTTCGACGATGGGTATCAGATGATCGCCGATCACACCGGCTGGCGCGGCTTTGGTGTGGCACCTTGGTTTGCTGACGCCTGGCAACTGCCAGCCGAAGATGCGCTGGATGTTGGCACACCCACCCGTACCGCTGGATTGCATGTTGTCTGCCTGTGCCTGTCGCGCATGGCAAACTTTGACGATCTCGATCCGCTGGCCCAAGAACCCGGTGTGCGTTTGACCATGCTGCGCGCAGGCCAACCCCTGCCCGGCGACACGGATGTGGTCATCCTCCCCGGCAGCAAATCCACGATTGGCGATCTGGCCTTCCTGCGTGCGCAGGGCTGGGACATTGATCTTCAGGCCCATATGCGCCGTGGTGGACATGTTCTGGGGATTTGCGGTGGCTATCAGATGTTGGGTCAGATCATCCGCGACCCTCAAGGAATCGAAGGCCCCGCAGGCGAAACCCTGGGTCTGGGCCTGCTTGATATTGAGACCGAAATGACCGGCGACAAACGCCTGACCGAAGTGGAGGCTGTGCACGCCCCGAGCGGCAAAGCTTTTCATGGGTATGAGATCCATATCGGGCGATCCTCTGGCCCTGACCGCGCCCGCCCCTTTGGTATGATCGACGGCAGCCCAGAGGGCGCCATCAGCGCCAATGGCAAAATCGCGGGTAGCTATCTTCATGGCATGTTCCGCGACGATGCGTTTCGTGCGGCCTGGCTGGAGAGTGTGGGGGGCTCTAGCAGCGGTGACAGCTATGACGCCACAGTCGAAACCACGCTCGACCGGCTGGCCGATCACATGGAAACTCATCTGGACGTCGACGGCCTTTTGGCCTGCGCACATTAAAATTCTAAGTCACAAAAACTCTGGTAGACGCACCACGCATCAGGGGGCAATGCCCCCGATCGCTTATCGGTCTTCCCAGACCGTGGTGGTGTTCTCCTGCCATCCACTGCGGTGCAGCAGCGGTGTATCATCCGTTTTTTGCGGATAGCCCACACAGATCCAGCTTGAGAACTGCCAGGTCTCTGGCACCTCAAACAGCGCTTCGATCTTGCCAGGCTCAAGGATCGACACCATGCCTGCACCGATGTTCATCGCCCGCGCGGTCAACATCATGGAATAAACCGCCATGGCCGTCGATTGCCCGAGCGTTTCCGGCATAGTGGCCCGACCCAGCCCATGGCCTTCTTCCGGTGCGGTTTCGGTAAACACACAGAGCTGCACCGGCGCATCGTCCAGACCGGACAGTTTCAACGCCATGTAGTCGTCGCGCTGATCCCCGTCATAGCTGCCAGCGGCGGCCGCATTGCAGGCCTCGAAAATCGCCCGCGCCTCGGCCATCACCTTGGGATCGCGCACGCGCAACACCCGCCAGGGCCGCGCATTGCCGACAGAGGGCGCCAAATCCATGGCGGCCTTGAGTATATCCAGATCCGCCTCGGGAATGGGATCGGTTCTGAAATGGCGCACATCCCGGCGCCACCGCAAAACCTCGGTCATCGCGTCAAAGCTGCTGGTGTCAAATTCCATGCGCGATCTCTCCTGCCAGCGTCTCTTGCAACCGGGCCCATTGCGCGGTTCCGGCAGGCAATCCTAACCGGATCCAGTCCGGCGACCACGGAAAAATGCGCGACCAGATCTGCCGTTCTGCCAAGTCACGCTGCGCCTCCTCGGCATTGGGGGCGGAATAGGTCCGAAACAGTGGTGATCCTCCGACCAGACGCCATCCCGCCTTTGCGGCCAAAGCATCCAATTGCGCCGCATCTTCGCGCAACCGAATACAGGCTTCACTCTGCCATGCTTGATCGGCCAAAGCGCGGGTTGCGATGGCGATTGCCGGTCCCGGAACAGGCCATGGCCCCGCCATGCCGCGGAGTGTTTCAGCCATTTCTGACCCAGTGACTGCAAACCCAAGGCGCACCCCAGCCAGGCCGTAAAACTTGCCAAACGAGCGCATCACAACGATGTTTTGGGTGTCTTCCGTCACGTGGGGCGCAATCGACAGCTCCGGTTCAGGATCGCCAAAGCTTTCATCCACCACAAGCAACCCGACCTTGTCGGCAAGGGCCAGCAAATCCTCGGGGCTATAGCGTGATCCGTCGGGATTGTTAGGGTTGACCACAACCGCAAGATCCGCGCCTTCAAGCTGGGCCAGTCGCGCAGCGGGGCCGCCCCCAGTGTCTGAAATCTCTTGTACCGGCCAACCTGTGTGGCGCAGCGCAGCCGCGTGTTCATTATAGGTTGGCACCAAAATTCGGGCTTCGCCGATCTTACGCAGATAAGGCACCAACTGGATCGCAGACTGCGCACCGGCCAGTGGCACCACCTGTGCCCCCGTGCGATACGCCGCCTTCGCCGCAGCGCTCAGACCCGCCATGTCACTGCGCGTTGGCAGGACTTCCCAGGACCGCGCCGGGATGTCCCCCACAGGATAGGCCACCGGATTGATCCCCGTCGAAAGGTCAATCCAATCTTCCCCACCAAACTGGCGCATGGCCCAGTCGAGATTGCCACCGTGATCGCGCATTGCTGCCTCTTATATCAAAGCCATGAGGGCCAGCGCCCCCGCCATCAGCATCATGGCGCGGGTATAGAGCGCAAGCCCCTCTGATAGCGACAAAGGAATGGGATCTGGAGACGTGCCATTGAGCCACGGTTCTTCGGCAATCCGGTCACCATAGACACGCGGTCCCGACAGGCGCACCTGCAACCCGGCGGCCATCGCCCCTTCGGGCCAACCCGCATTCGGAGAGCGGTGTTTTGGCGCATCCCGGCGCATCACGGCCCATGCCTCATTAAACCGACCCGACACGGCGGCAAACAACACACCCGTAAGCCGCGCAGGGATCAGATTCACGAGATCGTCCAACCGGGCCGCCGCTTTGCCAAACATTTCATAGCGATCGTTGCGGTGGCCGATCATCGAATCCATGGTGTTGATCACCTTGTAGGCCGCAATCCCCGGCAATCCGAACAGCAGCCCCCAGAACACCGGGGCCACAATGCCATCCGAGGTGTTTTCAGCGAGGCTTTCCAGCGCCGACCGCGCAACGCCTGCCTGATCCAATTGATTGGGGTCACGCCCCACAATCATCGACACCGCATGACGCGCGCCCGGAAGATCCCCCACTTGAAGTGGCTGGGCCACCGCCGCGACATGGGTATACATTGAGCGGACCGCGACCAGCGGCCACGCCAATACACCGCCTAGAAGAATGCCAAACAGGCCGCCAGGCAGAAGGCTCTGAAGCAGCACCGCAGGCACCGCTGCCGCCAACGTCACCATAAGAGTGATCAGCACACCTTTCCAACGACGAGAAGCCTCTGCCCCATGGTTCCAGAGTTTTTCGTACCGCGAAATCAGATCGCCCAACCAGACCACGGGATGTCCGATTTTGCGATACAGCGCGTCCGGCCATCCAACCGCCGCATCAATGGCCAGCGCCACCAACATCATGGCTGCAAAACTCATGTCTGACCTCCTGTCTGGAACCTGAGCACGCCGCTCAATCCCGCCTCGCGCAGCGCCTCTTCGGCCTGTACGCCAGTGCCGGGGGCGAAAATCAATCCGCGCGCCGAGCCGGTATGCGCACGGGCATAGCCCAATGCGCCCAGATCTTTCGCGAGATGCAGCATTGGATCATTATAGGGACCACGCAACATGCGGGTGCGTTCTGCGCTTTCTGTGGCAAGCGCTGCGAATCCGTCCAACCGATCGGCCAGCCCCCAGGCCCGTACCAAATCGCCAATATCTGGAAAATTCACATCCGAAGGATCGGTGCGCTGATGGGCACCCCAGAAGCCGCCAACTATATCGCAGGCAGGCAGAGCCGCCATCGGCGCAATTACCTGTCCCACACGCGGCGCCCATAAAATCCTATCAGGCTGATCGAACATCACCGGATCGCTTGCGCCTTCGGTGGCCACACAGGCGCGCGCAATAAGGTCGATGTCACAGCCCAGAGCACGTCCAATCGCCACCAATGAGGCGGTCGACGCCCCTGCCCCACCGCCAAGCGGCATTTCGATGTCCAGCGAAACGGCCCCCGTCTCACCTTGCCCCAAATGGTGCAGAAAACTGCGCAAACGTGCCAGATCCATCACCGGCGCGGATTGGGTCAGGGAAAGCTCAGCTGGGGCAATTGCCGCCCGCACACCTAATGCCGGGCAAGCCAATGTCACCAAGGCAACCGGACCATCCGCCCCCAATCGCCCCTGCAACCATTCACCAAAGTGACCGGCCACCCGCACGCTCACAGCGGGCTCCAATTGGTGCAAATCACTGAAAATCCACCGTCCAGCACCCGAAGCCGCGTGACCGACATGTTTCCAACTTCAAAACTCAGCGCTTCAGGCAAACGTCCCGTGGCCAAGGCCAGAGCCGCGCGCACTGTCCCGGCATGGGCCACAACCGCCATCGTACCGCTTTGGCGCACAGCCTCTGCACACTCCATCAAAGCGGGCTGAACCCGTGCAACCATGTCGGCAAAACTCTCGCCATTTTCCGCGCTCAGTTCGGCCAGTTCTTCAAGTTCAAGGCTCCCCAGATCCGGCAGATCTTCAAAGCGCATGCCGTCCTGTACACCGAAATCCTGCTCCCAAAGACGGGCATCTTGGGTGATCTCGATCTCAGGGAAAATCGCCGCCGCCGTTTGACGACAACGCAGCGCCGGGCTCATCCGATGTTGAGGAACATCTGCCATCACAGCGCGCATCACCTCGGCCAGCACCGGGTCGATGACCGCCGGTACATCAGTACGACCGCACAGCCGCCCGCCGTGATCGGCAGGGGCGTGGCGGATCAAAACCAGCTCATTTGCTCCGGGTTGTGCCATATGCCTCTTTCCCTGACTTCGGGAACGTGCTTTGTCACACGGCCATGGGAAAGTCGATACTCATCACAGGGGGCGCACGGTCGGGCAAAAGCACTTTGGCCGAGCAAATCACCCTTAGCCAATCTGGTAAAGGCGTTTACATCGCCACAAGCCAGGTCTTTGACGCTGAAATGGGGGAACGTGTCGCTCTGCACCAATCGCGCCGCGGTGCCGAATGGCAAACCTGCGAAGAACCGTATGATCTGCTGCGTGTCCTGCGTGACAGCGACGGCGGCGAACCGCGCCTTGTGGATTGCCTGACGCTGTGGCTGACCAACCTGATGCTGGCAGAACGCGACTGGCGCGCGGCCGTAGCTGAGCTTGCCGCAGCTTTGCCGGAGTTCACCGCTCCGGTGGTGTTTGTAACCAATGAGGTGGGCGCCGGTATCGTGCCCGAGAATAAATTGGCCCGGGCGTTTCGTGACGCCGCCGGGCTTGTGAACCAGGAAATCGCCACCGCCTGTGACGAGGTCTATCTGACCGTTTCGGGCTATCCAGTGAAGGTGAAACCGAATGACATCCTTGCCCAAATTCAGCTCACTTGAGGCCGTCTCGGCCCTAGCTGCAGATCTGCCTAGCTACGACTCTGACGCAGCCGAGGCCGCCGTGGCCCGCCAGAACACGCTGACCAAACCGCCCGGCTCGCTGGGTCGGCTGGAAGAACTCGCTGTGTTCATGGCTGGATGGCGCGGCACCGCGCAGCCCGACATCAACAAAGCGCAAGCCATTGTTTTTGCTGGAAACCACGGCATCTGCGCCCAAGGGGTCAACCCTTTCCCGCAGGAAGTGACGCACCAGATGGTCGCCAACTTCAAAGCCGGCGGCGCCGCGATCAACCAGCTTTGCAAAGTTGCCGGAGCAGACCTTTCGGTGGTTGCACTTGATCTCGACAACCCGACGCAGGATTTTACAACTTCGCGGGCCATGACCGAAAGCGAATGTCTGGCCGCGATGCAAGCCGGGGCCGATGCGGTTGATCCCGAAGCGGATGTCTTGGTTCTTGGCGAAATGGGGATTGGCAATTCGACCACTGCAGCCGCACTTGCACATGCTGTTTTCGGCGGCGAGGCCCGCTCCTGGGTTGGCCGTGGCACAGGCTCTGACGACGAAGGTGTCCGCCGCAAGGCAGATGTGGTCAGCCGCGCGGTCACTCTGCATGGCAGCGCTGAAAACATGGAAATTCTGCAGGCCGTTGGTGGACGCGAACAGGCCGCGATTTGCGGAGCGGTCCTGGCCGCCCGCGCGCTACGAATCCCTGTTATGCTGGATGGCTACATCTGCACCGCCTCTGTCGCACCACTGCATGCCACCGATTCTGGCCTTCTCGACCACTGCCTTGTGGGCCATGCCAGCGCCGAACCCGGCCACCGCCTGTTGCTGGACGGCATGGGAAAAGAAGCAGTGCTTGATTTCAAAATGGCACTCGGGGAAGGGTCCGGGGCCGCGCTTGCGCTGAATATCCTGCGCGGAGCACTGGCCTGCCACAATGGCATGGCCACCTTCGCAGAAGCCGGTGTGTCTGACGCCTAATCTTTGAAATACAGCGGCAGGGTGTATTTCCCTGCCGTGTCCACCCCCAAAAGGTCAGCCATGCGCCGCTTCAACGAACTCCGAATCGCCCTGATGTTGCTGACCCGACTGCCCGCCGGACGCATAGAGGGCAAAGCTCCAGAACTGAAAGACACCCAGTGGGCCTTTCCCCTGATCGGCCTTCCCATTGGATTGATTGCCGGGCTGATCGCAACCGCCGCTTTGGCCATTGGGGCATCCCCCGCCACTGCTGGGCTTTTGGGCATCACGGCCCTTGGGCTTGTGACCGGCGGACTACATCACGATGGACTGGCGGATTACGCCGACGGCATGGGCGGTGGTCGCGACCGGGATCACGTGATGGAGATCATGCGGGACAGCCGCATAGGATCTTATGGTGTTCTGGCTTTGGGACTTGCGCTGGCCCTGATGGGCACAAGCATCGCCAGCTACGCGCCCGCGTTGTTGCCTGCCTTTGTCTTTACAGCCATCGCAAGCCGCCTGATCATGCTGGGCGTTCTTATTCTTGTCCCCCCTGCGCGCACAGACGGCATGGGACATATGGCCGGGCGCCAGCCCCTGCAGGTACTTTTACCCGGCGCTCTGCTTAGCCTTGCCACGCTCCCACTGATCGGATGGGCCGCAGTTTGGGCTCTGCTACCAATGATCGCCACCGCCTGGGCCTTGTCGCATATCGCGAAACGCCGAATTGGCGGCCAAACCGGAGACGTGCTTGGCGCGGTTCAGCTGGCCAGCGAAACAACGGGATGGATCATGCTCTCAGCTTTGCTCTGAGCCCGTCGCGACCAACGCATAGGCCGCCAAAGCAAAGAACCACAGCTAGAGCTAGCGTCATAGATGTAGATTTTCTTGAAAAAGCAGCGTGGTACTCCGTAGGGGAATCGAACCCCTCTTTCCAGGTTGAAAACCTGGCGTCCTAACCGATAGACGAACGGAGCACACTGTCGCATGTGCCGATATTACATCGATGGTACTCCGTAGGGGAATCGAACCCCTCTTTCCAGGTTGAAAACCTGGCGTCCTAACCGATAGACGAACGGAGCACATTATCGACATGTGCCGGTACGTTTCACACCAATGGTACTCCGTAGGGGAATCGAACCCCTCTTTCCAGGTTGAAAACCTGGCGTCCTAACCGATAGACGAACGGAGCGCCGTTGGCGTGAAGCGGGTTTTAGCCACTGCGCCCCGCGACCGCAAGAGCGTTTTTACAGTTTTTTCAACAGAACCCGTAGAAATCGCGCACCTTCCGGCGAACATCATAAGCCATTGATAACAAACACCGCTTACGCGGAGGAACTGGGCGCCGCATCTTCTAGCCTCAGCTGAGCGGACCGTTTGCCGTTCCATTCATTAATCTCAAGACGTCCCGCAAGATGGAATCGCCGCCCATTGTGGTTCACAAGAGCCTGCCCCATCTCTCCTTCATAGGCGCCAAACGCGATTCCCTCTAGGCGCCCACCCAGCCCATCATCACAGGCCACCTTCAGATGGCCGGTCCCAACCTGTCGGGTGTAGGTGATCCGCGCATCCGCAATGGCAAAGCGCGGTCCCGGCGCGCCTTGTCCAAAGGGCCCTGCCTGTTCCAGCTGTTCAATCAGCTCAACGGTTGCCGCGCCGGGCATCAGCATGCCATCCAGACGCAGATCTGCTGCGCCCCCCTGGCCCGCCCCCTGTTTCTCCAGAAGCGCGGAGAGCCGCTCCATAGCCGCCTCAACCTGATCTCCTGCGACCGTCAGACCCGCCGCCATCCGGTGGCCACCACCTTTGATCAGCAACCCCTCGCTGGCCAGCCGCTGAATGCTCGCCCCCAGATCGACCCCTGAGACCGAGCGCCCCGAGCCTTTGCCTTCCCCATTTTCAAGGCCGATCACCACCGCAGGTCGGTTGGTCATTTCCTTCAGGCGAGAGGCGACGATTCCCACAACCCCGGGGTGCCACCCCTCACCCGCTGCCCAGACCAAGGGCGCATCCAAACCACGGGCTTCGGCCTGTTCAAGTGCAGCCGCACGCACCGCCGCCTCGACGTCGCGCCGTTCGGTGTTGAGCTGGTCCAACCGTTCCGCCATGGCCTGCGCTTCATGCGGGTTGTCACAGGCCAAAAGCCGTGCCCCCAGATCAGCCTGACCAATCCGTCCCCCGGCGTTCACACGCGGCCCAAGCACAAATCCAAGATGATACGACGAGGGTGCCGTATCCAGACGCGCCACATCGGACAGCGCCACAAGCCCCGGACGGGTCCGCCGCCCCATCACTTTGAGCCCCTGCCGCACCAATGCGCGGTTCACCCCTTTCAACGGGGCCACATCCGCCACGGTCGCCAGCGCAACCAAATCCAGCATCGCCATCAGATCGGGGCCGCGTGCGCCCTCCTCTCGCATCTGCCGCCCGGCTTCAACCAGCATCAAAAACACCACCGCAGCCGCGCACAGATGGGCCAGTGCCCCATCTTCGTCCTGTCGGTTGGGGTTCACCACCGCCACGGCGTCAGGAAGGGTCTCACCGCCGAGGTGGTGATCGAGAATGACAACATCCGCGCCTTTGGCAGCCGCAATCGCGTCGTGACTTAAGGTGCCACAATCTACACAGATGATCAGATCATGCCGAGCCGCAAGATCGCGCATGGCGGGTTCGTTTGGCCCATACCCCTCATCAATCCGATCCGGCACATAAAGCGTGGCCGCCATGCCCATCTGCCGCAACCAATCGATCAGAAGCGCCGCCGAGGTGCCTCCATCGACGTCATAATCCGCAAAGACCGCAATCGTCTGCCGTGCCTTCACTGCCTGCAAGAAACGCGCCGCAGCAGGTTCCATATCCTTGAGATCACGAGGATCGGGCAGCAGGTCTTTTAGTTTAGGCTCAAGATACCCCGGGACCTCAGCGGCACTGACACCAAGTCGGGCCAGAACAGCACATAGGGCACGTGACCAGCCTCCCGCTTGTCCCAAGGCCTCCGCCTGACGCTCGACCTCAACACCTGGCCCCACCCAGCGGCGCCCAGATAAACTGCTCTCAACTCCGAGATATCCCACGTGGCCACCTTTGATCTTGATATGCAAAAGGGGGCATCCGCGCCCCCTTGCTTCTTCTTTTCAAAAATATTCCGGGGTGACGCCCACTGCAAGGTGGGCAAGGGGCTGGCCCCTCCCGAATTTTCAAGAAAATTCGGCGCGCCCCAAACCCTCAGCGCTTAACCGGGTTGCGATAGACCATGCGCCGCACCGAACCGGTCTTCGACCGCATCAACAAGGTCTCGGTGGTGATATGCCCCACTTCCCGCTTGATCCCGGACAGGATCGAACCATTGGTCACGCCAGTTGCTGCAAAAATCACATCCGCAGTGACCATTTCATCTCGGGTGTAAATTTTGTCGAGATCGGTGATGCCGGCTTTGGCAGCCCGTGCGCGCTCGTCATCGTTGCGGAACACAAGACGGCCCTGCATCTGGCCACCCATACATTTCAAAGCCGCGGCGGCCAGAACCCCTTCGGGGGCGCCACCCTGCCCCATGTACATGTCGATGCCCGTGATATCAGGTTCGGCGCAGTGCATGACACCCGCCACGTCCCCATCGGTGATCAGTCGAATTGACGCGCCGGTTGCGCGCACTTCGGCGATCATGTCTTCGTGGCGCGGGCGCTCAAGAATGCAAACGGTGATGTCCTGCGGAAGGCAGCCCTTTGCCGAAGCCAGAGCCGACACGCGGGTCGCAGGATCCATATCCATGGTCACGATCCCTTCGGGGAATCCCGGACCAATGGCCAGTTTATCCATATAGGTATCCGGCGCGTGCAACATCGAGCCACGTGGCCCCATGGCAATCACCGTCAGCGCATTCGGCATATCTTTGGCCGTCAGCGTTGTCCCTTCGAGCGGATCCAGCGCGATATCAACACCGGGACCCTCGCCCGATCCAACCTCTTCGCCAATGTAAAGCATCGGAGCTTCGTCACGTTCGCCTTCACCGATCACCACAACACCTTTGATGTCGAGCAGGTTGAGCTGTTCGCGCATAGCATTGACGGCTGCCTGGTCTGCGGCCTTTTCATCACCGCGACCAATCCAGTCGGCAGAGGCGATAGCCGCCTGTTCGGCAACACGGGCCAGGCCCAAAGAAAGCATACGGTCAGAAAAATCGATGGGCGTGGACATAGTCTCTTCCTTGGAACACAGCGTTAGCCCCACTTAGACCAAGCCCGCCACCGGGGGCAAGGCCGGTGACGCTAACCCAATAGGACGCGGTATTCATATCACGCTACATTTGCGCTCTTGCCGGCCCTAATTTTGCAGCCCACCTATGCCGCAGAGAACAAGTGCGCGGCGCGCTGCAAATCGTGCGACACCCCGATTTTTCTTGAAAAATCGCCCCCCCACAATCACAAGCGCAAAAAACCGGGCAGATTTCTCTGCCCGGTTTTTTTCGACGCTTAAGATGTATTCTGGCCTCACACCTGCTCGATGCGCAGGGCAACGGGGTCACCGGAGACCACATCGCTCCCCGCCAAGACCTCCAGAGCCGCGTCCAACGACGGGCGGGTGGTTTTGTGTGTTACGATCAGAACCGGCGCGGTTGTGGATTGGTCATGGCCATATTGGCGCATCCGATCGATTGATACACCGGCATCTCCGAGGGCCGCAGCCACCTTGGCCATGGCACCCGGCTTGTCCTGCAGGGCGAGGCGCAGGTAGAACGGCGCCGGAGTGGCCGATTTCGCAGGCTGAGCCGCCACAAGAGTGCTTGCTGGCTGACCAAATGTGGTCATGCGCAATCCACGTGCAATATCCATCACATCGCCCATTACCGCGCTTGCGGTTGGGCCCTCACCCGCACCGGCACCCCGTAGAACAACTTGTCCCACCTGATCGCCCTCCACGACAACCATATTGGTGCCGCCTTGCAGTTGACCCAGAGGCGATACTGCTGGAACAAGACAGGGTGTCATAGTTTGCTCTAATCCGCGACCAGTCATCCGAGTGACACCCAGGAGCTTGATGCGATAGCCCATATCCGCCGCCTGACGGATGTCTTCGATGCTGACCTGGCCAATGCCTTCAAGCTCAACCGCGTCAAAGGCCACCTGTGTGCCAAAGGCAATCGAGGCCAGAAGCGAGAGTTTGTGACCTGCGTCGATCCCGCCCACGTCCAGATTAGGGTCGGCCTCCAGATAGCCAAGACCGTCTGCCTCGGCGAACGCCTCTTCGTAAGACAGGCCCGCATCCTCCATCCGCGTCAGGATGTAGTTACAGGTGCCATTCATGACCCCCATAATGCGCTCGATGTCATTGCCCGCCAGACCTTCGGTCAAAGATTTGATGATCGGGATGCCACCGGCAACCGCCGCCTCAAAGCGCAGCACGCAATTGTTGTCTTCGGCCAGCTGCGCCAGTTCCTGTCCGTGGTGTGCCAACATCGCTTTGTTCGCGGTGACCACATCTTTGCCCGCTTTCAGCGCAGCCTCTGTTGCCGCCTTTGCAGGTCCGTCGCTGCCGCCCATCAGTTCGACAAAGACGTCCACATCATCGCGGGTGGCCAGTTTGACAGGATCATCTTCCCAAGCATAGTGGCTGAGGTTCACACCCCGATCTTTATCCCGATTGCGGGCTGAAACGGCCGTGATTTCAATGGGGCGACCGCCACGAGTGGCCAGAAGTTCGGCTTTTTGGCGGGTGATCTTGACCACTCCGGCACCGACTGTTCCAAGACCGGCGATACCGAGGCGCAGAGGGCTGGACATAAGACGGACTCCTTCAGGTCAACTTCTCTTTGAAACCGACTTACCCAGTGTTGCCCCAAGGTGCAACGGGGGCCTGCGACAAAGGTCACACGAGAGGCGTCAACGGCTCACTGATTGGAAGTTCTTATAGCGGCTGGGCCTTGAGCGCTTTGGCCTTTTGGCGCAGCTGGGCGAGCCTGCGTGTCAGATCTGCATTGCCTCCAGTTCGCACGCGCGCCAAACGCGCGGCCCGCGTGCGCAGCCCTGCGGCACGTGCGTCGTGGCTGGCGACATCCGCCTCGCCAATGCGAGGCGCCGGGCTATGGATCAGCTGATCCAGCGGCAAAAGCTGAGGATACTCGGTCTGTGCCAAATCAGCGGTTTGGGTATGATCCAGTTCCGGGAACTGGGCACAGGCCGTCAAAGCGGCCGCAAAAGCAAGGCTAAGGATCACGCGCATGTATCTGTCATGCCTCAGCGCAGCCTCTCATACAAGATGGTGTCTCACATAATCGGCGGGTTGATTTGAACGTGTGTTCAGATATCAAGGGTTTATGGCACGTACCCAAGGCAGTCACTCCGGCATCACCGGCCCAAAAATTCGCGCAGCCGCATTGCGGTTGTTTGCAGAATGCGGCTATGCGGCCGTATCGATGCGGCAGATCGCGTCGGAAGTGGGTGTGCAGGCGGGTGCCTTGTACAATTACACACCCGACAAGCAGGCCCTGCTGTTTTCCCTGATGAAAGGTCATATGGATGACCTTCTGGGTGCACGCTCTGCGCGGCAGGTCGAGGGCTCCCCAGAGGCGCAGCTGCGCGATTTCGTCGATTTTCACATACGCTTTCACCTGCAGCGCCCCGATGAGGTTTTCATCGCCTATATGGAGCTGCGCAATCTCAGCCCTGAGAACTTTGAGAAAATCGAAAAACTGCGCCGCGCCTATGAAGATGAGCTTGAAGCGATCCTACAAGCCGGTGTCAGAGCGGGCGCCTTTGTCGTGCCAGACGCAAAAATCGCCACGCTGGCGGTGATTGCCATGCTGACCGGTGTGACCACGTGGTACCGCCCCGGCGGACGTTTGTCAGAGGATGAGGTCAGCGAAATCTACTGTCAGATGGTTCGCAAATCTTTGGGCGGCTAGGTCCGAATTTTCAAGAAAATTCGGGTGGTGCGCGGTGACCGCCGCCTCACGGCGGCTCCTTCGGGTTACCATCCCCCCAAAGGAGCGGGGCCTATCAGCGGGTTTTCTGCAGGCTTTCGATATACTCAAGCAGAGCAACCAGTTTGCGCGGCGTTGGAGTTAAACGGCCATCCCCACTGTCGAAGGGCACAAGATCCCCGTTCAGCAAATCACCAAATTCTGGCATACCCGGCCCGTCCAGATCCGATTTGGCATAGCCGTCGATGATTGACATGACTTTGGCGCGCGGGAATTCATCTCCGTGACGCAGGGCAATCAGGGTCAGATTCTTCGGCGGTTTCGACATCGCCCGGGCAAATTCCCCGTCACCCACACCGGTCACGCCATGACAAACCGCGCAGTTTTCCATAAACAGCGCGCGGCCATCCCCGGCCACGGGCATTTCGGTTTCAACACATCCTGCAAGCGCCAAAGCCGCGCCAAGATAGATCCAGTTCCGCATCAGGTGCCTCTCTATACTTTGGGTCTTTATTGCTGGACTGAGCGCAGATAGTCCACCACATCCAGCAGCGCCTGAGGTGTCTGCGTGACGCGGCCCTCCGGCCCCACCCAATCCACCTGTGGCCCATCCAGCAAAGGCCCGAACTCGGGCATCAGCCCTTGATGAAACCGACCGGGATAGCCGAAAATCTGTATCATGACCTCTTCGGTGGGAAAGACGCCACCATTTGTGGCCTGAAGCAGGGTCAAATCCACAGGAGCAAAGGGTAATTGATCCGAAAGCGGGCCATCTCCTTGCCCCTCCGGGCCGTGGCATGAGACGCAATAGCTTTCGAATATCGCGCGCCCTTCGGGCGCGGTGTCCGCCGGAACGCACCCTGCCAAAAGCACAAAACTAAGACCTAATGCACGCATGACCCGCCCTCTGCTGCCTGTTTCAGGACCAAACTAACGGTCTTTCAACGCGGTCCCCTTGATCTGGGTCAGCCGGGACGTGAGGTTTTGCTCGACAGCGATTCGAGCGCGTGATTGGGTGCACACAAATTGAAAGGGTGGATCATGACACATTACGCGGCCATCATGCTGATTGCCGGGATCGGCATTCCGGTTCTTGCAGCTTTGAATGCGGCCCTTGGTCTGCGGCTTGGCTCGCCGGTGTCCGCCGGGGTGATCTTGTTTTGTGTAGCGCTTTTGTCCGCATCACTTGTCTGGGTCATTAGTGGCGCCCCAAGCATGGCCAAAGCGGTGTCAGCCCCCAAACATCTGTTTCTGGCTGGCGTGCTTGTGGCGTTCTATGTGCTGTCCATCACCTTTGTCGCGCCCAAATTCGGCGTCGGCAATGCGGTATTCTTTGTGCTGATCGGCCAGTTGATCAGCGCAGCGGCGATCGATCATTTCGGGCTGTTTGGGGCCAAGATCAGTCCGCTGACATTGACCCGCGCCGCCGGGATTTCGGTCATGGCGCTGGGGGTCTGGATTACCCAGCGCGCCTAATTTCAAGACCTCACGCTGCGCGCAGCACGCCACCGTCCAACCGCAGCATACGGTCCATTTGTGCCGCCAGCTCAAGGTTATGCGTGGCGATCAGCGCCGAAAGGCCCGTTTCGCGCACCAGTTTGACCAAAGCGCCAAACACCCGATCCGAGGTTTCCGGATCGAGATTACCCGTTGGCTCATCCGCCAGCAAAAGCTTGGGGGTGTTGGCCATGGCCCGGCAAAAGGCCACACGCTGCTGCTCACCACCGGACAAAGCAGCGGGGCGGTGTCCGGCACGTTCGCCCACACCAACACTGTTGAGCAACTCCATGGCCCGCGCGTCGGCTGCGGTTTTCCGCGCGCCATTTGCAAGCTGGGGCAGAGCAATGTTTTCCAGGGCCGTAAACTCCGGCAGCAGATGGTGGAACTGATACACAAACCCCACATCATCGCGGCGCACTGCGGTGCGGCGACGATCTGAGCGCCCCTGCATAGCTTCGCCCGCGATTTCGACCTCGCCACTATCGGGAAGATCCAAAAGGCCTGCGATATGCAACAGAGTTGATTTGCCCGCCCCCGAAGGCGCCACGAGTGCAACAAGCTCGCCCCGACGCAGTTCCAGCTCAGCACCTTTGAGCACCTGAACTTCGCCCGGCTCACCTTTTTTGTAGGTCTTTTCGATCCCGCTCAGCTTCAGCACAACTTCATTCATAGCGCAGCGCCTCAACCGGGTTCATCCGCGCGGCTCGGCGCGCCGGAAAGATTGTCACAACAAAGCTCAGCCCAAGCGACAGTGAAACAGCGGACAAGACATCACCCAACTGCAACTTGGCCGGCAGAGCATAGATGCCACGAATGGAAGGATCCCAGACACCCCCACCCGCAACATAATTCACAAAAGCAAAGATCGGATCGATGTAGATCGCGAAGAGACATCCAAGGATCACACCCAACACTGTGCCAATGATCCCCGTGAAGGATCCGCAGATGAAAAACACCCGCATCACCGAACCTTCGGTCAGACCCATGGTGCGCAAAATACCAATGTCACGACCCTTATTTTTCACCAGCATGATCAGCCCTGAAACAATGTTCATCGTCGCAATCAAGACCAGCACAGAGAGGATCACAAACATCACATTATCTTCGATCTCAAGCGCGCGCAGAAAGCCCCCCGAGGCATCCTGCCAGGTCCAGATCAAAGCCCCCGCACCTGCGGCCTGCGCGATTGCGGTGGTATAGCCTTCAACACCTTCGGGACTGTCGACAATCACCTCCAATTCATCCGCAACACCGTCACGGTTGAAATAAAGCTGCGCTTCCTCAAAGGGCATATAGACACGGGTTTTGTCGATGTCATAGCGCCCGGCTGTGAACACATAGACGATGTCGTAGGATTTCACCCGTGGTGAGGTGCCAAAGGCGGTTTTCACACCATTGGGCGACACAAGTTTGACCTTGTCTCCAACGCCAACCCCCAGTTCAAGCGCCACGCCCGACCCAATGGCGATGCCGTTTTCGAACTCATCAAGTGAACCACGACCGGTTTCTGGATTGGCGATACGCGGGATTTGGGCAATATCCGCTGCATCGATCCCAAAAACTTCGACCCCTGCATTGCGCTGCCGTGCCGAGGCCATAACCTGCCCTTTCACCAAAGGTGCAACACGGGTCACACCGGGCACCAGACGCACCCGCTCGGCCATGGCCGCATGCTCCGGCAAGGTCCGGGTCGTGCGACCAAACTCATCCAACCGCTGCACGTGATAGACCGTCACATGGGCATTGCTGCCCAAAATGGTGTCCACAAACTCGGCGCGGAACCCCGAGCGCACGGCAAGGGTGGCGATCAGAGCGAAAACCGCCAGCGTGATGCCGATCAGGCTGATCCAGGTCATCACACTCACACCACCCTCGGCGCGTTTGGCGCGAAGGTACCGCCAGGCGATCATCCATTCATAAGGGGCAAAAGGTGCCGGGGATTGGGGCATCGGGGCCTCGTAACTGTGCTTTGGCGGACCCTGTCGTTTGCCTATCAAATGGTCAAGCACTCTGCTGAGATTACACGATAAACGGCAAAGGGGCGCTGATCCTGGGTCACATCTACACCGGCCACTCTTTACCTCAAGGCCAGTTTCACCAATATAGCCGCATGACTGGACCTCGCTATCCCGACCTGATCGCCCGCCTGCCGGAAACCGTCCCCTTTGTTGGCCCTGAGGTGCAGGAACGCGCCCGTGGGGCCCGGTTTGATGCCCGATTGGGGGCAAATGAAAACGTCTTTGGCCCCTCACCCCGTGCGATTGAGGCGATGCGGGCCGAGGCTGCTGAAATCTGGAAATATGCAGACTCCGCAAGCCACGACCTGCGCCATGCGCTGGCTGAAGAGAACGGATGCCGCCCTGAGAATATCATCGTTGGGGAGGGCATTGATGGGTTGTTGGGTTACCTGACCCGCCTCTTGGTCGAAGAGGGAGACGCCGTCCTCACCTCGGATGGCGCATATCCGACGTTCAATTATCATGTGGCGGGCTTTGGCGGTGTCTTGACCAAACTGCCTTACCGAGAAGATCACGAGGATCTGCAGGGGTTGCTGGCAGCGGCGCAGGATCTTCGTCCGAAACTGATTTACTTCGCCAATCCCGACAATCCGATGGCCACCTGGGTGAGCGGTGATGTGATTGAGGCGGCCCTGGACAAGATCCCCGATGGGTCTGTGTTGATCCTCGACGAAGCCTATATCGAATTTGCACCAGAGGGCACCGCCCCGCGCATTGATCCCGAAGATCCGCGTGTGATCCGGTTCCGCACCTTTTCGAAAGCCTACGGCATGGCCGGGGCCCGCGTGGGGTATGGGATTGCGGCCGCCCCCCTGATCCGCGCCTTCGACAAAATCCGCAACCACTTTGGCATGAACCGCGCGGCACAGGCCGGGGCCCTTGCGGCGCTGAAAGACAAGGACTGGCTCAACCATACGCTGGCTCAGGTCTCTGCGGCCAAAGAACAAATCGCGCAGATCTGTCGGGCACAGGGGCTGACACCTTTGCCCTCTGCCACCAACTTTGTCACAGTGGAGTGTGGGCAGGACGGTGATTTCGCCCGCAAGCTCGTGTCTGAGCTGGTGGCGCGCGGGATCTTTGTGCGCATGCCCTTTGTCACCCCACAAGACCGCTGCATCCGCATCAGCGCGGGCACTGCAGATGAAATTGCAGCATTTGAGGCGGCACTGCCCAAAGCTTTGGCGGCGGCACGCGGCTAATTGCTAGGCATTTACTGAAATTTGACAGCTTCTCGGCAAAGTGATCCGCGGAATGGGCGTTCTGCGCTACCATTCTTCTGCTGCTTAGTCGGAGGCTGTGCAATGACCACCAAACATGCGCAACGCGTTGAAGACTTTACCAATGCCAATCTGATACTGATCTTTGTTAATCTGATCTGGGTCTTTGTCGCAATCTGGTCGGCCTGGGGGCTTGGACCGGTCGTGATCTTGGCTGCGGGCCTGAACCATCTGATCACCCGTCTGGAGTTTGCCAAACGACGGCGGGCCATTGGCGCAGACAATCCGCCAAAGGTCTGAACAACGGGTCGATCTAACAGGCCAACCTGACAAAGCCACCACCCCATGCGGGACGGTGGGTGGGGCGAGGCTTGGAACAAGCCAGCGTCACCCCTCCGGCAAAAACATCACCCCTTGGCAATCACCTGCGCTGCGGCGCTGACACCGCCTGACACATGCGGAATCCCCAGGGCCACCAACCCGGCCTCAACCGCCCCCAGCATTCCCAGCGTGCTATGTGCGTTGATGTGCCCCATATGCCCAAAGCGGAAGGCACCACTGGCGGTCGGGTCGGCATCACTCCAGGCCCCCAGACCAAACCCAAGCGTCACCCCGGCCTCGTCGCGCACCCAGTCGCGCAGCCGATCGCCATCTGGCGCCCCAATTGAAACCGCCGTCACCGCATGCGACCGGACCGCGGGATCTGCAATATTCAAGGCCATGGGCGCCCCCCAGTGCTCGACCGCCGCCCAAACCGATTGCGCCAGGGTTTTGTGACGGGCCCAGACATTTTCAATGCCCTCCTCGCGGATCATGTCCAGCGCAGCCCTCAGCCCAAACAGATGATGTGTCGGTGCCGTGCCACCGAAATACTGCCAAAGTGCATCTGGTGCGATCCGCGCGGACCAGTCCCAGTAAAAAGGCACGCGCTCTTTGCTTTGACGCAAGGCATGGGCACGGTCGTTGAAAAACACAAACCCAAGACCCGGGGGCACCATCAGGCCTTTTTGAGAGCCCGCGACCATAATGTCGGCGCCCCAGGCATCCATCTGAAACTCATCGGCCCCAAGCGAGGCAATGCAATCCACCATGAGCAAAGCCGGATGCCCAAGATCATCCAGAACCCGACGCAAAGCCGCAATGTCGCTGCGCACCGAACTGGCGGTATCCACATGCACCGCGAGCACCGCCTTGATCTCATGTGCGGCGTCGGCTTTCAGAACGTCGCGGATACGTTCTGGATCCATCGGGCTTTGTCGGCCATGGTCCAGAAGTTGCACCTCAAGCCCCTGTCCTCTGGCAACCTGAGCCCACTCCAGACCAAAATGTCCCGTCGCTGGTACAAGAACCTTGTCTCCTGCGGACAGCGTATTGGCCATGGCCGCTTCCCATGCGCCATGCCCATTCGAGATATAGATCGCAACATGCGCCTCAGTCCGCGCAATATATTTCAGGTCAAGCACCATCTCAGCCACCTGATCGCGAAGATCCGTGGTGTAAATGTCAGGCGCGGCCTGATGCATCGCCTGAAGCACCCGGTCGGGCATAATTGACGGGCCAGGCAGGGCCATGTGACGGCGACCATTGGCAAGCGACATGTTGGATACCTTTTCAGCACCGCGAAATTGCGGAAATGTTGCGCCACACTAGCCACCCATCGCCTATGGTCAATGGCATGCGACTTGCCAGCTTCCGCCCCAACGCGTACACCGCGCGCGTGTAGGCAACAGGATATCAACATGCTCGCGAAGATTTGGGAATGGCTCGGAGATCTCGAGCGTAAGACCCGCCGATCATTCGGCACCGATATCTCGACGCCCTCCAAACGGTTCTGGTCAAAAGTCCATTACCATCTGTTTGACCATGCCTTTTTGCGCACCATCTGGACCAACTTCTGGCCACTTGCGCCGGGCGTGTGGCGGTCAAACCAACCCACACACCGCCGCCTCGCAAAATACGCTCAGATGGGGGTGAAAACCGTCGTCAATTTGCGCGGTGAGGACCGTTTTGCGCATTACCTGTTTGAAAAAGAAAGCTGTGATGCGCTTGGCCTTACCTTGGTCAATCGCAAACTCTGGGCCAGATCTGCCGCCCCGCGCGAAAACATTGTTGCGGCAATCGACGCACTTCGTGAGGCCGAAAAACCGCTGATCCTACACTGCAAATCCGGTGCGGATCGCGCAGGATTTGTCTCGGCCATGTATTTGATGGTGTTTGAAGACGTCCCGGTTGAAACTGCCATGAAGCAGTTGAGCTTCAAATACATCCACCTCAAACACACCAAAACCGGCCTGCAAGGCTATATTCTGCGGGTGTATCAGGCCCGGCTTGCCCTGGGAGAGATCAGTTTTGAAGATTGGATCCGACAGGAATACATTCCCGGCATTCTACAAACGGGCTGGGACACGCGTCGGGTTGAACGTGAAACCGCCCAAGAGTTGATGACCAAGGCGCTAGGTTAAAATCGCCTGAGCGGCGAGTGTTTTGGGCTTTGTCCGTGGGGCAAGGCGCAACGTCGCGTTCCCTTGCCGTTGAGTTTCAACAAATCCACCGGTTGCGAGATAACTCGCGCGGTCAATCAACAGGCCTTGGTAGGCATCCGGTCCCGTCACCAGTCGTCGCCAGATCGACTTCCAGACTGACGTGCAACGCCCGCGCAAACCTCGCTGGTCCGCTTGAAGCGTGAACTGATAGGCACCGGGCGCGCGAAACGCCTCGATCACATCCTCGGTCCAGCCGTCCCCGAGCTGCGTTGTGGGGGCCAGAAACAACAACCATTGCCCCTGTGCCACATCCGCCCCTTTGACCAATTGCCGGTTGTGCGCAGAAATCACCTCCGCGCCTGCGGCCTCAGCGATGGTCAAGGTCGCGTCATCCGATCCCGCGTCTGCGAAGATCAGCTCGCGAATGATCCCGGCCCGAAGCCCCTCGCCGAGTGACCCAAGACACAGTGGCAAATGGTTTGCTGAGTTGGATGTCGGAATGATAATCGAAAGAGGTGCGCGCATCGGGTCTGTTCGTCTTGCCTAAGCGGGCCTATATGCGAGAGGCGAACAAAAGGAAACGGGCATGTCTGAGACCACACGGAAAGTTTTGCGCCTGAGCGGCAGCGATGTGAAACCCTTCCTGCAGGGGCTGGTGACCAATGATGTCGACCGTCTTGCACACGGCATAGTCTATACGGCGCTTCTAACCCCTCAAGGAAAGTATCGCGCCGATTTCTTCCTGATTCCCGATGGAGATGATGTGCTTTTGGACGTGACCGCGGAACTGGCGCCCGGTTTGGTTCAGGCCCTGAGCATGTATAAACTGCGCTCGGATGTCACGATCAGCGAAACAGACATCACTGTTTCCCGCGGCCTTGGCGAGACGCCCGAGGGTGCCTTTGCCGATCCCCGCCACCCTACGTTGGGATGGAGGGGCTATGCAGGCCAGCCTGATCAAGATGTGGATTGGGATGCGCTACGCGTGGCCAGCTGCATTCCCGAAGGCGGCATCGAACTTGGCGCGGATAGCTTTATTCTCGAGGTTGGATTTGAACGCCTGAATGGCGTGGACTTCAAAAAGGGTTGTTATGTTGGTCAGGAAGTGACCGCACGCATGAAGCATAAGACAGAGCTGCGCAAAGGCTTGACCCTTGTCGGCATCGACGGCTCAGCGAAACCCGGCACCGAGATAACGCGGGATGGGAAAACAGTTGGTCAGGTCTTCACCCAATCTGAGGGCCGAGCCATTGCCTACGTTCGTTTCGATCGTCTGGGTGAAGGCATGCAAGCCGGAGAGGCTCGCATTCTTACGCTTTGAAGGTGACGACGGGCAGGTGTATCCCCGCCCCGCACCATTTTACACATCAGCTTTTGCACTGATCACCAATGACGCCGTGCCACCGAGACGCTCATAGGCAAGCCCCGCCTCTGGGTTGGAGGCATGCCAGGTAACAACCCAATCCGAAATACCAAGCCGAAGCATGTCCTCCTCCATAGCGGCGACCAACTTACGACCAAGCGCCTTTCCGCGATGTGTTGGGGCAACATAAAGGTGATCGATCCGCATCCTGTTGTGGCCGCGACGCAGGGCGTCCTGCGCGCGCTGTTCAGGTAACGCGAGAAGATAGGCCACGAGCCCCCAACCGCCCTCGACCGCATAAATCGTCGCGCCTTTGGCATAGGCCTCTTCGAGATGTCTGATGTACTCCGAATCTTCCCCTTCAGCATGATACATCTGCGGTGCCACGCTCACGTGGAAGAGGTGAAGTGCGCGAAACAGCGGTAACACCTCTGATGGATGCGGATTTTTGATGATGTCCATAAAAAAGACCTCCTGGCTTTGCGCCGGAGGCCTTTTCGTTTCAATCCCTGTCCCCCGGCAATTCGGGGGATATGCGCGCGGGCCCCGAGGTCAGGCGCGCTCGGAATAGCTCATGGTTTCAGTGTTCACGACGATTTTTTCGCCCTGCGCCACAAAGGGGGGCACGGAAATACGAACGCCATTGTCGAGAACAGCGGGTTTGAACGAGTTGGCCGCGGTCTGACCTTTGACCACTGGCTCGGTCTCAACGATTTCGCAGGTGACTTTCTGCGGCACGGTCGCGTTCAACGCTTCGGTTTCATAGAACTCAACTACGATGGTCATGCCGTCCTGCAGAAACGGGCGGCGATCACCCAACAAATCTGCCATCACCTGAACCTGATCGTAAGTTTCTGTATCCATGAAGATCAGCATGCCGTCATCTTCATAAAGGAACTGCATGTCTTTTTGCTCGAGACGCACACGCTCGACTTTGTCGGCGCTGCGGAAGCGTTCGTTCAGCTTGGATCCGTTGCGCAGGTTTTTCAGTTCCACCTGTGCAAAGGCCCCACCCTTGCCGGGCTTCACATGGTCCACTTTGACCGCGGCCCACAGGCCATCATTGTGCTCAAGCACGTTGCCAGGACGGATCTCGTTGCCATTGATTTTGGGCATAGCGGATAACCTCTGTCGAAAGGTTGAGGAAAAGTTAGCGCCTCCTATATATGGGTGGTCGGTCTCTGGCAAGACAACGATATGTCGTGTTTCTCCTTTGGAAGCTATGCATTAACGGAATGGGTGTTATGCAGCTCTGGGGTACCCGAATCAGATCGAATAGGTCATAACCCTCGTCACGCCGAAAAAGACAAGAGCAATAAATCGAAGGTCCACTCATGAAAGATTTCGTTGACGGCACTGCGTTCAATGCAGAGCAGGGAAACCGTGCTCGCAAACTATTTGCCGCAGTCGTGTTGGCTGCGCTTGATGACGCAATTGCCGATGACAAAAAGTATGGCAATGGCCCGGAACAGATCGCCCGCTGGGCGCGTTCGCGTGATGGCCGTGAAGTCCTGTCATGCTCGGGCATCGACCCAAATGAACGTGTTGTTACTGGCTTGATGGATTTTGTGTCCAAAGGTGTGCGTACATCGGTTGCCCTCTCGCGAGAAGAGAGCGAGCGCCGCAACGCAGCACAGCAGGCAGAAGCCGCATAAATTTTCCCAACCGCCGCAAAAGTGGCGCTTGGATGTTTTGAACGCCCCCTTTCCAAAAGGGGGCGTTTTTTTATGGTGCAATCAACTTCCACATGACTTTGGCTGATCCAATTCATAGGCAATAAAAAACCCGGCATCGCGCCGGGTCTTTTTAATTCACGGGTTTTGAAGTGGGATCGGTTATTCGAAATCCTGGCTCATCAAAACGCGATGGATTTCACGGCGCACCAATTTGCGCACATTGCGCGTGATCCGCTCTCCCAAGACGCCCTGCAATTCCTGACGCACGATATCTGAAACCATGCCACGCAGCATCTCTTCGTCGATCACCGAAGTTTCCAGACCGGGCGCTTCGGCCAAAAGATCGGTACGCTCTTCAACAAAGGGTTCAGAGTGGCTTTGGAACACCGGCTGCGCCAGAGGCTCGTCTGCAAAGCCTTCCGCTTCCTCTACGAATTCCGCCGCCTCTTCTTCGTCCGCGAGAGGTGGCTCTTCAGACAAGAACACCACATCTGCTACCGCAGCGGCAACATCCGCGTCATCAACTTGGGGGTCTTCGACGGGCTCTTCGGCGACAACGTCCTCAACCGGCTCATCGGCCTCATCCCAAGAAACGCTCGCCAGCGGGCGGTGCACAAAGGTGGCCCCAGCGGTTGGCTCGACATCGGTTTGATCGCCGTCGTAATCGTCCGATTGACGCGACACGAGCTTTTCCAATGCCGCGATTTTGCTTTCCAGCGGGGCCGCTTCGTCCCAGGTGTCGGAATTCAGCTCATCACCAGCTACGGCAATGTCGAGACCACTGTCCTGTTCAGAGGCATCAAGGGCTTCGTCATTAAAATCGGCATCAAGTTCTTCCAAATCAGACATGTCATCGGCGTCATTCTGATCTTCGAGAACGCGGGACACTTCCTGCTCAACAAGCTGGCTCAGCAACGCGGATGTATCAAGCTCCACCTCGTCGTCTTCCCGCTCATCTTCGACAAGCGCAACAAACGGCTCTGGGGTGTCTGAGGTTTCCGGGATCTGGGCTTGGTCGTCGCCTTCGAGATCCGGCACATCTGCAGAGAGATCATCGGCAAAACGCACTTCTGTCAGACGAGGTACATCCCCATCTGAACCCAAGGTCTCATCTTGAACGGCAGGCGCCGGATTGGTCAGAACAATCGGCCCATTTGCCGGACGCTCTGGTGGCCGGGCCGCCGATTCGTCGACATTGACCCGCAGAGAGGGCGTCAGCACCAATCGCTCGGTTTTCTTACGCACCGGTGCAGTCGCGGCTGGACGCACTTCCTCGGATACGAGTCGCCGTATCGAAGAAAGCACGTCCTCAATTTCAACATTGGTCACAGGATCAGACATTGCAGTTCCACTCTCGCCTCACGGGAAGCATAACCGCAGTGGCCGGTTCAGACAACCGATGCTGAAAAAGTTAGTCTTTTCCAAGTGCCTTAAGCACACGGTCAAGCTCTTGCCCTTGCTGGCTGCGCTGCAGAGGCGCGTCTTTCACAAGGTTGTAGTAGCTCGCCGGGTCATATTTCGGCACGTTCAGACGCAGCGCATCCGCAGTCAACTGACCAACCGACGCCAAAGCCGTGTAGGCAGCGATGGTTTCGTCCACCTGCGACGAGATCAGATTCGCACGCGCGTCGAGCAGTTCCTGTTCCGCATCCAACACATCCAGTGTTGTCCGCGCCCCAAGCTTGGCTTCTTCACGCACACCCCGGAACGCCGTACGCGCGGCCCGAACCTGCGATTCGAACGAGCTACGGCTTGCCCGCGCCACATCCAGCTGGACATAGGCCGATCCGACATTCTGCTCGATGTTATGGCGGGTGATATGCAACCCACCGCGGGCCTGATCCCGCGAGGCATGAGCCTGACGCACCAGCGAGGTCAAACGGCCCCCCTGATAAATGGCGCCGCCAGCATTCACGCCAATGGTGCCACCATGGGTATAGGCCTGGCTGCCGAATGTTTCCGTCACACCATAGGTGCCCCGAAGCGAAACCGTGGGCTTCTGCGCAGATTCGGCGATCTTGATCCCAAGCTCAGCTGCGCTGACCTGATGCTGAACCGCTATCAAATTAGGGTGCTGTGAAACAGCCAGCGTCTTCGCTTTGCGCACGGTTCCAGGCAGGTAGGGCAATTTGCCCGGTGCCGCCAGATTGCCCGGTGCGCGACCAACCGCGTTGCGGTATTCTTCTTTTGCAGCAACAAGGTTACCCTGCGCGCCTGCCAATGCCGAAACGGCGGCGGCCATGCGGGCCTCTGCCAGCGCAACATCGGTGCGGGTCACTTCACCCACATCAAACCGGTCCCGCGCGGCGCGCACTTCTTGGCGCAGCACGCGGACGTTGTTCTGGCGCAGGGCCACAGTTTCATTTGCCCGACGCACTTCCATGTAGGCCGTGACCGCGCGCAACAGAACCTGCTGTTCGATCCCCACCAATTGGGCGCGGGTTGCCAATACGGTTTCTTTTGCCGCTTCGATGCGCAGCAGATTGCCGCCACCTGCGTAAAGCGTCAGCTCTGCGATCAGGTTCAGTGACGCGGTGTCTGTTGATGAACTGCCGGTGACAAACCCACCCGCCGTTGTATTGAACGCGCGCGAAGTGCCGAACTGGTGCTGAACATTTCCCGACCACGAAATCACCGGGCGCAGGGTCGACACGGCTTGGGCCACATCCTCATCTGCGGCCCGCAGGACAGCACGGTTCTGATCGATCAGGCCACTATGTTTGTAGGCACCTGCCAGGGCATCTGCCAGAGTTTCCGCCCCTGCGGGCAGCGCCATAGCAATCGCAACAAGGGCCGTTGCCGTGCCCTGAGTTACGGATTTTCGAATCCTGTTCAACATATCTGCCCCCTGCGCATGTTTGCGCATCGTTTCTTAGAGTGCGAATTCTTTCGCTTTTTCAAATCCAGCCAGAAGTGGCGCCGTTCCGTTGAACGCAAACCGCCACATCACATCACCATCCAATTTATGACCGAGACGCACAGTTCCAAGAGCCCCATCCATGAAAATACAGACGATCCGGCCACCATCTTTCAGCTGGTCTGTCAGAGTCGTGGGCAATTCTTCCACACCGCCCTGCACCACAATCACGTCATATGGCCCATGTGCAGCCGCTCCGGCGGTCAAAGGTCCAACATGCACAACAACATTGTCCGCGTGCGTATCAGACAAGAGGGTCTGCGCCTCTTCAGCACGCGCTTCATCATCTTCCACCGCAACCACAGCTTCGGCGATATGCGCTATGACCGCAGAGGAATAGCCAAGGCCGGCACCGATATCGAGCACCAGATCTTTGTTGGTGATATCAAGCGCCTCAATCATCTTGGCAAACACCCGAGGATCGAGCACAACGCGCCCCGCGCCAAGTTCGATATGCTCGCCCGCATAGGCGGCCTCAATCTTCTCAGCGGGCACAAACGCCTCGCGAGGGACGGTCAACATCGCGTCAATGATCGGGAATTCAGTGACGTCCGAAGGACGCACCTGTGTGTCTACCATCATGCGGCGGCGGGTCGAAAAATCAGTCATCCGCTAAACTCTTTCGTTCAGAAGCTTGGCCACCTTGTGCCATAACTCGGACAGCTCGGCAATGACGGTGACCGTTCATAAGTCAACTTACGTTCAAGTGGTCATTTTTTTGCCAATGCGTCTAGGACAGCCTCCCGCAAACTCCGCCAGAGGCCTTAGCAAAGGCCCGACCTCAGCGAACACCCTATTCAGATGAGCTACCCGACCACAGATCCTGAGATTTGCTTAGGGAACGCCCGACGGCACTCAGCAATCAGAATGTGGCGCCGAATAAACTCACCAGCAGGTGCATTTTGACCCTTGCGAAGGCGGCCGAACAAAAATAGAAGGCATAACACGCGACGTTCTGGCCCAAAACAGCGGCCGCCGAGCAACGCAGATAATTTCGCAAAAGCCAGATGGCGCAGCGAAATACACCACGTGAGGCGAGTTGGCGGAGTGGTGACGCAGCGGATTGCAAATCCGTGTACACCGGTTCGATTCCGGTACTCGCCTCCAATAAAAACAATGACTTGCGTCATTCCACCTCTCCTTCACTGCCATTTTTGAAACAACCGTTGAAACTTTCACGTTTCGGTCTTGCTTCGTTCCATTTGATTTCTTGCCTCTTGAGCGCGCTTCGCGAGCTCTCTTTGCCGGATCGGGCCGCCGTACTTTTTGAGCATTTCAACGCCTGAGTGACCGGTGACGGCTTTGACCATCTCGTCATCACATCCAGCCAGATACAGCTCGATCGTCGCATTTTTTCTGAGCCCGTGCGTTTTGTAGTAGCTCGCCTTCTCGTGCTTCATCTTCTTTTTGATAGTGCGCATTTCTTCCGCAACGATCCGGTAGCTCACTGGTCGTCCCTTGACGTCAGCCACAACAGTGCCGTCCGTTCGGGCGAGCCCGTCGAGATGGGCTTTCAAGCGGTCGGTGAGCGGGATCCACAACGGCTTGTCGGTTTTTCCCTGCGTGAAATCGAATCCTTCATCGGAGAAGTGCTCCCATTTCATCTTCACGACATCGCCGATACGCTGGCCTGTACCAACGCAAAGCTCGTAAACCAGCCGCGCCCTCTTTGAAGCCAGCGCTTCGAACTCGGCCCGAACATCAACTGGCCAAGGCTCCCAGCCGTCGCTCTGCTGCTTGAAAAGCGGAATACCCTTCGCCGGATTGCCGTGCTCTTTCTTGATGAAGCCGATCAACCGGGCGTGATTCATCAGGACGACCATGACCTGGACAAGATAGTTGGCTTGCCGCCAATGATCCGCATTGGCCCGGTGCAATTCATAAATGTGATGGGTTTCGATCCTGGCCGGGTCTTTGTCGGCCCAGATCTCACGAATGTGGCTGATATACCGCCGATAGTCGGATCTCGTCCGGGGCTTCAGCTTCTTGTAGGCGTCGCTCTCGTAGTAGCTAAGGATCAACGCCTCAAAATTGCGTTTGACCGGCGCAGGCGCTGGTTTTCCTTTCAGCAGGCGATTGTAATGATCCCAAAATTCCGGCGTGCCCGCTTCCTCGTGCATCATGACCGAGATACCGCGCGAACGCCGGATGAACCGGAGATACCCCCGGTCATTGTAGACGTATTTGGGCAAGCTTTTGCGAGTCATTCGCCCATTCTCAGGTCACTGTTGAGAAAGTCGTCTGCCGCCTCTGACGCGACCATGTTGGCATCGACGATGACGCTGCCATCGGGCTTGATCTCGAACTTCGCGCGCTGCCAACCTGCCTCCCGCGCCTCGCGGATAAAGGCAGAGGCAGCTTGTTTCGCCTTTGTCTGTACACTTGCTTTGGTCATCTGAACGACACCTTTCTTACTCGTCAACAACGTGCATTATCACCCTGATCCATTTTGATATTTCCAATTGCTCCGGGGGCGGAACGTCTATCCTTCGCCGCGCGAATGGCGCGGATCACTTCGGAGTTTTGAGAGTTGCCATTTCGATCAGACTCCGCCTTGATCCACTCCTTGAGCTCTTGCGGAAGCCGAAGCTGCATTGGTTTACGACTGTTCATGAAACGCCTCCAGGTTGAAATCGCAACCCATTAGTGGCACTTAGCCACTATTGCGTCAATCAAAATTTATGGCACAGTGCCACCATGCCAGAACAGAGCTCTCAAAATCAGGATAAGTTCATCGTGCGCCTGCCCGACGGCCTGCGCGATCGAATACGCCTCGCGGCGGAAGCCAACCACCGCAGTATGAATGCTGAGGTCGTGGCCCTACTTGAAGAAAACTATCCGGCACCCGTGCCCGAAAAGCTGGAAGATCCCGCCGCGCGGCTGCTCTTTTGGCTTGCCAAACGCATCCGTCGAAGAAACCCGAAGCCTGGGACACCTAGGGACAAGCAAGCCGCCCTGTATGAGCGCATTGCGGGCGATATCGCGGAACGCATGAAAGACATCGGTGAATAGCCCTAGTAGGCCACCCACTCATATCCGTGGTTGCCTTCGTGATCCTCCCATTCAACGCCGACGCCCCGTCGCCAATTCGATGACGAACAGCGTCGCGACGGCAGAACCCATTGCGGGGCGGCCGCTGGTGTTGTGCGTTGCCAGCCAAATTCGCCCTGCGTGCCGTAGGTTCCGAGGCGCATGTTGTAACTCTCAGAACAATCATCGTCGCGGCCACGTTCGCGATGGCTGTAGTATCGAACATCCCAGACTCGGATCGAGCGTACGAAATCGAACTCGAGGCCGCTGATGTCGATATTGGCACCGCCTTCGACCATCTGAGCCAGAATGACTTGGCCGAGCATCTGGCTTGTCTGGTGGCTGGCCTCCCAGATCTTCGGGATCGGGCTTTGCAAAGGCGTGCGCTCAGAAACATTCATCGGGCAACGCCAGATTTGCAACGGCGGTTCAATCGGCCAAGGCGTGATCCGGCGGATAAACACAGCACGGGCATGAGCACATTCTGCTGACGCGGGCCACCCACCAGCCAGGCAAAGCAGTATGGCGCAGTCGATCTGATAAGCTCGAGCAGGAGTGGGAGCAAAACCCAACACGAGGGCAATGGCAAGACCACCTGTCCAGTTGAGGAAAACTTTAAACAGCATGACATCTCCCATCTATGATCGGGTATTCTAGGGTATCTATCGAAGCGCTCTAATCATTTCAGGCATCTATTCGTTCATTCAAGGTCCTGAACTTCAAAGGTCATCTTTAGTGGAGTATCCTCCGTCAGCCGTTTCTCACTTGGCGACCTGAGAACGCCAATGGTCCCAATTGGGGCACGCTGAACGTTCCCCTTTTCAGAACGAGCTCTTCTCGCCATCTATTCCATTGAGCGAAAAACATGGTTCTAGGCGAGAGCCCTAGGCGGCAGCACCCCTCAAATTTCCAGACAAGGAAATCCACCTTTTCTCGTTGAGTTATTAGCAGCGACCAGCTTTGGCGAAATTGTTTCTGAAACTGCTTGCGAAGCCTCTATGCGCCTAGTGAAAGCAAGGCATCTCGCAGAGTTCAGAACTGATCTGTAATCAACGCCGTAACCTCCCATTAAATTCAACGCTACAAAGCAACGTTTTCCCCGAGAGGGGCAATCGCAATTGAGAATGCCAGGTTAGCACGGTCGCAATGCTAGTCCTTCCCCGGAATAATAGGAAGGAGATCAACATGCGATTTGGATTTGTCGGTTTGGGTCAGATGGGTGCACCGATGGCGGCGAACCTTGCTAGCTCAAACAACGTAATGGTCTTTGATCTCAGCGAGGAGGCAATGGATGCCGCCGCTGAAGCCGGTGCCACTAAGGCCGGAAGTACGGCAGATTTCTCAGGCGTGGATGTGCTGATCACCTGCTTGCCAAGTGGTGGGATCGTGGAAAAGTCGCTGTTCAACCCTGAACATGGGATTGCACAGCGTCTTTCAGCCGACACGATTGTCATCGATACCTCGACCATAGAATACGGACTGACGCTCAGCATTGGCGAGCGGCTTTCAGCCCTCGGGCTTCGCTTTCTCGATGCGCCCGTCTCTGGCATGTGGAAGCGGGCCCAGGAGGGCACGTTGACAATGATGATCGGAGGAGACGGCGAGATTGTCGAGGCGCTGAGACCAGCCCTTGCAACAATGTCGAACCGCATCCTGCACACTGGCGCTGTCGGCTCGGGTCAGCTCACCAAGCTAATCAATCAGCTTCTCTTCGACATCAATGTGGCGGCCCTTGCCGAAATCCTGCCGATGGCAAAGAAGCTGGGCCTTGATCCGGAAAACACCGCCGAGGTGGTGAACTCAGGGACCGGCCGCAGCTATGCGTCGGAATACTTCATTCCCCAGATCCTCGAAGGCAAGTTTGACACCGGCTACCCGCTACAAGCCGCCTACAAGGATCTGATCAGCGGTGCTGAAATCTCAGCCCGTTATCAGATCCCGGCACCTGTGTTGGCCGCCGCGACAACCACCTATCAGCAGGCACTTCTTGAGGGCCATGGCGCGAAAGACAAAGGCGCAATGGTGCTGGTTTATGAACGACTGCTTGGCATCGATTGCCGGAAGGAGGGGTGAAAATGGCCGAAGGTAAAGGTATTCAGGGCGGACTGACAAATTACGGCGATAAGGATTTTGCAGCGTATCTGCGACGGTCTTTTGCTCGCTCAATGGGTTTGTCGCGGGAAATGCTCGATAAACCGATTGTCGGGATCGCGATGACCCCTTCGGGCTTCAATAACTGCCACAGAGCGATGCCTGAGCTGGTCGAAGCTGTCTCTCGCGGTGTGTTGGCTGCAGGAGCTTTGCCGCGACCGTTCCCAACGGTGTCTCTTGGCGAGGTCTTTCTGAACCCGACCAGCATGGTCTACCGGAACCTCATGTCAATGGACACTGAGGAGATGGTTCGTGCGCAGCCAATGGACGCAGTGGTTTTGATCGGTGGTTGCGACAAGACAGTTCCAGCTCAGCTGATGGGCGCGGCGTCCGCTGACATTCCGGCCGTGCAACTTGTGACCGGCCCGATGATGACCGGTCGCCACAAGGGTGAACGCCTGGGTGCCTGCACTGACTGCCGCCGTTTTTGGGGCAAGTTCCGTGCCGGTGAGGTAGAAGGTGAAGAGATTGCAGAGATCGAAGGCCGACTGGCGACAACGGCGGGCACCTGCGCCGTTATGGGAACAGCGAGCACCATGGCGTGCATCGCCGAAACACTTGGCATGTCATTGCCCGGTACAGCGGCCATTCCATCTGTTCACGCAGACAGGCTCGTTGCAGCTGAGGAATGCGGCAAGCTGGCTGTTGAGCTGATCCAGAACCCTCGAAAACCAAGCGAGGTCATCACCGAGAAGTCGGTAGAGAACGCTTTCCGCGTGCTGATGGCTGTCAGTGGGTCCACCAATGCCATCGTTCACCTTATAGCTGTCGCGGGTCGTCTCGGCATCAGGATTTCACCCGAACGCCTCAATGAAATCTCGGACGAAACACCGGTTTTGGTTGACTTGAAGCCAGTCGGTGAAGGGTACATGGAAGATTTCTATGCCGCTGGCGGTGTCGGAGCAGTCTTGCGCGAGATCCGCCACCTCCTGCACCTCGATACCGTGGATGTAACAGGTCAAACCCTGGCGGAGCGTCTGGACGATGAGCCTGATTGGGTTGATCGCCGGGTGATCCGGTCGTTTGACGATCCTGTTTCAAATGAGGGCGGGTTGATCAGCCTTTATGGGAACATCGCGCCTCAGGGAGCCATTTTCAAACGCGCGGCGGCGACACCAGGGCTTTTTGAAGTCGAAGGCCGTGCCGTGGTCTTCGACAGTCTCGAAGATCTCGCCAGGCGCGTTGATGACCCGGACCTCGATATTGAGGCCGACGACATCATGGTGTTGAAAAACGCGGGACCAGTAGCTGCGGGAATGCCGGAAGCCGGGTATCTGCCGATCCCGAAAAAACTGGCACGGAAAGGTATCAAGGATATCGTGCGAATTTCAGACGCTCGGATGTCTGGGACGGCATTCGGGACCATCGTTCTTCATATGTCACCCGAGTCCGCGGTTGGCGGGCCATTGGCCGCTGTCGAGAATGGGGACCGTGTACGTCTCTCGGTCGCAGACAAGCGCATCGATCTGCTGGTCGATGACGCCGAGATCGCCCGCCGTCTCGAACAGCACAAGCGCCCGGAGCTGCAAAATCGGGGTTATCGCGGGCTTTATAGCCGGACGGTTCTGCAGGCCGACGAAGGCTGCGATTTCGATTTCCTCACACAAGAAGGCTGGTCCAAGGAGAACGCCGAATGAACCTCTTTACGAAACTTCAGGAGCGCGCAGCGAACGGGCAACCGGTCCGTGTTGGCATGATTGGCGCGGGCAAGTTTGGCACGATGTTTCTTGCGCAGGCACTTCGATTGAAGGGGATTCATATCGTTGGTGTCGTCGATCTGCGTCCTGATGCGGCCAAGTCCAACATGAAGCTCGTTGGTTGGGATGCAGCGGCCTACTCAGCGGCCAGCCTGGATGATGCGGCAACATCTGGCGCAACCTTTGTCGGCGATGATTGGGAAGCGCTGACAGCGCACCGGGATATTGAAATCATCATTGAATGCACCGGGAACCCGATCGCGGCCGTCTCGCATTGTCTCAAGGCGTTCGAGAACGGTAAGCACATCATCAATGTAACAGTTGAAGCAGATGCCTTTGTCGGGCCGGGCCTGGCAAACAAGGCCAAGGAAGAGGGTGTGATCTACAGTATGGCATATGGGGATCAACCGGCGCTTGCCAGTGACCTGGTTGATTGGGCGCGGGGCTGCGGTTTCAGCGTCGTTGCGGCTGGCCGAGGCCACAAGTGGATGCCGCATTACCGGCAATCGACGCCTGACACTGTGTGGGATCATTGGGGTCTGACGAAAGAGCAAGCCGAGCGCGGTCGGTTGAACCCCAAAATGTTCAATGCGTTTTTGGACGGCTCGAAGCCAGCCATTGAAAGTGCAGCCATCGCCAATGTGTGTGGGTTGGACGCCCCTGAAAATGGCCTGGTCTTCCCTTCGGGTGGGATCGATGACGTTCCAAATCTGGCGCGGCCGCGCTCAGAAGGCGGTGTGCTGGATCACAAAGGCATGGTCGATGTCATCTCTTGTCTGACGCCAGAAGGCGAGCAGATCCCGCATGACATCCGGAAGGGCGTTTGGGTCTGCTTTGAAGGGGACACCGAATACCTGCGCAACTGCTTTGAAGAGTACAAGGTCGTGACCGATGATAGCGGTCGCTACATGTGCAACTACAAGCGCTGGCATCTGATCGGGCTGGAACTCGGGATCTCGGTCGCATCTGTTGGCATTCGCAAGGAGCCCACAGGGGCGGCGCATGAATTCCGGGCCGATGTTGCGGCCGTCTCGAAGCGAGAGTTAAAAAAGGGCGAAATCCTTGATGGCGAGGGTGGATACACCGTGGCCGGTGGTCTTCGCCCAGCATCGATTTCTGTTGCTGAGGGCTACGTTCCACTCGGTCTTGCGCACAATGTCACATTGATCAGAGATATTCCTGAAGGTCAGCCGGTCAAATGGAGTGACGTGCAAGCAGATACGAACACGGACGCCTATCGTTTGCGGCGTGAAGTCGAAGCGAGCATTTCGAAGAACCTCCCGGCATGACCAACGAACCAAGCATATCCTATATCGGCAAAGGTTTGAGCCGTCCGGAATGTGTGCTTGCGACCCGTTCTGGCGACATTTTTTGCTCGCATAAAGGGGCTGGCGTAATGCGGATTTGTCCGGATGGTCGCCAGTTCCTGTTGCAAGGCGACACCGAGTTTGGCGGAATGCCGGTCGTGCCAAACGGGATTGCGCTACGGCAAGACGGCTCGTTCCTCATTGCCAACATCTCTGATGCAGGGGGTATCTTGGAGCTGGATGCTGATGGTGTGAGACCACATCCCATCGCTGCCAGAGAAGACGCGCTTCCACCGGCGAACTTTGTCTATGTCGATGAACTTGGCAAAACCTGGGTGACGGTCTCATCGAAGCTGCGGCCGCGCTCACGGGCCTATCGGCGTAATGTGAAGAACGGTTATGTCGGGCTGATCAATTCCGACAATTCCTTTTCGATTGTCTTGCAAGGGCTGCACTACACCAACGAACTGCGTCCCGACTATGGAAACGGGTGGCTCTACATCGCGGAAACCTTTGGTCAGAAGATCACGCGCGTGCGCCTCGATGAAAAGGGTGTGCGTGGTGAGCCGGAACTTTTCCTCCAATTCGGGCCTGGCACGTTCGTGGATGGTATCGAACTGGACGGCGCTGGCGGGCTTTACGCGGCCTGTATTGTATCGAGCGAGCTTTATCACATTGATCCGGAAGCAGTCCCCACCCTGGTTGTCGGGGAACGCGACAAAGCTTGGGTGGAAAGTGTTGAAGCAGCGCTCGATGATCACACGATGGATCGAACGCACTTTGATAGTTCGCCTGCCGAGAGGCTTAAGAACATATCTAGTCTGGCTTTTAAGGGAGAAAGCCGCGACCGGATTGTTTGCGGAAACTTGCTGGGGGATTCACTACCAGTTTTTGATGCTCCCCATAATGGACCCGAGCCACCATACTGGAATGTAGTGGTTCCAATTTGGGGCACTCAAGTTTCCTAATCTTCCCGACAAGGGGCTTCCACCGGACTATGAGTTAGTTCTTCTAACTCCTCAGAAAAACTAAGGACTCGCGCTTGAAGCAGAATCTTCCATCATCAATCTCTCACCACCTGGACTCGACTCAACTAACATATCAACGAGCGCGCGTGCTGCGGGCGGTAAGTTGGTCCGATCTCTAACGAGGACAGATCGGGTACGGATTGACCAGTCATCTTGCAGATTCAACAAGGCGATGTTCATCGTCTTTCTGTGACGATTAGCTGCTGATTCCGGGACGATACCTATCCCGACTCCAGCCTCAATAAGGCGGCACATAGCTTCAAAACTCCGCACCTGTAAACGAAGGTGTTTTTCGTACCCGCTTCGCCGAAATTGCCGCCTTAGAAAATCAAGAAGCGTACTGCCCTCGTGCAGCGAAATATGCTCGTAACTCAAGGTATCTCTGAACATCACGCCGTCGGATTTGGACAGTGGATGATGAGCTGACGTTGCGAGCATTAATCTGTCAGTTGAGAATGGAATAATGTCCAGGTCATCCGTCTTTGGGTCACCGGAAATTATTCCGAGATCGGATGTTCCATCTGCAACTGAGCGAACAATGTCACGTGTCAGACGTTCCTGTAAATCTACCGTAACTCCCGGCCATTTTGACAAAAAATGCGCCAGCGTTTCTGGCAAGAACTCAGTCAATGCAGTGGTGTTTGCCGAGATTCGAATATGGCCGGAATCCGGGTTGATCATTTCCTCGATCAGAAAATCGACTTGACGGAGAACCAAACGCGCCTGACGTAAGAACACCTTGCCTGCATCGGTCAGCGTGACGCCTTTGTTGCTTCGTAAGAACAATTGCTGCCCGGTTTCCTGTTCGAGCGATTTTATACGGGCACTGGCTGCCGGTGGCGACAGAAATGCTTTTTCGGCTCCATGTGTAAGATTTCCACATTCGGCAATGCATACAAAGAGCTTCAGATCGATGAGTTCAAGGTTCATGGCGTTCACCTAACACGAACGCGGTCTTATTTATATGCGAATTTTCTGAAGGCGAGAACTGTGTAAACCTCCTGTGAAACTGAAGTCGAGGTTACCATGCAACAGGACCAACTCCAGGAATGGGTGGGAAAATCAGAACATAGGATTGAGCGTATCGCGCCATTCCCAGCGAACGCATTGGCGGCGACACTTGATCGTGACGATCCTGTTTACGAAACCCTGACCGCACTGCCACCACTTTGGCACTGGTTGCATTTCCTGCCAGTTTTCAAACTGTCCGACGCTGGGTATGATGGTCATGCTGCCCTTGGCAGTTTCCTTCCCCCGGTGCCTTTGCCACGTCGGATGTGGGCAGGAAGCCGACTGCATTTCCATGCTCCGATGCGAATTGGTAAAGAGCTCAAGAAGATTTCGACAATCAAATCGGTGAAGACCAAATCCGGGCGATCCGGTCAGCTGGTCTTTGTCACCGTTGGCCACCAGGTTTTTGACGGCGGCACGCTTGGCATCGATGAAGAGCATGACATTGTTTATCGCGAGGAACCGAAAGCGGGTGCCCCGGCCCTGACACCACTGCAAGCCCCGAGCGCTTCCGATTTCTCCCGCGACATCAATCCTGATCCGGTTCTCTTGTTCCGTTACTCCGCTCTGACGTTCAATGGCCACCGGATTCACTACGATCAGCCGTTCTGTGTGAATTCAGAAGACTACGCTGGGCTTGTCGTTCACGGACCGCTACTGGCAACGTTACTTCTTGACCTGCTGCGCCGCGAAAAACCGGACGCGACAGTCAAGAGCTTCGAGTTCCGCGCGATGTCGACAATCTTCGACACTGAAAAATTCTCGGTCCATGGCGCTGCTGACAAGGATGGAAAAACCTTCCATCTCTGGGCGCGTCGGCAGGATGGCGCGCTTGCCATGAACGCCAAAGCAACGATTGCTTGAGGTGTCATATGAATTTTGACCACACAGAGATCCGTGAAGCCGTTCGGGCACTTTGCGCCACATTTCCACCAGAATATCACCGGAAAATAGATGAACAGCGTGGCTATCCAGTGGATTTTGTCAACGCCCTGACAGAGGCGGGTTGGCTTGCCGCCATGATCCCGGAAGACTATGGCGGCTCGGGCCTTGGCCTCACCGAGGCGAGCGTCATCATGGAAGAGATCAACAGGTCAGGAGGCAACTCCGGCGCGTGTCACGGCCAGATGTACAATATGGGGACCCTGCTGCGCCATGGCTCGGACGTGCAAAAGCAGCGATATCTGCCCCGGATCGCCAGTGGTGAATTGCGGCTGCAATCGATGGGAGTGACCGAACCCACAACCGGCACGGATACCACCAAGATCAAGACGACCGCGGTCAAAAAAGGAGATCGCTACGTTATAAACGGTCAGAAGGTCTGGATCAGCCGGGTGCAACATTCCGATCTGATGATCCTGCTGGCACGCACCACGCCGATTGATCAGGTCACGAAAAAGTCGCTAGGCATGTCGATCTTCATGATCGAACTCAAAGATGCCATCGGCAACGGCATGGAAGTGAACCCTATTCCCAACATGGTCAACCACGAGACCAATGAGCTTTTCTTTGATGATCTGGAGATCCCTGCTGAGAACCTGATAGGCGAAGAAGGCATGGGGTTTCGTTACATACTGGACGGGCTCAATGCAGAACGCACGTTGATCGCCGCCGAGGGTATCGGTGATGGCTACTGGTTCATCGAAAAAGTGAGCGCCTATGTCAAAGAGCGGGAGGTTTTTGGCAGGCCGATCGGTCAAAACCAGGGCGTCCAGTTCCCGATTGCAGAAGCAAAAATAGAACTGGAAGCCGCCAACCTTATGCGGTTCCGCGCCTGCCAGCTCTTTGATGCGGGCCTGCCCTGCGGGTCTGAGGCCAACATGGCCAAATATCTGGCAGCGAAGGCCAGCTGGGAAGCGGCCAACGCGTGTCTGCAATTCCATGGCGGGTTCGGTTTTGCCAACGAATACGACGTGGAGCGCAAATTCCGCGAAACCCGGCTTTATCAGGTCGCTCCAATCTCCACCAATCTCATCCTGTCATATGTTGCCGAGCATGTTCTCGGCCTGCCGAGGTCATTCTAATGCTCCCACTTGAAGGAATTACAGTCGTCAGCCTTGAACATGCGATCGCGGCTCCATTCGCAACCCGCCAGCTTGCTGATATGGGCGCGCGCGTGATCAAAGTTGAGCGACCTGGCGTTGGGGATTTTGCGCGCAGCTACGACACCCGCGTAAACGGCATGGCCTCGCATTTCGTCTGGACAAACCGGTCCAAAGAAAGCCTGACGCTGGATGTCAAACACTCTGACGGGGCCGACATCCTGCAAAAGCTGGTCACAAAGGCTGATGTTGTTGTGCAAAACCTCGCACCTGGCGCAGCTGCGCGCCTCGGTCTTGGGTACGAAGATCTATCCAAGACCAACTCCGGTGTCATAGTTTGTAACATCTCTGGATACGGCAGAGGTGGGCCGGACGAGAACCGCAAGGCCTACGATCTGCTGATTCAGTCTGAATCCGGTTTTGTGACCACGACCGGCACACCGAATTGTCCAAGCAAAGCCGGAATCTCAATCGCGGATATTGCGGCCGGAATGTACGCTTATACGAACATCCTGACAGCGCTCATGCAGCGTGAAAAAACCAGAAAGGGCTGCGAGATTGATCTGTCGATGCTGGATGCGATGACAGAATGGATGAGTTATCCGCTCTACTACGCCTATGAGGGGGCTGAACCTCCTGCGCGTGCCGGTGCCAGCCATGCCACGATTTTCCCTTATGGTCCCTTTGCGGTCGGGGACAGGCGCACGGTCATTCTGGGCTTACAGAATGAACGCGAATGGAAAGCCTTTTGTGACGTGGTCCTTGAAGCACCGGGACTTGCAACAGACTCGCGATTTTCATCGAACAGCCTGCGCGCCGAGAACAAGATCGCCCTTACCCAGATCATCACATCCAGTTTCGATGATCTGACAACCGAAGCTGTGATCGAGCGGTTGGACCGGGCCAGTATCGCCAATGCGAACATGAATGACATGTCCGACGTCTGGCATCATGTGCAATTTGAAGCCCGCAATCGTTGGCGCGAGGTGCAAACACCAAAGGGGTCAATTCCTGCGTTGCTTCCCCCAGGTGGAATTGGATCAGAGCCCCGTATGGATGCCGTACCTGCGCTTGGTGAACACTCCGCTGATCTCCTTGCAGAGCTTGGCTACTCAGGCAGTGAAATCTCAAGATTGCAAAATGAAAGGGTGATCTGATGCCTAATCTAAAGTCAGCCCGCAGCTTTCTCTTCGTTCCCGGGGACCGGCCAGAGCGTTTTGCCAAAGCGGCAGCCGCAGGTGCCCATGCCATTATCATTGACCTTGAGGATGCGGTGTCACCCGAGACCAAAGTGAAAGCACGCTATCATGCGAGAAGCTTTCTGGACAAGGTGGTCGGCCAGGACATACTGGTCCGGATCAATGGCACAGACAGCGAGTTCCACGATGAAGATCTCGCACTGGCAAGTCACAAAAATCTGGCAGGCATCATACTTCCCAAAGCCGATGCAAAGAGCTGTTCGGAATTGACACGAAGGTTGGATTCGCCTGTCTGGCCACTCATCGAAACCGTGCAGGGCCTCGTCGACCTAAGGGAAATCGTGACTTTGCAAAATCTTGGGCGTCTTCTGCTTGGTACAATTGATTTATCCATGGATCTGGGGGTGGATATTTCCCATGCTGCCAGCCAATCCACACTCGACACAGCCCGGTTCATGCTTGTGTCAAATTCTCGGCTGGGCAGTCTTCCTGCACCGGTAGATGGTGTCTTCACGAACTTGAACGACGAAATCGGACTTCAACGTGCAGCAGAGCATGCGGGAGCGTCTGGCATGGGTGGCATGATGTGTATTCATCCGCGCCAAACAAACATTATTCATACTGCATTTTCCCCGAGTTCCAGTGACTTCGAATGGGCGAATGCTGTTCTCCAAGCCTCTAAAACTGAAAAAAGCAGCTTCCAGTTTCGTGGCCAGATGGTTGACAAGCCGGTGCTTGCTCGCGCGCAACAAATTCTCGAAGCCCAGCAAGCACAAAGCTCTTGAAGAGCTCCGTCAGTCGCCGGTTCTAATGATTCTAGGTGTGCTTAACCAATCCAGAAGCGAAAGACCCCTAAAGGCTCCTTAGCAAAGAGGATGAAACAAAGCTTATGTTCATCGCGAAACGCGATGGCTCCGTTATCGAACCAATTCTGGGCAGATTACATGTTTCGCCTGATCCTTCTGGGACCACAGAATTCTCGGGAGGAAACCATGAAACTCACACGACGCACTGCGCTCAAATCTCTGGCTGCGGCAACGGCCGCACTGGCAACACCTGCTCTTGCTCAAAACAAAATCACAGTTCAAGTCAATACAACTATGAAACCAGGCGGTTCTGAAGAAGCGGGTATCGCGCGCTTCAAGGCTGCGCTAGAGGAGCTGGCTCCGGGCCGGTTTGAGGTTGTTCCATTCCTGAGTGGTCAGCTGGGCGGCGAAAACGCTGTCCTGGAACTGCTGAACATCGGTGAGACCCAAATCTCCCTGACAGGTGGCAACTGGCGCGCTCAGTACGCACCTGACTACGATCCGATCTCGATCCCGTTCCTGTTCCCGAACGGCGCGGCTGTCGAAGCTTTCATGGCCACTGACTCTGGCAATGCTTTGCAACAGCGCGGCATTGATCAGGGTGGCATCGTAGAGATGGGGGCTCAGATGCGCGCACCGCGTCATATGACCTCGAACAAGGCCATTACGACGCCAGACGACCTCGACGGGTTCCGGCTGCGTTTGCCGAGCATTCCTGTCTGGGTCGATGTATGGAGCGGTTTGGGCGCGCAAACTGTCGTTGTGCCCGCTACGGAGATCTACCTTGCAATGCAGACTGGTCAAGTCGATGGCCATGAGAACTCTCTCGTCTCGCCATTCTCGCGCAAGCTCTATGAGGTGCAATCGCATCTCATCATGACCGGCCACGTGCATTTCCCATGGCATTGGGTTGCATCGAACTCCTGGTTCTCGGGCCTATCCGATGAAGATCAGGCCGTTGTCCGTGCAGCCGTCGAAATTGCGCGTACTGAAGGCACTGCTGTCGAAGCGCAGAAGGATGTGTTCTATCTCGAAGAGCTCAAGAAAAAAGGCATGACCGTGGTTGAGCCTGATGTGGCTGCATTCAAGGCCAAGGCACAGCCCGCTATCGACAATGCAATGTCATCACTGGCTGACGGTGTGATCGAAGACCTACAAAACGCGATCGCTGCAAATTCGTAACCTCCCTGAAACTGGACGCCCGTCTTTATGGCGGGCGTTTTTTTATAAGCGCAGGGGGAACCACATGCAGCTTGAACATGAAAACACGGACGCTGCGGCGATCCCGACACGCAACGTGGGACGTGTCGAAAAGACGTTGGTAAAGATCACAGAACTGTTCTCGGGCATCATGCTGATGGGGCTTGTTGGATTGCTGGTCCTGTCGATCCTGTCGCGCGATGTCATTCGCTTTCCCGTTCCATGGCTCGAAGAAATCGCCACGCTGATCACGATCTACGCCGTAGCCTTCGCCTCGATCGGCGCGTGGTCTCGCGGAGCCCACATCTCCGTTGAGCTGGTGCCTATGGCCATAAAAGGCGTCTGGCATTCGCGCTATGCGCTCTTTCTGCAAATCCTGTCGATTGTATTCCTTGTGCTTGCGGCATGGGGTGCTGCCGAGATGATGCAGCGGAGCGCCAACAACCGCACAACGGCTCTCTCAATGAGTTTTTCGATTTACTATGGGGGACTGCTGCTCGCCTTCGCAGGCATGGTCTTTGCATCCCTTCTCCGTCTTGTCGGTGAGTTTTTCGACAAGCCAAAACAGGAAGGGTAGAGATCATGGAAATCTTTTTACCATTTGTTGGTGGCCTGATCTTTTTTATGGCATTGGGTCTGCCGGTCTTTGTTGCACTAGGGGCAACCTGTCTTCTCGCTCTCGCGATGACATCCGCATCCGGTGGCTTGCCGGTGGAGCTGATGTCTCTGAAGATCACGCAGACGCTAAACAGTTTCCCACTATTGGCGATCCCGCTCTTCATCCTTGCAGCAAACCTGCTCAACCGAGGAAGTGCCACAACGCGGATTTTCGATTTTGCCAATGTCATGGTCGGGTTTGTGCGTGGGGGGCTGGGACACGTGAACGTGGTAGCCTCAATGATTTTCGCTGGCATGTCTGGCACAGCGTCCGCCGACGCTGCGGGTCTGGGCGCTCTGGAAATCCGCGCCATGCGGGAAAAAGGGTACGACCTGAAGTACAGCACTGGCATCACAGCTGCTTCCAGCGTGATCGGTCCGATCATTCCGCCAAGTGTCGCCATGCTTGTATATGGCTGGCAGGCAGACGTGAGTGTCGGAGATCTGTTTCTTGCGGGCTTTGTACCTGGTGTGCTGATGGCTGTGCTGTTGATGGCGACGACGTTCATCATGTCTTACAAGATCGACATGCCGACGCGCTCGCTGCCAACAGCGCGTGAGGTTTTTGAAACCGGCCACCGGGCCGTGCTTCCGATGCTGACACCGTTAATCATCGTGGGGGGCATATGGAGTGGCATATTCTCACCGACCGAAGCCGGAGCTGTGGCCTGTGCCTACGCGATCGCGCTCGGTGTGTTTGTCTACCGCGATGTAAAGATCAAAGAGCTGTTCCAGGTCTTTGTGCAAAGCATGGAGTTCAGTGCCGTCATTCTGCTGATCATCGCGATCTCAGGGTTCTATGGTTGGCTGCTGGTGCGCCTGCAGGTGCCGCAAGCTTTGGCTGCCGGTCTGGTCGCCATGGATCTGCACACGACGATCCTTCTACTGATCCTGATGGTGTTCTTCGTCCTGGTCGGCTGCTTCATGTCGGTGATCGAGAGCGTGTTAATCCTAACACCCATTTTGGTCCCGGCCGTCGCCGCATCGGGAGTGGACCCGCTGTTTTTTGGCGTGTTCATGGTCATCACACTATCGGTCGGGGTGATAACACCGCCATTCGGAACGGTTCTCTATATTCTGGTTCCGATCACAGGAATGCGGTTTGAGAAGGTGGTTCTATCAGTCCTGCCGTTCTTGATCCCGATCCTTGCAACCATCCTGCTGGTGCTGTTCTTCCCGCAGATTGTCTTGATCCTGCCAAGCCTGTTCTGATGGGGAAGCCACATCGTATCGCGTGGGCAGCACTGGATTACGCAGTGATCACTTGCGCCGACATCGAAAAGTCCGTCGCCTTTTATGGCGGCGGGCTTTGCATGGCGATCAACCGGTTGGATGATGGCCGTGTCGAAGCGACGTTCGGGCGCTGCAAGCTCAACCTTCAGCCCAACAACCGGCACTATGGGCCGCCCAAAAATGCTGGAAGGTCTTGGTCTGCAAATATTTGTTTGCTGGTCGAGCAAGGCCTTTCTGATGTAGAATTCTGCTTAAAAGAGATAGGTCTCCGCATAGAAGAAGGACCGGTGGAGCGCGTCGGCGCTCAAGGCACAATCCTTTCGCTGTATTTGTACGATCCGGACGGCAATCTCATTGAGATAAGTGAGTACCTGAGCCATGCGGAAAAGATTTGACCTCGTTACCCTCGAACTCTTCCTGGCTGTGGCTACGTCGAAGAGCATCGCGCAGGCCGCTGCAACTGAGAACATCGCCGCGTCCGCCATCAGCAAGCGGATATCTGATTTTGAAGCCCAGGTTGGTACTGCTCTTTTTTACAGACAGCAAAAAGGCGTTGCCCTCACGCCTGCCGGCGAAGAAATGTTTCGCCATGCCAAAGACCTGCAGCGTCTGTTAGATCGTATCGACGATCATATGAGCGACTTTGCGCAAGGCTTGCGTGGAACTGTGCGGATCGCGGCAAATACGTCTGCGATTACACAGTTTTTGCCGGAGGATCTGGCGTTGTTTGTCGCGGATCATCCCGACATGCGGATCGATCTCACCGAGCAAACGTCAGATGAAATCGTAACCGCCGTCCGCGATGGTATTGCAGATGTCGGCATTTTCTCCGGCATGATCCCAAACCCGGATCTCGACGTGTTCACCTATCGCAAGGATACACTTGTTGTCCTGACGCCGAAAGGTCATCCGCTTGGGACAGATGGGCCAGTTTCGTTCAACGAATTCTCAACACATGATCTTGTCGGCCTTCAGAAGGGAAGCTCTCTGCAGGCCTTCATCGAGAAGCGCGCCGCAGAGCAGGAGTTGGAGCTGAGAACACGGGTTGAAGTCCTCAGCTTCGATGGGGTGCGACGCATGGTCGAAGCGGGTCTTGGCATCGCGATATTACCGCTTGGAGCCGTGGAGCCGTACCTGACGGCCTCTAACCTGCGGATGGCCCCTGTGGCGGATAACTGGGCTGAACGCACGTTGAAGGTGGCCGTGCGTGATGCTGAAGCACTGTCGCGGCCCATTAGATCTCTCATGGTCCATCTGACCAGTGAATTCCCCGAGGCCTCTTAGTCCCGGCATCTGGGATTGAGATGGGGTCTGTCGTCATTGAGCAATGGTTTAGGACGAGGGCAAACACCTATTTTGTCTGCAAAAGTAAGGAGACCAAGCAATGCAAATTGATCGCGTGGATCATTTCGTCCTGACAGTCGCCTCGATCGATGCGACCTGTGACTTCTATTCAAAGGTTCTGGGTATGGAAGTGACGGAGTTTGCGGGAGGACGTAAGGCGCTTTCGTTTGGGGCGCAGAAGATCAACCTTCACCAACATGGCAACGAATTTGAGCCCAAATCTCTGACGCCGACACCGGGCAGCGGCGACTTTTGCCTTATCTCGGCTGTCCCGATTGCTGAAGTTGTCGCGCATCTCGAAAATTGTGGCGTCGAGGTTGAAGAAGGTATCGTTCCGCGCACAGGCGCAACCGGACCCATCAATTCCGTGTATCTACGCGATCCGGATCAGAACCTGGTCGAGATATCAGTGTACGAATAAAAGGCAGTGTGCGCTGCAAGGAGATAGTTGAATGGACGGTTCACATCTGCCCGAGACATATATGACGAACCGGCCTGTTGGGTATGTCGAATTCCGCCAACGCTGCAGCGCCGATTTTCATCAACTTCACATCTCCAAAACCTGCATCTTGCGCATCCGCTCCGGGCGGAAAACAGTCCGGACCTTTGCGGGTGCTGAGACAACGGTTGAGCAAGGCGAGTTTGTCTATCTGCGTCGTGGTGAAAACCTGACGATCGGGAACATCATCGGTGATACTGGTCTTTACTTCTCGGAATGCCTGGTGATTGACGACAGTGTTATCTCTGATTTCCTGCAACGGCATCCAAACCCAAGCACTGCGCGCGAAATCAGAAAAGGGGTCATGCCGAACGGCTTCAACGACGCCTTCTCTCGCGTTGTCGCAAGCCTGGATGATCCCGATCTCTGTGATGGCATTTTGTCCTACCGAACGCAGGAATTGCTGATGTGGCTGCAGTTGCAGGGTGCCGAGCACCGTGTTCACTGCTGTGAAGGCCTGAAGGATCGGTTGCGGATGCTCTTTGAGGGCGATCTGGAGCGCAGTTGGAAGGCTCCGCAAGCCGCCCGAGAGCTTGGTATGAGCGAAGCCACATTGCGCCGGACGCTCAGCAAGGAAGGCACCGGTTTCATCGAAATGCTGCGCGATGTGCGCTTGTCGTTTGCGTTGATGCGCATTCAAACAACACAGCATTCGTTGGCCGAGATCGCTTTTGAATGTGGGTTCAGCTCTCAATCGCGCCTTAGCGAAGCGTTCAAAGCACGATTCGATATCACACCGGGAAAACTAAGGGCGTCTGAAGCTCAACTTGAGCGAATAGCGTAAAAGCTTGATCGATTCCGGAGATATAAGGCGCGACCTGAGTGGCACATAACGATCATCCGAAATACTTCTGATGGAGATCGAAAATGAAACACCTGATCAAAACGGTAGCACTGGTTGCTTCCCTCGTTACCCCGGCTTTTGCAGACGAAGCTTTCACCCTGTCCAGCCCTGACATCGCCGAAGGGCAGCAGCTCGACAACACATTCGTCTTGAACGCCTTTGGCTGTGGAGGCGACAGCATTTCGCCCGCTCTGGAATGGAGCAACGCTCCCGAAGGCACCAAGAGCTTCGTCATAACTGCATACGACCCAGACGCGCCGACGGGCTCCGGCTGGTGGCATTGGGTTGCCTTTGACATCCCTGCGGACGTGAACTCGTTGGTACAGGGCGCAGGTTCCGAAGGTGGCAACATGCCTGACGGAGCAGTCCAGAGCCGTACTGACTTTGGAGCCCCCGGCTTTGGCGGCGCATGTCCTCCTCCAGGCGAAGTACACCGCTATGAGTTCACCGTTCACGCTCTGGGCGTTGAAAGCCTCGGCCTCGACGAAAACGCCAGCGCTGCTTTGGTGGGCTTCATGACCGGCGCGAACTCTTTGGGTTCCGCAGACATTACAGCTGTCTACACACGCTAATACGCATATCGCACCAGTCGCCCGGTCTTCCGGGCGGCTAGACTTTCTGAAATTGGCTTCCTTTTTCTCGAGTGCCAAGCGTCAGTGAATAGGAACTGTTTTATCGATGAAAAAGAACAGGACCGCTTTCCAATTTGCTTTGTGGAATATGGTCCGTAGAGCCCTCTTGCGGTTCCGGCTGAAGAAAGGGCATGAATCTACGGGTACGTGTTGGCTTAAACCTACAAAACACAAGGTACTCCAGAAAGTTGAGCCAAGAGGCACTCGCTCTATCCGCAGGAATTGATCGCAGCTACATTAGCGAGATTGAATTGGCGAAATCCTCAGTTTCCCTCGACATTCTGGAACGCCTTGCGCGTGCCTTGGACGTAGACCCTCAAGTACTCCTCGCACCCCGTGAAAAGAAATGATCACACAGAAAAATGTACGCAACACAGCGGCCCCTATCGGACGCATTATCTGCATTATGACTGCAGAAGAAGTCGGCCTCCTCTATCAGTGGGACAACGGCGATACGCAAGTTGCACTATATTCTGACTATTCTACCGAAGAACTTGAAACCCACATTGGGAACTGTTCGCCTGTCTTTGTGCCAACTTCAAACAATTCCGAATGATCCTCAGCCGCTTGCCTAGCTTCTCGAAACATTTCAGGACGCTCGGTATCGATGCAGCGAAAATACAGTTGTACTTCGGAAAACCGCGTCTCTTTATCCCAATGCAGAAGGCTCGAATACGTCCTGATATCGTCGATACATTCACGTAGATAAGGTGGAAGAGGACGCACACAACTATATCCACCAGATGCTTGACCGGCTAAAATGCGCATCATCACATACCCCAAGAATTTTCGGCACATCAAATCAGCCACCTTGGCTTGTGGAAGATAATCCACTAAATGGCTGTTTCAGCATTACTATGGCTACGAAACACATAACCGCCATTGATTGCGATATTATAATCTTGCATTGATCAGGCAGCCCATGACGGGCTAACAGGTCATTGCACTGACACGCAGGCCCTGACCTATGAACTTAATGCAAGATGCCCCGAATGTTGTTAGCGAAGACGGGCTGCGCGCGCTGCTTGCTGAAGGACATTCGGCGGATGTCCTGTGCCGCGTTACGCCTACAAGAACCTCTGCCCAGTGGTCTGGTGTCTGGACTGTGCATTGCCTGTCACCTGACGGTGAGATGCGCCGACTGCTGGTTACTTCGCGCAACAATATGGTGGGCCGGGAATTCAAAACGATCAACGGGCTCGTCAGTTTCCTTGCAGGACTTGGCGTTTCGATCGTCTCGATCCCGATGCTCGAAGGCAAGGTCGCCTCTCACAAGCTGGACGACGCGAGCTAAGCCACTTGCCGTCCTTGCAGCAATCATCGCTGCGCCCGCCAATTCTGAAGGCTTCGTGCTTTCCATGCGGGCCGATGGCCAGCTGGAAACCAAATCCCCCCAATCCGGTTTCGCTCAAAGTTATGTCGACGGGATTGGTGCAAACCCGCCAGAGCTGATCGTCTTTGCAGCGCCTGAGCCTGATGCTCGGCCTCCTGCACCCGCCCGAGCAGTTCCCCGACCTGAAATCCTCGCAGCACTTGAAAGCACCGCGCATCGCTATGGCGGGCACCCGGCGTTGCGTCGCGCGGGTCTGTCGGTGACGGAATGGCAGGCCCTCTTCCAAGCCAATATCGAGATTGAAAGCGCCTATCGCCCGAACGCGCGCAGCTCCGCAGGTGCGATTGGCCTCGGACAGTTGATGCCTGTGACTGCCGCGCAGCTCGGCGTTGATCCGCATGACTGGCAAGCCAATCTGGATGGCTCTGCCCGTTACCTCCTGATGATGTTGGCGCATTTCGGCACGCCCGAACTCGCACTCGCCGCCTATAACGCGGGGCCTGACGCGGTCGCGCGCTATGGCGGCATACCTCCTTACCGAGAAACCCAAAACCACGTGCGCCGCGTCATGGCCGTGCGTGATCGACTGACTGGAGCCTCCTGATGCACATACAATTTCGTACGATCCTGTCGCTGGCTCTGGCCAGTCTAATGATTGCCAACCCGGCCTTTGCGCAAAGCATTGACCTCTCCCCGGTGCAGAACCTTTTGCAGGGCATCGTCGACACGATCACCGGCCCCTTGGGCATTGTCATCGGGACCTTGGCCTTGATCGGCGTGTTCCTTTCATGGCTCTTTGGCATCCTCGACTTCCGCCAAGCTCTTTGGGTACTGGTCGCGATCGCAGGCATCGCAGCTGCGCCGACCATCGTGACCGCCATCTGGGGCGCGTAAATCCGGCATGGCAACGCAAACCCGCCTCTTCCTGGGCCTAATCCGGCCGCCAAAGCTCATCGGCTTGCCGATCATGTATGCCATGGTTTGGCTGTTTGGGTTTGTGTTGCTGTTTCTGTGGGTCCAGAGCTGGCCGGTGATCATCATTGCCGCTCTGGCCTATCCCGCGCTGTGGAAAGCCGCTGACTGGGACCCGGCCTTTCTTGAGGTGATGGTCACCGCCTTGCAGGAGACGCCGCCTACCCCGAACCGCAAGATCCATTCGGGGGACAGCTATGCGCCATGATCCTTCGGATGATCTTGCCGTGCTGCCGGATTGGGCGCGCAAAGAGCGGCCGATGGCCAGTATGCTGCCCTATGTCAGCCTCGTGAATGACGTGACGATCCGCACACGCGGCAATGCGCTGTTCCAGTGCATCCGCCTTGATGGCGTCAACAGTATGACCAGCGATGACGCGCATTTGGAGAAGATCCGCGCGCTCTTTGCTGCGATCATCGCGCAGATCGGGTCAGAGTACAGTTTCTACGTGCACAAGGTCTCCAAGGCGATCGAGACCGCCTTGTCACCGGTGCCCAATGAGGGGTTTGCGCAAGAGCTGGATAGCCGATGGCAAACGGCCATGGCGCGGGCGGGCCTGCGGGACAAAACGCTCACACTCACAGTTCTGAAACGTCCTCCCCTCGGCGCTCGGCTGCGCCTGAAACGTGCAGATTCAATCGCGCAGCTGAAAGAACAGACAACCAAGCAGCTGCGCAAGCTCGAGGAGGTCGTCGGTTTTCTGCTCTCGTCTTTCGCAGAGATGAGCCCGCGCCTTCTTGGAGCTGAAAGCGGCGAATTACTCGGGTTCCTCGGGGCACTCAATATTGGCCAAGAGCGACCGCTCTTCGCGAAATCCCGCTTTAGCGTCATTGCCGATGATGTGGCCAATACGCGTGTCACGTTTCAGGGGCGCGGCTTTGCGCTCGACGACGGGACAGCGGGAAAGCGGTTTGGCACCAGCTTTGCGATCAAGACCTATCCGGCCAAAACCAACTGCACCATGTTCGATGAGCTGAACCTGCCCGTCGACATGGTGGTCACACACTCCTTCACGCCGATCAACAGCAACATCATGGCCAGCCGGATCAAGCGCCAACAGCGTCTGATGAAGGCCAGCGATGACGGCGCGATTTCCCTCGCCGAAGAACTGGTCGACGCGCTCGACGATCTGGAATCCAAGCGCCTCAGCTTTGGCGATCATCACATGACGGTGACGGTTTTCGCCGAGACCGAGGAAAAGCTGGAAGCCATCGCTGCCGAGGTGCGCAACATCGCGGCCAGCGAAGGCGTCAATCTGGTGAACGAGAGCTTTGCGGCGCGGACCCATTATTTCGCGCAGCATCCGGGCAATGGGCAGATGCGCAGCCGCAAGGCCGCCATCACCAACACGAACTTTGCCGACCTCGCAGCGCTTCATCGCGGTCAACTGGGCAAACCTGGCCATCAGGTGCCTTGGGGCAAACCGATTACCCTGTTCCCGACACCTGAACGCTCGGGCTTCCTTTTCAACTACCATGAGACGGGTCAGCCGGACAAAGAGCCGACAGGCGGGCACACCTTGATCCTCGGTCGCCCTGGCTCCGGCAAGTCGGTGTTGTCAGCATTCCTCATGACCCAAGCCTGGCGTTGCGACGCGCGCGTGTTCGTCTTCGACTATCGCGCGGGCATGGAAATGGCCGTGCGGGCCAATGGCGGGCGATACAGTGCTATTAAGGCTGGAGAAGCGACAGGCCTAAACCCGCTGCGCACAGAAATCGACGGACGCGGGCAAGCCTGGCTGTCGGATTGGTTGGCGACGCTGTTACATCGTGCTGACAAGCCTCTAAGCCCGGTCCAGATCAACCGCATCCAAGAAGTGGTGCGCCAGAACGCCGGGGCGAGCGACGCCGCGCTTCGCAACTGGCAGGATTTGGCCTCACTCTTTGTGGCCGGGGCGGATGAAGGGGATCTGTTTGAGCGGATACAGGAATGGACCTCAGATGGCCGCTATGGCTGGATATTCGGGCAAAGCACCGAGGATACCTTCTCGCTCGATGGTGATGTCGTGGGGTTTGACCTGACCGGCATTCTCGACAGCGAAAGTGAGAAAGAACGCATGGCGGTCCTGTCCTACCTGTTTCGACGGGTGGAGCGGGTGATCGAGGATCGCAAGCCGACGCTGATCATCATTGATGAAGCCTGGAAGGCGCTGGATAACCCCTATTTTGCCGACCGCCTGAGCAATTGGCTTGTGACCGCGCGCAAACAAAACGCAGTCGTTGTGATGATGACCCAATACGCAAGCCAGCTCGATAAAACCCGCACCGGCAAGACAATTGTCGAGGCTGTGCCAACGCAGCTCTTGCTTCCTAACATCCGCGCCTCATCCAGCGATTACACCATGCTGGGCCTCACTGAAAAAGAACTCAGCGTTCTGCTCGGCACAGGCAGCAACTCCCGTCTGGCGTTGGTGCGCGATGATCAAGGCTCGGTGGTGATCGATGCCGATCTGAGCGCCCTTGGGCCCTACCTCACGATCCTTGGCGGCATGGAAAAGGGCGAAGCACTGGTCGGTGCAGATTATCGCCAGAACCCCGATTTTTGGAGACAGATTGATGCGTAGACTTTGCGTTCTGACCCTCACCCTTTTGACCCTAACAGCCTGCGCGGAATACCGACCGTCCGAAGCTGAATGCTTCAACTCGTTTGCAGAGGTCAGTCACAGCAACTGCAATTTCGAGCTGCTCGGGCCGATTGGTAGTCTCAGTGAGTAAGCACCGCCTGCATATCTTTGCGGGCTTGGTCTGTTTCTCCGCGCCGTTGGCCTATGCCCAAGGTGTGCCCACATTTGATGCGGGCATGTTCTTGCAACGCGAGCGCGTGCTGCAGCAGGGCGAACAAGATCTGGCGCTGCAGCAGGATCGGTTGACCAAAGAAGAAGAGCTTGAGGCGCTCGAGCAAGAACAACTCCAGGCGCTGGAAAACATCCTCAATTCCACGACGTTGGCCAGCGGGAATCCCGGCGCATTGGTCGCGAGTTTGGAAACTGGTTCTTCGCCTGAGAGTGCTGCAGAAACGCTTTATGGCCCGGTCGACCCGAACCCAGGCGCGGCTCAGATGTTCGGCGACGCCTCTGGTTCAATCGAGCAGCTGATCATTCGTGCGTCTCAGGAAACGCATCATATGTCAGGTGTGCGCGCGGCGGGCTTATCGCCCAAGCAATGGCGCTGCCTATTACAGGCCTTGATCTGGCAAGAAAGCCGCTTCACCATCGGCGCGCGTTCCCCTGTCGGCGCATTCGGTCTGACCCAGATTATGCCCGGAACGGCGCAGGATCTCGGGATTTATCCGGCCTACTATGAAAACCCTTACATCCAGGTCACGGGCGGCGCGCGCTATCTGGCGCAGATGTTGGCCATGTTTGACGGCAACATCATTCACGGGCTCGCGGCCTACAATGCCGGTCCCGGCAATGTGCAGCGCTACGGTGGCGTGCCACCCTTTGCTGAGACCCAGCACTACGTCCAGGTGATCCCCGAGCGCTACAATCTCTACCTTGCCCGTGTCGGCGGCGTTGACGCGCTCGGCACCATTGATCCCGTCTTGCTCGCAAACTCTACAATGAGCCTGACCTCCTTCGGCGCAGGCGTATATGGCGATTACTCCTTGGTCTCCGTGCAAGCGGCCGCGTTGCGCGTGCAGGACATCATCAGGCGCATTGGCGAGACAGATGACATTCACGCGGCCATGTCGCTCAACACCTACGCGCGGGCCGAACTCGCCCGCCTGATCGCCATCCGCACGCGCCTCAAGGCCGCCCACACCCGCCCGCTCAGCGCGGAAGCGCTGGCCATGGCGGCCGCGCAGGCCCGCGAACAAGACTTCATGCAATTCGATCTGGAGGCCCTCCGATGATCCGCTTTCTTTCTGCCGTAGCCACCTGCGCATTGTTGGTTGCGTCTCCTGCAATTGCTCAAGGCGTGCCGACGGTCGACACGCGCAACATCGCCCAGGAAATTCGCCAGCTGCAGCAGATGCTGGAGGATTTCGGGATCCAGACCGACCAGCTCGACACGCTTTTCGAGCAGCTCGACCTGGTGCAGCAGCAACTCGACACACTCAATGAGACCTACGCCGCCCTGACTGGCGCGACGGATATTATCGAGATGGCCATGGGTGGTGATCTCGACGGGCTTCTCGATCAGGAATTCGGCGACCTCCTTGGCACCATACGGCAAATCCAAAGCGGCGATTTCAGCGGCCTCATCGGCAACGCCGCCCCTCAGATGGAAGGCCGCATGACGCAAGCCCTAGAGGATGCGGGCTTTGATCAAGACAGCCTGTCCGACATGGCCAGCAGCGGCAATCCAGGGGCGGAGCGCATTGCCAGTCAGGCAGGCACCGGGGCCGTCATGTCGGCAGCCGCTGAAAACAGCTATGAAGAGGCCGCGCAGTCTCTCGAGCGGGTCGAGCAGCTGGTCTCATTGATCCCAGACATGGAAACGCTCAAGGAGGCTGTCGATCACAACACACGCGTTACAGCCGAACTGGCGATTGCCATGACGCGCATGTGGGAACTCGAAGCCATTCAGACCGTCGGCGCGGGCCAGTCCGGCGTGGTGGATGCCGCCACGCTTGCCGCAGAGCGCCGCTACATGGACTTCACCTTGCCAGAGCTGCGCGCGAACTGATCCTATGAACAGTGAGGCAGAAATCATCGAAGAAGAGCTCGTCTACGGCGCACGACGACGCGAGCTCTTGTGGCGGAAACTGGGGCTGACAGGCATGGCGTTTGGCATGGCAGGTTGCCTCGCCGCTGCCCTCGTGGCCCTGTTCGATGTGGACCCGCCGCCCATGATCGTGCCCTTTGATAGCGAAACCGGCATGGCCCTCCCCAATGCCATGGTTGAAGCGGTCTCACTCACGGAACGCCCCGCTATCATCGAAGCACAGGTCTACCGCTATGTCATAGATCGAGAGACATACAACCAGCTCGACAATGATGTGCGTGTGCGGCGGGTCCTGGACCAGTCTGACGGCGCGGCCGCTATAGGACTGCGCGCGCTTTGGACCAGCGGCCATGAGGCCTATCCGCCCGACAGCTACGGCACAGATGCCCGCCTTGAAGTCGAGGTTCTGTCGATCACCCATATCAGTACCAATCGTGCCCAGGTGCGCCTGCGCAAGCGGCTCAGCTCGCCGCGCGGCAGTCAAAACGGGCTCTTCACCGCAACGCTTATGTTTGAGTTTCGACCCGAGAACAGCCGGTCAATTGACGACGTCTGGCAGAACCCCTTCGGCTTCACCGTCACCGAATACGCGATCCGCTCGGATCGCTTGGAGTAACCAATGCGTCGCCTGTTCCTGATCCTCATCTTCTTTGTTCCGCTTGCCGGAACCGCCTATGCAGAAACCCAGCCGCGACAAGGCCCCTATGATGCCCGCGTCCGACTGGCCACCTATCAGGATGGGCAGGTCTACCGCATCCGCACCAGCCTGACCCATGTGACCAGCATTGAATTCGGCCAAGGCGAGACAATCCGCTCAATCATTGCAGGCGACACTGAAGGGTTTCTCCTGGACGGCGTGCCCGGTGGCCAGGCTTTTGCGATCAAGCCGGTATCGCGCGGCGCGCATACCAACATCAACGTCTATACCAACCGGCGCAGTTACTATTTCAACGTCACCGAGGCGAGCTCGCCGACTTTCTATGTCATCCGCTTCACCTATCCGGAGTCCGCTCCCCAGCAATCGCGTGTGGCGGCAAGCCAACCTGCCAACCACGCCTATGGCGTCAGCGCACGGTCCGAGATCACTCCGCGTGAAATCTGGGACGACGGCACCTTCACCTACTTCCGCTTTGCCGCAAACGCACCGCTGCCTGCGATCTTTCGTTGGTCCGGCGGCAATGAGGGCAGCGTGAATGCGCTCGCGCGACCGGATGGAGTGATCCGCGTGTCAGGTGTCAGCGATCGATGGGTTCTCAGGCTCGGCGAGGACGAGATTTGCATCCAAGAGATGAGCGAGGCAAATCCCGATGAGTGAAACAGCTGAGCTTAAGAAGCGCCTCGAAGCGCTTGAAGGAAAACCACAAAACCAAAAATCGCGACCTTCTGCTGGCACGATTGCCCTAGGCATTGCGGCAATCGCCGCACTTGGCGGCCTCTTGCTGTTGTTCTCTGGCGGCTCTGAACCCGATAGCCTGGAAACAGCCTCACCGGATGAGTTCCAAGCAGCGGGACCGGGTTTTGGCGCGATAGAGTCACCCCCTGCACCGATAGACACTTCGCCACCGCCAGAGCTGGAACCAGACAGCGAGACGGAAGAGCTGCGCGCGCAAATGGACGCCATGCGGTCTGAACTTGAAGCACTGCGCAACGCGCCAGCACCCGAGACCCCTGCCGTTGACACGGAGGCGCTTGATACTTTGGGTGCAGAGATCGATGCCCTGCGCAGTGAGGCCGCTGCAACTCAGGCCGCTTTGCGCGAAGAACTGGAAGAACGTGCCCGACAAATCCAGCGACTGCAGAACGATCTGGAACTTGCACGCCTGGAAACCGCGCGCACTCCCGCACCAACCGGCCCCACGGCCGAAGAACTGCGCCTTCAAGAGCTCGAGCGGCGGCGGCAAGCAGAACTTGAGGAACTCCAAGCCCGCATCGCCAGTCCTATCATCGCCTTTGGCGGCACCGGAGGCGGCAACAATGAAACCGCTGCGCAGCAGCGGCGACTTGATGGCGACACAGACTTTGTCCGCAATGGCGCTGAACCCGCCGAGGTGACGCAAGCCCAGTTGATCGTGAATCCGGCAAACACAGTAGTTCAGGGCACGATGATCCAGGCGGTGCTGGAGACCGCAATCGACAGCTCGCTCACCGGTCAGGTCCGCGCCATGGTATCGGAAGATGTCCACGCCTATGACGGCTCGCGGATCCTGATCCCTCGAGGCGCACGTCTGATCGGACGGTATCAATCTGGCCTCGACATCGCGCAACAACGCGTGACGATCGCCTGGGACCGGATCATTCTGCCCAGCAACCAGACCGTTGAAATCAGTGCTTTTGGTGGCGACGAACTGGGGAGGTCTGGCACGACCGGCTTTGTCGACAGCCGCTTTGGCACTCGGTTCGGGTCAGCCGCCCTGATTTCGCTGATCGGAGCCTTGCCCGCCGTGGCAGCCCAGAATACCGAAGATGAGATAGCCTCTGATGTCTTGGAAGGCATTGGCGAAGACCTGCAAGACAGCGCGCAAAGCGTGATTGGCGAATATCTCTCCGTCTCGCCCGTGATCTATGTCGATCAAGGTGCCCGTGTCACCGTGATGGTCGATCGTGATCTGGAGATTTTTTGATCATGGCGGCCAGCTATCTGCAAAGCTCGATGGACAAGATCCCCGAGGCGCGTGATCCGAAGCTGATCGAGCTTTGCATCAATCCCGACGGCAAGTTGTGGGCCGAGTTTCAGGGGGATCACTTTATGCGGCCCGTCAATCGGCGGCTCACGCAGAACGAGATCAAGGACCTTGGCAATCAGGTTGCTTCCGCCGCGAACACCACGCTCAGCCGAACGAAACCCATCGTCTCGGTCAGCATTACCTACCGTGACCGCCCAATCCGGGCGCAGGTCATCCAGCCCCCCGCCGTTGATGGTGGCTATGCGATTTCCTTGAGGTTCTTCGCTGACCTGCCGCTGGAAAAGATCAAGCTGTCCTATCTCTTCGGAAAAGAGCGCAGCAACGAGGGTGCAAGGCGCAAGCGCAACGCCGAGCTGCGCAATGTCGTGGCCACGGGTGATATCGACGCCGCGATCAAGTTCTGTGTGTTCCACAAGCTCAACATGATCGTCTCTGGCGGCACCTCGACCGGCAAAACCGTCACGGCGCGCAAGATCCTCTCCTTCGTTCCCTCTGACGAGCGCATCATTACCATCGAAGAAGCCGCCGAGCTACGCCCAACGCAGCCCAATGTCGTCACCCTGATGTCTGACCGCGATGAAGCCACGCGCAGCGCTGATGTCCTGCTGACCTCCACCCTGCGCATGCGGCCGGACCGCATCGTCCTAGGCGAAGTACGCGGCAAAGAGGCTATGACCTTCCTCGAGGCGATCAACACCGGCCATGGTGGCTCACTTACTACCCTGCACGCTGAAACGCCGCAACTGGCGGTGCAGCGCCTCGCCATCGCCGCCCTGAAAACCGACGTGCCCATGACCTACCAGGACATGAACGACTACATCACACGCTCGATCGATGTGATCATTCAAGCCGGTCGCCATGAAGGTGCGCGCGGCATTACCGAATTCTACCTGCCGATTGATCCGGCCCATTCGAAGGAAACAGCCCATGTTTGAATACAAGATTGAACAGATTAACACCGCCAAAACTAAGCCGCCAAAGATCGAAGCGCAGCTGACCGCACTCGGCCAAGAAGGCTGGGAACTGGTCTCAGTGGCGCCGGATTTTGACGGCGAACACATACTGAGGGCCTTCCTGAAGCGGCGCACAGGCGCGAGCGCCTAAAGCCAACTTGAGGAGGATCCGATGGGCGTCGTGACCTGGATGGTAGAGACCACCGACAACTTTCTGGATGACGCGGCCCAAACCACCTTTGGCAACGTCGCCGGTCAGCTTGGTGGCGTGATTGCCGTGGCCTCTACGCTGGCTGTGATCGGCGTCTTTCTCAACATGGTGTTTCAGTACAAATCCATGGATGGGCGAACCGCCTTCTGGTTCGCCCTCAAGCTCATGCTGATCTCCCTCTTTGCAATGAACTGGGTCCAATTCAACGCAGTAGCCAGCGCCCTCATCAACGGGCTCGACCAGCTCGCGGGCGGCATGGTGGCAGGGCTTGGCGGCGGCGGAGCAGGTGCGTCCTACTTTGCCGAGGCCTTCGACGATCTCATCGAAGAGTTCGGCGACTACCTGAACGCGGCCGGTGACAACATGCATTGGATGGCCGGAGCCCTGATCGGCGCGATCGGCGCTTTCCTCCTCGGCGTCATCGGGGCGCTTTGCGGCCTTGTCCTGATCTTCGCGAAAATCATGCTGGCCTTCATGATCGGCATCGCTCCCATCATGATCGCGCTTTCGCTTTTTGATGTCAGCAAGGACTATTTCCATCGCTGGCTGTCCAGCACGGTGTCCTACGCGCTCTACCCCCTCGTGATCGCGGGCGTGTTTTCCACCGTCGTCGGAATGTCGCGCTCGCTGATGACCGAACTCGGTGATCCCTCAGGCGCGAGCAACATCGGCGCACTGGTGCCCTTCTTCATGATGATGTTTCTCGCAGGCGGCATGATCATCGCCACTCCGCTGATCGTACGCTCTATCTCAGGCAACTTCATGATGGCCGGACCGCCGAGCATTCCCGGTCCTGGCGGGTTCGCCAAGGGCTTGATCGGCACCAAGGGCTCGCGGGCTCGTGCTCGGTTTGGGACCAGATCAAACGCCGAGATCGCGGGAGCCGGAATACGGCAGGCGGGCGGAGCTACTGTTTCAATGGTTCAGAAGGTTGCTGAACGGGCGAAGCGGTTGGAGTAAAACTGGCCCAAAGCCACTTTGCGTCGAGAAAGTCGGAGACCTCAACACGGCCTTTCGAAGCAGACAATCTTTGCAACTGCAGCCCATGAGAGCAGCCTCGAAATCCGTGGAGGTGGCACCTGGTCTTAGCTTCAACTCGGGGTTGCTTGAAAAGTTGGTCTATCCGCAAAAGACAGGTTAGGATATTCGAGATTTAAGAAAGAACTATGAGGCCAGATAATTTCATGGCGGACGCCCATTTCAGAGTGCAGGTCGAAAAGGACCACCTTAAAAAGCTAGCAAGCGCAGACGCCATCAAGGCTTTGTCGGAATTGATATGGAACTCAGTCGATGCTGACGCCACTCGCGTGGACATCGAAATTGAGAATGATGATATCAGCATGCGCTCAATCACTGTCCGGGACAACGGCCACGGCATTCCACACGAGGAAATCAAGCAACTCTTCGGTAGCATCGGCGGGTCTTGGAAGCGCCACGGAAGCCGCTCTAGGGGCAAGAAGCGAATCCTGCACGGCAAGGAAGGTAAAGGTCGCTTGAAGGCTTTGGCGCTCGGGCGATCGGCTGAGTGGATTGTGCGCTACAGGGACGAAGACGGCAAAGGCAAACTGCTCGGATACAAGGTTTCCCTTCTACGGGATGATCTTGTCGATGTTCGTGTGACTGAACCGGAAGAGGCCGATCCTGCTCTTGGCACCGGCGTGGAAGTCAAAGTGGCCGAGCTCGATAAGAACTATCGGTCCCTTGAACCGGAAAGATCGGTACAGTCGCTGTCCGAGGTCTTTGCGCTTTATTTGACGGACTATAAGGAGGTGTCGATTTTTGTCGAGACCGACAAGTTGGACCCGAACAAAGCCATCAAAGAGAAGGTCAGCATCGACCTAGACCCTATCATCGAAGGTGAAGGCGACAACGCCAAGGCCTACCCAGTTTCCCTTGATCTTATTGAGTGGAAGACATCAACCGAACGCTGGTTCTTCCTATGTGGGCAGCACGGTTTTCCGTTCCAACGTGTCAAGCCACGTTTCCACGCGCCCGGACACCAGTTTTCAGCTTACTTAAAATCCAGCTTCATCGATGAGCTTCAGGAACGCGGTGAACTGGAACTAGCCGAGATGATCGCACCGGCACTATCAGAAGCACAGGATGCTGCCGCCGAAGTCATTAAACGTCACTTTGAAAACAAGGACGCGGAGGCGGCGCAAACAGAGATTCAGCAGTGGAAAGAAGAAGAGGTCTACCCCTATAGGATCGAGCCGCAATCCCCCGTCGAAGAGGCTGAACGCAAGGTCTTCGATATTGTCGCGCTTAACGTCAACAAGCACCTTCCGGATTTCAAGATTCAAAGTTCCAAGAGTAGGGCGTTCCAGATGCGTATGCTCAGACAGGCCATCGAGAAAGGCCCCGACGAGCTACAACATATTTTAACTGAAGTTCTGGAGCTTCCGCCAAAAACCCAGAAGGAAATGTCCAAGCTGCTTGAAGAAGCCGATCTAGCCAACGTTATCAGCGCCGCGAGGTTGGTATCTGATCGGCTCAGGTTCGCTACCGGGTTAGAAGCGCTGATATTTCACCCTGATACGAAAAAGCACCTCAAAGAGCGCAGCCAACTGCACCGCTTAATCGCCGAAAACAACACATGGATATTCGGAGAAGAGTTCAACCTGACCGTCGATGACCAGTCGCTGACTGAGGTGCTACGGAAGCACCAAAAGATAATCGGAAAGGATACCGTCATCGATCGCCCCGTTACTAGGGTGGATGGAAAGGTGGGCATCGTCGACTTGATGTTGTCCAGGGCGCTTCCACAGCGTCGGGAAGGCGAATGTGAGCATCTCATTGTGGAACTAAAAAGACCTAGTTGCAAAATAGGTTCAGCAGAGATCAATCAGATCGAAGACTATGCATTCGCTGTGATCGAGGATGAGCGTTTTCGGCATTTGAATACGCGATGGAGCTTCTGGGTAGTTTCCAATGAACTGGACGCCAGCGCCAAGAGGAAGACCCGTCAGCTAAACTGTCCACCTGGTCGTATCTATGCGTCTGATGATGGCATGGTGGAGGTGTGGGTGAAAAGCTGGGCGGAGGTTCTGGATGCATGCAAGTCGCGAATGAAGTTTGTGCAGGATAAACTAAATGCCAACGTCGATATGGACAGTGCCTTAAAATACCTCAAGAAGACTTACGAGAAGCATCTTGTTGGAGTAGCAGAAGAGCACGCTGAAGAGCTAGAGCCGGAAGTGGCTGAAAATTGAAGGGCGGCCTATCGAATTGAAGCCGTTTTTCCCGGTTTCCTTTCTCATGCCCTTCTTTTTTCGTGCGGCCGCGGTGAGTGTCTGCTCTCCCATTTTATCCCCGAGCTGCCTCCTCCAAAAATCTCTCCACTCGATCTGTCCCAGCCTGATACTCGCCCCGGCTAGGCGTGTCGTCCGACGTTACTTTCCGCTGTTCGCTGACAAGGTCTTCGACCTCTTCTCGCAGTTTCCCACCGCCTGCGGAACCACCAACTGGCACCACCTTCGGCAACTCAAGCTCTCCGATCTTTGCCTCCAGTGCCTTGATCTGCCCTTGCAGCCCGCGCATCTGGTCTCCTGCCGAGGGATAAGGTAGATCGCCGGTCTGCTTGTCGAAAATCTGCTTAAAGAACCTGTCGTCATAGTATTTGATCCGCTTGGCGCGGACGGGCATTTGCGCGTCGACGACCAGAACAATGTCATCAAGATCCATACGCCGTGCCTCATCCTCGGGTAGGAGCGCGGTTTCTTCAGTCCGTTCAGACATGCTGCGACCAGCGAAAGGGTTTCGGCCGACAGAACGCGAGCGGGTCACAACGCGCTTGGTTGTTTTGCCAACGGCCTTGCTGAGCTCTTCGATGGTCTTTTCGTCTGAGGGGGTCAAATAGAGCTTGATACCCGCGTTGCCCTGCAAGGCGCGGCGGGCGTTTTCACCGTAGATTTCGTCCAGCGCCGGGATCGTCTGTGTGACGATCGCGAGGTTCGCCCGGTAAGATCGCAGGGTTTCGATGCTGTCCAGAACGATGGGCATTTTGCCCAAGCGGTTGAACTCATCGAGCATGATCATCACAGGCCAAGGCTCGTCCTTGCCGGGTTCATGATCTTGCAGCGATGCCAGCAAATCCGAGAAGAACAAGCGGATCAGTGGCGCGAGGGGTTTCACCATCAGCGGTTCGACCACCAGGTAGACTGAAAACGGCGTCTTTCGGATGTCGCAGAAGTCGAAGTCAGAGGTTGCGGTTGCACGGTCGATGGCGGGGTTGGACCATTGTTTGAGGCCAGATGTCATCAAGAGCGAAAGGTAAGAGGTCAGCGTGTCGTTGTTGGTCGAGGCCATGCGCATGAAGATCAGCTTGGCAGCTGGATTGACCACTTCGTCGGCGCGGCGGCGGTATTCCTTCTGCTTGTCCCCGCCAGATGCGGTGATGCGGTAGATCTCGCCCAGAGTCGGCCGCTTTCGCTCGAACGCCAAAAGCCCTGCCGCCACGAATAGATCGATACCGCCATCGAGGAGC
>Ga0189288_10092_pt1 | contig 102919 bp, 96 predicted proteins | sample UW105minimetaG_FD_130316 | JGI IMG/M metagenome (GOLD analysis project Ga0189288, IMG submission 130316) | Marine microbial communities from the Costa Rica Dome - UW105 mini metaG | ecosystem: Environmental > Aquatic > Marine > Oceanic > Photic zone | place: Costa Rica: the Eastern Pacific...
CAACAAGCTCAAGAACGCCCGCCGGGTCGCCACCCGATACGACAAAACCGCAGAAAGCTACCTCGGGTTCATCGACATCGCTTCAATTCGACTGTGGGTGCGTCATTTGTCAACATGACCTAGACCCAGTCTAGAGAAGCTAAACAAAAAACGCCGGAACGGCCCGACTTGGGCGCAGCAAATACCGGGAACGTTAACAAAGCGTAAATTTTTGCGCAAGCCGTTTAAAGTCCGTGATTTTTATAGACCTTACTGCGCTGAAATTTCGGAACTTTCATGCTTGACTTGCGCAAGTGTGCCTCCGCAGCACTTGCACCCAAAAAGTGTATCACTCGGTCTCTTTTTACGTGATTTTTCGAATTATAACTGGTTTTCGAAAGATCCGGCCAAGTATGTCGCTTGTCAAAAGGAGCCTGATCACCCGAATTGAGTTCGGAATTGCACCCGAACTTAATTCTCCGCAAGATCAATTCTTCTGTCAGGACTACACCAATTCCGAGGGGAGAATTGTAACCATTTCATAACGAATGCTGCCAGTATTACCAGTCGTGGCCAATGACCCAGGATTGGGTGGCTGAAATCGGTGTTTGCCAGCGGTCTGGTTCGCGTTTTTGATTCGCCTAAAAGTTGATCTTCGCATTGCAGTTTGTGTGCCTATGCTTAATTACTTCGGAAAGTTCGATGTGATGGAGCGGTAGATGAACCGATTGCAGGACGTAGATCTAAAGCTGTTGCGCAGCTTCCAGGCCATTGTTGATGCGGGTGGGTTGGCGGGGGCCCAGGCCACATTGAACTGTTCACAATCAACCCTGTCGACACAGCTTGCTGATCTAGAAAAGCGGCTTGGGTTTCGGCTGTGTCAGCGGGGTCGTGGTGGCTTTGCTCTTACGTCTGAAGGTCAAAAGCTGGTCGAGGCTATGGAGGATTTGTTTGCCTCTGCTGACCGGTTTCAGAATGCCACAGCGACGATTTCAGGCGAGATGCGTGGTGTTTTGCGGATTGGTATCATGGACGCGATGCTGGCGAACGAGGCCTGGCCCTTGCCTGATGTGCTTGGGCGGTTTTCGGAGCGGGCGAAAGAGACCTACGTTGATCTGTCCCTGGTGTCTCCCGCAGCAATGGAGGGTCTTCTTTTAGAGGGAAAGCGAGATGCGGTGATCGGCCCCTTTCCCGAGAAACGCGCGGGCCTAGAGTATCTGCCCTTGTTTCAGGAGCGTCACACGCTCTTTGCGGTGTCGCGACATCCGCTGACACAGCAGGCCAACATTGGGTTCGACGAGCTCAGCCTGCATTCTCTTATTGTGACCCCCGGAGAGCTGCGTCGGTTTCCTTTTATCCGTCGACCAAAAGGCGGACATGGGGCGGGAGAAGGCGCAGATATTACGCCATCTGCGACCGTGGACCAGATGGAGACACATGCCATTTTGATCCGCAGCGGGCGGTTTGTCGGGTTTCTACCGGATTACTACGGACAGTCGCTTGCGGACCTAACGCCTTTGAAAACCCAGCCTGAGCTGCGCTACCAGTCACCAATCTATCTTGCCTATCGTAAAGACAACGAGCGAAACATCATCCTGCGCGCATTCATCAAATGTGTTGGCGCTCAGAAGCTGATTGATGGCGATCTGCTTCGGTCAGGCGCGGTGAGGTCACTTTAGCCCATCACATTCTAAGTTTCGATGTGAAGTGCGGTAATTTCGGATGTTTCGGTAGAATTCAGCCGTCTATGGTGATGGAAAAACTGCCGCGTTTGACTGTCTCTGGGGATGCGTCGTGCGGTTGCAGGCGAACGGAGATTAAGATGACAAACACACCTAAATCAGCTCTTGTGCTGGACGCTGGGGCGGTCAAAGACCTTTTGCCCAAAGTGGATGCGCTGGGAGCGATGCGCGCATTGTTTCAGGAGTTGGGGCAGGGGCAGGCCGTCCAGCCGCCTCAGACGTTGACGTTGTTTCCTGAAGGCCGCGGGGATTTCATCACCTATATGGGCGCAAGCACGGGGGCGGAGCTATTTGGAGCCAAAGTATCCCCCTATCTACCCCATCCAGACGGTGCAGTGATCACGGCTTGGACAGTGCTCATGTCGATGCAATCCGGCCAGCCGTTGATGCTGTGCGACTCTGGTGAACTGACAACCGAGCGGACAGCGGCCACCACGGCACTGGCTGTGGATCATCTGGCAAAGCCATATGCCACCACACTCGCCATCATTGGATCTGGCAAAGTGGCGCAAGCGCATCTGCGCCATGTTCTGGCGCTCAGGGATTGGGCCGAAATCCGGGTGTATTCTCCCAACCTGCAGGGCAACGATGCATTACGCCAGATCTGGAAGGATCTTGATCCGTGTGTTGAGATTTCCATCGATGCTGACGCCGCAGGGCAGGGGGCGGATGTGGTTATGTTGTGCACCTCGTCCGGCACACCTGTGATTGATGCAGATGCCCTCCCCGCCGGCACTTTGGTCACGTCGATCAGTACCAATGTTGCCAATGCGCATGAGGTTGCACCCGCGTTCCTGAAGTTGGCCGATGTATACTGCGATTATCGCGCCACGACGCCGGGAGCCGCAGGTGAGATGAAACTTGCCGCAGAGCTTGGCTGGTCTGAAGACGACATTCGCGGCGATCTGGCCGAACTTCAGACGCAAACCTGCACCCGCCCCTCAGGCGAGAAGCCCGTGTTTTTCCGGTCGATTGGATTGGGGTTGGAAGATATTTTCATGGCACGCGCGGTCTATGACGCGGCCACATCGTAAGGCAGGGAAAATCAATGGATATCAAACCTTTCGGCGTTGAAATGTGGATGAACGAGTTCGAAAAAAACTGTGAACTCAATCTGGCGGAGACCTGCGTAGAATCCCTGACCCTTGGAGAACTGTTTGAGATCGCGGAGGTGCAAGACAGCATCCTGTCCGATCTGTCGGCGATGAAGATGACCTATGGTGCGATTGAAGGGTCTGACCGTTTACGCGGTGCAATTGCTTCCCTCTATTCGTCACAAACACCAGCCAATGTGCTGACCACACACGGCACCATTGGGGCGAACTCTCTGGTGCACCAGACACTAGTGGGGCGTGGCGATCACGTAATTTCGGTCATTCCGACGTACCAGCAGCATTACTCGATCCCGGAAAGTCTTGGGGCGGATATCGAGCTTTTGCATCTAAAAGCCGAAAATGCGTTCCTACCTGACCTCGACGCCCTGCGCGCTATGGTTCGTCCGGACACTCGGTTGATTGCAATCAACAACCCCAACAACCCGACCGGTGCGTTGATGGATCGGGATTTTCTGGAGCAGATTGTTGACATCGCACGGTCGGTGGGCGCTTGGCTTTTGTGTGATGAGGTCTATCGCGGCACAGATCAACACGGCGATGGCGTCACAGCGGCTGTGGCAGATCTTTATGAAAAGGGGATCAGCACCGCAGGTATGTCCAAGGCCTTTTCACTCGCCGGTTTGCGGATGGGTTGGATCGTGGGGCCAGAAGAGTTGTTGCATCAGGTGATGATCCACCGGGATTACAACACGATTTCCGTGGGGCAGGTGGATGAGCTGTTTGCAGCAATGGCCTTGGAAAATAGCGACAAGATCCTAGCACGGGCTCATCGGATCACACGGCAAAACCTGCAAATCGTTAGCGATTGGATTGAAGGGGAGCCATTGATCAGCTGGGTAAAGCCCAAATCCGGCACAACCGCCTTGCTGAAATACGATTTGCCGATCAGCTCGCGTGAGTTTTGTGTTGCTCTTTTAGAGGAAGAGGGTGTCATGCTGACCCCTGGCAGTGCCATGGACATGGAAGGCTGGTTGCGGCTTGGCTATACCAACCCAACTGATGACCTTCGGGCGGGTTTGATCAAGCTGTCGGCTTTTCTGAAGCGGCGGGTGAGCTAAACATTCGTACTTCTAACTCGGCTGATCCGCCGCGCTTAGGCGTTGGATCAGCCGCATGATAAACTGCTGGCCCTGTCGAAGCTGATCTTTTGAAATGAACTCATCTGGTTGATGGGCCTGGGCGATGCTCCCCGGGCCGCAAATGACGGTAGAATATCCGGCGAGTTGAAAGTGACCCGCTTCGGTCTGATAGGACACCACATTGTCCGAATTGTCTCCGGTCAATTGTCGTGCCAAGGCCTCTGCGGAGCCATTGGTTTCTGGTGCGACGGGCGGGATCAGATCGATGTCGGTGAGGTAAATCTTGGCCTCGGGATGATGCGCCTGCATCTGCCTCTCAACCCGTGAAACTTCGGCCTGATAGGCAACGATCCAGTCCTCGCCCCGTTCGCCGGGCATATACCGAATGTCACTTTCAAACCTGCAGAGGTCTGGCACAATATTGACAGCAGAACCACCGGAGATTGTGCCGACCTGAAGTGTCGCATGCGGTGGTGAAAAAGGTGACGCGCTATCGGCATTTGCCTGGACGGATTGCATCCGTGCATCATGCCACTGGATCAACTGCGCCGCATAAGAAATCGCGGAAACACCAAGGTCTGGCAATGAGGAATGGGCCGCCTTGCCGTGGATCTGAGTGGTGATCCCGATCCCTCCTTTATGGCCTGTGACGGCGCGCATTTCTGTCGGTTCACCTACGATGACAGAGGCGGCTCTCGGAAATCTGCGCTCCAGCTCCCGCAGCAATGGCGCTGTACCGGTACACCCAGTTTCTTCGTCAAATGAGAACGCAAGCTGAATTGGCCGTTTTAGCGGCGCTTGGATCATGTCGGGTACAGCGGCAAGCGCAAGCGCCAGAAACCCTTTCATGTCACAACTGCCACGCCCAAAATACTTACCGTCACGCTGGGTCAACACCCATGGGTCACTGGCCCAAACCTGCCCTTCGACGGGTACGACGTCGGTATGACCCGAAAGAACAACACCGCCTGCCACATCCGGGCCAATCTGGGCAATCAATCCGTCTTTTTCGCCTGTTTCATCTGGGAAAATGTGGTGAGGGACATCATGGGCGCTCAGATACTCTGAGACATATGCGATCAGCGCGCGGTTGGATCGATCCGATACCGTGGGGAAGGCGATCAGACGCGCAAGAATGTCGAGAACGGGTTGCATATCGGTCGTCATGAGCGGCCAGCTCCAGCATTGAGATCATTATAAACTGTGGCCCGACTGACCCCAAGCAGGCGCGCAACATAGGAAGCCGCATTGCGTTCCGCCAAAGCACCCGAGGCATCAAGCTCTGCCAAGAGCGCGCGCCGGAGATCACGGGGAAGTTCATCTGATCGGGTGTGACGGGCACGACACCAGTCACTGACAAAGACGTTCATCCGTTCATGCCAGTCATTGCGAAACAAAGCCTTGGGTTGATGACCCGCGGGTTTGGCAGGGGCCAATGCCTCGGCCACGCGCTGGAGCGTCTGCACATCCGCCTGATCGAAGTTGACGCAAATCACATAGCGCGCGGTTCCATCGTCAGAGCGCTGTACGATGCTGATTGATCGCAGGATGCTGCCATCCCAGTTCACCTTTTCATAGGGGCCGATCACCGTGTCCTCTGCACGGAAATCAATCTCATGCATGTTTGAGGGATCACCGGGATCGCGCTGCGAATAGGGGTTGGCGATATGGGCAATCGTGGAGCTTGCCAAATCATGCACCACCACTTCGACACGTGCACCGAACAACGCAACAATTGCATCAGCCGTGGCACAGGCGTTGGTGAGCAGGGTGGTGAGACCAGTCATTTAATCTCCTGATGATCCAAAGTTGACGAATTTGTCTAAACTGGATAATCAAGTCTAGACTCACGGTCAACTGTGGAAAGGCGGGAAGATGATCGATCTGAACAAAGCGCAAATCCAAAGCCGTCTTGATCTGACCACTGCGGCAAATGCTGTGAGATCCGCCTATATCGCTTCAGCGCAAGGTCAGGTTGAGGCGCCCCCTGTCACCTATTTGGGATTCGACGCGGCTCAGGGGGATTGCCATGTGAAATCCGGATATATTGCCGGTAGCCCAAGTTTCGTCATCAAGATCGCAACCGGGTTTTACCGCAACCCGGACAAGGGGTTGCCAAGTTCCAACGGCATGAACCTCGTTTTTTCTGCCGAGACAGGTGAAACATTGGCTGTGCTGCGGGACGAAGGTTGGCTCACCGACATACGCACAGGGATTGGTGGCGCTTTGGCGACCATTGCCTTGGCACAATCGGGGTTTAATCAGGTTCTTTTGGTCGGTGCAGGCCTTCAATGCAGGTATCAGGCACGGTGCCTGCAACATTTAACCCCCGACCGGGAACTGTCCTTTGTGATCTGGGCAAGAGACACGAACAAAGCGCAGCAGACCGCCAAAGAACTGTGTGACGAAGGCCTAAGTGTGACCGTGACAGAGGATCTTGAGGCCACCTGCCGAAGATCAGGGGTAATTGTCACCACAACGCCGTCCCAATCTGCGTTGATCCTAGATGATTGGATTGCGCCGGGCACACATATCACTGCTGTTGGGGCGGATTGTCCCGGCAAACAAGAGCTTGACCCTAAGCTTGTAGCGCGCGCGGAGGTGAAGGTCTGCGATCTGGCCTCTCAATCGCTTGATCACGGGGAATTTCAAACGCTCCATGCGTCAAACGCGCTTGATTTTGACGAAGTGATACCGCTTGGCGATATTCTTGCCGGAACACAGAGCGGGCGCACACGCCCCACAGACATCACCATCGTAGATCTGACCGGGTTGGCCGCACAGGATGCGGCCATCTCAACGGCAGTTCTTGGTCAGACCTCCCTCTAAAGTGAAAGAAACCGACATGACCGCGCCTTCTGATCTCATCCTACGGTCTGCCGCCGCTTCTGTGGCGACCCACGGCCGTATCGCCCCGCTTGTTTCCAAAACGCCCATTGTGTCCTCGCGGATGTCACTGCCCAAAGACACGGGTTTGGTTTACAAATGCGAGAATTTTCAGCTCACCGGGTCGTTCAAACTGCGCGGGGCCTCTGCCAAGCTTGCTGGCGTTCCTAAGGATCGTCCGGTGATCACGGCCTCTTCGGGCAATCATGGGATCGCCTGTTCTCTCGCCGCGCAAAAGACCGGGCACAAACTGACCGTAGTATTGCCGGAAACCGTGATCGCATCGAAACGCGAAAAGATCGAAAGCTTTGGCACCCGTGTGATCATTGCCGGGGCGGATTCCTCCCTGGCCGAAGTGCATGCCCAGCAGTTGGCGCAGTCGGACGGATACACCTATATTTCCCCCTATAACGATGCAGAGGTGATCGCGGGGCAGGGTACAATCGGGCTCGAACTGATTGAGCAGATGCCAAAGCTCGACACTGTGTTCATCGCTATGGGGGGCGGTGGTCTCATCTCGGGGATCGGTGCCGTGATCAAAGCGTTTTCACCCGGCACGCGTATCATCGGGGTCAGTGCAACAAGTACAGCCGCGCTGGCCGCTTCGATTGAAGCCGGGGAAATTGTCGAAACGGATCATCTCGACACCTTGGCCGATGGTGTTGCCGGTGGCGTTGATGCGGGCTCGCTGACCCTGCCGATGGCAACCGAGGTCATTGATGACGTTGTGTATTGCGATGAGGCCCAGATCGCGGATGCGCTCAAAATTCTGGCCTGGACCGAGAATATGATCGTTGAAGGCGCAGCCGCATTGGCATTGGCCGGTTATCTGGCGGATTCGTCACGCTATGCCGGGTTGACCAATGCCGTTTTGCTCTGTGGGGCGAACTACGATCAGACCCGAGTGCAAAATGCAATTTCTGGGTAACGTCGAGCCTCGGGGCAGGGCGTAGAAATCTCGGCGCGCGGGGCTGTTTTGGGCGCTGTTTCAGAGTGATATTACCTGTTTGCTTGCAGATGCGGCATCCGCACCGCTTGACCCTCGCGGCCAGACAGGCAAAACCGGGCGTGTAGAATATCAGGAGAGCCCATGGCCCGCGCCCCGCAGACGACACCGCAGGAAGCCGAACGAGAAAAATCCCGGCGTTTGGGATCTCTTGGTGCGCTCTGGCCTTTCATGCGTCCTTACAAAGGTATGATGGCCGCTGCCCTAGTGGCGCTCTCTCTGACAGCAACGTTGTCTTTGATCCTGCCTTTGGCCGTGCGCCGCGTTGTCGATAACTTTGGCGGGGCCGATGGCGCGCTTTTGGATCGCTACTTTGGTGCCGCCCTTGCTATTGCCGCGCTTCTGGCTCTGGGTACAGCGGCCCGGTATGCGCTGGTCACGCGGTTTGGCGAACGGGTTGTTGCCGATATTCGCAAAGCCGTGTTTGATCGCGTGATTTCCCTGTCGCCTGCCTTTTTTGAGAAAACCATGACCGGCGAAGTCCTAAGCCGGATCACCACTGATACGACCCTTATTTTGTCGGTAATTGGGTCTTCCGTGTCCGTGGCCTTGCGGAATGTTCTGCTGTTCTTGGGTGGCATGACCATGATGCTTTTCACCTCGGCCAAACTAACAGGATTGGTTCTATTGATTGTGCCGGTTGTGATTGTTCCGATTCTTGTGCTTGGTCGCCGCCTGCGGAAGCTGAGCCGCGAAAACCAAGACTGGATTGCCGAAAGTTCGGGCAATGCATCTGAGGCGCTTTTGGCCGTTCAAACTGTTCAGGCTTACACCCATGAAGACCGCTCCCGGGCGGCCTTTGGTGAGGTGACTGAGAAAAGCTTTGCCTCCGCCCGCGATCGGATCACCACCCGTGCAGCTCTCACGGCAATTGTTATTTTCCTCGTCTTCACCGGTGTGGTTGGCGTGCTCTGGATCGGGGCATGGGATGTCCGGGCAGGGGGCATGAGCGTGGGCACCTTGGTGCAATTTGTCATTCTCGCGGTTATGGTTGCTGGCGCAGTTGGGTCTCTCTCCGAAGTGATCGGTGAGTTGCAACGCGCCGCGGGTGCCACAGAGCGTCTGGTTGAACTGCTTCATGCTGAAGATGCGGTGCAGGAACCTGCCTCTCCGGCGAACCTTGCGCAACCGGTCAAAGGTGAAATCACATTTGACGCCGTCTCGTTCACCTATCCTACTCGCCCCGACATGTCGGCATTGGATGAGGTCAACCTAACCATCGCGCCCGGCGAAACAGTGGCCTTGGTTGGACCCTCCGGAGCGGGGAAAACCACAATTATTCAGATGCTTCAGCGGTTCTACGATCCCGTCAAAGGACGTGTATTATTGGACGGCGTAGCCTTGAATGACCTATCGCGCAGCGCGTTTCGTCGGCATCTGGCCTTGGTTCCTCAAGAACCGGTTATTTTCGCAGCCTCTGCCGCAGACAACATTCGGTTTGGTCGGCCTGATGCCACGGATGCCGAAGTTGAAGCCGCAGCTCAGGCGGCAGCGGCACATGAGTTCATTATGAAGCTTCCGGATGGCTACGACAGCTGGCTGGGTGAACGGGGAGTGATGTTGTCAGGGGGCCAGAAACAGCGCATTGCCATAGCGCGGGCGATTTTGCGCAATGCGCCAGTTCTTTTGCTCGACGAAGCGACAAGCGCACTGGATGCGGAGAGCGAACGCCTCGTACAAGGTGCCGTGGACCGGCTTGCGGAAGATCGCACCACCATCATTGTTGCCCATCGTCTTGCCACTGTGAAGAAAGCGGATCGGATTGTTGTGATGGATCAGGGCCGCATCGTGGCAACGGGCACACATGACGCGCTTGTTGCGGAAGGTGGGCTCTATGCCCGTCTGGCCCGCCTGCAGTTCACTGAAGGCGCGGTCTGATCAGACAGGCTAAGCCTCGGGTCTCGCCGGGGCTTTGATCTGGCGTCACTTGGCTTGCAGGCCAGAGTATCGCATCAAACCGTGGCCACAAAGCGTACGTTCCACAGCGGACCAGACCATTCCAAACTTCAATGCATCCATGCCTGCCGCATTGGCGATCACCTGCAAAGAGCGCTTACCATTGATCCCGGCGATCAGGGACGCGGCCTCTTTCGGGAGAGTTAGCGAGGTCTTCACACCGTCAAGCTCTGCCGGAATTGACTTACCCTGAGACACGACGCGGGCCAACGCGCTGGGTTGCACGCCCAACAGATGTGGGATCAGCTGACGGTTGGCACAGCTCGCTACTTTGCGGGTATCCCCTTTGGCAACCGCATAACCCTTGTGTAGACGTATAGTGCCCGTCAGCTTTTCGGCCAGCGCCATGGTCTGGGCCTCGGTCAAGTCAGAAGGTGGTTTTGTGATCCGGGCGAGATCGTAAAGCGCCGGTGTGCAGAAGCTCTGCAAACGCCAATCCGCCGCCTCCAATTCCTCCAGCAACTCAGGGACACTATATGACCGGTCTTGGCCGTGCAAAAGCAGATCGTAGAACCCGGCATCGCTTACATTGTGATCGTTGAGATTGGGATTGGAGGCAAAAGGGTGCCCCGCAGGCAGATTGGCGACAATGCGTTTTGCTTCTGCCAAGCGTTGTTCAGGTGTCAGGCCCTCAAAAAGCGCACCAAAAGCCTCCTGCAACGGATAAACTCCGGAACGGCCATAGGGGGCATATACCATAAAGCCAAATCCACCACCTGGCGCGAGGGCTGCCCGCAAAGCCCGAAATCCCGCGCTTGGATCAGGCAGGTGATGCAACACACCACAGCTGTCGATGTAGTCGAACTCGCCATAGTTCGGGGCGTCGAGAAGGGATCCCGTAAGGAACGTGATGTTGCCCAAGCCACGGATCTTGGCGCGTTCTTCTGCAATGGCACGGGACGCGGTGGACAGATCAATATATGTGATCTCGTAAGGGGTTCCAGCGGTGCTGAGGAGTTGGGCCATCTGGATTAACCCATCACCTGTGCCACCACCTGCAACGAGAATACGGATCGGTTTGCTCCAATCTCGGGCGCCGCCAAACAGGAAGTGATCTATTTCCATGGGGTTTGACGGCGATCCTGTGATTAGGCGCTTGCGTTCATCTTTTGGATCCCGTTCGGGGTAGGGGTAGGCTTCGTAATGTTCTTGAACGGTAACCATAGCCTGTGCCTTCAACTGTTTGCGCGACATTCACCAAAGCAACACCAAGGTGCAAGGGGGGCGGCGCGGAGAATTCCTAAGAAAATTCCTTCGCTGCAGTGTTCGAAATTTTGGGCGTCCCATGAAGGCGCGCTGGATCAGGGGCGTTTGCGCGCCAATTCAAGTTTCGCTTCCAGCATCGACATATGTTTGATCATCTCACTGCGCTTGGTGCGGTCAGCCGTTTCGATGAGCGCCTCTCGGAGATCTGCCAACTCGCGAGACAGCGCGACAACCTCGGGAACGGCGCCATTGTCCTTCAATATCCGATTGAACACTGCGTTTTCCGGGTCATCGCAGGGCGGTAGCGGCTTTCCGGCGCCTGGAAGATTGTCAAAGGCGCCCTCGTCTTCGGCGTATTTGATCCGGGCGTTGATTAGATCGATCAGGGGATGGTCCATAGGTCACTCATGCCACAACGCGGCTGACGTGCCAATACGCTGCGTCAAATGCAGGGTGCCCCAGCGTCCAATCTACTTGCGCCTGAGCTCAATCCTTTCTTAACTAGGGGAATAACAAGCGGGAGGAGAGGCGCCCATGGCCTATGCAGGTGTGGACGATCGTAACGCATTGGAAAACGAAATGCCCTGGGAGGCGCGGGATATTCCGCCCACCCTCTATGGTGTGTTGTCCAAAACAGCAGCAGCATTTCCAGATCGTCCGGCGATCAGTTATCAGCTTTTGTCAGGTCCGACGGACAAAGCGGAAACGGTCAGCTGGTCCGAACTGCGTCAACGCACGGCACAGGCGGCGAATATGTTTCGCAAGCTGGGTGTTGGTGAAAACGACGTCATCGCCTATGTGCTGCCCAACTGTAATGAGACGCTTTACACAATGCTGGGCGGTGCGGTTGCAGGCATTGTAAACCCGATCAATCCCCTGCTTGAGCCAGAACAGATTGGTGCGATTCTGCGTGAGACAAATGCCAAGGTAGTTGTGACGCTCAAATCGTTCCCCAAAACCGATGTCGCGCAGAAAGTGGCCGAAGCCGTTCGACACGCACCACATGTGCACACCGTGCTTGAGATTGACCTCAACCGCTATCTCACTCCGCCCAAAAGCTGGATTGTGCCGCTGGTGCGCCCCAAGAATGATGGCAACACCCATGTGGATGTTCTGAACTTCAACAAAGAACTGGCAAAGCACAACACCGAGCTGGATTTCGAAGACAGCGCAGACGACCGCGTGGCGGCTTATTTCCACACCGGTGGCACCACGGGCATGCCTAAGGTCGCGCAACACAAATACTCCGGCATGGCCTACAATGGCTGGCTCGGCAGCACGCTTCTCTTCACCGAAGAAGACAACATCATGTGTCCGCTGCCCATGTTCCACGTTTTTGCCGTGCACGTGATTATGATGTCTGCCCTGCATTCTGGCGCGCATGTGGTGTTTCCAACCCCTGCGGGCTATCGCGGCGACGGGGTGTTCGACAATTTCTGGAAGCTCTGCGAACGCTGGAAGATCAGCTTTATCATCACGGTGCCCACGGCGGTATCTGCTTTGATGCAACGCCCTGTTGATGCCGATATCTCGTCGGTTCAGACCGCGTTCTCTGGCTCCGCGCCAATGCCGATGGAGCTGTTCAAGCGGTTTGAGAGTTCCTGTGGTGTCACGATTTGCGAGGGATATGGCCTGACCGAAGCCACCTGCCTTGTGTCGTGTAACCCGCCAGATGGGGAAAAACGCGTTGGGTCAACCGGTGTGCCGTTCCCCTATACCGACATTCGCATCATCAAATCTGTCGACGGCGAAATGGTGGAATGTGGCACCGACGAGGTTGGAGAGATTTGCATCTCGAACCCGGGTGTTTTTGCCGGCCACACCTACACCGAAGAAGACAAGAACATTGATCTGTTCTATCAGGGCACGCACCTGCGCACCGGTGATTTGGGCCGACTTGATGAGGCCGGATATCTTTGGATCACCGGTCGGGCCAAGGATTTGATCATTCGTGGCGGTCACAATATCGATCCGGCTGATATTGAAGAGGCACTGTTGGCACATCCCGCAGTGGCGTTTGCCGGAGCAATCGGCCAGCCAGATGCCCATTCCGGAGAACTGCCCTGCGCCTATGTGGAACTGGTGGCAGACGCTGAGGTCAGCGAAGCGGAATTGCTCGAGCATGCGCGCAAACATGTGCATGAACGGGCTGCTCACCCCAAGCACATGACCATTCTAGATGAATTGCCGAAAACAGCCGTCGGAAAAGTGTTCAAGCCTGACCTGCGAAAAGCGGCGATCACCCGAGTGTACAATGCCTCTTTGGAAAAGGCGGTGTGTTCGGCGCGAGTTGTCTCGGTCCTAGACGATAAAAAACGCGGACTGGTGGCGCAGATTGACGCCAACGGGGCAGACGACGCGGTGATTGGTGAAGTCCTGGGTGCCTTCACGCGGCCTTGGGAAAAAGTCTAACGTTTGAAACTGAAAGGGGCGCTGAAGATTTCGGCGCCCCGTCGACGTGTTCATGGGCTGCGTTGTCCATAGGTGCGCTCGGCAATGGGAATTGCAGCCATCTCTGCCTGACAGGCCTGCAAAAACACCGCCTCAGCATCGGACTGACGACGGGCGGGATTGTTGAGGAGGTGCAAATCCACAATTGGAAGATTGTCGTACGGCGGCAGCTGACGCAGGTGCCCCGCTGCAACATCAGGGGTCGCGACGTGTACCGGCAAGGCACCGATCCCAATATTCGCTTTGATCATTCGGCGAATTTCATTGAGGCTTGAGGACACTCCGCGCCAACTGCTGGCCAGTCCAAGTTGCGCCCGCAACTGGCCAATCACTTCCAGCGGTCCCCCTTCCGCTTCGGTTTGGAAGGCTACAAAAGGCTCTCCCTGAAGCTGTTGTGCGTCGATCGTCTCCGCCTCAAACAAAGGGTGTCGCGCACCACAGTAAAACCCGAAATACTCGCGATAGAGCACAAGGGTGTCGAGATTTTTTGGAATCTTTGACAGCAAACAGATGCCAAAACTGGCGCGGTTCTGGTTGATGATTGTTTCAACCTCATCGCTTTCATGAACTGTGAACGAGTAGGTGACGTTTGGATGGTCCTGCGAAAACCGGTTCAGGAAATCGTCCAGATGTTCGGAAATCACGTAACTTGTGATCGCGATCGACAGGTGTCCTCGCAACTCTGCGTTGTCTGCGTCCAACAGTGCGGGCAACTGCGAGATGGATCCAAAGATTGTGGCGCATTCCGTATAGAGCACCTGACCTGACCGTGTTATCGAAAACTCGTTTGGTTTCCGTATGATAAGACGTTGCCCCGTCGTCTCCTCAAGCCGCTTTAGTGCCGCGGAGATCGTAGGTTGTTTCAACCCAAGGAAATCTGCAGCTTTGGATATGCCGCGTTGTTCGACAACCACCATAAAGGTGCGTAGGAGGTTCCAGTCGAGGTTCCAGGGAAAGCGCTGTTGATGTGGAGGTTTCATAGATTTTGTCTATATTGAAGATGCTTCATATTTATTTGCGCGATAATTGATGGTTGTGCAAGTGTCTCGACGAGCGGGACATTCCGCCAACGTCGTGCGGGCCATCGTGTCTTGACGTGAGAATAAACAGGGAGAATGAAATGACTGTTCGCCGCACCATCTTGAAATCGGCCATTGCTGCCGCAGGTTTTGCCGTTCTGGGTCTGAACGCTGCTGTTGCAGAAGAGCTCAACACCTTGAAAGAAAAAGGCGTTATCCGCATTGCGATGTCGGGTGCCTACCCTCCGTTCAACTTTGTGAATGATGAGAACCAGGTTGTTGGCTTCGATCCCGCTGTGGGCGCCGAAATCGCCAAGCGCATGGGGATGGAAGTTGAGATCGTGACCACCGCTTGGGACGGTATCATCGGCGGTCTCTTGGCCAATAAATACGATGCCATCGTTGGGTCGATGACCATCACTGCTGAGCGCGACGAAGTTGTAGACTTTGTTGGCCCCTACTATTCGGACAAACGAGCGATCTTCACCAAAGCGGGTTCGGACATCACCAGCGTTGAAGATCTGGACGGCAAAAAAGTAGGTCTGACCCTGGGCGAAACCCACGAAGACTGGGCCCGTGAAAAAGGCTATAACATCAACACCTACAAAGGCCTGCCGGAACTTCTGCTCGAGTTGGAAAACGGCCGTGTTGACGCGATTGTAAACGACTCGATTGCCGCCATCCTTGCCATGACCGCAAAAGAGCAAGAGTTTGCAATGTTCGGCGATCCGGGCAGCGAACCCTTTGGTGCAGGCATTGCCATTCGTCAGGGTAACCCCGAACTGGCAGCAGAAATGCAGAAAGCTCTGGACGCGATGATGGAAGACGGCACCTACTTGGAGCTGGCCGAAAAATGGATTGGTGCGGACATCCGCTAAATCCAGAACCCCGCCGCTTTTTGGGGGCGGGGATATCAATGCAAGGCAGCGAAACCTCAAATGGCCCTTCGCTCACGGCCCGGTTTCGTTGCACTGTGCGCATTTCGACCGAAATACAGGTGTTGACCAACATGTTCTGCAACATGGAACTTTCTTTGTTGTCGAAAGGGGCCAATGTGCCCGCTTTGACGCGCGCAGCCAAAGGGGTGCGATATGGACTTTGAACTGATGCAAAAGGTCTATCCGTTCTTTCTTGAGGCGGCGTGGGTGACCATTCTTTTGTCCGTTTTAACGGCTATCCTTGGATTGACCTGCGGTGCGCTTGGTGCCGCTGCTCGGATGTCACGTTTCTGGGTGCTACGCTTTATCGGTGCGGCCTATGTCAGCCTGTTTCGCGGCACGCCCGCCTTGATCCAACTGTTCATCCTCTATTTTGGCGGCCCGCAGATCGGCATCCAGTTGGACGCCTTTGAGGCCGGGGTGATCGGGCTTGGCGTCAATGCCGGGGCCTATATGACAGAAACCATCCGGGGTGCGATCATCTCGATCGACAAAGGCCAGCGTGAAGCCGCCCGGACTCTGGGGCTGAGCCAGTGGCAGGCGATGTACAAAGTGATCCTGCCGCAATCCATGCGTCTGATGATCCGTCCGCTGGGTGTGAATATCAACGCACTGATCAAGGCAACGGCCTTGGTGGCGGCGATTTCCGTGGTGGAACTGACCTACACCGCTCAGCGTTACATCGGCTCGACCTACAAACCGTTCGAAATGTTCCTGCTCGCAGGGGTGCTCTACATGGTCATCATCTATGTGGTTGGCAAAGGCATTGCCTGGCTCGACCGCAAAGTCCAGATCACGTAATCGAGAAAGGAAAGACTCATGGGCCTCGATTTTTCGATTATTCCCAAATACATGGATGTGATCCTTCTGGGTTGTGCCTGGACCATCGGGATCACGGTTGCCGCCGCTTTGCTAAGCTTTGTGGGCGGTATTATCTTCGCTGTCATTGCGCTCTACGCCCCCTGGATTGTCCGCCAGCCGTTTCGTCTCATTGAGTGGCTGTTTATGGGCACCCCGCTGTTGTTGCAGCTGTTCTTGATTTACTTTGGCCTCGTTCAGATCGGAATTGATCTGCCTGCCTTTGTCGCCGGGATCATCGGGCTGGGGCTGCACTTTGCGGTCTATAACTCCGAACTGATCCAGACGGCAATTCTGGCGGTGGACAAAGGCCAGATGGAGGCCGCGCGGACCCTGGGACTGAGCCGTGCTCAGGCGCTGCGCAAGGTGGTTATCCCCCAGGCGGTGCGCGCCGTGATCCCGCCGATCGGCAACAATATGATTGCCCTGTTGAAAGACAGTGCCTTGGTCTCGGTGATTGGTGTGAGCGAACTGACGCTTTCGGCACAGCGTGTGATCGGCAAGACCTACCGTCCCTTCGAATTCTATATCCTAGCAGCCGCCTGCTACTACGTTATCAATCTGTGCATGGAATGGGTGCAGCGCAAAATCGAGCGCCGCATTTCCATCTCCCGCTGATCTACGAGGCCCCCCATGACCGAACAGACAGACTTTGTCCAAATTCGTCACGCCCAGAAATCCTTTGGCGAGCTTGAGGTTCTCAAAGACATCAGCCTGAGCGTCGACCGCGGCCAGATCGTGGCCATCATTGGCCCGTCCGGGTCGGGAAAATCCACGCTGCTGCGTGCGATCAACGACCTGGATGCGCTCACCGGTGGTGAGATCTGGCTGGATGGGACACGGGTCAACAAAGACCTGCCGCATCGCCAGTATGAGAAGCACATCAACGAGATGCGCCAGCAGATTGGCATGGTGTTCCAGCACTTCAATCTCTTTCCGCATCTGACCGTCCGCGAGAACGTCACCATGGCGCCCATGCTTCTGAAAGGGCTGTCAAAAGACGATGCCAACGCGCTGGCAGAAGAACAGTTGGATCACGTCGGCATGTTGGAGCGGATCGACTATTATCCGTCCCAACTGTCAGGCGGTCAGAAACAGCGCGTGGCCATTGCCCGTGCTTTGGCGATGAAACCCAAGCTGATGCTCTTTGATGAGGCAACCTCGGCGCTAGACCCCGAGCTGGTAGACGAGGTGAACCAGGTCATGAAGACGCTCGCAGAAGAGCACATGACCATGATCATTGTGACCCATGAAATGGATTTTGCGGCCGCCGTCTGTGACCGCGTGTTGTTCATGGACAAAGGGGTGGTGGTTGAAGAGGGCCCGCCGGAGGTGATTTTCAAAAACCCAACCCAAGAGCGAACCCGCGAATTTCTCCGCAAACACATCGAAGGTGCAAAGTGAGCGATCAAGACTCATTTCTGTTTTATCAGACCCGGAACCCCCGCCCATTTCTCGACTATGGTGAGGGGATTTACCTGATCGACGAAAACGGCAAGCGATATATCGATGGCTCCTCCGGGGCCATGGTGTCCAACATTGGCCATTCCAATCCCCGCGTTCTGGCCAAGATCAAAGCCCAGATGGACAAAGCCACCTTTGGCTACCGCCTGCATTTCCGCACGCATCCCTCGGAAGATCTAGCCGCAAAGACCGTGGCTATGACGCCTGAGAGTCTGGACCGCGTGTTTTTTGTCTCTGGTGGCTCTGAGGCCGTGGAAAGCGCGGTCAAACTGGCCCGCCAATATGCGATCACCCAAGGCCAAGAAAGCCGTCACAAGGTGATCTCGCGTTTTCCGTCGTATCATGGTTGCACCTTTGGGGCGCTTGATCTGACAGGCTATGACCCGCTGCGCGAACCGTTTTCGCCAATGATGGAGGGCATGCCCAAGGTCGACGCACCCGTGACCTATCTGGATCGCGACAACCTGACCGAGGACGAGCGTGGCTTGAAATATGCCGAGCTGTTGCGCGACAAAATTCTTGAAGATGGCCCCGAAAATGTTCTGGCCTTCATCATGGAGCCCGTCGGGGGTGCCTCCACCGGCGCGCTGGTTGCCCCGGACAGCTATTACGCTCGCGTGCGTGAGATTTGCGACGAATATGGTGTGTTGCTCATCTACGATGAGGTCATGACCGGGGCAGGGCGCACAGGTAAATTCCTCGCGGCCGAGCATTGGGGCATCATCCCGGATATCGTGGCCATGTCCAAGGGGTTTGGCGCGGGCTATGCGCCTTTGGGGGCAATTGTTGCCGGTGAGCGCATCGTTGAATCCGTGCTGGATGCTGGTGGTTTTCTGCATGGGTTCACCTATGCGGGCAATCCTCTTGCCTGTTCTGCCGGCCTGGCGGTGTTGGAAGAAATGGAAGAGCAGGGCCTGATCGAGAATGCCGCCAAAATGGGTGAGGTACTGATGACCGAGCTCCACGCCCTTAAGGAACGCTATCCCTTTATCGGTGATGTGCGCGGCAAGGGGTTGTTGACGGCCTTTGAGTTCTTCGACCGCGACACCGGCGAACCGCTTGATCCCAAGCTCAACGCCTATGACCGTTTGGTCGAACTCGCCTATGCGCGTGGGCTGATCATCTATTCCCGTCGCACCCGCGGCGGCGCGGCTGGCGATCACTTCTTGCTGGCCCCACCGCTGATCATCACCAAAGAGCAGATCGGCGAGATGATGGCAATCCTGCGCGATGCATTGGATGCCTTTGCCGCTGAGGTTGGCTTGCCGGTGGAGGGGGGCGCATGAAGCTCCCCAACAAAGAGACCACAATTGAAGCGGCAATTGCCCAGATAAAAGACGGTGATACCGTGATGATCGGTGGTTTTGGGGTGCCCGGCACACCGATGACGCTGATCCATGCACTGGTAGCACATGGCGCGCGGGATCTAACCGTCGTCAAGAATGACGCCAATGAACCGGGTATGGGCATCGACCATCTGCTGCAAAGCGGGCAGGTGGCCCGGTTGATCACCACCCATCTGGGGCTAAACACCCATGCGATTGAGTTGATGAACAGCGGTAAGATTGCGGTTGAGTTCAATGCCCAGGGTATTCTGGCAGAACGCATTCGCGCAGGAGGTTCGGGGCTGGGCGGTGTTCTGAGCGACATTGGGATTGGAACTGAGCTCACTGAAGGCAAGCAGATTGTTGAGGTCGCGGGAAAACCGCATCTGGTCGAACCCGCCTTGCGCGCCAATGTGGCTCTGATCCACGCGGACCGCGCCGATGGGTTTGGCAATCTGGCCTATCGGGCCACGGCGCAGAACTTCAACCCGCTGATGGCCATGGCCGCAGATTGTGTGATTGCCGAGGCCGAACAGATTGTTCCGCTGGGCGATCTGTCTGCCAATGACGTGCACACCACTGGAGTGTTTGTGGATCACGTCGCAGCACTGGGTACTTTGTCCAAGGAATATGCCGTTGTCCAACGCTAGAGACCGCATGGTCGCCCGCGCGGCGCGCGAAATTGCCCCCGGCATGGTGGTGAATTTGGGAATTGGCCTGCCCACCAAGGTGGTCAATCATCTGCCGGCAGACTTTCCCGTCTGTCTGCATACGGAAAACGGGTTGAGCGGCATTGGCCCGACCCTGTCCCCGGACGAGGCCGACCGCAATCTGATTGATGCCGGTGGGGCCTATGTCTCGACCGTGCCGGGATCTGCCTTTTTCGACAGCGCCACAAGCTTTGCCATGGTGCGCTCGGGTCGGTTGGATCTGACCATGTTGGGCGCCTTTGAGGTGAGTGCCGCTGGGGATCTGGCCAACTGGAAGATCCCCGGCAAATTCAGCCCCGGTGTTGGTGGCGGTATCGAACTGGCGCAGAAAGCCCGTCGGGTGGTTGTTCTGACCACACACACGGACCGTGCGGGCAACCCGAAACTGAAAGAGACCTGCGCACTGCCCTTGACCGCACGGGCCTGCGTGGCGCGGATCTTCACCGATATGGCGGTGATAGACGTGACACCTCAGGGGTTTGCCCTTGTAGAAACCTTGGAGGGTGTGAGTGTCTCAGAGGTGGTTGAGGCCACGGGTGCCCCACTGATCCTGCCTGAAACTCCGCCTGCACAGTTCTAAGAGGTTATAATGCAAGATACTGTAAACACACGCCTCTGTGACGCCGTTGACACGGGTTTTGACGCTCAGGTTGCCTTTCTGTCTGAGCTGACCTCGCATCCGTCGACCCGGGGCAACGAACAGTCGGCTCAAAAGTTCATGGCAGATGAGCTGACGGATCGAGGTTATGAAATTGATCGCTGGCAGATCGATATTGAAGAGATTCAGCACCTGCCGGGGTTTTCACCGGTGCTTGGCCCTTATGACGATGCGGTCAATGTGGTTGGCATTCACCGGTCCAAGACCCAGTCTGGCCGGTCGCTGATTTTGAATGGTCATATTGACGTGGTGCCGGCTGGCCCATTGGACATGTGGGATAGCCCACCGTTTGAACCACGTGTGGAAGACGGATGGCTCTATGGCCGGGGTGGTGGCGATATGAAGGCCGGGCTGGCCTCCAACCTCTTTGCGCTTGATGCGTTGCGGGCCTGTGGGCTGGCCCCGGCGGGTGATGTGTTTTTTCAATCCGTGGTGGAAGAAGAATGCACCGGCAACGGCGCATTGGCCTGTCTGGCGCGGGGATACAAGGCCGATGCCGCGCTGATCCCCGAACCGTTCTCCGAGCATCTCGTCACTGCGCAGCTGGGAGTGATCTGGTTTCAGGTGCATCTGAAAGGTCTGCCCACCCATGTGGCCTATGCCGGGAGCGGTGCAAATGCGATCGAGGCGGCGTTTCCGTTGATCAAAGCCCTGCATGACATGGAGCATCGCTGGAACGAAGCAGAGAACCGGCACGCGGATTATGCCCATATGCATCACGCGCTGAACCTCAATATTGGCAAAATCGAAGGGGGCGACTGGACCAGTTCGGTTCCGGCCTGGAGCACCTTTGACGTGCGTATGGCGATCTTTCCGGGGCAGTCCATTGAGGCTGCGAAGAAAGAGATCGTAGAGGTCATTCTAGACGCAGCCCGACAGAATGATTTCCTGCGCAATTCCCTGCCCGAGATTGTTTATCACGGCTTCCATGCGGAAGGGTATGCGCTGTCAGAGGACAGTTCCGAAAACGCGGCGCGGGCCATTGAAGCGCTTGATCTGGCGCATAAATCCGCGACAGGCGAGGCATTGGAGCGCGAGGCGATTACCGCCACCACCGATGCGCGGTTCTTTGGGCTCTATGCCGACACACCCGCCTTGGTCTACGGCCCGCGCGCCGAGGCCATTCACGGGTTCAACGAGCGCGTTGAACTGGAAAGTGTCCGCCGCATCACCAAAGCCACTGCGATGTTTATCGCCGAGTGGTGTGGCGTTGAAGAGATCTGAGGACAAAGCCCATGCGTGACGCAGTTATCGTCTCCACCGCCCGCACTCCTATCGGCAAAGCCTATCGCGGTGCTTTCAACAATCTCGAGGCCCCATCGCTGGCGGCCCCTGCGGTCAAAGCGGCTCTGGCCCGTGCGGGTCTGACCGGGGCTGAGGTCGAAGAGGTGATCTTTGGATCGGCCCTGACACAGGGCACAGCAGGCGTGAATGTCGCCCGCCATATCGCGCAGGGGGCTGGACTGCCCGACAGCATTGCGGGTGCGACCATTGACCGGCAATGCGCCTCAGGTCTGAACGCCCTTTCCATCGCCTCACATATGGTGGCCTGTGAAGGTGTGGATGTTGCCTTGGCCGGGGGGCTTGAGAGCATCTCATTGGTGCAAAACACCACCTGGAACGGCGATCGCTATCGCGACCCCAGTGTGCCAGGGGCCTATTACATGCCGATGCTGGACACCGCTGAGGTGGTGGCCGAACGCTATGGGGTGAGCCGCGCCGCTCAAGATGCCTATGCGCTGCAAAGCCAGGAACGCACGGCGCGTGCGCAGGCCGAGGGCCTGTTTGACGCCGAGATTGTCCCAGTCGATGCAGTCAAACTGGTCACCGACAAAGTGACGCAAGAAACCCATGAAGCGCCCGTCACCCTGACACGGGACGAGTGCAACCGGGTTGGCACGACGCTGGATGGACTAAGCAGTCTACCCGCTGTGCGCGGCGAGGGGAAAACTGTCACCGCCGGGAACGCGAGCCAGCTGTCGGATGGGGCCGCCGCCTTGGTGGTGATGTCAGCCGACGAGGCCAAGCGCCGCGAGCTTGCCCCGCTTGGGGCGCTGCGCGGCTTTGCCGTGGCAGGGGTTGCGCCGGATGAAATGGGGATTGGCCCTGTCGTGGCCATCCCGCGTCTGTTGGACCGGGCAGGTCTGAGTATAGCTGACATTGATCTGTGGGAGATCAACGAAGCTTTCGCCGCACAGCTTTTGTATTGTCGCGATGCGCTTGCGATCCCCAATGACCGGCTTAACGTCAACGGTGGTGCCATTTCCATTGGTCACCCGTACGGCATGTCTGGGGCCCGAATGGCGGGGCATATCCTGCTGGAAGGTCAGCGCCGTGACGCCAAATGGGGCGTTGTGTCTATGTGCATTGGCGGCGGTCAGGGGGCCGCTGGATTGTTTGAGATTTTCTAAGGAGAGTATGATGTCTATTCTGAGCGAGGAGCAAATTGCTGATCTGGTTAACCTTCGCCACGAGCTGCATCGGAAGCCGGAAATTTCGGGCGAAGAGGCGGAAACTGCCAAGCGTATCACCGAAGAATTGACGACTCTGGGAGCCGACCGGATTTGGACCAATCTGGGCGGGCACGGGGTCGCTGCGGAGTTTTCGGGCAGCGAAGAGGGCCCAACGGTTCTTCTACGTTGCGAGCTGGATGGCCTGCCCATCCGCGAAATCTCGGATCTTGCTTATAAATCCGAAATTGAAGGCAAAGGGCATCTATGTGGCCACGACGGTCATATGGTGTCTTTGCTGGGGGTGGGGATGCGTCTCGCGACACGGCCACGCAAAGGGCGGGTTATTCTTTTGTTCCAGCCCGCCGAAGAGACTGGGGCAGGGGCACCCGCAGTGATTGCCGATCCGCGGTGGCCGGAACTGCGCCCAGACTACGCCTTTGCCTATCACAACGTCCCCGGACGACCGTTAGGGGAAATTGGGTTGAAAACCGGATCTGGCAATTGTGCATCGCGTGGGATGCAAATTCTGTTGGAGGGCAAAAGCTCACATGCGGCGGCGCCAGAAGATGGGCTATCGCCGGCGGCAGCGATGTCCAAACTGATGATCGCTTTGCCAGCGCTGAGCCACGGGACAATTGGCGATAACGGCTTTGCCTTAAGCACTCTGACCCACGCCAATTTGGGCGAGCCCACCTTTGGTATCGCTCCAGCGGATGGCGAGCTTCGTGTGACCCTGCGCGCAACCACCAATGAACGCATGGAACGGATGATCAAGGATGCGGAGGCGCTTGTTGCGCAAACAGCTGATAAGTTGAAAGTGCGCATCCATTGGCATGACGTGTTCCGCGCGGTGCTCAATGACCCAGAGGCCACAGAAATTGCGCGCGTCGTGGCAGACGGGCAGGGGCATGTGATCCATGAGATGGACATCCCCATGCGCTGGTCAGAAGATTTTGGACGTTTTGGCGACGATGGCGCCAAAGGCTGTCTGCTTTATGTGGGTTCCGGGGAAACACATCCCCAGTTGCACAACCCGGATTATGATTTCCCGGATGCACTGTTGCCGATTGTGATCAGCCAACTCTGTGGGATCGTTGATCGCGTGTTGGGATTGCCGAACCGATGACCCAGACCCGCACTCCAAGCTCCTGGTGTGAAATTCACCGTGATCGCATTTCACGCAATCTCGATATAGCGCTGGATCTTGTGCCCGAGGGGCGTCAGTTTTGCGCTGTGCTCAAGGCGGATGCCTATGGGCATGGGATCCAGCATGTGACGCCTTTGGTGATGGCAAAAGGCATCACGGTGATAGGCATCACCTCGAACGCAGAGGCGCGGGCGGTTCGAGAGGCGGGGTTCAAAGGCACAATAATCCGGGTGCGGGCAGCCAGCTTTGAGGAGCTGCGGAGCGCGGTCATCTACAAGGTTGAAGAACAGGTCGGTTCACTTGAGGCCGCGCGGGCTTTGCTGGCGTTAAAGGACACGGGGCATGGGGTTCGCTGCCATCTAGCCTTGAACGCGGAAGGCATGTCGCGTGATGGTCTTGAAATCGCGACAGAAGGCGGGCAAGAAAAATGCCGGAAAATTTTAGAGCTTCTGAGCGAGGACATTGTCGGGATCTGTACCCATTATCCCAGCAATGAACCGGACCATCTTCGCGACAGCGCAGATTTGTTTCAACGTCAAGTGGCCTGGGTGTTTGAAAACAGCGCTCTGCAAAGAGATGACGTCACCGTTCACGCGGGAAGTTCATTGACACTGGTCTCATCGGTGCCAACCCAAACCGATATGTATCGCTGTGGGGCGCTGATGTATGGGGTTCTGAACCCAGATCTTGGCTTTGTCACAACCATGGATCTAAAAGCGAATGTGGTCAGCCTTGGGGATTATCCCAAAGGGATCACTGTCGGGTATGACAAAGCCAGAACGCTGGATACTGATCGGCGCTTGGCCTGTATCTCAATCGGGTATGCCAATGGGATCAGCCGCATGTCGCAAGATCGCGGCGTTGTGTCGATTGGGGCAGGCTTGGCACCGATCATGGGCAAAATTTCGATGAACACACTGGTGGCGGACGTGACAGCCTTACCCGAGGTGTCAGTTGGCGACGTTGTTACGATCTTTGGGGGGCATCCACCAACCATCATTGATCCCGATATGGCTGTCGAGCAGTTTGGAACTATTCTGGCCGATCTATATAGCGATTGGGGTATGCGAAATGATCGCCGTTATTTTTAGCGCGTCCCACAACGCTGATGATTTGTTGCGCATTTTGAGAACGGCTCAAAGATGGAGCGTGTGGAGTGAGTATTGCCGATAATGTAGATTATGTTAAATTGAATGGCGAGTGATATCTCGTAACACATTGTATTTTGCGAGATAAATGAGCGCATCAAAGAACGCGCAGGTTCGAATTAGGCACAACCTAATCAACGCTGAGGTATTTGATACTTATTGCAAGCACCTTCTAAGACCTATCGTGGACCAAACCGCGACGAATGGGAGGCCCGCTTGTCTGACACCAGCCAGATAGCCATCGATGTGCGAGACGCCGTTAAACGCTATGGTGATTTCACCGCGTTGAAGCAGATCTCGCTTTCCATCATGGACAACGAATTTTTCACACTGCTTGGCCCATCCGGCTGTGGCAAAACCACCTTGCTGCGTATGATCGCAGGTTTTGAGGACGTCACCGAAGGCGCTATTTTTCTCTACGGCGACGAGATCGAAAATCTGCCGCCGAACAAGCGCCCCGTCAACACAGTGTTTCAGAACTATGCGCTGTTTCCGCATATGACCCTTCTCGACAACGTCGGCTTTGGTCTTGAAATGCGTGGGGCCTCAAAATCCGAAGCGCGCCGTAAAGCCGGTGAAATGCTCGAACTTGTGCAGCTCTCGCAGTTTAGCGCCCGCAAACCCAGCCAGCTCTCTGGTGGTCAGCAACAACGGGTGGCCCTTGCGCGTGCGTTGGCGCCAAGGCCAAAGGTGCTCTTGCTCGATGAACCGCTGTCGGCTCTGGATCTCAAGCTGCGCAAAGCGATGCAGCTGGAGTTGAAACATCTGCAGCGTGAAACAGGTATCACCTTTATCTTTGTGACCCATGATCAGGAAGAAGCCCTGACCATGTCAGACCGGATTGCGGTGATGTCTGCGGGCGAAATGCAGCAACTTGGCACTCCAAATGACATCTACGAGCGCCCGCACAACAAGTTTGTTGCGGATTTCATCGGTGAAACCAATCTTTTAGAGGTCTCAGTTGATGCAGTGCATGAAGGAAGGGCCACCTGCCATCTAGGCGGTGGTCACGAACTGACCTGCAATGCCGTCACCGGAATTGGTGTGGGATCAAAGGTGCATATGTCGGTGCGTCCAGAGCGCCTGTTCACGTCGGATGCACCGGTTGAAGCCGAAAGCCTCAAAGGTAAAGTCGTGGAAAATGTCTTTATTGGCACGGACATATCCACCATTGTTAACCTAGATGACGGCCCGCAGTTTACTATTCGCACGTCAAATTCAGACCGGGGCAACAAACGCATCTTCGACCAAGGTGCTGAAGTTTTTGTTAACATGGAGCTGGGGGCCGCACGCCTCCTGGTGGACTGATGGCAGCCGGTGCAGCAAGCGGCGGCAGCGCAGCCACAGACACCTACAAAGAGGCCCGGACCTGGCTGCTGATGCCAGCCTGGATCACCCTAAGCTTTCTCATTCTGGCGCCGGTTCTTTTGATGCTGGTCTACTCTTTTCTGACGAAAGAGTTCCGCGGTGGCGTGGTCTGGGAATTCAGCCTCTCAGCCTATGATCAGTTTTTCTTCGATCGCGGCCTTTTTGGTGATGAGCCCGCCAAAATTGAGTGGACTTATATCACCATCTTCTGGCGTTCCATCTGGCAGGCGGGCGCGGCCACTTTGCTCAGCTTGTTGATTGGCTTCCCGACCGCCTACTTTATCGCCACCCAGCCCGAGCGTGTGCGGCCTATGTGGGTGTTTCTGATCACGATCCCCTATTGGGTCAACTTGCTGATCCGCACGGTATCAATGAAGTTTCTGCTACGCGATCAGGGCCCTCTGAATGACTTGCTAATTTCTACGGGTCTAATCGACAGCCCGCTTCATATCGTGAACACCAATTTCGCGGTGCAGCTTGGGCTGTTCTATTCCTACCTGCCCTTCATGGTTCTACCGATTTACGCGGCTGTGGAAAGGTACAACTTTACCCTCTCTGAGGCGGCAGCAGATCTCTATGCCTCGAAAATGACCATCCTGCGTCGAGTGCTCCTGCCTGCGGTGAAACCTGGGGTGATTGCCGGTTGTATTCTGGTGTTTGTGCCTTCCATGGGATCCTTCCTTGCCCCTGATCTTTTGGGTGGTGCGAAGAATTTCATGATTGGCTCGCTGATTGAGGAACAGTTCAAAGGCAATGCAGGCAATTGGCCCTTCGGCGCCGCCGCCTCAATGATCCTGCTGACCATGGTGTTGATCATTCTACTGATTTTCGCCCGGCAACAGGCCAAAGCGGAAAAGGAGACCTGAGCCATGGCGTCTAAGAAATACGACATTCAGGCCTTTCCTGGGTTCAAACCGATCACTCTGCTCTGCCTGATCGTGCTCTATGCCCCGTTGGTCATTGTGACGGTCTATAGCTTTAATGCCTCGGCGTCGTTGACCAACTGGGAAGGCATTTCGCTGCGCTGGTACGCAGACGTCTTTACCGGTCCTGAAAGCGAAAAGTTCGAAATCGCTGCGCGCAACAGCTTTATCATCGCAATCATCGCGGCCACGACATCAACGGCTATCGCCACATTTGCGGCGACGGCGATGGTCCGAGGGGGCGCGTTTAAGCTGCGCACGGTGTCCTTTGGCCTGATCAGCATGCCTTTGTTGGTCCCTGAGATTGTCACAGCGGTTGCCACTTTGATTTTCTTCAACGCCATCGGCTTTGATCGCGGGTTGCTGACCATCTTGCTGGCCCATATCGCGTTTTGCATACCCTTTGCCTATCTGCCCATTCAGGCTCGGATGCAGGGTATCGAAGACACCTATGAACAGGCGGCGCTCGATCTCTACGCCACCAAACGGCAGGCCTTTACCAAGATCCTTATGCCACTGATGATGCCGGGGATCATCTCTGGGTTTCTGCTCGCCTTCATCGTCAGCCTGGATGATTTCATCATCACAAACTTCGTCAAAGGTGCGGGTGTCGAAACGCTGCCCACGGCCATCTTTGGCTCGGTCAAACAGGGCATCAAACCCAACATCATGGCGATTTCGACCATGCTTTTGGGGGTCTCGGTGGTGATGGTGACCCTTAGCTATCTGGTCTCGAAATCCGACAAAACCAAATAACCGAACAGGGAGATAACACGATGAAACATCTGATGAAAACAACAGTGGCTGCGCTTGCGCTGACCCTTGGCGCCCAGGCCGCACATGCCGAAGGTGAACTGGTGCTGTACCATTGGTTTGAATACATGCCTCAGGAACTGCTGGACAAGTTTACAGCTGAGACTGGCATCAAAGTGACCATGGACACCTTTGACAGCAACGAAGCGATGCTGGCCTCGCTCAAAGCTGGCGCGCTTGGAACCTATGATCTGGCCGTACCGGGCGACTACATGGTCAAGATCATGGCCGGCGAAGGCATGTTGGATGAGATCCAAGACGGCGAACTGGCGAACAAAGGCAATATTCAGCCCCAGTGGCTGGACGTGGCCTTTGATCCGGGCCGCAAACATTCGATCCCCTACCAGTGGGGGTCGACATCCTTCTCGGTCAATCGTGACGTTTTTGCCGGAGAAATCAATTCAACCGACATTCTGTTTAACCCGCCTGCAGAGCTACAGGGCCGGATCAATGTTCTCGACAGTCAGGGCGAAATGATGGTCATGGCTTCGTTGCAAATGGGCATCCCACAGTGCTCGACCGATCGTGACCAGTTGAAGGCGCTGAACGCGATGTTGCAAAATGCCAAATCGCACTGGGCGTCGTTCAATTCCGACACAGCAAAAGAAGTGTTGGTGTCGGGCGATGCCGCTGCTGGCATGATCTACAACGGCTTTTCCGCCAAAGCGCGTGATGAAGGCGCCAATGTTGAATACGCCTATCCCACCCAAGGTTACATCGCCTGGATGGACAATGTGGTTCTTCTGAAAGATGCGCCAAACCGTGACAGCGCCCTGGCATTTATGGACTTCCTGCTTGAGCCAGAAAACGCCGCGATCCTGACCAACTGGACACAGTATTCGGCCGGAATTGACGGGGTTGCACCGCTTCTGGATGAAGCCCTGCGCACCCTGCCAGAAGCCAATCCGCCTGCTTCCGCTGGACCCGTGGCCTTTATCGAAGTCTGTGATGAAGCCACTCAGGCCGTATACGACAAGATCTGGACCGGCCTGAAAAAGTAACCACACCTCACTGTGGACCTGTGCGGGCTGCTTAGGCAGCCCGTTTTTTTCTCCCTCCAACATGGAAGCTCTGATGTCCAAACCTATTCGCATGTTGCCTGACGGCCATCCTGACACTGGATTTGTGCCTTCTTCTCTTGTTGCCAAAGAAGACTTCACTGGCGCTGACACATCCGAGCGGATCAGCGGTTTCTTTGCCAATGAGGATGAAAGCACCGTTGCAGGTGTTTGGGAATGTGCGCCCTGCCGCGAGGTGTTCGAAGCCTATCCGGTGAATGAAATGATGACGGTAATTTCCGGCTCGGTCACCTTGACCAGTCCGGACAACACCGCTCAGACATTTGTTGCAGGGGACACGTTTTTCATGAGCAAAGGGACACCTTGCACATGGGAAATTACCGAGACGCTGCGCAAATTCTATATGATCGCGAGCTAAGGCTTTGGGGCACCTCACCAAGAGGTGCCCTACCCTTACGACGAGATATCATCCAAAATTCGGTCCATCATCGCATCGCAGGCCGCAAGTTGAGACAGGCTCAGATACTCATCGGGCTTGTGCCCCTGCCCTTCCATGCTGCCCGGTCCGCAGACCACCGTCGGAATCCCCAGCTCGCTAAAGAACCCGGCCTCGGTGCCAAAGGCGACTTTGGTCGTTTCGTTGGTCTGAGCAAGCTTTTGAGCCAGAGCTGTCACGCCTTCGTTGGGCGAAACATCAAGGCCGGGATAGGCATTGTATTGTTCGATCTCAATCCGGGCCTCGGGGTAGCGCGCGCGATATGGCGCGGCCACAGACCGGGCCATTTGTTCGATTTCCGCCAGAATTTTCTTACCGCTATCCGCCGCCAGATGTCGGTATTCGAAAGCAAGTTCGGCGTGATCGGGCACAATATTCAACGCAGTTCCGCCATTTAGCGTTCCAACGTGAAAAGTCGCAAACGGTACGGAATATGCCAAATCTTTAGCGCCATGTTGTTCATAAACGGCCTGGATTGTACGCAATTCTGCAACCATATCTGCAGCCAAATGCAGGGCGCTCATGAATTTTGGGGCCAAGGCAGAATGCCCGCTTTGCCCAAAACACCGGGCGCGCAGGGCGGCTTTGCCTTTGTGTCCCACCGCTACCTGCATTTCAGTGGGCTCCCCTACAAAACAGGCGCGCGGTTGCCCGATCAGCGGCGCAAGCCGCTCCAGCATTTCCTGCATACCGACACAGCCGATCTCTTCATCGTAAGACAAAACCATCTTGAGAGGTTCACGCAGATTCTTTGCCGCAACCCTGTCTGCGAGCGACAGCATCGACGCGACATAGCCTTTCATGTCCGTGGTGCCGCGCCCATAAAGCCGGTCCATGTCCTGCGTCAGCCGGAAGGGAGGTTTGCTCCAGTTTTGCCCTTCCACTGGGACAACATCTGTATGCGCGGACAACATCACGCCATCCCCTTCCGGACCTATCTCGGCGTAGAGTCCTAGCTTTTCACCACAATGGCTCGGCAGGCGTGTCACTCGAAATCCGCGAGCTTTCAGGTAATTTGCCGCATACCCGGCCAGTTCAAGGTTTGGGGTATTGGTGACGGTTTCAAAACCGATCAAACGGTCCAGTATGGTCAAGGTTTCGGACATGTCCGCCTACACTTTCAATGTTCGGTGTTAGTGTACCTGATGAACACAGAGGCAAAACGTGGAAGTTTAGAAGCTCATCTTCGGGATTTCCAAAGCCATCAGCGTATGCCTTGCAACCCAGGGAGCGCGTCGGATTCCACCATCTTACGACAGAGGACCGAGAACGCTTTGACCGTCGCGGTTTTGTTCTTGGCTTGCAGATGCAACAGCCCCAGTCGCATCGGTTTCAGATTGCCCTTCAGGGGAATGAACCGAAGTGCCTTGCCGTCGGGAGAGACACTGTTCAAAGGCAAAATATTGGCAATTGAGAACCCAAACCCATTGGCCACCATCGCACGCATCACCGACATGTCACCGGTGCGTTCCCGCACCCGAGGGCGGATATTGGCACGACTGAAGAAGGAAAGAAAATAGTCAGAACTATAAGGCAGATCCAAAAGAACCATGGGGTGGTCCCGAAGGTCTTTGACCGTCAGCTCGTCGCGATCCGCAAGCGCATGCCTGTCGTCCACCAGAACGTAAGGCGGCAGATCCATCAAGGGTTCAAACGAAAGATCGGACGGGATATCGAGATCATAGGTGAGGGCCACGTCGATTTCCTCGCGACGGATCTGACTAAAAATCTCGGCCTGGTTCAACACCCGTTGTGATATCTGTACATTGGGATGTTCGGTTTCAAATGCGCGTCGCACACCCGGCAAGGCCATCTGCGCAAAGGTAAGAAGGCAGCCTACATTCAGGCGACCCAATGCGGTATCGGTGATCTCGCCTGCCAAAGTGCTGAGGTATTCCGCTTCATCCAGTACCCTCAGGGTCTGGTCCATGAAACGATGACCCGCTTCGGTGAGGGTCAAACCCTTGGCGTGCTCGCGCACAAAAAGCGTCAGGCCAAATTCGCTTTCAAGCTGGGCAATTGCCGCCGAAATTGATGGCGACGAGATATTGAGAACTTCACTTGCAGAGGCGATGCTCCCCGCCTTTCCAACCGCCACAAAGTACTCCAACTGTCGCAGCGTATAGCGAAAAGGCAAGGTGCATCTCCTGTGTGACGTAGATCAGGTTTTGTACTTGATCCAGGTGGTCTTGAGCCCAGTATATTTCTCAAGCGAATGCAACGACAAGTCCCGCCCGAACCCCGATTGCTTCATGCCGCCAAACGGTGTTTGCGCCGAAAGTGCATCCACGGTGTTGACCGATACGGTGCCGACATGCAGCCGGTCTGCGACACGGCAAGCGCGAGAAAGATTGTCGGTCCAGACAGAGGCCGCCAAGCCATAGATGCTGTCATTGGCCATGTGGACGGCTTCGTCTTCGCTATCAAAGGCGATCACGGACAAGACCGGGCCAAAGATTTCGTCGCGCGCCAACGGATTGTCATGGCTGACATCGTTGAAGATCGTCGGTTGGACAAAACAGCCTTTGCCGTCAACATAGTGCCGCGCCCCCCCTGTCACCAAATTCGCAGAGGCTTTGCCGGCTTCGACAAACTGCATGATGCCTTGGGTCTGCTTCTCGTCGACAATCGCGCCCATCTTTGACGACGGATCCAAGGGATCACCGGGCTGCATACCCTCGGCACGCGCAATGAGCTTTTCGACAAAGGCGTCTTTGATCGAGCGTTCGACATAGAGGCGCGAGTTGGCGGAACAGACCTCACCCTGATTGAAGAAAATGCCAAAGGCCGCCATGTCCGCTGCGGTGTCCAGATCTTCACAATCGGCAAACACCAGGTTTGGGCTTTTGCCACCGGTTTCTGGCCAAACCTGTTTTAGGTTTGATTGACCTGAATACTCCATGAACTTTTTGCCAATGCCCGTTGAGCCGGTGAAGGCCAAACAATCGACATCCATATGCAACCCAAGAGCCTGTCCAGCCGTGTGACCAAAGCCGGGCACCACGTTAAACACGCCATCTGGAACACCGGCTTCAGCGGCAAGCTCGGCCAGACGCAGGGCAGAAAGCGGAGATTGTTCGGCGGGCTTCAGGACAACCGAATTGCCTGCGGCCAGCGCCGCTGCGGCTTTCCAAGTGGCCATATCTAGGGGGAAGTTCCATGGCGTCACCGCACCCACCACCCCAAGGGGCACCCGGCTGATCAGCGCCAGATCACCGGGGCCGGTCGGCGCCACTTCGTCATACACCTTGTCGATGGCTTCGGCATACCATTGAAAGAAATGCGCGGATCCTGGCGCATCTACGGTGACGGCATCGGTGACAAGTTTGCCCATATCAAGGCTATCCAACAGGGCCATTTCGGTGAGATTGGCGCGGATCAGATCAGCCAGTTTTAGCAAAACCGCTTTGCGATCCCCCGGGGCCACACGTGACCAGCGCCCATCTTCAAACGCGCGCCGCCCGGCAGCCACCGCAAGATTGACATCCTCGGCGTCACATTCCGCAACAGCCGTCAGCACCGAACCATTTGCGGGGTTGATACTGTCAAAGGTACGTCCTGACACCGCATCCACGAACTTGCCATCGATAAAGGCCTGCCCGCGAAACGACATGTCCGCCGCACGGCTCTTCCAATCAGAAAAACTCAAATCCACCATGTCTTCTCTCTCCCTGTGTCACTCGTCGCCCGGCACGCCATAAGACGGCGCTTCACGCGGATCGAGCGCGCGCTGGATGTAGGCTTGGAGCTGTGGTTTGTAGACATCCCAAGCGGTTGCGATGTTTTCGATGGGGCAATCTTCGGTCCAATCACACCGCAGATCCGCCACGGGCCAACTGACACCGTCAACAATCTTCAGACCTGCCGAATGAATGGGGCCCGCTTCGCCACCTGCTGCCAAACCGGCCCGCATGGCGGCAATCAAACGATCTCCAATATGGCCGGATGCGGCGCGAAATCCGTCTACGATTGCCTGAGGCACGGTATCATTGGCCAGAAGATTGCCGCCCGACGCGACATCTTGGGCTTGGGCCTGTGTCCAGATCCCAAGAGAATTCGGCCCGGAATGGATGGCTGTTAGCCCGGATTTATCAACGGCCAACACCTGACGGTATTCAATAAAGCGACCCTGTGTTTGTACCTCGGCAATGGCTTCCGGAGCAGACTTGCCCTGTTCAAGCAGATCCAGAGTGAGCGGCCCAAGACTTGGGTCGGTGACGTTCTGTGACGCCACGGCTCCAACTTTGGCCCGCGCAAACGAACACCGCGCCGCAACCGCTGGGGACGACGACGCAATCGCCAGTCCAAACATACCCGTTTCAGCGCAGCGCGCGACGAGGGAAAATGTCATATAGGCATCCTTTCAAATGAGAAAGGGCCGGATCTTGTGAGGAGCAAAAGCAAGATCCGGCCAGACTTGATCAGCAGGCGCCAATCAATCAGGAATGACAGCGGTGCCGTCGATCTCGACAAGCCAATCGGGGCGGGCGAGAGCCTGCACCACAAGTCCGGTTGATACGGGATGCACCCCTTTGATGTATTCGCCCATGGTGCGATACACGGCCTCGCGGTGGCGCACATCGGTGATATAGACCACCACTTTCGCCAGGTGCTCCATTGAGCCACCGGCCTCTTCGATCAGCTGTTTGATGTTTTGCATCACCTTGTGGGTCTGCTCGACAGGATCGTGGCTTTCGATGTTTTTCGCATCATCAAGGTTCTGCGGGCATTGACCGCGCAGATACACGGTTTTGCCCCCCTGGGTGACAACAGCCTGACACAGGTCATTGTCCAGATTCTGTTCTGGGTAGGTGTCTTTGGTATTGAATTTGCGAATGCGCGTATGGGCCATGTCTGGTCTCACCTGTTCGAGTTATTCTGCTGCCGAGGGTACAATGGCCGCCTCGCCATCATAGTCCTGATACATCCGCTGGATCGCGATCTGGTCGGCGACGTGTTTGGCATCATGCCAGACCCCCCAGAGAAAGGTTGACCCGCGACGCGATTGCCAAGGCAACCCGAGGAAATAGACATCTGGCGCAGAGGAAACGCCCCGTTGATGGATCGGTTTGCCCTTCTCATCAAAGGCATCAACTTTGAGCCAGTCAAAATCCTGCCGGAACCCGGTGGCCCAAATGATGGTCGTGATCCCTTCGGCGGCCAGATCAATTTCGCGGATGGGCTGGGTCAGACAATCGGGGTCGGCAAAAGCCTCGCGTGCTTCTGGTTCTTCGGGCAGATCAAGCCCCATGCGCTCAACATAGGCATCTGCGGCGTCGAGCATCTCAATGTAATTAGCATCCCCGCCCGCAACGTTCTTTTGCAGGTCATCGGCGAAGGTCAACCGCCCATCTTGGAATGTGTGTGTCAGGCCGGTGAGGGTCACACCTTCCCCTGCCAGACGGCGGAAATCCATGGTTTGCCCTCCATAGGCGCCACTGACGGAAATGGTGACATGCTCTGTGCCGGGTTTCTGTGCGGCCACATCCCAAAGGCCAAGCACGCCAAGCCACCACACAAAATCTCGGCCGCGATAGCGGCGTGGAGGGCGGTCGTGCGGTCCGACGGACAGGAACACCTTGCGCCCTGCCCTGTTCAACTCGTCGGCAATCTGCGCACCAGATGAACCTGCTCCGACCACCATGACCGCGCCATCGGCAAGCTGGTCCGGGTTTTTGTAGTAGAATGAATGCAACTGATCCACGGAGGCGGTCTCAGGCACAATCGGCGGAATGACAGGATGCTGGAAGGCGCCTGTCGCGGTCACAACCCGCTTAGCCTCAATCACCCCTTCGGTGGTTTCAACTCGGAAGCCACCTTTGTTTGGGATCCGCTCGGCCTTTAGAACTTCGACACCGGTGCGCACGGGCGCTCCGATCATCTTGGCATAGTCTTCCAGATAATCTGCCACGCGGTCTTTGGGGACAAACTCATCCGGGTGGTTGCCTTCAAATAGCATATTGGGAAAGCGGTCATGCCAAACCGGGCCGTTGGTCACCAGGGCATCCCAACGCCCACTACGCCAGGCTTCGGCAATGCGGTTTTTCTCCAAGACCAGATGAGGCACGCCATTTCTGCCCAGATGCTCGCTCATTGCGATGCCTGCCTGACCGCCGCCCACAACAAGTGTGTCTGTTTTTTCGATCGCCATCCTCTGCGCCCTTTCTGGTAAGTCACTTCAGGCTTAAACTGTTGATCCAAAGGGGTGAAATACTCTGCTCAACTCCGCAGGACGCGAATAAAGTACAGACTGACATCCCCCAGGAATGCGTTTCTCAAAGGGTTTCACATCTGGGATGGCTAAAAAACTACTGTCTCCCTTATCCTTGCTTCGGCTTAGGCTAATCCGTGGTCTTTCGACCCAGAAAGATAAGGCACCAACAGGGCAAACAGCTCGGCCTGTGAGGAGATATTGCATTTTCGATACAGCTGTTTGCGCAACACTTTGACGGTTTGTGGGCTGATCCCAAGACTTAGCCCAATAGAAATCGAAGAATGTCCCTGAAGGATGTACAGCGCGACTTCGCTTTGACGTGGGCTTAGCGAAATCGTTCGCTCTGTTAGCAACCGCGCGCGCAATTGATCTGACACGGCAATCTCGGGCCCCTGTTTCGCGGTCAATCCGCGCCAGTTGTGACGCACCAGAGCGTTTGTCACAGAAGCGATCTTTTCGAGACGACTGCGGTCACGGGAGCTGAACTTGCGTCCTGAACTGATGTCGCGACCGAGACACACCGTGATCGACACCCCTTCAACCGGGCGTGAGAAGAATACAATCTCATCAATCAGGGTTGTTCGCTCGTAATATGTGGCGTGGAATTCATTGCGTTGAAACTGATCCGGCGCAATTTCCGCCAACCGATACAGGCCATCTTGAGCCTTGTTCCGGTGCAGCCCGAAGAAGGGATCAAGGACATAAGCACCCGCAACGTAATGCGTTTCGAGTTTCTCAAAAACACGGGCCTCATTGGCTTCTGCCAACATAACCTCGGGTCCGCGATCATCGAAGAACGCAAGAATAACAATGTTGTCGTAGGCACATTGCGTGCTCAGCCAGCGATGTAACGCCCCGGCAAAACCTGCGCGTTCCAAATTTATTACCGCGTCGGCCAGGGCGTCTTCAGCTGTTCGGGTCATTTGGCCCCCATCTGTCATACCACTCTGGGGGTATATACCCCCTGAATTGGAGATAATAGCATTCATCTCGCAAATACAGGGGTACAGCCCCCCCCCAGCCACCGAGATGGTACCGGAAGGCCATCCAAGCCAGAGAGAGGACAAATCATGCGCGATCCTCGCTATGATATTCTATTTGAACCAATGAAAATTGGTCCTCACACCGCCAAAAACCGTTTCTATCAAGTGCCACATTGCAACGGTGGTGGTTATCGCGACCCCTCTGCCGCTGCGGAGATGCGTGGCATCAAGGCCGAAGGCGGCTGGGGCGTGATTTTCACCGAACAGTGCGAGATGCACCATACTTCGGAGATCACACCCTTCATCGAGCTACGCCTTTGGGAAGACAAGGATATCCCTCAGCTGCGTAAGATGTCGGAGAAGATGAAAACGCATGGCGCTTTGGCGGGTATCCAATTGGCCTATTCCGGCATCAACGGTCCGAACCTCTACACCAAAGAGGTGCCCTTGGCGCCGTCGGCCCTGCCCATTCGCACCTTCACCAATGACCCTATTCAAGCGCGCGCACTGTCGAAAACAGACATCAAAGATCTGCGCCGTTGGTTTGTGAATGCCGCCAAACGCTCGAAAGATGCGGGCTTTGACCTGATCTGCCTCTACGGCGCACATGGCTTTGGTATTTTCCAGCACTTCCTGTCCCGCGCCACCAACCAGCGCGGCGATGAATATGGTGGTAGCCTTGAAAACCGGGCGCGTTTTGTGAACGAAGTGATTTCGGACATGCGTGACGCCGTTGGCGACCAGATTGCAATCACCTTGCGGGTGTCTCTGGATGAAACCATTGGTGATCTTGGGTTTTCCAACGCCGAAGTGCGCGATTTCATTGAAATGAACAAAGATCTGCCGGATCTTTGGGATCTGGCCCAAGGCACCTGGGAAGATTGCTCGGGACCGTCGCGGTTCAAGGAAGAGGCCGCGCAGGAACAGTTGGTCAAGGGCATTCACGAACTGACCGAGAAACCCATCGTCGGGGTTGGTCGGTTCACCTCACCTGACGTTATGGCCAAGATGATCAAGCAGGGCACGCTGGATTTCATCGGTTGTGCCCGTCCCTCGATCGCTGATCCTTTCCTGCCAAAGAAGGTGGAAGAAGGCCGGATCGAAGACATTCGCGAATGCATTGGCTGTAACATCTGCATCACCGGCGACATGACCATGTCAATCAGCCGCTGCACCCAGAACCCCACCTTTATGGAGGAATGGCGCAAAGGCTGGCACCCGGAAAAGATGAACACCAAAGGCGACAGCAGCAATGTTCTCGTTGTGGGATCCGGCCCCGCAGGTCTTGAGGCCGCCTGGGCTCTGTGCCGTCGTGGGTATGATGTGGCGGTGGCCGAAGCCGGAAGCGAGATTGGCGGACGTGTCACCCGTGAACGTAAATTGCCCGGGCTGTCCGCCTGGGGCCGGGTTGTGGATTACCGCGATTATCAGCTGGGACAGCGGCCCAATGTTGAGATCTATCGTGAAAGTGAACTGGATGCTGAAAGCATTCTTGAGTTTGGCTTTGAAAACATCTGTATCGCTACCGGATCAAGCTGGCGGCGTGATGGGGTTTCGCGTCAGCACGTGGTGCCGATGCCCATCGCTGAGGGTGCAAAGATCTATACGCCGGATGATCTGATGGTTGGCACAGTGCCCACCGGCAAAGTCGTGGTTTATGATGATGACCATTACTACATGGGCGGCGTGCTTGCCGAGATGTTGGCTAAACAAGGCGCTGATGTCACTCTTGTCACACCGTCAGCCTATGTCAGCGACTGGACCAACAACACGCTGGAACAGGTCGCAATTCATCCGCGTCTGGTCGAAGCGGGCGTTGAAATTGTCCTAAACCAGGGTGTCAGTGAAATTCATGCCGATCATGTGGTCTCGAACTGTACCTACACCGATCGTACGTGGAAAATTGAAGCGGACGCGGTCGTGATGGTGGCGTCTCGTGTCGGGAAGGATGCTGTATTCAACGACCTGATTGCGCGCGAAAGTGAGTGGGCCGACGCCGGAATCAAATCGGTCAAACTGATCGGGGATGCCAGCGCGCCCGGCCCCATTGCCTGGGCCACCTATGCGGGACATCGCTATGCCCGCGAACTCGATACGCCTGATATAGGTGATGCGCTACCCTTCCGCCGTGAAATCACGGAACTGGCGATAGACTAAATCGACCGGGCTGCGCGGTGCACTATTGCGCAGCCCCTTTGATCCAGCGCGCCGCAAGGGGTGCGCAGGTGATCACCACCACGATCCGCACCAAATGATGCGCGATCACGACCCCAAGATCTGCACCAGCGACAATGGCCAAGACCGTCATTTCCGCCTGACCACCGGGGGCAAAGGCCAAAAAGGCTTCCAATTGCCCCATGGGTACAACATGCGGGATTGCCAAGGCGAGCCCTGCGGCCAGAACGGCGACCAAAACCACAAACACCACAGCGGCAGCGATGATCTTGCGGAATTCGCGCAAAGTTATGCCCATGTACTGTACCCCAAGCGCCGTTCCCAAAAAGAACTGGGCGGCGAGGATGGCTTCTTTCGGGGGGCGGTGTTCGATCAGTCCGATTATTGCAAAGCAGGCCGCGACGAGCATGGGCCCCAAGATTGATGCCCCAAACAGGCCCAGACGTTCGCCGCCTTTCCATCCGACAATGGCCGCACCCCCCATTAACGTCAGCTCGTGCCACGGAAGCGATGACACCGGGGCGCCTATTGGATTGCTCAGAGTGACGCCAAAAAGTGATACGAGAAGAACCGGAGCGAGCGTGACAATCAACAAAACGCGGGTCGCGTGGACAAGGGACAATATGCGTGGATTGGCACCGGCTTCTTGGCCGAAGATCACCATATCCTGCAATCCTCCCGGCATTGCCGCGTAATAGGCCGTGGCGGTGTCATAGCCGCAAACCCGTTTGAAAAACGGCACCCCGATCAGTCCAATCAACGCAATGTAAAGCGGCACAATCGCCAACGACGCCGCGACCTGTGGCAGTTGCAAAAGGAGTGCAGGCGTCAAAGTTGCGCCAACCGCAACCCCGAGAATGGTCCGCGCGCCCGTTGAGACCTGGCCAAATCCCTTCAGTGAAATCCCAGAAAATGCCGCAACTAAACAAGCCGCCATCGGGCCAAACAGGAAGGGCAGCGGAAAATCGAACCACCAGAATAGGGCAGCTCCGACTGCCGCAATGACAAATGTTTGGGTGCGCAGTTGAAGTGTGGACAAGCAAGACCTCATCGGTGGCCAAAAGATACTTCCTTGTATCCAGGTGGATGCAATTTAACAAGGTGCAAAAATCGACCCCCAATTCCCTCTTGGTTTTCTGGGTTCGTTAGAAGATCGAAACGCTCTATTTCGAGCCTTTTGTGTCGGGTCTGCGAGCCGCCCGCGCAGCCATGACCCCCTGCCCTAAAGACAATGTATAGTCCTCGAGTTCGGACAAAACCGCGTCTGCCCTCACGGCTTCTCGTGCCTCAAGCGCGTCGGCCAAACGTGTATGCAATTCTACGATATGCGCACGCGACCGGGCGGTGAAGGTGATCATGTTCATCAGAGGCTGCATCGCTTCGACCGACCCCGCCAATTGATACGACAAAATCGGATTGCCTGTGCTGTCCACCAGCGCCCGGTGCAATGTGACATCCGAGGCGCAAAAGGATTCATCACTTAGCCCCGGCTGCCCCTGCCGGTGGATCTCGGCCCGCATAGTCGCAAGATGGTCTGCTGTTCTGCGCTCAGCCGCCAGGCGGGTACAGGACCTTTCAAGCGCATAACGCGCTTCGCAGGCCACATCAAAGCCGACGTCGTTGATCGACAGAAGCAAAGTCGATGTGGTGACATGTTGGTCTTGGGCTTCCGCATAAGACAGGCGGTGAATAAACGCCCCACCAAATGCGCCTCGCTGGGTGCGTATAAGTGATTGGGCTGCCAGTCTTTTTAGCGCTTCGCGCACTGTCGGGCGAGACACCTGAAATTGCTCTGAGAGCTCGGCCTCAGAGGGCAGACGATCATCTGCCATCAAGGCGCCGTTTAGAATGGCGTCTCGTATTGATTTGGCAATCTGGGCTGGGCGATCTGAGGGTTGTTGTTTGTTTTGTGTCATTTTCAATTGTCAGGCATTTAATTGTCTGGCATTTATTTTAGCAGGAATGGCGACTCAGGCAAGGGAGGGTTTGAGCATGCTGCGACTAGGCACTTCGCTCGAACCACCGGTTTGGGCGCTTATCTGCAACCAATCTGATTTGGAACGTCAATCATCCATCTAACCCATTCAGAAGGTCACCATGCCATGTACCTGATGTCCCCCAGTCACCGCCTGCGGCGCACGCCGTTTTCCAATGGTGTCGAAGCCGAAGGCGTCAAAGCCTATTCCGTATACAACCACATGTTGTTGCCAACGTTTTTCCACTCAGTCGAAGAAGATAGCCGACATTTGCGTGAGGCTGTTCAGGTTTGGGATGTGGCCTGTGAACGCCAGATCGAGCTGCGCGGCCCGGATGCGGGAAAACTCGCGCAACTTCTGACGCCGCGTGATCTTAGCCGGATGAAGGAAGACCAGTGTTACTACATCCCTGTGGTCGATCAATCCGGCGGCATGCTCAACGACCCAGTTGCCGTGAAACTCGAAGAAGACCGGTGGTGGATTTCGATCGCCGATAGCGATCTAATTATGTGGGTCAAAGGATTGGCTGTGGGTCGAAATCTCGATGTTCAGATTTTTGAGCCTGATGTGTCTCCCTTGGCCATTCAAGGTCCAAGATCCGATGAGTTGATGGCGCGTGTTTTTGGTGACGCGGTCCGGGATGTGAAGTTTTTCCGCTACAAACGTTTTGAATTTGGCGGAACAGAGCATGTGATCGCGCGCTCGGGATATTCCAAGCAGGGTGGTTTTGAGATCTACGTCGACGGCTGGGAAAACGGAATGCCCCTTTGGAACGCGCTTTTTGAAGCCGGTCAAAGTCTCGATGTGCGCGCCGGATGCCCCAATATGATTGAGCGCGTCGAGGGCGGGTTGCTCTCATATGGGAGCGACATGACCGCCGACAACAATCCGTTCGAAGCGGGTCTTGGCAAGTTCTGCACCACCGATCGGATCACCGATTGTATCGGACATGCTGCTTTGGCTGAGGTGGCCCAGAATGGACCGAAACAACAGATCCGCTCGATTTCAATCGAAGGTGATGCGGTCCCTCTGTGCGATCGCCATTGGCCGTTGCGGGCAGGAGATCAACGTGTCGGGCGGGTGTCTTCCGCCGTTTGGTCCCCCTTTCAGAACACCAACGTCGCCATCGGCATGGTGGCCGCGTCTCATTGGGACGCCGGGACCGAGCTTGTGGTGGAAACGCAAACTGGACCGCGCACTGCAATTGTTCGCGAAACGTCTTGGAAATAAGGGAAATCCATGTTCAACGCTCTGATTGTAAACAAAGACGATGTCGGCAAAACAAACGCTTCTGTGAGCCAGATCAGTGAACACCAGCTTCCCGAAGGTGATGTTCTCGTATCGGTCGACTACTCCACCGTGAACTACAAAGATGGGCTTTGCATTGGCCCCGGTGGTGGTTTGGTGCGCAACTACCCGCACGTGCCCGGGATTGATTTTGCGGGCACCGTCGAAGCCTCAGAAGACGACCGATACAAGCCAGGTGACAAAGTTGTGCTAACCGGTTGGCGCGTGGGCGAAAACCGCTGGGGTGGCTATGCGCAAAAGGCGCGCGTGAAGGCTGATATGCTTGTGCCCTTGCCAGAAGGCATCACCACGCGGCAGGCGATGGCTGTGGGCACCGCGGGCTTCACAGCAATGCTTGCTGTCATGGCGCTTGAAGATCACGGCATCAAAGATGGACCCGTATTGGTAACCGGTGCGGCCGGGGGTGTGGGCTCGGTCGCGACCGCCATTCTGGCCAAACTGGGTCATGAGGTTGCAGCTGTGACAGGACGCCCAGAGACCACCGAGTACCTGAAAGATCTGGGGGCCACACAGATTGTAGCGCGTGACGAGATCAATGAAACCACCAAGCGCCCGTTGGAAGCAGAGGCTTGGGCGGGCTGCGTGGACGCTGTTGGCGGTGCAATGCTGGCACGGGTACTGGGCCAGATGAAATACGGTGCCTCGGTGTCCGCAGTTGGATTGGCGGGCGGCGCAGCTTTGCCCGCGACTGTTGTGCCGTTTCTGCTGCGCGGTGTGAACCTTTTGGGCATCGACAGCGTGATGCAGCCCTATGACAATCGCCTGCGCGCCTGGCAGCGCATCGCACAAGATCTGCCAATGGACAAACTCGAGGCCATGATCCGTCCGGCCGCACTGGGTGATCTTCCGCAACTCGGCGCGGATATTCTGAAAGGTCAGGTTCAGGGCCGCGTGGTGGTTGACGTCAACGCCTGATCAATGCCATGACATCTTTAACGGGCAGTCCAGATGAATTGGACTGCCCGTTTTCTTTGGTTTTGGCTCTTCGCGAAGCCCCACTTTCCAGACACAGTGCAATCAACGACTATTTTCGGAGATTGCCATGTCCCTTGACACAGCCCCCGTCACCCGCCCCAGCGTATGCCCACTGGATTGCCCGGACACCTGTAGCCTGTCTGTGACAGTCGACGGTGATCAGATTACCGAGGTGCGTGGCTCGACAGCCAACCCGTTTACAGATGGTGTTATCTGCAACAAAGTAACCCGCTTTTATCCCGACTTCGTTCATGGAGAGAAGCGGCTACACCATCCACTGCGCCGCGTGGGGCCACGTGGGTCGGGGCAGTTTGAACGCATCTCGTGGGATGAGGCGCTTGATCTGGTGCATGATGGGTTTTCGCGAGCTATTACAGCCCACGGCCCAGAAAGTGTCCTGCCCTTCAACTATTCCGGACCACATGGCGAACTTGCCGGCGGGTCCATGGACCGTCGCTTTTTCTATCATATGGGGGCGACCCTGCTCAATCGTGGCCCGCTTTGCGGTGGTGTTGCCGGTGGAGCCTACAACAGTCTCTTTGGCGCGGCTCCCGGCATGCCCCCGATGCAGGTTTTGCACTCTGACCTTGTTTTGGTCTGGGGCAACAATATGACGGTGTCGAACCTGCACCTGTTGCGCTTAGTGAAGAAGATCCGTGCCACGGGGGCCAAAGTTGTGGTCATTGACCCCAAACGCATCAAAGTGGCTCAACAAAGCGACATGCATGTCATGCTGCACCCCGGCACGGATGTCGTGTTGGCTATGGGCCTCGCTGCCGAGTTGGAAAGCCGCAAGGCTCTCGATCTCGCGTTTATTGCGCAATGGGTTGAAGGCTTTGACGCCTATATGGCGCAGGCACGCCAATATTCCGTAGAGGACGTTGTCGAAGCCTGTGGGATTTCGTCGGAGCAATTCCACCAACTTGCAGATTGGATCGTTGCCGCCGAGAACATGGCCTTTTCGTTTGGAAACGGCATGGAACGCGGTCGTTCCGGCGGATCAGGTATGCGCGCCGCCATGGCGTTACCCGCGCTGACCGGCCACCATGGGCGCTTGGGGGCTGGTATTGTCTCCAAATCCGGTATGGCCACCCCAAAAACCCGCGCGCGCCTGCAAGGTGAACATCTCATCAGACCGGGTACACGTGTCTTCAATATCGTCGATGTGGCCCAGAAGCTATTGGATGAGACGCTTGATGTGCCGGTTAAGGCAGCCATGATCTACAACCACAATCCCGTGGCGACCCATCCCGATCAGACAACCTTGATCACGGCGTTGATGCGAGAGGATTTGTTTCTCGTGGGATGTGAGGTTGCCATGACCGACAGCATGCAGTTCTGCGATGTGATCCTCCCGGCGGCTACCCATTTCGAGCACAATGACATCTTTGGCGCCTACGGGCAGAACTATCTGCAACGGGCCGAGCCTGTGATTGATCCAGTCGGTGAAGCTCTGCCCAATACCGAAATCTTCCGCCGTCTTGCCGCCCACTTTGGGTATGATGGCCCAGATTTTCAATCCACTGACGCCGAGTTGATGGATCAGGCTGTGGATAAGTCACATCCAAAACTTTCCGGTCATCGCCCTAGTGAGATTTCTACAAACGAAGCAATTGAGTTTCTTGCGGAAGATGATGAGGATCTGATCCTGTGCAAAACCGTCAAACCCGCCACCCCATCAGGCAAGATTGAGCTGTTCAGCGACGCCTATGAACAGGCCTATGGCTTTGGCGTGCCGCGCTATGACCCGATCACACCGGATCTGCCCTTTACGCTGATGTCACCAGGGTCAATGAAACGGACCAATGCTACCTTCGGCGGTCATCCCGACTGTCAGGGCGAAGAAGAGCTTGAGATGCATCCAAGTGATGCCGAAGCACGTGGTCTGAAAACGGGTGATGCGGTGATGATCTGGAACGCCCGAGGAGAGGTGGCGCTACGCCTGAAGGTGACCGACACCACCCGCCCCGGTGTGTTGTACACGCCTAAAGGCACCTGGCGCGCCACGTCGGAAACAGGCCTGACCGTCAATGCCCTGATCCCGGCAGAGACACGCACCGACATTGAAGACGGCGCGTGCTATAACGAAACCTTTGTGGATGTGCGTCTGCGTTAAGCGCCGAGGATCATATCCGCCGCCTTTTCCGCGATCATGATCGTGGGAGAGGCGGTGTTGCCCGAGACGATTTTGGGCATGATCGAGGCATCGACCACTCGCAGACCTTTGAGTCCGTGCACCCGAAGCTGGCTGTCCACCACCGCCATTGGATCATCGCCCATTTTGCAGGTGCCAACCGGGTGGAAGATTGTTGTTGCGATATCGCCCACCCCTTTGAGTACATCCGCATCGCTTGCCATGCTTGGCCCCGGCAGGATTTCCTCAGGCTCATACTGCGCCAAAGATTTGGCTGTCATGATCTGGCGCGCCTGCTGAACCGACTTCACGGCAACCATCTTGTCCTTTTCAGACGACAGATAGTTCAACTTGATATCCGGCTGTGGGTCCGCAGCGGTCCCGGTGATATGGCTGCTGCCGATACTTTCGGGACGCAGGTTGCAGACCGATACAGTGATCGCCGGGAACGGATGCAATGGATCGCCCAGTTTGTCTGTTGAAAGCGGTTGAATGTGGTATTCGAGATCCGGGGTTTCCATCGCCGGATCTGATTTGGTGAACATGCCAAATTGACTGGGCGCCATCGACATTGGGCCGCTCTGCGTCAGGCCATATTGCAGCGCAATTTTGGCCTTGCCCACCAGACTATTGGCCATGGTGTTCAGGGTCTTGGCCCCCTTGATCTTGAACACGGTACGGATTTGCAGATGGTCTTGCAAGTTCTCTCCAACGCCGGCCATCTCATGTTGTACCGCAATGCCATGCTCGCTCAGAACATCGCTGCGTCCGATGCCCGACAGCTCCATGATCTTGGGCGAGTTGATCGCCCCTGCAGAGAGGATCACCTCGGAACCCGCCCGGGCTTCTAGCGCTTTGCCCTTGTGGCGGAAGCGAATGCCTGTGACCTCGCGACCCTCCAGAACAAGTGTGTCGATATGGGCCTCGGTCATCACCCGAAGGTTGGGGCGTTTCATGGCCGGACGCAGAAAGGCTTTTGAGGTATTCCACCGCACGCCTTTGTTTTGGTTGACCTCGAAAAAACCCGAGCCTTCGTTGTTGCCATCATTGAAATCGGCGCGGGGCATCACACCAAACTCTTTGGCGCCGTCCTGAACCGCACGCAGAATGTCCCATTCCAACCGCTGCTTGGAGACTTTCCACTCCCCCCCTTCGCGGTGCATGTCGCTGTCGCCGCCGTGGTGATCCTCTGACTTCAGAAAATAAGGTAATACGTCGTCCCAGCCCCAGCCGGCATTGCCGAGCTGACGCCAGCCATCATAATCGGCGGCCTGCCCGCGCATGTAGATCATGCCATTGACCGAGGTGCAGCCCCCCAGAACCTTGCCCCGCGGATAGACCAAGGACCGCCCGTTGAGCCCCGGCTCGTGGGCGGTTTTCATCATCCAATCGGTGCGCGGGTTGCCGATGCAATAAAGATAACCCACGGGGATGTGCACCCAGTGGTAATTGTCGGATTTGCCTGCCTCTAGCAGAAGAACCTTGTTTTTGGGGTTCGCAGAGAGACGATTGGCCAGCACACAGCCCGCCGTTCCTGCACCAACAATGATATAGTCAAAATCCCCATCCAAACGCTGGTTCACGTCCCGCTCTCCCAAGTTTTGCGCCGTGCCGGCACATAAATTCAAATTTTGGCAGAGGTTACGTGATTTTCAAATGTCTGACAATTGGAAGAATGCAATTGCCTGACATTTGAAATTTCTTGCAGGGTTCGCGCGAAATTTCACCCGTGCGCGTTAACTCAGAAAGGGCGCCAATCGTTCAAAGGCCTGCTCCAGCACAGGCTCCGGTTGGGCATAACAGAGGCGCAGATACCCCTCGCCCGCCTCACCAAAGGCAACGCCGGGGGCAAGACCAACTTTGGTTTCCCGCAAAATGCGTTTGGCCGCGTCAAAGCTGTCCCCCATCCCCGCCACCCGGAAGAAGGCATAGAATGCGCCGTCCGGTTCCACGAAGGTCACTTTGTCAAAGCTTTTGAGGTTTCGGGCCGTGATGGCATAGCCTGTTGTAATACGCTCGTGCAGCAGATCAATCTCAGGTTCCCCTTCCCGCAGCGCCGCGACGCCTGCGGATTGGATGAACGGCGCGGTACAGGAGGTGTTGAACTCGGTCAGCTGCCCCAACCGCGTTTCAATTTGTGGCGGGGCCACCAACCAGCCCAGACGCCAGCCAGTCATCGACCAGCATTTCGAGAAGGAATTCACTGAAATAACAAGGTCATCGGGCTCGGCCAATGAGACAAAAGACGGCGCGGCGCGGCCATGGCGGTAGAGACGTGTATAAACGTCATCGGCCACAATCCAGATCCCGTGGCGACGGCAATGGTCAAGCACAGCTTTCTGATCCTCGGCTGGCATGGTCCAGCCGGTCGGGTTATGCGGCGAGTTGAGCACCACAGCCTTGGTTTCCGGCGTAAGCGCGCTCAGAAGCTTCTCAAGATCCAACGCCCAGTGACCCTCGCGTTCCTCCAGTGCCACAGAGGCAATATTGCCCCCCTGCGCACGGAAGGCCCCGGTGATGTTGGGCCAGCATGGATCGACAACAACAACACGATCCCCCGCAGTGACCAGCATTTCCGCAGCCAGCATCAGCCCCTGCATACCCGATGGTGTGACCGTGATCCGGTCCGGGGTGAGCGCCGTGCCGAAAATGCCATTGCTGTATTCACAGATCTGCTGGCGCAACGCAGGGGTGCCGTTGTTCGGGTTGTACATGTGCTCCCCCGCGCGCAGCGCCTCCACCGCCGCCTCGACAATAAAGTCACTGGTCGGCCAGGCGCCTTCGCCAAACCACAGCGGGATGACATCGCGTTCCGTCATGCCCAATTCGGCAACTTCGCGGATTTTTGAGGCTTCCAAAGAACGGGCGCGGGCCGAGAGAGCGGCAAGAGGAGAGGTCTGAGTCATGCAGGCCAGATTGAGGCTTAGCGTCGGATCTGTCTTGTGGCAATTCGCCTAAAGAGATAGGTAATTTGCCTATATTTCTAGGAAATATGCAGGCACACAATGCATGATGACGTCGACCAACAGATCCTAAGTATTCTGCGCCGGGATGCCCGTGTGCCGATTACCACGCTTGCGGCTCAGGTTGGCCGGTCTCGAACCGCTGTGCAGGCCCGATTGGATCGCTTGCGGCGAGATGGGCAAATCCTGCGCTACACCATCGAAGAGCCGGGCCAGCGCAATCCAGACGAGATTGGAGCTTTTGTCAAAGTAGCACTTGTGGCCCAGCGTGAGGGGCCCGCCTTGGTCGAGATTTTGCGCGACATGCCGCAGGTGCTGGCTTGTCGGGGCATTGCCGGGGAATACGCCTTTATGGTACTGCTGCGCCGTCTGGAACACGCTGAACTGCAATCCACACTCCAGCACATCTATACGCTGCCCGGCGTGCTGAAAACCGAAACGGTTCTGACCCTGACTTATGAATTCTGATGCCCCAGTTTGCCGCGCAGGAAATCCAGAAACTGCGCGAAGGATGGGCTGATCGGGCCTTTGGGCCAGACCAGATAATAGGTGCCGTCCACCGCCATCTCATCGATTGAAGCCTGCACCAGTCGGCCGCGCGCGATCTCGGAACGCGCAAGAAAATCCGGCAACAGCGCCACCCCCATCCCCTGCGCCGCCGCTTCGGCCATATTGCTGAACTGATCGAACAACATACCTTTTTGAGGCGTGGCCGTCAGCCCATGTTCGGTAAACCAGCGTTCCCAAAGGCCCGGGCGTGTCTCAAGGTGCAATAGCGGCATTTGCGCCAATTCTTGTGAGATCAACGGCCCAGATCGGGCCAAATTAGGCGCACATACCGCCAGCATGCGTTCCGGCGCCAGAGGTAGATAGTTCACGCCCGGCCAGTCGCGTTCGCCAAAATGAATGGCGGCGTCAAAGGGTTCATAGGTGAAATCGAAAGGCGCCACCCGGGTGGCCTGATTGATGACAATCTCGGGATACACCTGGGCAAAGTCACGCAAACGAGGGCTGAGCCAATACATGCCAAAGGTGGGTAGGATCGCGAGGTTAAAGCTTGTCCCGCCGCCATTGACTGTGATCCTGTGGCTGGCCCGCGCCAGATCCTGCAAAACGCTGCGCACCGATTGCGCATAGGCCGCCCCGGCATTTGTCAGGCTCAGCCCCTTGCCCTCGCGCACCAGCATCTGCACGCCGATTTGTTCTTCCAGCACCTTCAACTGCCGACTGACCGCCGAATGGGTCAGCGACAGCTCTTCTGCCGCGGCAGTCGCCGAGCCAAGCCGAGCTACGGATTCAAGCGCCAAGAGCGAAGAAATCGAAGGTAGAAAGCGCCGCGATGCTATCATGTGAGTTTTTCTCCAACCATTGCGAGAAAATATCGCTGTTTTGGGAAATGAAAACCCCCTAGGTTTTTGCAACACGACAAAAGATACAAAGGCGCAGGGCACTATGGATCGGGCCGCGATTGTTCACGACAATTTCCTTCGCAAAGTCAAAGACGGCACGTTGCCGCCGGGGAATACCCCTTTGGGCCCGCTGGACAATCCGCAGGCCGTGCAAATTTTTCGATCGGCGGTCCTATCACGCGCGCTGGATCGCAAAAGCCGCGCCATGCAGGCGAAACGCCAAGGGTTCTACACCATCGGCTCCTCGGGGCATGAAGGGCTTGGGGCCGTGGCCGCGGCTTTGCGCCCCACGGACTTGGCCTTTCTGCACTACCGCGATGCCGCGTTTCAGATCCAGCGTGCGGAGCAGGTGCCGGGGCAAAACATGACCTGGGATATGTTGCTGTCTTTCGCCTGTTCGTCTGAAGATCCGACCTCGGGTGGACGGCACAAGGTTCTGGGCTCCAAAGCGCTGAACATCCCGCCCCAGACCTCAACCATCGCCAGCCACCTGCCCAAAGCTGTGGGCGCCGCCTATAGCATTGGCGCTGCCAAACGGCATGAACCTGAACACAGCTGTTTGCCCGAAGACGCGATTGTCTATTGCAGTTTCGGGGATGCCTCGGCCAACCACTCCACGGCACAGGGCGCGTTTAACACGGCGCAGTGGACGTCCTACCAGAACGCCCCCCTGCCCTTGCTGTTTTGCTGCGAAGACAATGGCATTGGTATTTCGACCCGCACTCCAACAGGGTGGATTGCCGCGAACTTCCAAAACCGGCCCGGGTTGAAATACTTCGCCTGTGACGGGCTGGATATCTTCGACACCTATGCCATTGCACAAGAGGCCGCGGCCTATGTCCGGCAGCATAAGAAACCCGCCTTCCTGCACGCGCGCACGGTCCGTCTGTACGGCCACGCCGGCGCGGATGTGGCGACGTCATATCTGACCAAAGCAGAGGTGGAAGCCGACGAGGCCAATGATCCGCTGCTGCATATGGTACGGCAACTTGAGCAGGCAGGCGCGCTGAGCCGCGACGAGGCGTTGAACATCTATCATGACACCGAGGCCCGCGTGGAACGTGTTGCAGACGAAGTGGTCACGCGCCCGCATCTGAGCAATGCTGCCGAGGTGATGGCAAGTTTGATCCCGCCCAAACGGGACTGCAAACCGACCAACGGCCCGACGCCTGAGGCCCGGGCACAGGTATTCGGTGGCGATCTTAAGACGATGAAAGATCCGCAAATCATGTCGCGGCTGCTCAACTGGGCGCTGACCGACCTCATGCTGGATCATCCCGAAATCGTTATGATGGGCGAAGACGTCGGGCGCAAAGGCGGCGTCTATGGCGTTACCCAAAAACTGCACAGCCGTTTTGGCCGTGATCGCATGATCGATACGCTTTTGGATGAACAGAGCATTCTGGGCCTCGCCATCGGCATGGCGCACAATGGGTTTATCCCGATGCCTGAGATCCAGTTTCTGGCCTATCTGCACAATGCCGAAGACCAGATCCGGGGCGAGGCCGCAACCCTGTCGTTTTTCTCAAACGGCCAATACACCAACCCGATGGTGATGCGCATCGCCGGGCTTGGCTATCAAAAGGGCTTTGGCGGGCATTTCCACAATGACAACTCGGTGGCCGTTCTGCGCGACATTCCGGGCGTCATTCTCGCTGTGCCCTCCAATGGCGTGGATGCCGCCAAGATGATGCGTGAGTGCGTGCGACTAGCTCGCGAAGAACAACGTGTTGTTGCTTTCCTCGAGCCCATTGCCTTGTACCCCATGCGCGACCTGCATGAGGATGGTGACGGAGGGTGGATGCATATTTATCCTGAACCCTCCGAGACAATTGCCTTGGGAGAAGTCGGAGTAGACGGAGACGGCTCGGATCTGGCGATTGTGACCTTTGGCAATGGTGTCTATCTCTCCAACCAGGCGAAACCAGCGCTTTCGGCGGCGGGCGTGAACGCCAGAATTATTGACCTGCGCTGGCTTTCACCTTTGCCAAAAGAGGCGCTGTCTCGCGCTGTTCAGGGCTGCAAAAACATCCTTGTTGTGGATGAAACCCGTCACAGCGGCGGTGTCGCCGAGGCCCTCATGGCCCACTTCGCCGAAACCAGCGACGCCAAATTGGCCCGCCTGACTGCGGATGACAGCTTTATCCCTACCGGCCCAGCCTATGCCGCAACCATGCCCTCCAAGGACAGCATCACCCAAGCCGCGCTTGATCTTGTGGGAGCAAACACATGAAAAAGACCGCTGTTGTGATTTGCCCCGGTCGGGGCACCTATAACGCGCCTGAGTTGGGTTACTTGGGGCGTCATTTCCCTGATGCTGCTCTGCTTGGACAGTTCGACGCTATGCGTCAGCATTTGGGGCAACCCACTCTGAGTGAACTCGACGGTGCCGCGCGGTACACCCTGTCAAAGCACAGCCGAGGCGACAATGCGTCTGGGCTGATCTACGCCGCAACCTATGGGGACTTCCTGTCGATCAACAGGGACAATGTCGAAATCGTTGCGGTGACCGGCAATTCGATGGGGTGGTATTCAGCGCTGGCCTGCGCTGGCGCGGTTTCGCCAATAGATGGGTTCCGGATTTCGAACACCATGGGTACCTTCATGCAAGAGGCGCTGATTGGGGGGCAATTGGTTTATCCTTGGATGGATGAGGATTGGGTACCCCGGCCAGAACGTCGCGCGATCCTCCTGGCATTGATCGCGGATATCAGTGCGCGGGCCGACCACGTTTTGAGCCTGTCTATCGATCTTGGCGGCATGCTGGTTCTCGCTGGGAATGAGGCGGGGCTCGCCGCCTTTGAACAAAGCGCGGATCCTGTTCAAGACCGGTTCCCAATGCGTCTCGGCAACCATGCAGGCTTTCACAGCGCGCTCCAGCAGCCGGTGTCAGAGCGCGGCCGAGCCGCCCTGCCGCAAGATCTGTTTGGGCAACCAGACCTGCCTATAATCGACGGGTGCGGAACGGTCTGGTGGCCCGGCGCTTGCAATCAAACACGGTTGTGGGACTACACGCTCGGGCGGCAAGTGGTTGAGACTTATGACTTCACCGCGGCCGTTCGAACGGCCGCGCGTGAATTTGCCCCCGACCTCTTTGTGGTGACTGGGCCAGGCACCACGCTTGGGGGTGCCGTTGGCCAAAGCATGATCCTCGCCAATTGGCGCGGCATGTCCAACAAAGCCGACTTCAAATCCCAACAAGATAAGTCCGATCTGTTGATTGCGATGGGGCGTGAAGAGCAGCGCGATCTGGTGCTTTGAGTGAAAGCTACAAAATGACGGATCCGGCAATCAGTTTGCCGGACAAATTGGCGTGTAGTATGACTATGGTGGCGTCCCGCTCCCCCAAAACGAGGTTGGCTTAGAACTGATGAAAGACGAGATAGACCGTAAGATCATCACCCATCTTCAGGCCAATGCGCGGGCATCAGCAACCTATATCGCCAATCGCATGGGGATTGCGCGCACTACGGTTCAGGACCGGATCTCACGCATGGAACGGATGGGCGTGATCGAAGGGTATACCGTTCGCCTGCAGAAGCGCCCGGATTCACCGAGTGTTCAAGTTCTTGTTATGATTGAAGTTACTCAAAAATCAACTGGGAAGGTTGTTAAGGCGTTGAACGAATTCCCCGAGGTTCGAAAGTGTCTGTCAATCAATGGCGACTTCGATCTTTGTGTCAGTGCCGAGGCCCCTCATATCGAAGATCTGGACATTCTCGTCGATGCAATCGGGGCGCTCCCGGGAGTTGAGCGCACAAATACCTCCGTCGTTTTTGGGACTCGAATTGATCGGTTGCCTGATGACTCGCTGTAGTGGCAATTTGTGAATGCGATCCGTCATTTTGACGGACAGTTGACTTGTCCCGGCACTTTCCGGCATAGGCCGTGACCTCATCAGATGGCATTTTGGATCCAAAGAAGAACCCTGAAAGTCTGACGAGATGAAAGATATTGCCATGAGCGCTGAAACCACGCTGGCCGCCCTGGGCCTAAGCTCCGCCGATCTGACCGGTGGCACCCTGACCGTCACCTCGCCGATCGACGGCAGCGTGTTGGGCCAACTTCACGAAACGCCAGCGTTTGAAATGGAGGCGATCCTTGCCAAGTCCAAAGTCGCGTTCAAGGCGTGGCGCACGGTTCCTGCCCCCCGCCGCGGTGAACTGATCCGGCTGCTGGGCGAAGAATTGCGTGCGGCAAAAGACGACCTCGGGGCTCTGGTCAGCTGGGAAGCGGGCAAGATCACCTCGGAAGGTCTGGGCGAAGTTCAAGAAATGATCGACATTTGCGATTTCGCCGTAGGCTTGTCCCGCCAGCTCTATGGTCTGACCATTGCTTCGGAACGCCCAGGACATCGGATGATGGAAACCTGGCACCCGACAGGGCCTGTTGGCGTGATCTCGGCCTTCAATTTCCCTGTTGCGGTTTGGTCGTGGAATGCTGCTCTGGCTCTGGTCTGCGGCAACCCGGTTGTTTGGAAACCCTCTGAGAAGACGCCGCTGACCGCCCTTGCCTGCCACAACATCTTTGCTCGTGCTCTGAAGCGGTTTGGCGATGCGCCCGACGGCTTGCTGCACACCCTAATAGGTGGCGCGGATCTGGGCAAAGCCTTGGTTGCAAGCGAAGACGTTCCTGTGATTTCCGCGACCGGTTCGACCCGTATGGGCCGGGCGGTTGCACCCATCGTTGCAGAGCGTTTTGGCAAGTGCATTCTTGAGCTCGGCGGCAACAACGCCATGATCGTTGGTCCCTCGGCGGATCTGGAAATGGCCGTGCGCGCGATTGTCTTCTCGGCTGTGGGCACCGCTGGTCAGCGTTGCACCACCCTGCGTCGCCTGATCGCGCATAACTCGATCAAAGACGAGCTGGTTGCACGCCTAAAGAAAGCCTATGCAGGTCTGCCCATTGGCAACCCGCTGACCGATGGCACCTTGATTGGTCCGTTGGTTGATGAGGCCTCGGGTGCGGCAATGACAGCGGCACTGGAAGGCGCCAAGGCAGAAGGAGGAACAGTCTTTGGCGGCAACCGCGTGACAGAAGGCGTGCCCCCTGCGGGTGTTTATATGGAACCTGCGATCGTTGAAATGCCCGCGCAGACCAAGACCGTAAAGACCGAGACCTTTGCACCCATCCTGTATGTCCTGGGATATGATGACTTTGCCGAAGCCATCGACCTGCAAAATGATGTACCTCAGGGCCTCTCATCCTGCGTCTTCACTTTGAACATGCGTGAAGCCGAGCAGTTCCTGACAGCGGCTGGATCCGATTGTGGTATCGCCAACGTCAACATCGGCCCGTCGGGTGCAGAGATCGGTGGCGCCTTTGGGGGCGAAAAGGAAACCGGTGGCGGACGCGAAAGCGGTTCCGATGCCTGGAAAGCCTATATGCGCCGCCAAACCAACACCGTGAACTACTCTGACGAGTTGCCTTTGGCACAGGGCGTCAAGTTCGACATCTAAAACCACACAGATGCGCGCCGAAGCTTCTTCGGCGCGCATTTCAGTGTTCTTTTACGATCAATCGTCGATCCAAACCGAGAAGCATGTGAAATCCTCAACACCTGCTCTGCTGTAGTGCAGGTTGTAATCTCGCAGTGGTCTCGCCATGTCAGAGACAATTGCAAAGGATTCTCCATGACCCAACCTCTTCGCGTTGACATCATTTCTGACGTGATGTGCCCCTGGTGCATTGTCGGGTATTCTCAACTGGCTAAGGCCGCCTCAGACGCGGATATTGATTTGGACGTGCATTGGCACCCGTTTGAGCTCAACCCTCAAATGGCAGAAGAGGGCGAGAACCTGCGTGAACATCTGGCGGCAAAGTATGGGTCGACGCCCGAACAGTCGACACAGGCGCGCGCCCAGCTAACAAACGTGGGTCAGGCACTTGGGTTTGAATTCAATTTCAGCGACACATCCCAAATATGGAACACCTTTCGCGCCCACCAGCTTTTGGATTGGGCCGGAGAGCAGGGCAAAGGCCACGACTTAAAAATGGCCCTGTTCAAGGCGCATTTCACGGATGCCAAGAACCTCTCTGATCCCGACATTTTAGCCGATGTTGCTGAGACTGTTGGCTTGGAACGAGCGGAAGCTTTGCGACTTCTGGCCAGCGAAGAGCGTGCTGCTCAAGTAAGACAGAAACAACAGTTCTGGCAGCACCAAGGCATTCAAGGTGTCCCCGCGATGGTGTTTCAACAACGTCACCTTGTAACCGGAGCGCAGGGCGAGGCCAATTACACCAACATTCTGACGCAGCTCGTGGAAATGTCTTCGGAAAACTAAATGCTATCCGGCATCACGCGTCGGTTCAGGCTGAGCTTGTTTGCGCAGTGCGGCAACAAGTTCAGCCTTACGCACGGGTTTGGTCAGGAAATCTGACATCCCAGCCTCTTCGCAGATCTTACGATCTGCCGGCATGGCATTCGCCGTCAACGCGATAATGGGACAGGCCGCTCTGTCATTTACCTGTTCGTAGGTTCGTATGGCTTCGGTCGCACCAATGCCATCCAACACCGGCATCGCCATATCCATCAAGATCACATCCGCACCATGGGATTTGAAATGATCGAGAGCTTCTTGGCCATTTTCACAAAACGAAATGTCCACGCCGGTGGATTTTAGAAGTTTGCCAAGAACAAGCCGGTTCGTCTTGTTGTCTTCCGCCACCAGAACACGCAAACCGGCAAGGTCACTTTTGGTGACCGAAGGCCCCTCGTTTTGCTGCTTAGACGGAGATGTCTGGCCCCAAACTGCATGCAGCCTTCCCGCCAAACTGTCTTCGCGCGCGGGTTTGATCAGGTGCATGGCGCCTTGAAACGGCAACACTCCCTCAGTTTCACGTGCATTGGTTGTGTGCAGGATGACGGCACAGTGCGCTGGTTTTTGGCTGCGCCACATCTGCTCAACCAACACCAGATCCTCTAAGCCATCATCGATTATAGCGAGATCCAGATCCGCAAGCAGGTCACTGGGTAACGCTTGTACCTCTTGTGCCGACTTGCAGGTGTGTACAATCATGTTCCACCCTGTGAGGGTTTGTTTCAACCCAGCCACAACGTCGTCCAGGTCATCAACGACCAACACATGGCGCCCTGCAAAATTAGAAAAATCACTCCAAATCGGATGTGAGCTATGTCTTGGGGCTGATTTCGCAACCAATGGCAGATTCACAGTAAAGGTAGATCCCTGTCCTTCCGTAGAGGTCACTGAGATTTCACCCTGCATTTGCTCGACCAACTGCCGCGTAATCGCCAAGCCTAGGCCCGTGCCCTCAAAACGTCGAGAGACCTGCATATCGGCCTGGTGAAACGCACCGAAAATGTGGGACAGCTTGTCCTGTGGAATGCCGATACCGGTGTCTGTAACCGACACAATCAAGCGATCCATCTCCGAACGCACAGCTATGGTGACATGGCCATCCGAGGTGAATTTTACCGAGTTTCCAACGAGGTTCATCAGAATTTGTCGGATCCGGCCCTCATCCCCTTCGATCCAATGAGACACGGACCGGGGGTAATCAACGCAGACTTCGACATCGCGCCCGCCCATGGCTGGCCCCAGCAAACCCGCCACATCAAAGACCGCATCATAGAAGCAGAAAGTTTCCGCCTGGAGCAGAACTTCTCCAGTTTCGTTTTTCGAGAAATCCAGAATGTCGTTGATCACCGTCAGCAAAGCCTCAGATGACTTTAGAATGGTGTGCGCGCATTCACGCTGATCTGGATTGAGCTGCGTTTCACCCAGAATTTCTGCCATCCCCAGCACACCGTTGATTGGGGTGCGAATTTCGTGGCTCATGTTGGCCAGAAATCTGGCTTTGGTCTGGGCGGCTTCTTCAGCACGCTGTTTTTCTTGTTGCAGCTGTTTGGCCATGCGAGCCTTGTCGCGGATACTTGTTTCCAGAACATCCAAAGCCTCAAACATGCTGATCAACTCATGCTGCGTTGTCCCCTGTTTGGGAGTTTCGATGTGAGAGAGCTTTCGCAGAGTATTCGACACATGGATCATAACCCGCGAGATCCGTGCAGACATGCGCCAAGCGAGCACAGAGACAACCCCAAACACGACCAGAGCAAACAATCCCCCCAACCGAAGACTTCGCAATACTGTTGCGTTGGCCTGCTCGATAGCTACGGCGGATTCACTCTTCATCGCGCGGACCAAACTCTCGGCGAGCTCCATCGCATTACTTGCCAGCTGCTCGGTTTCGAACAAACTCGGTGCAATCAGATTGTTTTCGATCTCAAGAAGTGCCCGCGCTCTTCCCGCCCAGGATCTGTGCGCCTCGATAAGTTCTGTAACCACTGGTTCATGAGGAGAACCCTCTGACTGCCAATAGAGCGCAGTTAATCCGGATTCGATTGTTGTGTTCATCGCAGCGAACTCTTGTGCCCTCTCATCAGAGGTAATCACAGTTAAGCCGCTGTACTCAGAGCGAACAAAATTCTGCGCAACCAGCAATTCTTCGACCAAATCATGGGATCTGTCTGCAATCAGCAAAAATAGATCCAGGGTTTGGGCTTCTCTTTTTGTAACCAGATAAATGTTGATCCCAGTTACAAAAAACGCGGCGATTGCTGCACCCGAAAGCAGTAACACGGGCGACAAAATTGCGCGACGGATACTTCCAGATAGTTTGCTGGCCAGCTGTTGCCGCATCCGGTTTTTCATCCCCCCACCTCCCCGCAAGGTACAACTCTTTGAAAACAAAGAGTTACGGCACGGTTGCGGTGCAGTATAACAGACGAAGCGGTCATCATTGCAGGTATCAGGCAATTCCCATTGAGGTAGGTTAACACAACTCACTAGGCGCCAGACCCTAAACCTTTATTAATATGACCCTTCCTGGACGTGAAGATATACGAATAAACAGACTGACTGCGAGACCTTACAGGCCTCCAATCTCGGAAATCAACTTACATATTTGTGTCACCCCGTGCCGTGCTTTTAAGTTGGCAAAAACAAAGGGCCGCCCCTTGCGCATTTGGGTCGCATCCCGGTCCATAACCGAGAGATCCGCGCCGACATAGGGGGCAAGGTCGGTTTTATTGATAATCAAGATATCTGATTTTGTGAGAGCCGGCCCGCCCTTGCGCGGGATCTCTTCCCCAGCCGCGACATCGATCACATAGATTGTCAGATCCGCCAACTCAGGACTAAACGTGGCCGAAAGATTGTCGCCCCCGCTCTCGATCAGAACCACCTCAACGTCGGGATGACGACGGCTCATCTCTGCAACGGCGGCCAAATTGATCGAGGCGTCCTCGCGGATTGCAGTGTGAGGGCACCCTCCTGTTTCCACGCCAATGATGCGGTCCGAAGGCAGGATCTGCATGCGTACCAACGCCTCCGCATCTTCCTGGGTGTAGATGTCATTTGTAATCACGCCCACAGAGTGACGGTCTTTCAAAACTTCACTCAAAGCCGCGGTCAGCGTCGTCTTTCCAGCACCAACAGGGCCACCAATGCCGATACGAAGAGGGCCGTTAAATTGGGTCATGTGCGAAAGATCCTTGAGTGTAGAGTTTCGTGCTGCATTGAAGCGATATCGGCTAGGAAAGTGGTCGAACTGAGCTGTTCAAGATCGCCATGGGCGGTGTCATGTGCCGTCTCTCTACAAAGCGATATGCTTTGTGCAATCACCTGTTGCCCTTCGGTTTGCCCCAAAGGAACAAGTCTCATCGCGACGGCCGCGAGATTGCCAACATAGGCCTGCAGAAACAGTGCTGAGGTGTCAATCAGGGGCAGACCACGCAATTGCGCGGCTGCGCCTACGGCAACGGGATAGCTCAGAGCTTCGAGCGGAAGCCCCCAAATTTTGTGAACTGTCTGGCAAAAGGCTGCACCTTGCAGATCGCTTTCCATGCGACGCTCACGCGAGGCACCAAACGCGCGGTTCCTGGCGTCGATATCCACAATATCGGATAGGTCCGCGTGGTAAGCTGCCGCAAGAAACAGGGCATCCGAATGCCCTGACCCAAAACGCACAGAGGTCTCAATCCAATCGGCCAACGTGGAAAGGCTGTTCACACGCCCATTTTCGATGTCCGTTTCAAGACCGTTTGAATAGGCGAATGCCCCGATGGGAAAGCTAGGTGACATCCACTGGACCAGGGTCAAGAGATCCTCAGTGGCTATGACCATGTGTCCGCCCGTGTCCGTAGGCCCCGCCCTCTGGCGTAAACGGTTCGCGCACCTCGCGCAGCGTCGCCCCCAACCGTTCCAACATGTCCTGAATGACGTGATCCCGCTGGATCAGCAAACGCCCCTCTTCAATCTGACACGGCGTATGACGGTTGCCGATGTGCCAAGCCAGTGGCGTGAGGGTCCCAGACCTGACTTCCAAGAGAGGCTCTGGTGCCGCGAGAATGCCAATCTCTTCCCCGGTGTCCAAGTGCAGAACGCCGCCTTGGTCGAGCGAGGTGGTTTGGGGCAGATCCACAAGAAGGCTCTGCCCGGTCTTTGTCGTCAACACTTTACGGCGCAGAAAACGCGCGTCGTAGGTTAACTCCACATAGTCAACGGGAGATCCGTGGCTATGTGACTGGTACTCAGCAGCTCGAAGAGACATCAGACATCTCCCCAAGCGGATTGACTGCTCAGAGGTGCATACAGTCTGCAAAGACGTGACGCACAATATCTTCGCGTTTCATGCCGCGTTTTGCCAGTTGCGCGTCCGACAGATCCATCAAACGCTGACAGCGCTGCACGCGTTGATTGGCTTCGGCCAAACGGATCAATCCGTTGCCGATTTTGGTGAATACAGACACGATGCCGGCCACGAGGCCTTTTGCTGGTGTCGCTGCAATATCGGTTGCATATGCCATTTGGAGATACTCCTGTTTGAGTAAGCCTCCCTCCCATGGCATCTCTATACCAGTCGTGCGAAAATTGAGACAGGGGTTCTGACGCATATCCGTCATGCACCCTTGTTATCGCTAACCAATCTGTAAGCATGTCGAAATCCTCAAAACATGAAATAGCGTTGTGCCATCGGCAGTTCGCTGGCGGGTTGGCAGGTCAGAAGCACGCCGTCGGCGCGTACTTCGTAGGTTTCGGGATTGACCTCGATCTCGGGGGCATAGCTGTTCAGCTTCAAATCCGACTTGCCAATGTGGCGGGTGTTTTCCACGGCAACGGTTTGCTTGGCGAGGCCCAGCTTTTCGCGCAGCCCGTCGGCCTGCGCCGCCGCAGAAACAAAGGTCACGGCACTGTGCTCCACCGACCGGCCATAGGCACCCCACATCGGTCTGGAGTACACAGGTTGCGGTGTTGGGATCGACGCATTTGGATCCCCCATCTGGGCGCAGACGATCGTGCCGGACATCAGGACCATTTCAGGCTTCACCCCAAAAAACGCCGGATCCCAAAGCACAAGATCGGCGCGTTTGCCCTCTTCGATACTGCCAATCTCATGGCTCAATCCATGAGCAATGGCCGGGTTGATAGTGTATTTCGCCACATAGCGGCGGGCGCGAAAATTGTCGTTGTCCCCCTGCTCCTCCGGCAAAGGACCCCGCTGTTTTTTCATTTTGTCAGCCGTCTGCCATGTGCGAATGATCACTTCACCCACGCGCCCCATGGCTTGGCTATCGCTGGCGATGATCGAAAAGGCTCCCATGTCGTGCAAGATATCTTCGGCAGCGATGGTTTCACGGCGAATACGACTTTCGGCAAAGGCCACATCTTCGGGAATGGATTTGTCGAGGTGATGGCAGACCATCAGCATATCGAGATGCTCTTCCACGGTGTTAACGGTGAACGGCCGGGTTGGATTGGTTGAGCTCGGCAGGACATGCTCTTCACCACAGATCTTGATGATGTCAGGCGCATGCCCGCCCCCGGCCCCTTCGGTGTGAAAGGCGTGGATGGTGCGGCCCTTCATGGCCGCAACGGTGTGTTCTACAAAGCCAGATTCATTGAGTGTATCCGTGTGGATCATCACCTGAACATCCATGGCATCCGCCACAGCGAGACAGCAATCAATTGTAGCCGGTGTGGTGCCCCAATCTTCATGCAGTTTCAGCGCACAGGCGCCGCCTCTGACCTGTTCTTCTAGCGCCGCTGGAAGCGACGCATTGCCTTTTCCTGCAAACGCCAAGTTCATGGGAAAGGCATCTGCGGCCTGCATCATGCGCCCGATGTGCCAAGGCCCAGGGGTACAGGTTGTGGCCAGCGTTCCATGTGCCGGACCCGTGCCGCCGCCCAACATCGTGGTCAGGCCAGAGTGCAAAGCTTCGTCGATCTGCTGAGGACATATGTAATGGATGTGGCTGTCAAAGCCGCCAGCCGTCAATATTCGACCCTCACCGGCAATCACCTCGGTTCCCGGTCCGACAATAATATCCACCCCCGGTTGCGTGTCCGGGTTGCCAGCTTTGCCGATTTTGTGAATGCGACCCGCCCGCAAGCCCACATCCGCTTTGAAAATTCCGGTATGGTCCAGGATCAGAGCATTGGTGATGACAGTATCAACGGCGCCCTCGGCATGTGTGGTCTGGGCCTGCCCCATCCCATCGCGGATCACTTTGCCTCCGCCGAATTTAACCTCTTCACCATAGGTTGTCAGGTCACGTTCAACCTCGATGAACAGATCGGTATCGGCAAGCCGGATTTTGTCGCCTGTGGTAGGGCCATACATGGCAGCATAATCTCTGCGCGAAATATGTGTCGGCATCAGAGTTCTCCCATGATCTTTTTGTTGAATCCAAAAATACGCCGCGCCCCAGAAATTGGGATCAATTGGACCTCGCGGCGCTGCCCGGGCTCAAACCGAACAGCGGTTCCAGCGGCGATGTCCAGTCGCTGCCCGCGCGCCGCCATGCGATCAAAGTCAAGCGCGGGATTGGTTTCGGCGAAATGGTAGTGGCTGCCCACCTGCACAGGCCGATCACCGGTGTTGGAGACCATCAGGGTTATCGCTTCACGGCCCGCATTCAAGATTAGGTCAGTTTCGGGGGTAATGACTTCTCCGGGGATCATGGCATCACCTCTCATCGGATTGGATTGTGGACGGTCACCAGTTTGGTGCCATCGGGAAAGGTTGCCTCGACCTGAACATCGTGGATCATTTCAGGCACGCCCGTCATGCATTGGTCGTATGTGATCACCGATGCCCCAGCTTCCATCATTTCAGCCACGCTGCGGCCATCCCGAGCACCTTCAACCACGGCATCCGTGATAAGCGCTATGGCCTCAGGGTGATTGAGCTTCACACCGCGCGCCAAACGTTTGCGGGCCACCTCAGCGGCCATTGCCACCAACAGTTTGTCTTTTTCTCGTGGGGTGAGGTTCATGTCAGATCATCCAGGGTCGAGGAAGCGCCCGCCCCGTGAGACGGGTCAGGATCGGGCACAGAAATTGGCGGAGGGCAAAGCTGTCGGGGGCCAGCGCGCGCATCACCAGCACGTCAGGCAACACAAGGCTTGCGCCTCCGGTGGTCGGAAGAAGATGACGGACCGCAGCCAGATGTCCTTCCGCATCTGGCCCGACGTGAACCAAGCTCACCATTGCCCCTGCACCATCTGCAACAGCCACTTGAGAGAGGTGTTCGGTTGTCGCCCCGTCGAGTTTTATCGCATCAAGATAAAGGAGGTGGTCTGAGCGTGTGATGGACACCTTGTCATGAAAACTCCCCTCTCTCAGGGTCTCCCCCATGGTGTGCCGACCAAAAACAAGCGGTTCACAAAACGTGAGCCGGGCAGTGTCGGCGAGGTTTACGGTAAGGGTCCGCTGCATGGCACGGCCATCAAAGAGAATGGTCTCTTGCGGAAGCCAGTTGGCGCGTGCGTTCGGTCCCACCTTCAAATGGGTCGCGATCCGGCCAATTTGTCCCGGTTGCGCCCGATAAGCCCGCTCGGCCGCTTGCGTGGTCAGGGTCAGCTCTGACGTGGCGCCGGCAGTAAAGACCTGCTCAAACCGGTCCCCTCCCGTCACCCCGCCAGCCGTGTTGATCATTACGGCCTGTAGATCAGATGAACTGCGCGGGAACAGCACCTTGAGCGAACCGGATTGGTGCAAGGACTGAATAACACTGCGACCGCCACGCATCTTACTGGATACAACAGCTTTGCCCTGTGCACGGGGCTGACTGCCGAGGTCGGCTTGAATGGGATATGTCGGCTGGTACGTGATGAGAACGGGCCTTTGAGTTGCTGCCCGTCTAGATTTCAGCCCAGCGTCGCGGATTTAAGCATCCTGGCCCCAAAGGGCCTCATCTTGAGCGTGTCAGCCCAAGATTTCGTCGAAATCGATGCCATACGCCCGAACATTGGGCGCTTGGCAAAGCAATCAGAGCGGAATACCGCGGTTTCGCTTAATTTCTTTGAGCACAACATTGGTCTGTGCGCTTTCCACTGCAGGCAGCCGAAACAGGAACTCTTCGAGAAATCGATTGTATTCTGCGATATTCTCACAGAGCACACGCAACAGATAATCCGCCTGCCCTGTTGTGGCGAAGCATTCCAAGACCTCGCTTTGGGTCTGCACCGCTGTGATAAACTGTTGCAGATGTTCGGGATTATGTCGGGTGAGCTGAATGTGGACCAGCGCTTGAAACTCAAGACCTATTTGATCGGGTGTAACTTCTGCTTTGTAGCGCGCGATGACACCCGCCTCTTCAAACTGGCGCACACGTCGCCAACAGGCGGAAGAGGACATGCCCACCTTGTCGGCGAGATCCGCGTTAGACAGGCGACAGTCTTCCTGCAGGAGAGTTAAGAGTTGGCGGTCCCGTGCATCAAGCTTCATGGGTGATTTATCCGAATAGTGGGCAGTTTGCGGCATTCTACACCAACTTAGAGGCCTACGCTGTGGTGATTTGGCCGATTTATCCAGACTTTTCGGGAGATACTAGGAAAAAACGCCCGGAGGCCTTCAATGCAAGACCTGAACCCCAGCTTTGCACCCTACCAATTGTCCGATCGCTACACCCAGCGGACCGGACGTGTTTTCCTAACGGGCACCCAAGCCCTTGTCCGCATCATGCTGGATCAGGCGCGGCGGGATAAGTCGTCCGGGTTAAACACTGCGGGCTTTATTTCCGGCTATCGGGGATCTCCTCTGGGTGGGCTGGATCTCGAACTGTGGCGCGCCCGTGAGTTGACCGCCGAAAACAAGATCACTTTTGTTCCAGCTGTGAACGAGGACCTCGGCGCAACAGCCGTTCTGGGAGCCCAGCAAGCGATTTTGGACCCCGACTGCGAAGTCGATGGTGTGTTTTCCATGTGGTACGGCAAGGGCCCAGGTGTGGACCGTTCGGGTGACGCGCTGAAACACGGCAATGCCTATGGGTCTGCAGCCAAAGGCGGCGTGTTGGTTGTCGCAGGTGATGACCACGGATGTGTGTCATCGTCGATGCCGCATCAATCCGATGTTGCCTTCATGTCGTGGTTTATGCCCACGCTAAACCCCGCTTCCGTCTCTGAATATCAGGCCTTTGGCGAATATGGCATCGCCTTAAGCCGTTTTTCAGGCACTTGGGTTGGTTTCAAGGCCATTTCCGAGACCGTCGAAAGCGGGCAATCGGTGGAGCTGCACTCGGACCGAGACTTTCGCTACCCCGATATCGAAGTGCCTCCGGCGGGCCTGCATGTGCGTGGCTCCGATCTACCCAGCCCCGAAATTGAGACCCGCATTAAGTATAAGCTTGATGCAGTGGCAGCCTTTGTCGAAGCCAACCCAATTGATCACCCGATCTACGACATCAACGACGCCAGTTTTGGGTTTGTTACCACCGGTAAAGGCCATCTGGATCTCATGGAGGCATTACGCCTGCTTGGTGTGGACGAAGCCGCCTGTCGACGCCTTGGCATCGACATCTACAAGGTCGGCATGGTCTGGCCTCTGGCACGACGGGATGCGCTTGGGTTTGTCCGCGGCAAACGCGAAGTCATGGTGATCGAAGAGAAACGCGGCATCATCGAAAGTCAGTTCAAAGAATACTTCTATGATTGGCCGGGCGATAAACCTGAGAAGATGGTTGGCAAACATCGCGCGGTTGGGGATCCCTTGCTGCCCTGGACCGGCGAGCTTAGCCCGCTTGATCTGGTCCCCGTTGTGGCTGAGCGGCTCAACACATTCTTCCCTGAAGAGGGATTGCTGGACAAGGCCAAAGCGCTGGTCGCCCCGCCTAAAACTGTCCTCGCCGTTCCCGGCGCCAATCGAACGCCTTATTTCTGTTCCGGCTGCCCCCATAACACTTCGACCCGCCTGCCAGAGGGGTCGAAAGCCGCGTCCGGTATTGGGTGTCACGTGATGGCGAGCTGGATGGGGCGTGAAACTGTCGGCTATGCCCAGATGGGCGGCGAAGGTGTGCCCCACATGGTGGCTTCGCTTTACAATGGTGGCAAACACCAGTTCCAGAACCTTGGTGAGGGCACCTGGTATCACTCTGGATCGCTGGCGATCCGGCAGGCCGTCGCCGCAGAGACCAACATCACTTACAAAATCCTCTACAACGACGCCGTCGCCATGACTGGTGGTCAACCGGTAGATGGCCCCGTTTCCGTGCTGGGCATCGCGCAGACCTGTCGTGCAGAAGGAGTCGAGCGCATTGCACTGGTCTCAGATGACATTGGCAAATTCAACCGGGCCGAGTTTCCAACCGGCACGACATTTAACGATCGCTCGGACCTAGACGGGGTTCAGCGCGAGTTGCGCGAGATCTCGGGCGTAACTGTCATCATTTACGAACAAACCTGCGCCACCGAAAAACGGCGCCGGCGCAAACGTGGCAAGATTGAAGACCCCAAGCGGTTCGCCTTTATCAACCCTGCCGTATGCGAAGGCTGTGGCGACTGTTCGGTTGAAAGCAACTGCCTGAGCATCGAACCTTTGGAGACGGAACTCGGGCGCAAGCGCCGAGTCAATCTTTCGAGCTGCAACAAAGATTTTTCCTGTCTCAATGGGTTCTGTCCCAGCTTTGTCACTGTGGAAAACGCGGTTCGACGCAAGAAATCAGGGGCAGATCTGGATTATGCACTGCTGACCGAAGACCTGCCCTACCCCTCTCTGACCACTCTCGACGCCCCCTATGATCTGCTCGTCACTGGGGTTGGCGGAACAGGCGTGGTCACCGTTGGCGCGCTGATCACCATGGCGGCCCACCTGGAAGGCAAAGGTTCAAGCGTTCTGGATTTCACTGGATTTGCGCAGAAGTTCGGCACAGTGCTGAGCTTTATTCGCCTGGCGGAAAAGCCAAGCGACATTCATCAGGTGCGAACAGACAATGGTCGGGCGCATGCGGTGATCGGGTGTGATGTGGTGGTATCCTCGTCCCCAAAAGCGTCGGTGCTGTACCGCAATGGCACCAAAATGGTCCTGAATACCGCAGAAATGCCAACCGGAGATCTGGTTCTAAACCGGGATGCGCAATTGCGCGTGGCTGCCCGCACCAAGACTATTGCCAACGCCATTGGGGCTGAAAACCTGTCGCACTTGGATGCCAATGCCCTGGCCGAGAAATATCTGGGTGACAGCGTGTTTGCCAATGTCATGATGCTTGGCTTTGCCTGGCAATCGGGTCTTGTTCCGGTGAGCGACATCGCTCTGAAACAGGCCATTGAGCTAAATGGTGTTGCCATCGAGAAAAATCTGCGGGCCTTTGACCTTGGTCGGGTGCTGTCGCATGATCCAAAGGCTTTGTCGGAGGAAAAACCCCAGTCAGCTCCGCTGAGCTTTGAAGCCCTTGTCGATCGCCATGTCACCCGTTTGACGGAATATCATTCCCCTACCTACGCCACGCGGTACCGCCGCACTATTTCGGGGTTTGTAGAGACCCTGCCTGAAACGGACCGCGAGTCACTTGGACCCGTCGCTGCAAATTCGCTTTATAAGCTGATGGCCATCAAAGATGAGTATGAGGTTGCGCGCCTGCATATGGGGCAAGAATTCCAAGACATGTTGGCGGAAGAGTTTGAAGACGGATTCTCGATCAACTACCACATGGCCCCGCCCCTAATTTCTCGGAAGACGGACGCCCGGGGCCGGCCTGTGAAGCGCCAGTTTGGAGCGGGATTTGCGAAACTGTTGAGTGGATTGTCGCGCCTGCGTCGGGTTCGCAATACCGTGTTGGATCCGTTCCGCTACACGGCTGAGCGCAAACAAGAGCGGGAACTGATCACTTGGTTTGAGGGTATTCTAGATCAGCTTTCACACTATGGTGCTACCGACAAAGACAGCCATGACCTCTGTCACAAGATCCTCGCGGCTCCGATGGATATTCGCGGATATGGTCCTGTGAAAGAATTGGCGATTGAAACGGTCAAACCCCAGGTCGCTGAACACCTGACGCACCTCAAGACGATGTGACACTTCCCCTGTCTAAACAAGAAGGTGGCCCAGTCTGGCCACCTTCTTTTGGTTTCGCCTGTAGAGTTTGAACCCGTCACTTCCCGAACGCAAAATGCAGAACAGTGTTCTGGAATTGCACCCAAATCGCAGAAGAATCCCCCTTTCCTGCCTCAAATCATTGTGAGCCGAGGAACAATCGCTTACGCCTTGGGCCAAAGACATTTATCCACTGGGAGGAATCCATGACTGACGCCCCGAACTACGGCTTTGACACACTGCAGATTCATGCAGGCGCGCGCCCTGATCCGGCCACCGGCGCACGCCAGACCCCGATTTATCAAACCACGGCTTATGTGTTCCGCGACGCCGAACATGCGGCTGCTTTGTTTAACCTGCAAGAAGTGGGATACATCTATTCGCGCCTGACAAACCCGACCGTTGCCGTTCTTCAGGAACGTGTTGCGACGCTAGAGGGCGGTGTTGGTGCTGTTGCCTGTTCTTCAGGCCATGCAGCCCAGATCATGGCGCTGTTCCCGCTGATGGGGCCGGGTAAAAACGTCGTTGTCTCGACACGCCTCTACGGCGGCACCATCACCCAGTTCAGCCAGACCATCAAACGCTTTGGCTGGGAAGCCAAGTTCGTTGACTTCGACGATCTTGATGCTGTTTCTGCTGCCATCGACGATGACACACGTGCTGTTTTCTGTGAATCCATCGCCAACCCCGGCGGCTATATCACTGACATCGAGGCCATCGCCGGTGTTGCGGGCAACGCAGGCCTGCCTCTGATTGTCGACAACACGTCGGCAACGCCTTACTTGTGTAACCCGATTTCCCTCGGCGCGACTTTGGTGGTTCACTCGCTGACCAAATACCTCACCGGCAACGGCACCGTAACCGGCGGGATTGTGGTCGACAGCGGCAAATTCGACTGGTCCGCCAGTGACAAATTCCCATCGCTTGCAGCTCCGGAACCGGCCTACCACGGCCTGAAATTCCACGAGACTTTCGGACCCCTAGCCTTCACCTTCCATGGCATTGCTATCGGCTTGCGTGATCTCGGCATGACACTGAACCCGCAGGCTGCACATTACACATTGATGGGGATCGAAACCCTGTCGCTGCGGATGGAGCGCCACGTGGAAAACGCGCGGAAAATCGCAGGCTGGCTGGAAGGCCATGATGCGGTTGAGGCAGTGACCTATGCCGGGCTGGAAAGCTCGCCTTACAACCACCGTGTTGAACGCATTTGCCCGAAAGGCGCCGGTGCACTGTTCACCGTGGCTTTGAAAGGCGGGTACGACGCCTGCATCAAGTTTGTGGATTCGCTTGAGATCTTTAGCCATGTGGCCAATCTCGGGGACACGCGTTCTCTGGTCATTCATTCCGCGTCGACCACGCACCGCCAGCTGACGCCGGAACAGCAGACCGCTGCGGGTGCAGCCCCCAATGTGGTTCGCATTTCCATCGGTATCGAAAACGCAGAAGACCTGATGGCTGATCTTGATCAGGCGCTGACCAAAGCCAACGCCTAATGCAATCTTAGGGTGGCCCACTGGGCCACCCTCGCGCTCAAAGGGCCCCTAAGGGCGTCAGTGCATAGAGAAATCCTGCCGAAATCGCCATGGTCAGGATGACGATAAGAAACGCTGCGATCATCGGAAGCCGAAAGATCGAGCGGAGCAAGATAACTTCAGTCAAACTGGCACCTGCGCTGCCAATAATCAGCGCCATCACAGCCCCCAGAGACATACCTTTTGCCGCCAGAGCTGCTGAAAGCGGGATCACAGCTTCGGCACGAATATAAAGCGGAATGCCAATCACCGCGGCGACAGGAACGGCCAAAAGATTGTCTTTGCCCGCGTATTCGGTGATCAGATCCGTTGGCATAAATCCATAGATGACCGACCCAATAGCAATACCACCCAGCAAGTAAGGCAACACCCTTCGGAAGTCCTTCCACGTGCTACGCCAAATCCGCAACCATTTGCTTTCCGCGGGCGTCGCTCCGCAGCTTGTGCTGCACCCAGAGGGTTTTGGGGCCTCATAGGCAGATGGAACAACAAACCGCTCGAACCGCAATTGTTCCAACACGACCCCCGCCAAAATCGAGACACCCAGGGCAATCGCAAAGTAGACCAGCGTAACCTGCACACCAAAGGTCACGGCAAAGAGCCCGATTATCACCGGGTTGAGCAGAGGACTTGAGAACAGAAACACCATCATCGGGCCAAACCCCGCGCGCGCGCGCAAGAGACCTTTCAAGAATGGGATGGTGGAGCAGGAGCAAAACGGGGTGATAGCCCCCATCAACGCTGCGATGACATAGCCGCGACCGTTGCGAGAACTCAGGATGGACTGGATACGCTCAGGTGAGATGTACTCCTGAAGCACACCAACACCATAGCTGATAATCAGAAACAAAGCCGTCAATTCGACAGCCAGGAAGACAAACATGCCGCCTGCATTTTGCAAGGCAGCGGTTAGATCCGGGGTCATGGTGATTCCCTTTTACGTCATTACCGGTAATTTCGAAATATTGACGCAATAAATGCCTGTCAATATATTACCGGTAACTTCGAAATGAGTGGAGATCTTCATGGATGTCGACGACGTCGCCAAAGTTCTAAAAGACTTGGGCCATCCTCACCGCTTGAGAATTTTCAAGCGCTTGACACGATCTGGCCTTGATGGGCTCCCGGTGGGGGTTTTACGTGAGGACCTCGACATCCCGCATTCCTCCATGACTCACCATGTTGCTGCCCTGGTCAACGCAGGATTGATCGAACAGGTTCGCGAAGGGCGTATTCTGCGTTGTGTCCCAAAGTATGGCCGTCTGTGGGATGTCATCGCCTTTCTCCAAAGCGAATGCTGTGTCGAGGACCGTGGTCGGCAGATTGACTAATTTGGAAGACACAGGCGGGGACGAGCTACCAACCAAATTGGTCTAGATCCCCCTTTGTTTCCCCTTGTTCCGGCGCAAACGCATGATCATGATCTGGTCACATGCGCCGTAAGGGAAATCCAGATGACTGAATTCACTATTGCTTCTTTCAACGTCAAAAACCTGATCGGAGCGAACCAGGAATACTATCGGTTTCAGAGCTACACGCCCGAGGAATATGCATGGAAGCAAGATTGGTTGGCCGATCAGCTTTTGACCATGGATGCCGATATCATCGGGTTTCAGGAAATCTTCGAAGAAAGCGCGCTACAGGCGGTGATCGAAGAAGCTTCGGTACGCGCAGAGGCCCTAAATGAAGCGAGCGTGCCGGACCGGTCAAAACGCTACCATCGCAAGGCCATTTTTAAAAAGCTAAAGGTCGATCCGTACCGCGATGCAGCACTTGCCTTTGCCCCCAACGCGGCGGACACGGGCCAACCCGGAGAACGGCGGCCCGGTCTTGCGATACTCTCGCGGTTTGGCTTTGCGGAAGAACCAGAGATCATTCAGGATCTGGAGGCTCCCTTGGAAATCCCCTTCTCTGCCTTACGCGGTATGGACGAGGACGACGCCGGGTTCTTTCGCCTTAAGCGTATCTCTCGGCCCATCCTGAAAGCACGTGTTCCAGTGGGTGAAAAGGTTGTGACAGTGTTCAATTGTCACCTGAAATCCAAACTTGGAGAATACGATGGCGCGGGGCCTCAGGACCTTACCAACTACGACCCTATGGGGCGGGCGATGGGGAGCCTTCGATCGGGCCTACGCCGCATGGCGGAGGCCTGGGTGTTACGCCGAGAGATCCTGAAAGAGCTCGACCTTGGCCGCCCGGTGATGGTGCTGGGCGACTTCAACGATGGGCAACACACGGTGAGTTCGGAAATCATCTCAGGTGAGGCGCCCTTCAAAAACTATGCTTGGATGCTGCGCCATGATGCGGAACATAGCGGCGACCGTTATTCCGATGACGAGAACATCCAGATCACCGAGGATATCACGTCTCGTCAGTTGCATTCTGCGGAACGCCTGTTCGTGCGCAAATCTCTGCGAGATATGGTCTATACAACGGCCTTTGGCGGGGTTTTTGAGAGTATTGACCAGATCTATCTGTCACGGCATTTCCACCCTGACTATGAGAACCGTCTGGGTGAAATGACCTACTTTAGCGTGCTCAACGACCATCTCACCGATGGCAGTCACCCAGAGGCGCCCTACAATAAGCTCGCGTCAGACCACGGGCAGATTATGGCTCACATACATCTTCTGTAGCGGAAAATTTTTTTCTTGCCAGTCAAGTCACATTCCACCTAATTTGCCTCACGCGTGAAGACGACACAACCTCACCTGTGGTTGCTCGTCGTGAGCCGCCGATATGAGGTTGATATGGCTTGGATAGTTCTCATCTTCGCTGGACTGTTAGAAACCGCTTGGGCCGGTACGCTCAAGCTGGCAACAGCCCGACCCTCCATCTGGCTTATTGGTCTCGCTGCGCTCTGCATCATCTCAAGCCTGGTTGCGCTCTATTGGTCTATGGCGCGCTTGCCATTGGGTGTCGCTTATCCGGTTTGGACGGGAGTCGGTGCCGTTGGATCGGTCTGCGTCAGTGTCATTCTCTTACACCAACGCATCGGCCCTATGGGCATACTTGGGCTGATCCTGTTGCTAGTTGGGATGGTCTTGTTGGCAGTGGATTCACCCCACTAATTCAGACCCGTGTGGTGGCAGGGGTTACCCCCTGCCAACCGTTTCATTCACCAAGAGCGATGCCTTCCCGGCGCGGATCTGCGCCACCCAGAAGTCCCTCAGCACTGATTGAAATTGCGTGTAGCCCAGATGTGAGCGCACGCGTATTCACCTTAAAACCCAGAGCTTCCAATTGCGGGGCCATCTCGGCCGCTGCGGTCCCTTCCTCAAAATCGTAGGTGCCAAAGCGGTTCACGGCATGTGGCATGGCAACGGCTTGCTGGACATCCATGCCCCAATCGATATGCGCCATAATCGCCTGAGCGGTATAGCCGATGATGCGCGAGCCACCGGGCGATCCGACCACAAGAACCGGTGCCCCGTCCTTGCGAACAATCGTCGGCGACATGGAGGACCGGGGGCGTTTTCCAGGCTCTACCCGGTTGGCAATCGGCACCCCATTCCGATGGCTCCGGAAGGAAAAGTCAGTCAGCTCGTTGTTGAGAAAGAACCCATTGCTCATCAAGCGTGACCCAAACCCGTTCTCAATGGTTGTCGTCATCGACAAAGCATTCCCGTACTGATCAACGATCGAGATATGCGAGGTGGAAGGCAATTCGATGCTATCGTCATCCGACCACAGCACGGCGTGGTCCCATGCAGGCTCTCCCGGCGCGACGCTTTCCAAAGCCGCCTCGCTGTTTAGAGCTTCGGCTCTTTGGGCAAGATAGTCAGGATCCACCAAACCCTTGGTCGGGACAGGAACAAAATCGCTGTCGGCCATATAGCAACCGCGGTCCGCAAAGGCCAAACGAGACGCATCGCCGATCCGACGCCAGGTTTGGATGTCATCAGGCGCGCCCGGTGCGGAGGCATTCATCATCCCAAGGATTTGCCCCACTGTCAGCGCCCCTGACGAGGGTGGCCCCATACCACAGACCTCGTGGTCGCGGAATTCGGCGCAGACGGCCGGACGCTGTTTGACCTCGTAGTTGGAGAGATCTCGGAGTGCGAGCACGCCCGGATTGTCTTCTGCACCGCGCACGGTTGAGACGATATCCTGCGCGATCTGTCCGCGATAGATGACCCCAGCTCCTTCGGCAGCCATGCGGCGCATGACATTGGCATAACTAGGGTTTTTCAACAGTTTGCCAACCGCGATGGGTTCACCACCTGGCAACAAATACTCAGCGGTGGCGGGAAACCGCCCTAATCGATCCGCATCCCGTGCAACAAGCCCTGCAAGGCGCGGTGAGACCGCGAACCCATCTTCGGCCAAGCCTGCTGCCGCAGCAAACAGGTCAGCCCATTCCGCAGTCCCCCATTTTTCATGCGCAGTTTGCATAAGTGCGGGAGTGCCGGGCACACCAACGGATCGCCCACCGACAACAGCGTCCCAAAATTTCAGAGGTTCCCCAGCATCGTTTTGAAACAACTGCGGAGTTGCGGCCATAGGTGCGGTTTCCCGCCCATCCAATGTGGTGATCTCACCGGTTGCGCCATCGTGCCAGACAAGAAACGCCCCGCCGCCGATGCCGGAACTTTGCGGTTCGACCAAACCAAGGACCGATTGCACCGCCACCATCGCATCAGCAGCTGTACCGCCCGCGCGTAGCACTTCGGCACCCGCAGAGACGGCATGGGGGTTTGCGGCGGCAACCATCCAATTGTTCGCAGCCACGGGCTGACCCGCTGCTTTGGCCTCAAGCGCGGCGGCAACTTCGGCTGAGATTGCCTCAAACCCACCGCTATGTGCCATCTCTGGGTCAACCGCATCAGCGGCCTGCTGTGCGGCGGCCATGCCACCAAGTGCGATCGCAAATGTCAGTGAAAGTATTACGCGCATAAGAATCTCCCTCCCGAAATCTATTTGTCCTCCAAATAGAACACGGAAAGGGAGATTGAACTCAATGGCTGCGCGTAAAAAGTGATCAGGACTTTTTCACGTATTTGGTCAGGATCACGATGCGCTGTCCTTCGACACGGCCAGAAATGTGCTCTGGATTGTCGGCCTCAAGTGAAATTTTGCGCACGGCTGTGCCCTGTTTCGCGGTAAACCCCGCGCCTTTCACCGGCAAAGCTTTGATCAGGGTGACCGTGTCGCCCGCCTGCAAGATAGTGCCATTCACATCCCGATGTGCCACCGCATCGTCATCTGGCAGACCCGCTTCGGCCCAAGCCAGGACTTCGGGTTCAAGGTAGGCAATGTCCAACAGATCTCTTGCCCAGCCGGCATCCAGTTGTTTCAAAACCCGCCACGCGACAACCTGTTCTGCGGGTTCTGTGCTCCAGATTGCTTCGTTCAGACATTGCCAGCGTGGTTCATCCTGCGCGCCGGTCTCAACCCCCATCTGACAAGTTGGGCATAATAGAACCTCGTCGGATTTCGGGGAGACGGCAAATGGGGTGGCGTCATTTGCTTTACAGAGCGCGCAGGAGGTCATCGGCTTTCCTTTGGATCAATTACGCCCCGCCTTGCCCGGTTTTGGACAGCCTGTCCAGCAACCAACCGCAGACGGAGCGCAATCAATCAGCCAACGACGCGGTGGCCGCGGTTTTGCATGCAGCGGATCAAAACATCACGGCGTTCTTCGGTAAGTTTTTCATGGGCTTCGGCGCTGCCAATCAATGCCCCAGCGGCCGCCCCTACAACCGCACCTTCGATTTTGTCGCCGTCGCTGGCATCCAATGCGCCCACTATTCCACCTAGAACCGCACCGGTGGTTGCGCCTTCGCGGGGTGTCCCATCCGTAAAGCCGGAGGCGAGATTGTAGCAGGCGGCATAATCCGCATCATACCCAAAGGCACGCGGCCCATCCACGGTCAATGGCCGGTCCACGGGGGCGGTGCAGGCGGAAATCAAAGTGATGACCGAGGAAACGGTGAGAATCTGTAAGCGCATAAGAAGTCCTTCCGGTAAGTTTTTCAGTTTCGAGATGCTGATATGGGAAAAACCATTTTCGCGTCAAGGTAAGGTTTTTCTGTTTTACAGAAAACATTGCATCTGAAACAGATAAGGATTATCCCCAAACGAAAGTCAGATGGAGGACGTGCATGTCCGTCTTTGCCCGAATTTCCATGATTGCCTGCCTGTTGGGTATCGCAGTTGCTGTTGCCGGTATCTGGGTTCCAGTGCTCTCAGGAGACGTCACAGAAGTTCTTGATCTCCTATCGCTAGATGAGGGGAGCCTCCCCTCACCTTCCCTAGCCGTACTCGGATTGGGGTTTGCCCTATGTCTATTTCTTGTTGTCAGCTTGGGTTGTGCGTTTTGGTCGATCCATAAAGCCCTCTACCATGCCCCACGTCGTGCGTTTGGTGACCTGGCGCGTGCGCTGAGCCACTGCGCTTGGTCACTCATTGCTTTCTGGAGCAGTTTGATCCTGATAGATCCCGGATATGTCTGGGTCCTGACACGAAATATGACCGGGCCAGACAAACCCGAGCTGGATCCCTTCATCTTTGTCGACACCAGTTTTATCATGCTGGTATTGGGCATAGCGCTTCTTGCCGTCAGCCGTGCGTTGGCCAAAGCGCAAGAAATTGCTACAGAAAACGATCATTTCCTGTAAGAGCGTGCCATGCCCATTATCATCAATCTGGATCTGGAGCTGGTCAAACGTAAGATGACCTCGCGGGAACTGGCCAAGGCCATCGACCTGACCGAGAGCAACCTGAGCTTGCTAAAGTCGGGCAAGGTCAAAGGAATTCGCTTCAATACCCTAGAGGCAATTTGCGAATATCTAGAATGCCAGCCCGGTGACATTCTAGAATATGTGAAGGACGACGAGGCTTAGGCCTCGCCCCAGTTTACAACATCGCCGGCAGAACCTGATCGGGCGGGCGATGGCCGTCCGCAAAGGTCTTCACATTGATGATGACCTTTTCGCCCATTTCAATCCGACCTTCTTCGGTGGCAGATCCCATGTGCGGCAGCATCACGACGTTTGGCAGATTGCGCAGATCCGGATTGCCCTGCAATCCGTGCTCATAAACGTCGAGTCCTGCACCAGCGAGCTCACTGGCTTTCAACATCCGGGACAAGGCATTTTCATCAACCACTTCACCACGCGAGGTGTTGATCAAAACCGCAGTAGGTTTCATCAGCTTCAACCGGCGCGCATTCAGCAAATGATAGGTACTTGGTGTCGAGGGGCAGTTGACGCTCACCACATCCATCCGCGCCACCATCTGGTCGATACTGTCCCAATAGGTCGCTTGCAGGCTATCTTCGATCTCAGGCCGCAACCGGCGCCGATTGTGATAGTGGATCTGCATGCCAAATGCCGCCGCACGGCGTGCAACCGCCTGTCCAATGCGCCCCATGCCCAGAATACCAAGGCGGCGACCTCCTAGACGTCCCCCCAGGAAAGCGGTTGGGCTCCAGCCCTCCCAGCTCCCCTCCTGCATGACGCTCAGGCCTTCCTGCATGCGGCGGGTTACACCAAGCATCAGTGCCATGACCATATCGGCGGTATCTTCCGTCACAACACCCGGCGTGTTCGACACCAGAATGCCACGTTGGCGGGCGGTGGCCACATCGATGTGATCAAACCCCGCACCGAAATTCGCAATCAACTTCAACTGATCGCCAGCCTGCCCAAGTAGCCCGCCGTCAATTTGATCGGTGATTGTCGGCACAAGAACATCAGCGGTTTGCATCGCTTCAACAAGTTCGGCACGGCTCATTGGGCGATCATCGTCGCGCAACGTGACATTGAACAGTTCTGACAACCGAGTTTCAACCGCTTCCGGTAGGCGTCGCGTCACGACAACACTCAGACGTTTTGATGGCATCAAGGCTCTCCCAAGCTTCCATGACGGTCCCAATTTGGCCTAAAGTGCGTCAGGAAAAGACGGGGCACAAGAACCCCCGCTCAAAAACACTCCGAAAAATTCGGGCAGGATATCAAGATGTTTGGAAAAGCGGCTCTTCAGGCCTTACTTCTGGTAGGATTCACATCTGCGGCCGCGGCACAAGAGCGCGGACCAGTGACCAACCTCCCCTTGCCCCGCTTTGTGTCGATGAAGGCCTCTGAAGGCAATGTGCGCCGTGGCCCTTCGTTGACACACAGGATTGACTGGGTGTTCAAGCGCCGAGATATGCCTCTTGAGATCACAGCCGAACACGGCAATTGGCGTCGGGTGCGCGATAGGGACGGTGCCGGTGGTTGGATGCATTATTCCCTACTGTCAGGCGTGCGCACTGTGATCGTCGAGACCGATTTGCTGCCGCTCAAAAGCCACGAGACAGGAGACAGCCAGATCACAGCCCGGCTTGAAGCTGGCGTGATTGCCCGATTGGGGGACTGCTCGGAACAGAACTGCAAGCTTTCAGCCAATGGTTATAGTGGTTGGGCCCCGAAATCCGCCATGTGGGGCGTTGGGATCGATGAAATTCGCGATTAGCGGGATTGCAATTCGGATCAAACCTCCCAGTCTCTAAGGTAGGAGGTCTGCCATGACATTAGATACCATCTGGGCCGACTATCACGGACGGTTGCGCGCGTTTCTGAGGGCGCGAGTTGCGAACCCTGCGGATGTGGATGATCTCCTGCAGGACATTTTGCTCAAGGTTGGCTCTGGCCTGAACCAGCTGGAAGACCAAACAAAGCTACATGCCTGGTTGTTTCAAACAGCGCAGCGCACCATCATCGACCACTATCGCAAATCGGCACAGGTCCGGCGGATTGACCCGGATGATTTATGGTACCGTCAGGATGATCCAGAGCTGACGCAAAGCCTTGAACGCTGCGTTGAACCTTTTTTACGCGCGCTGCCAGAAGAAGAAGCTGCGCTTCTCACCGCGATTGATCTAGAGGGCACTGCTCAAAAGGCCTATGCCGAACAACACGGCATTCCCTATTCAACGCTAAAATCGCGTGTCTCCAAGGCGCGCGCAAACCTGCGCGATCTGTTTGAAACCTGCTGTACCTTCTCGCGGGATACACGCGGCAATTTAAAAGATTTCGACCAAAAATCAGACGGTTGTAAAAAATGCTAAATTGAGCGTCGTCTTTTTTCGCCTTCGTCCGTCTTACGGGTATCTCCAAAGAAAAGGACACAGGATGATCAAGATTGTGAGCTTTAAGATTTGCCCGTTTGTGCAGCGGGTGACAGGTATGCTTGAAGCAAAGAACACTCCCTATGAAATCGACTACATCTCACTGAGCGACAAGCCAGATTGGTTTCTCAAGCTTTCGCCAACCGGACAGGTGCCGCTCCTTGTGACCGAGGGCGGTGTTGCCTTGTTCGAGTCAGATGCGATTGTTGAGTATATTGATGAAGTGACAGAGCCACTTATCAACGATCAATCAGCCGAAGACCGGGCGCTTCAACGGGCTTGGAGCTATCAGGCCAGCAAACACTATCTTGTCCAGTGTTCGGCCATGCAAAGCTCTGATCGCGGCACCTACGATACGCGCATGGCCAAGCTCCGCGCAGCGTTTGGTCGGGTCGAAGCGGTGTTAACCGAGGGGCCGTTTTTTCATGGTAAGACGATTGGGAATGTCGATATGGCCTGGCTTCCGCTGCTCCATCGTGCGCAATTGGTGACAGAGCATAGCGGTTACGAAGTTTTACGCGCCTTTCCAAAGGTCAAAGCCTGGCAGCAGGCGGTGATGCAGACCGGTATTCCCGAAAAATCCGTCCCAGAGGATTTCAACAGCCGGTTTTCCGATTTCTATCTGGGTGAGCACAGTTGGCTGGGCCGCCGCGCTCCACTGGATGAAACCTGTACTCCCAGAGCTGCTTCCGGTGGCGGCTGCTGCGGTTGATCACGGAAACCCCTGCCCGGTCTTGCACCGGGCAGGCTGTTTTACGCGGCTTCGTGCAGCAGAATTGCGGCTTCGGAGCTTGAAAGATTGCGTCTCGCGTAGCCGCCGTAGGTATGCGGATTGTCAGCAACGCGCGGCCATTGATCCAGCAACCGGGCGCGGTCTCCTTCCCCGATTGTCGACAAAGCGGTGTTTGCAGGGTGGAAGCTCTCGGTTTCAACACCATTGGCGTAGAGGACTTCATGGCGGGGCAAAAGCATGTGAATGTAAGACACTTCGCGGGCACGTGTATCGAGTGTCACGGTCCGCCCATTGATCAGATCGCGCGCTGCGACCAACACTTCTGGCGTATTGAACAAGGCACGCGCGACGACCCCTTTCACGACCAAGCGGTGTTCCGGCGACACCAGAAGTTCTTGGTCAGGCTCGCCAATCCCAAAGGCCCCGGCGCGAATGCGGATTGGGCGCAGTTTTGGCATCGCAAACAGCCGCGCACCTGTCATCCGACGACTTCCGATCCACTGGATTTGCTGCGCGCCATTGTCCTTTGTGCGCACCATGTCACCTTCGCGAAGCTCTTCAATCCGGCGCGGCCCGTTCGGAGTGTCAATCATGGTGCCCGGGGTGAAGCAGATCACGCCGCTGGCCTGATCCCCACTCGCATAGTTCCGCAGCGGTTCCATATTGTGGTGAACAACCCATAGATCGCGGTTGCTGGGTGGGAGCTCATCAAGAAACATCAGCAAAGGCCGCGCCCCGTCACCCACTTCGATCAAAGTGACCGTATAGCTTTTGCGGCCATCGGTGACGAGAAAACTCCGATCGTGCAGTGGATGCGCGACCTCTGAAAGTTCTAGTTTAGGTTTCGGTGCAACAGCCGCTCCCACCAAACGCCGCACCATACGTGCTGCGCGTTTGCGTATATCTGCTTCGCCATCTGCCTGATCCAGCTGGAGGATTGATGACGGTCCATCAACCCGAACAGCCTCACCCCGCCAAGACCACGCGGCCCCAACGGTTAACGAAGACGGGGGTGCGGCCTGAAGACCGTCTATTTCCGTCTGCGCCCAAGAGATGACGAACGTGCCTCGATAGCCCGTTCCCATGCCTGTAAACTCTGCCTGTTATTTTTATTACCAAAAGGTTAACCACTGTTAACCAATGTTCAAAGCTAACATTTTGTGACAAGGTAAATTTCAGGACTAACAACCATAAAGTGCGTGGCAAAATGGCCACACGCTCGACGCTAAATCGCGTCAGAAGTTGAGATCCAAGCGCAATGATCCAACGGCCTGCCCATTTGGCTGCCCCTCAAACTCTTCGCTGAGCCAGGTCACACCATAGAAAACCGCGTTGTTCTCTCCCTGCCAATGCACACCCGCGCGTGCGCGACCTCGGGCCTTCTTGACTTCAAACCCCTGATCTTCCGGCAATAGAGCGCTGGAATTGGCATAGGCAATGTCACCGCCAAATACATAGCTGAACCCGGGCACCTCATCGGAAAGAGCGCGATACCGCTGACCTGTTACCGGGTCACGGGCCAAAAGCGCCCCCTGTCCAACCGAACCAAACGTCACATCAAAGCCGACCCGCGCCATCGTTTCGTGCCCATAGCGAACCTCGGTAAAGGGGCGCACGTGACCGACTTCACCAAGCTCAAAGTTCCGCCCCATCTCCCCAACAAAGGTTCCATAGATGCTATTCCCAATCTGGGAATTCAACACAGCGGCTGATGCTGGCGCTACGCCAAGCGCATCATGTAGACCGGTCTGCAATTCATCCAACTTGGTTTGCGGCCCCATGATCACGAGATCACCACCTAAGCTATACTCGGTGGCCCCTCGGGCGAACTGGGTATGTAGACCAAAGGACCAGAGACCTGCAAAGGGACGGTCACCTGCGGTAGGGTTCTGCAAATTCGCCGGCGCAACAATCTGCCCACCAATACGGAACTCCAAGAGATCAAAAGGACGATCCGGCAAAGCACCTGTCCACTCTGAACCAAAATAGCGACTGGCCGCCACCGATCCGGTCTGCCAACGATCTTTGGTGTCGCCAAACAAATCATTGTTCACCAGACGCCCATTGCCCAGATAATCGCGCCCCTCAGCCTGCGCTGTGGTCGCGACACTTAGGGCCGCACAAATCAGGGTCGCGAAAAAGCGGGTCATAGGTGCCTCAAGGAATTTTATTTGTCTTGTTTACGTCGTAGCATGACGCAGGAAATGGGCACAATCATGGCCAAGTCGCTGAAAAATTTCCCGTCTTGATTGTGACCTTTGTCCCTCAGTTCACGAGACCGAACTTCTCCCGATGCTGTCGTAAGCGGTGAAGCCTGCGGTTGTGGCGTCATCTGCGGTGTAGATATTGCGCAGGTCGGCCAGATGCGGGGTGGTCATGCCCGTGGCCAGACGGCTCAGGTCCAGCGCGCGGAACTCGTTCCATTCGGTCAGGATCACCAGAAGATCCGCGCCTTCGGCCGCCGTATAGGGATCGTCATGCCAGGCCACGCCGGGGAGCAGGGCCTCGCCCTCGTGGCGCCCCTGCGGATCAACCGCCCGAACCTTGGCTCCACCGCCCACAAGCGCCGGAACAATGGTCAGCGACGGAGCGTCCCGCATGTCATCGGTGTTGGGCTTAAACGTCACCCCCAGCACCGCCACGGTCTTGCCGTTGAAGCTGCCGCCGCAGAGATCCAGCAGCTTGTCGATCATGCGCCGCTTGACCTCTTCATTGACCTTGATCACCGCTTCGGTGATCTGCATCGGGCTGGCATGTTCCTGACCAATGCGCGCCAGAGCCTTGGTATCTTTCGGAAAACAGGAGCCACCATAGCCGGGGCCCGCATGCAGGAACTTGTTGCCGATCCGGCCATCCATGCCCATGCCCTTGCTGACCTGCTTTACATCCGCGCCAACCTTTTCGCACAGGGCAGCGATCTCATTGATGAAGGTGATCTTGGTCGCCAGAAAGGCATTGGCCGCGTATTTGATCATCTCGGCGCTTTCCAGATCCGTGGTAACAATCGGGAAATCGCGCAGGTAGAGCGGGCGGTAAATCTCGGCCATGACCTGTGCGGCGCGATCGCTTTCGACCCCGACCACCACGCGGTCCGGCTTCATGAAATCGTCAATTGCCGCCCCTTCGCGCAGGAACTCGGGGTTGGAGGCCACGTCAAAGGCGAGGCTGGGATTGGCGGCGGCCACCACATCGCGCACCCGGGCATTGGTGCCCACCGGGACGGTCGATTTGGTGACAACCACCACATAGTCCTTGGCGGCTTCAGCGATCTCTTTCGCGGCGGCCATGACGTAGCTCAGGTCCGCATGGCCGTCACCGCGCCGCGTCGGCGTGCCCACGGCGATGAACACCGCTTCAGCCCCGGCAATCGCGCTCTGGAGATCCAGCGTAAAGGACAGGCGGCCCGCCGCCACGTTTTTGGCCATCAGGACATCAAGGCCCGGCTCATAAATCGGCACCTGCCCCTGCTCCAGCATCGCAATCTTGCGCGGATCTTTGTCCACACAGACTACCTCATGACCAAAATCAGAGAAACACACACCAGACACCAAGCCCACATAGCCCGTGCCAATCATCGCGATCTTCATACCCTGCGCCCTCTGATCTCAGTTTTAGCCTAAATGACTTAGCGCTGCGCCAATTGTCAACGCGATGCGTTGGCCCCGCCCCATACTTGTGCTGTGTAAATGGACTGTATAATATAGCGAGATGACCGGCAGGCAGGGTCCTGTCTTCGAAAGGATTAGCCCTAAGGAAACTTTCTGTTAACCTTAGAGAAATAATTTCGTCCACAAGACTATGTTTTTTGGCCGCCACAGTCGCTTACCTCATATGACTGGTGTACTTGCGCGCCGCGTTTCCAGTTCCTCGTTTAAGACCATTTTTCAACGATACGGTGTATTGCGCCAGATCTACAGTTGGGCGTGTTCTGAGCACGTCCCGAAGCGATGTGTAAGTATGCAGGTTAAGACAGGTAGACCATGAAACTTGAAGTCACAGACCCCACTGCACATTCCGAAAACCAAGTCGATCTGCTTGATGGTCTGGCAACAATGTTCGGGCAAGACTTTTTGGACCAGTTTGTGTCTCGCGCCGGGCAAGCACTAAATGCCGAGATGGTCACGATCGGGGCCTTCAAGATGCTCAACAGCGAGCGTATTCAGGTGTTTGCCAATTCTTTTGAAGACAATGGGCGTGCCGTATTCGAATACGAAACGCAGGTTGCGCCGTGTCATGACGTGGTGATGACGGGTTCGCCACAGGTCATTGGTTCAGATGTTCAAGAGCTGTATCCCAATGATGAATTCTTTATTATCCACGATTTTCACAGCTATGTCGGCTTTCCTCTGAAAAATGAGGCTGGCGAGACGATCGGGCTTGTCCAAGCGAGCTGGAAACGCCCCATCAAAAAGGAGCGTTGTGACCAGGCTTTGGAGCTGTTCAGATTGTACTGCAATCGGATCTCACACGAGCTTGCAGCCCAGACGACGTTTTCTTTGATGCGCTCGCTGATCATGGACACCCGCAGTCTTGATAGCACCACGGTCTTCCGATCTCTCGCAGAACATCTTCAAGCGGCTCTCTCAGTGAAAACGGCCTTTATCGCGGAATGTTCCGACGACAATCCCGGCCATTTCCGAATTCTGGCGTATTGCCTCGGTGGGCAGTGCTATCCAGAGGTTGAGGGTAAGACAATGTCTTATGATGAGACACCTTGTGGTCTTTTGCTCGATCGAAAATCCGCAATGATCCAGACCGGATTGCGCCAGCTTTTTCCGCATCAGGCCTCTTTCCAGGAACTTGGTCTGGAGTCCTACATGGGTGTTGCGCTGCATGACAGACAAGGCAAACTTGTTGGCCACATCGCCTTCCAGAACGACCGTGGCATGTCGCCCCGCCTCACCGAAACGGATATTGTCGAACTTCTGGCCAATCGCGTTGAGATTGAGATGCAGCGCTATGTGGCGGACAAATCTCGCCGTGAAGCCGAAGCCGCCCTCTTGGTCAAACAAAAAAACGAAAGCCTTGGGCTGTTGGCCGGGAGCATTTCTCATGACTTCAACAACCTTCTAGGCAGCATGGTTGGGCAAGCCGAGCTCGCGCTGGAAGTGGCGGACGCCGACAACCCCGTGCTCCCCCATCTGGAAGTGATCAGTTCCTGTCTTTCTTCCTCCTCAGAGCTGGTGAGCCATCTTCTCAATTACGCCAAGGGCACCCCCAACCGCCAACATGAGGTGGTTGATCTCAATGAAGTTGTGAAAGATGTTATTCGCTTGCTGCCGATTGAGAAATCTCACCGAGAGTTTGCGCTTGATTTATCCGACCTTCCCGCAACCATCAAAGGGGATCGCGGGCAGCTGTCCCAGATGATTATGAATCTGCTTTTCAATGCTGTTGACGCGATGGCGGGCTACGATGGGCAGATTAGCGTGCATACGCATAAGGGGTCACTGAGTGCGGAAGACCTGCAATATTTCACCTTGGGCAGCGAGGGTCTTGGTGAAAGCTGTATTTTGCTTGAGATTTCAGACTGCGGCCAGGGGATGTCATCTGAGACCGCAACCAAAGTGTTTGATCCCTACTTTACAACCAAGGCCAACGGGAAAGGGCTTGGCATGGCGGCTGTTGTCGGCATCGCAAAGCGCCACAATGCTGCGATCTCGATGGAAACCGAAGAAGGGCAAGGGACCCATTTCTTCATTGCTTTCCCTGCCACAGATGAAGAGATTGCCCCTGTTGGATCCCCGGAAATTCCAACTGAAGGCTATGCCAAAACCGGAGTGCAATCGCGCATCCTTGTTGTCGATGATGAACCGGTCTTTCGCAAAACGGTCGAGGCCCTTTTACGCGCCGACGGGTACTTCATCATGGCGGTCGATGGTTATTCAGCGGCACTTCAGGCCATGCAAGACGCAGGCCCGTTTGATTGCGCACTGATTGACGTGACTATGCCCGAAGAAAATGGTTGGAAAACACTGATGGATCTGCGCGAACAGCAACCGGATCTGTCTTGCATTATGATGAGTGGCTTTTCGATCTCTCCAAAAGACGCGGGACACCCGGAGTTGGAGGGTATCCCACTTCTGGATAAACCGTTCCGCCGGAGCACTTTGATGACCGCTTTGGCCGAAGCTTTGCCCCAAACCCCGATCAATGCTTGAACTCATTGTAGAATGACTTGTCGGACGTCACACGGGGGCTTATGTGGCCCCTATGACGGAACCGCAAAGCTGCATTGGCCCCATTCTAATTGTTGACACCGTGCAGAGCGACCGCCTGCATCTGGCTGCTCTTTTCATATCTCCCAATGAGTGCACGCCGCCGGATATCATAGCGTCTGGCCAAAATTTTGCGGCCCACCAGATTGCACGGTACCCACAAGGCGCGGTGTATCGCATTCGTTTTTCGGTCCCCGCCACCGAGGCCTCAAGCTATCACTGGAACGGTGAAATCTTTGAACTTACATCGGCTCTCTCTTCCGATCTGTCTCTTGCCTATGTGTCCTGCAATGGCGAAGAGCATGGGGATATGGACCGGGAGGACGGTGAACGAAATGTCATGTGGGCGCATCTTCGAGACACCCATCAGAACACCCCCTTTTCGCTTATGTTGCATGGCGGGGATCAAATCTATGCGGACGAAGTGACACTCGGACATTCCTTGAGTGAATCTTGGCCCGAGGACATTCCCAATTCCCCGACGGCCGCAAGTCTTGAGGACTTACGCCAGCATCTGCGTGCGGGCTTCTTTGAACGATACGCCAGCCTGTATCGCGCACCTGATTTCGCCTGGCTGGCTGCGCGCATCCCCTCTCTCATGCAATGGGATGACCACGATATCTGTGATGGCTGGGGCTCTCTTCCAACAGAAGCAACACAGTCTTCTATCGGGCAAACATTGTTTGCGGCTGCCAAAGAAGCGCGCCTCGTCTTTCAAGATGCAACAGTTGAAACAGATCTGCCCGCCCGGTTTTACGACCCCTCTGGACGGTCTCTGGGATGGTCGATTGAATTTGATCAGCTGCGGCTCATCGCGCCGGATCTCAGGGGCACTCGGACGCGAGAAACGGTGATGTGTGCGGAGGAATGGAATGTCTTAGAACGCATCACAAAAACACCAAGCCCGGGTCGTAGTTTCTTGCTTTCCAGCGTCCCTATTTTGGGGCCGAGGTTGTCCTTGCTGGAACGCCTGATGATCGCGATGCCCCGCATGCAAAAATACGAAGATGATCTGCGCGACCAATGGCAAAGCAGGGCGCACCGCCCGGCGTGGCAACGCATCCTGAAGCTTGTCTTTGACATGGCGGAACCCCACAATCAGCACGTTACCTGTGTCTCTGGCGAAATCCATCTTGCCACACGCGCTATGATCTCCTCCCAAAAGGGCCAAGTGCTTCATCAGTTGGTGGCTTCTGGGATCACCCATCGTGCACCCCCGCGGCTTTGGGCTCGCATGCTTGGGGCTCTTTCGACGCTGGGTGAAACGCCCCTGCCCGGCCACCCTATTCGCTTTGCACCGTTACCCGGACAAAGTCACCGATATACCGCTGAGCGCAATTACCTCATCTTGCGCCGTACCGATCAGAGCTGGCAGGCTATCTGGGAACTTGAGACCAGCGGCACCACGCCGCCTCTCACGCTATAAGCTGTTGCGCCGCAGGACTTTTCCAAAAGTCGCCAAGAGAATTCTCAAATAGAGACCCAGCGAATAGGTATCGACCCACTTCAAGTCATATGCCGTGCGTTTTTCAGTGCTATCAACGTCTTTGGCCACCTGCGCCAACCCCGTGATCCCGGGGCGGAACACATGGCGTCGCTGCCAGTTTTGCTCGGTATAATCGGCGACCTGGACAGGCACATCCGGCCGCACTCCGACAAAGGACATATCCCCCTTTAACACGTTCACGATTTGGGGCAGCTCGTCTAGATGGACAGGCCGCAATATCCGTCCAACCCGCGTGATCCTACTGTCGTTTTTGGAGGTGGTCTGAAACTGCGCACGGGCCTGCGCGGCTGATGCGCCGGAAACCAGAGCACCCGAGACCCGTGATTGATCCTCGGTCATGGTGCGAAACTTCCAGATATGAAACACCTTTGCGTGCTTCCCAACCCTGGCTTGGAAGAAGATCACACTTCCGCGGTCCTCCAGTTTGATCGCCAAAGCGATCAACAGCATGGGTAGAGCGGCAATCCCAAGCACGAGCAAGGCGATCACGATGTCAATCACGCGCACAATCGGCTCAGACCACCTTGGCTGATGAGGGATCATTTGGGCGGAGACCTTATCCGGCATATCTACACCTTCACTAGTACTGGTTGAATTTCGACAGATCTGCGGGGTCAAAAGAGAGCCCACAAATGGCGTCGTAGAGTTTCATGTCTGCGGTCCCGTCTCCATATTGGTTGCAAAACGGTGGCGTCAGGGACGCGGCCTGATCAATCGCATGTCGCAAGGCCTCATGTGTGAGCTCTGGGCAGTGGACCGTATTGTCATTGCGCTGGCGTCCATTTTGTCGTGATCCAATGTTAACACAGGCCGTACCAAAGCTTGCGCTCTCAATGATTCCTGACGAACTGTTGCCCAGCATAATGTCAGCCATCTGCATGCAGCCAAGATAAGCATCACGCTCAAGGTGATCGAGAATGGCAAACCGACTAGAGATGCCGTCCTCAGATTGAAACGCATCTATGGCGCTTTCAATCTCGGCCGCGCCAGCATCCGAATTAGGACGAAACATCACCCCGTGACTGGGGGTCTGACGCAAGACATCCAACAGCGTCTCTACCTGTGCGCCTATCTCCGCCGCTTCCTGAACAACGGGATGAAAGACAACCAGCATTGCTAGCCCTTGAGTGGAGAGACCAAAACGCTCTGCCAAGGAGGGTTGCGCCCCCAAACTGTCGCGCAGCCCGACCAGACCCGGTGCGCCGATGGTGACAATATGGTCAGGTCTTTCCCCCATACGTTCAAGTCGCTGTCGCGCCTCATCGGTGCTTGGAAAATGATAATGGGCCAGCTTGCTGATCGCATGGCGGAAACTCTCGTCCAGTGTACCTGATCGCTCTCCACCGTGAATATGTGCAACGTGAATGCCCAGATGCACCGCGGCCAATGTTGCAGCAAGCATCTCGCCCCGGTCGCCTAGGACCAGCACAAGATCGGGGGCGACGTCGCTCCACAATTCGAGAAATCCCTGCAGTTCAACAGCAAGGGCTGCGCCCATTTCGTGGCCAGAGGTCCCGCTGAGCGTCACTGGAATCTCAGCCAGAATGTGCAGACCACTCTCGATAGCATCCGCACGTCCCGCTGCGTATTTTGGCGCGGTATGTTGTCCGGTCAGAACCAACGAAACCTCTAAATCTGGCTTGTGGTTCAAAAATTCCAGGCACCGGCGCATGAGCCCAAAATCCGCTCGACTACCTGAAACATAGTGTACTTTGGTCATCACTTCACTCTCAACAAATCCGAGCGCACCGTCTGTTTTCAGCTCCACTCACCCCGTTGCTCCATCATCATCTCAACAATTCTAAAGTCGAATTCTGTATCGATATCCTGCGAGCGTTCTTCCGGCATCACATGCAACGCGACATTGCCCGAGAAAAGAGTTTCTTCCTCAAGCAGCGCACGCCGCGTCCAGGCATAAATTGAGCCATTCATGTCAAAACACTCAGGTGAATCCTGTCGCCGCAACACCGCGTCTTGGGGCGGTTTGCTTAGAGTGATTGCCCCATCGGGGTGACGCTCAACCAAATTAAAATATGGCGATCGCCGCGCCGGGGCGCCTGTAATTACATTATCAACCCCGTTTTGCATCAAAAGTTCCCTCACCGCAGTGAGATCTTTCCGGGCCCGCAAAGGAGACGTGACATCGAGATCAAATGCATGCGCAAAAGTTTTGCCGATTGTCTTCTCAGCTTCCAAAAAACAATGACGGATTGCGGGAAGTTTGCCAGATGTATCTGACGCCATCCCATCAGGGCGCACCACAAGAACATCGGCGCCGAATTCCTTGGCAATTGAGAGGATTTCCTCACTATCTGAACTGACAGCCACATTTGTAAACAATCCAGAAGCCCGCGCCTGTTCGACGGTATGTGCGACAAGGGGTTTTCCAGCCAACAGTCTCACATTTTTGTTTTTGACGCCTTTCGAGCCTCCTCGCGCGCAGATTGTACAAATGATTTCGGGATCAGGCTGCGTCATATCGTTCTCCATTTCATCGTTCTTCGCGCTATGTCGTGCTGATTTGAATCGACCTTAAGGGCCGAAGGTGTCTTAGCGACACGAGACCACACAGGCAGGCAGTGACCAAAAATCCCAAACCGCTCAGCAGTTTTGAACTTTCATCAAAGGCCTCAATCAACGCGACAGGGATGAGCACAACCAGACTGATCATCACCAAAGACCCTCCCAATTGACGCCCCAAATCTGCAAGCGCCTGAAAGCGGAGTTGCAAAGAAAACAACGTCATAATGGCTGCGCTCCACAAGAAGCTCACAAATCCATAAGCGGCAAGATTTTCCACAGAAAATGCTGACAAGACATAGACTACGCTAAGGCCAGCTATCAGCGCGAACACAGTGGATAGAAAAACGCGAAGAGTCTGCATTCTTGCATTTAGCGCGACAGAACACATTTGAAACAACGCATAAGCTGGCAGCGCCAAAACCATTATCTTTGCAACTGATGCGATACTTTCAAGCCCAGCGTTACTCATTGATCCGTGCCCATAGATCAGGCCGACAAGAAGCTCAATGAATTGATGCCCTAATAAACCGCTGGACAAACTGAGTGCCCAAGCGGCACCACACGCGGCGAGAAATTTTCGTTCAAACTCGCCTGCCTCCATTTGCGCATTGTCCGCAAGTAGGGGCAAAAACACCGTCGCAACTGGAGCAACCAAAAGAGCCGCTGGAAGTTCAAACAATTTGTTTGCGTAATTGAATGCCGATAATTCTCCGTCTCCGCCGGATGCATGAATGGTTCTAAACACAACGGCAGCGCCAACAACAAGGGCATAAGAGGCTATTCCGTATAGAAACAAACGAATAAAATTAGGGGGCACCAACTCAACATGTTTCAGGGGGGTAAAAAGAACCTCCCTCATCGCGCCCAACTGAAACGACAACCTTAGAAAATTCGCAAAAATCATTGCGACACCAAACCCAAACACGCCCCAATTCGAAAATCCGGGTATAACTAGAAAAGTGCAAAGAGTTATATTGAATATAAGGACGCTCAACCCTGCGTAAGAGAATTTCCCTACAGTATTGAGATACGAAACGCTGACGCCAATCAGCGCGGCCATTGGGAATGCGATAAGTGATACTCTAAAGCTGGATACAATTCCATTCTCTGACGTGATGTCTAGCGCCGGGGCGAAAGCTCCAATTACCGCATTGGGCCAGACAAAAAATGTGAGCGCCAAAATCGATAAGAACCCAAACGAAGACACCCCAACGACGAACACCAATGATTGGCGCGCTGCAAAGTTCTTCTTTTTAAGTGCAGGAACAAGAGCCGCGTTGAAACCACCTGCAAGAAGCACGCCAACCATCAGGTCTGGCAAGGTTAGAATGAGGACTGCGGCGTCTGCGGCTTCAGAGACCCCAAACCGAGCAGCCAGAAGCAACTCTCGGAGGAACCCGGAGATGCGTCCAAGCAGGAGCGCAAGACTCAAAATAAAGGAACCACGCAAAACGGTACTCATGAGTCAACCACTCCTTGGTCGGCCCCGCCCGCCTCAAATTTATAGATGGAGTTGTTCATCTGTGAAGACAGATTAGGAAAACAGGAGGTAGGAATTTCAATATAAGGCATACGGCCTCAAAAATTACGAAAAAATTACGTTTCGAAAACGCAAATTCTCGAATCCGGTCAGTCTCTTCGATTACACTAAAAAAAGCGCCACTCGGCGCTCACGATCCCCTAGGGGTAGTTTGCCCTCCATGTTCCTTGTAGATACGAATAGCACTTGAACAGTTTTTACGCAAATACTGTATCTCCCTTAGGAGGGATATGCTCAGGCGTCGGAAAGTCGGGCAACAAGGCTGACCCAATCGGATTTCCTAGTTTCACCCATGTTTTTGGCGACCTAAGCCATTCACCATAGACATACTTTCAAGAATCCCATAATTTTCAATTGATCGCTACAACGATTGCCCGCCGCCCCTGGGTGGCAAACGGTCCTTTAACGAGAATAATACGTTGCAAAATTTGACCATTTCCTCGACGGCGACATTGCGTCAAGCGATGGAGTGTCTAGATTCCAATCCGGCAAAGCTCTGCGTAGTCCAAGACCCCTCTGGTTCAATTGTGCGCAGTATTACCGATGGAGACCTGAGGCGGGCATTGCTAGCTGGCGCCTCTTTAGACAACCCCGTGACTATACTTCCAGAACAGGCGCCCATATCCGTAAAACAAGAGACGAGCCGGGACGAAATGCTGTCTCTCATGCGTTCAAAAAAAGTGGCCTCACTTTTGGTGTTAAATGATGAGGGAGCGCTTGTTGATGTTGTTGATCGCTCGGCGGTTGAGGACCAAATTCTTCTATCCCCTCCACACCTGAGCCAGCTCGAAATAACTTATATTCAACAGGCCCTTGACGACAATTGGGTGGCGCCCGCAGGCCCGAACCTTCTGCGGTTCGAAACAGAGTTGGCACAAAAGGTTGATCGGTCTCATGCGCTCGCGCTTTCCTCTGGGTCTGGGGCGCTACATCTGGCTTTGCGGGTTCTGGATGTCGGCCCCGGAGATCGGGTCTACGTGTCGGACATGACCTTCATCGCCTCGGTGCAGCCTATTTTCTATGAGCAGGCGATCCCGGTGCTTATCGATGCAGATCCCGAGCATTGGAATATGTCAGTCCCCGCGTTGGAACGACAGCTTGCGAAAGACCACGCAGCAGGCACTCTCCCCAAAGCACTTGTCGTCGTGCACCTCTATGGTCAATCCGCAGATATGGGTGCGATCATGCAACTCGCGGAGTCCTATGGCATCCCTGTTGTTGAGGACGCGGCAGAAAGTTTGGGCGCAAGTTATCGCAATCGCCCCAGCGGAACAGATGGTGTTTTGGCTGCCTATTCCTTCAACGGGAACAAAATTATCACAACCTCTGGTGGTGGCGCCTTGGTGTCAGACCGGCAAGATCTGATTGATCATGCGCGAAAGCTCTCGACACAAGGGCGCGACACAGCAGAGCACTACCAGCACTCTGAAGTGGCCTATAACTATAGGATGTCCAATATCCTTGCGGGCATTGGGTTGGGCCAGCTGAGCGTCCTGGATGACCGTGTGCGCCGCCGGCGCGAGATCTTTAACCTGTATCAGCAGGAATTGAGCGGCATTGACGGCATCACGTTTCAGGGCGAACCACCAGACAGTCGAGGCAATCGCTGGCTGAGCGTTATCGCCTTTGACCCCGATAAAATTGCCTATCACCCCTATACGGCATTGCGACGCATGCGGGAACGCGGTTTGGAAACGAGACCGGCGTGGAAACCGATGCACATGCAGCCGCTGTGCCGTCACCTTGAGTTCATGCCACATTCGGACATCGATACCGTATCCTCCGGCCTGTTTCTCAGATCGCTATGTTTGCCCTCTGGCACAGCCATGACCGATGAGGACGTCCGCCGTGTCGCGGGCAACCTCTGCGAAATTCTGGCGGAGGTCTAAACATGTGTGGCATTTTCGGATCATTTAACTTTGACCGCGCGCCTGTTGCCGACACGATCCTCTCGGACATGGCCAATAGCATTCGTCATCGCGGCCCGGACGCAGGCGGATGGCATGCGGATGATCTGGTTTCTCTTGGCAACCGACGGCTGTCTATTCTCGACCTAAGCCAGGCCAGCGACCAGCCGATCTTCTCAGATGACCGCAGGACAATTGTGGTTCAGAACGGCGAAATCTACAATTACATCGAGCTCCGAGATGAGTTGCGACAACTCGGTGCCACGTTTCACACTCAGGGTGACACGGAAGTGTTGCTGCGCGCTTATGAAGTCTGGGGGCCCGAGTTTGTCAGCCGTCTGAACGGGATGTTTGCCATCGCGATTTATGACAGCGCTCAGGCTCAGCTGTATCTTTATCGAGATCGGTTGGGTGTAAAACCCTTGTACATCGCGGGCTCGGCTGAAGAAGGTCGCATATGGTTCGGGTCTGAGATCAAGGCGATCTTGGCAAATGGGCAGAATTACACACCAGATCTCTCGGCATTGGCGCAGTTTTTTGCCCTGAACTACATCCCGCAGCCCGCGACGGCCTTTACCGGCATTCGGCACCTTCCGCCGGGGCATATGGCTTGTTTATCGCAACAAAATGGCCTGAAGATCCGCCAGTATTGGGATCTGAACCGTATTCACGTTGACGCGGACATGTCCGAGGCCGAAGCCAAAGGCGAACTTCTGGCGCAACTCGACGATGCAACCCGCATTCGTATGCGGTCGGATGCACCCTATGGTGCGTTCTTGTCAGGAGGACTGGACAGCAGCTCGGTCGTTGGCATGATGAGCCTCTATCAGACCCAGCCGTTGCACACGTTTTCCATTGGATTTGATGACCCTCGCTTTGATGAAACAAAGTATGCTCTGATGGCGGCTAAACGATTTGGTATGCGCCACGAGGTGAAAATCGCCGACCACGACGCCGCCCGCGAGTGGGCCCATTTTATCTGGCACTGCGATCAACCACATGGGGATGTCTCATTCATTCCTACCGGTCAGGTCGCCAAACTCGCAGCCAAGCAGGTCAAAATGGTACTCACCGGAGATGGTGGTGATGAACTGTTTGCGGGCTATGAAAAATATCAGGACCTGTTTCCCGATGGCCGCACGGATCACCTCGAAAACGGTTGGGAAGACCGCTTTGTGCGCCAGTCGGGGCTGTTACAGGGGGATGAGCCCGACACCTTGCTCACCGGCGCACTGCATGAGGCGTTCCATGACGGCGATCCCTACAAATCGTTGTCGGATGCCGTGCGCCACGCAGATCACCAGGATCCGGTCAATCGCGTGCTGTATGCAGAGACCACAACGCTTCTACCCGGCAACAATCTGGTAAAGCCGGACCGAATGGCGATGGCGCATTCCCTTGAGGTGCGTTCACCGTTTTTGGATTACCGCATGGCAGAGTTTGCCTTTTCCGTTCCTGGAGCCCTGAAATTACGGAACGGTGAAACAAAGTGGATCTACAAAAAAGCTGTTGAACCACTGCTTGGGGCCGATCTGACCTGGCGGAAAAAACAAATGTTCACAGTGCCTATTGGCGAATGGTTCCGTCAGGCGCTCACCGGTTATTGCCGCGATATCTTGCTAGACGGCAGGCTTGAGGCACGCGCGCTGTTCTCCATGGAGAAAGTCTCGCAGATGTTGACCCAACACGTGGCAGGTGAGGCAAACTATACCCGCCAGCTGCGCGCATTGATTTCGACTGAACTTTGGTTCCGGCTCTTTGTTGATCAGGACGCAGATTTCAGACCCCAAGTTTCGACCCCGACGGAAAGTGACTAGTTATGACTCTTAAGACCAATGCGCTGAACTTGGAATTGGATCTCGCCCAATACGCACCGGGCACCAACAATCCTGACCGCAAATTTGGCCTCCCCGCCGAAATCGCGTTCTGTGCCAACTGCGGGGTATCAAACCAGCGGCCGAACTCAGCGGTAGAGTTTCAACACACCGAAGATTCGAAGAAATCAACAATCGCTTTTGACGAAAACGGGGTCTGCGACGCCTGCCACACTGCTGCGCGAAAAGCGCGTGAGATCGATTGGGACGAACGCGAAGCTAAATTGGTTGCGCTTTGTGACCGTTTTAGAAGCCGCAACGGATCTTACGACTGTTTGGTGCCGGGGTCCGGTGGCAAGGACAGTTTTTACCAAAGCTGGATGCTCAAATACAAATACGGCATGAACCCTCTCACCGTCACCTGGGCGCCAAATATGTACACCGATTGGGGTTGGCACAATTTCAATGCCTGGATCCATTCGGGGATGGACAACTATCTGATGACGGCTTCAGGGCGGTCCAAACGGCTCTTGACCCGTTTGGCCGTTGAGAACCTGTTCCATGCCTTCCAACCCTTCATCATCGGACAAAAGTGTTTCGCTCCCAAAATGGCGCTCGCTTTTAACATCCCGCTGATTTTCTACGGTGAAAACGAAGCGGAATATGGCAACCCGATTGACGACAATGCCGATGCCCAGCGGTCTTACGATTATTTCGCGGCCTCCTCAGAGGACAACGTCTTTCTGGGGGGAGAAAGTGTTGCGAGCCTCAAAGAGAACTTTGGCATGTCGCAGGCGGATCTGAGCCCCTATCTGCCGTCAGATGTGGCTCCGCTAAAGGAAATGGGCGCTGAGGTGCATTACCTTGGCTACTATCTCAAGTGGCACCCTCAGGCGGCCTATTACTTTGCCGTTGAAAATGGTGGGTTCAAAGCCTCGCCCGAACGGACCGCTGGCACCTACTCAAAATACAACTCGATCGACGACAAAATCGACGACTTCCATTACTATACCACCTTCATCAAGTTCGGCATCGGACGCGCCACCTATGATGCCAGCCAAGAGGTGCGTTCAGGGGATCTTGAACGCGAAGAGGCTGTTGCCCTGATCAATCGTTATGATGGCGAATTCCCGGAACGCTGGGCAGAAGAGGTGTTCCGCTATTTGTCGATTGATGAAAAGAGCTTCCCGCAAGCGCACAAGATGTTCGAACATCCCGAGATGACCCGAGACTATTTCGAGGCCCTTTCGAACAAGTTCAGGTCACCTCATCTTTGGCAAAACGACAATGGTGTCTGGTCCCTGCGTCGTCGTCTCGCCGACGAAGCCCTCTAAGGAAAGGTCAGGATCATGCGCAACATACGATTGATCGCGCGTCTCGACGTCAAAATGAAGTGGTTGATCAAAGGCGTTCAGATGGAGGGCTGGCGCAAGGTCGGTGACCCAGCGGAGTTTGCTCGCAAATATGCCGAGGCCGGCGCTGATGAGCTGTTGTTCACTGATGTCGTTGCAAGCCTCTATGACCGCAACAACCTGCACGACATTGTCGAAACCGTTGCCCAAGAGGTCTTCATTCCGATGACCATTGGAGGTGGCATCCGGTCGATTGATGATGTCATCGCCTTGCTGGCCCGCGGGGCGGACAAGGTGTCACTCAACACAGCGGCCACTGGTACACCGGAACTCATCACTCAGATCGCAGATCGATTTGGCGCGCAAGCGACAGTGGTTTCTATCGAAGCCATACGCAAAGACGGTGGCGGATGGCAGGCGATGACAGACAACGGCCGCAACCACACGGGCCGCGATGTTGTTGAGTGGGCCAAAGAAGCACAAGAACGCGGCGCGGGTGAAATCGTTCTAACGGGCATCCATGCCGAGGGTCTTGGCAAAGGCTATGATCTTGAGCTTGTCCAAGCGGTTACAGACGTGGTTTCCATTCCAGTTGTAGCCAGCGGGGGGCTTGGGACGACGGAGCATCTCAAAGATCTGATCACCCAAACCCATGCTTCGGCCGCCTCGACAGCTCAGGCCCTGCACTGGGACAAGCTCAGTCTCGGGGATTTACGTCAAACCCTGCGCGATGAAGGGTGTTTCACGCGACCTGTCGCAAGCGAAGGGTAACCCCGATGTTGCACCTGTTGATGATTGTTGATGATCCCGAGATCGCCCTGTTTGCGAGTGAGCATGGGGTCGACCGTTTGTTTGTCGATCTTGAATACATGGGAAAAGATGTTCGCCAAAAAGGCATGAACACTTGGAAAAGCCAACAAACCCTAGAAGACGTAAGCAAAATTCGGGCTGCGGCTCCCAAAGCCCATCTTCTGGTGCGGATCAACCCACTGCATGACGCCAGCAAATCCGAAATAGATGAGGTCGTTGCGCGTGGCGCCGACAGCATCATGCTCCCGATGTTTCATGACGTAGAGACAGTTGCGCGTATACACGAATACGTCGACGGTCGCGCCGAACTCGTGCCCCTGGCGGAAACCAAGGCCGGTCTGGATGCGATCCCAGAGATCATCGAGACTGTTCCTTTGGAGCGTCTGCACATTGGTCTGAACGATCTTCATCTCGATATGAAGTATCGCTTTATGTTTCAGCCCATTGCGGAGGGCATCCTTGAAACCGCCTGTCAGGCGATGCGCAAAAAGGGTGTTGCCTTGGGCCTAGGAGGCGTTGCTCGCGCCAAAGAGGGTATTGTATCGCCGGAGTATTTGCTGGGTGAACATGTGAGGCTTGGCTCTGACGCGGCCATTCTTTCGCGCAGTTTTCACCGTGGCGCCGAAACACTTGAAGCCTTGCAACTAGAGATGGATTTCGCCGCCGAAGTTCAAAAGCTTCGGGAGACCTATGATCGATTTCTGCGGGCAACGCCAGCTGATCTCGAGAAGAACCGCATCGCGACCGCTGACCGTATCAATGATGTTGTCACTCTGATTGCGAAGCGTGAAGAGACGTCACAAGACGGGGTAGAGACATGACTCATGCTCTCCAGCTTGGCGCACGGCGCATCTCATCCCAAGATCCGACCTATATCATTGCTGAAATCGGCGTGAATCATAACGGCAGCTCTGCTCTTGCACATGAAATGGTCGATGCTGCGGCCAAAGCCGGAGCAGACGCCGTCAAATTTCAGACGTTTCGCACCGATGAGCTCATATTAGCGGGCACCTCAAAAGCAAGCTACCAGCAAGAAACAACGGGCGACGGTTCCCAAGAAGAGATGCTCCGGGCACTCGAACTCTCACTGGATATCTTTGCAGACCTGAAACAACACTGCGTTGACGTCGGTGTCGATTTTATGTCGACAGCGTTTGATCATATCAGCCTAAATGACGTGCGCGACCTGGAGCCCGTCTGTCTTAAATGGCCCTCTGGCGAACTCAACAACACACCTTTGCTGCGACAGGCGGCAACGATGGGATTGCCGATCCTGCTCTCAACCGGAATGGGAAGTATCACAGAGATTTCAGCCGCCATCGACACGCTAACGGTGGGTGGTTGTGACGACATAGTTATCCTGCAATGTGTGTCCAACTATCCCGCACGCATCGAAGATCAGAACCTGCGCGCGATGCAAAACATGGCCGCAGTTTTTGGCCGCCCCGTTGGCTTTTCCGACCACACGATTGGCCCCTTCGCCGCGATTGCAGCGCGCGCGCTAGGGATGAGTGTTTTGGAGAAACATTTTACGCTGGACCGCTCTATGGCGGGTCCAGATCACGCCTCATCCATTGAACCCGGCGATTTTGAGCAGATGGTTCAGGTGTTGCGCCAAATCGAAGCTGGACTAGGGGACGGCGTGAAACGTCCCCTACAGCAGGAAGAGAACATCCGCAAAGTTGCCAGAAAGAGCCTCGTTTATGCTCACGATCTGCCGGCGGGACATATGCTAACTGGTGACGACCTGATTTCAAAACGCCCTGGCGGTTTTATCCCTCCCAATCAAGTCGACAGTATGATTGGTCTGACGCTGAAACAGGACGTCCGCAAAGACCAGATCACGGCGAGAACCGATGTCTGATTGCCCCTCATCCATCTGTCTGTTCGGCGCAGGAGGACATGGGCGGGTCGTCGCCGCACAAATGCGCGCGGCAGGGTATCAGTCGCTTTTGTTCACCGACCACACTGCGCAACCGGGCGCGGTGATTGACGGAGTGCCGGTGTATTCGAACCAAAACGGCGTTGCAGAAGACTTCGCAAGCCTTGTCACAATAGGCGACAATCGGGTGCGCAAGGACATCCACGACCGCCTCTTGTCTCAGAACCAAATCCTAACCCGGTTTATCTGTCCGCGCGCCGTCGTGCATAGTGAACACCCGATTGGTTTGGGGAGTATGGTGCTCAGTGGCGCGGTGATCAATCCCGGGGCCAAAGTTGGCAGGAGCGTCATTGTGAACAGCAGTGCTGTGATCGAACATGACTGTCATGTCGGAGACTTCTGCCATGTTTCGCCCAATGCGACCCTAGCCGGGGGTGTTACACTTGGCGAAGGTGTCTGGATAGGCGCCGGTGCGGTGGTCATCCCGGGACTTTCGATAGCGCCCTGGACCACAGTTGGGGCCGGCGCTGTGGTTACAAATAGTATCGCAACAGCAGGAACATACGTCGGTGTACCTGCACGTTTGCAACAGGAAAGGTAAAGCGAAATGACCAAGAAATCTGTGGTAATCGATTACGGAATTGGCAACGTCTTTTCTGTGATGCAGGCGCTCAAAAGAAACGACTGTGACGCCCGTCTGACAAATGACTCCCAAGAGATCCTCAACGCCGATCGTGTGATCTTGCCCGGGGTTGGTGCCTTTGGGCGCGCTGCCGAAAAGCTACGGACCATGGGGCTTGATGACGTCATCCACAGCTATATCGAACAAGAACGTCCCTTTATGGGGATCTGTGTAGGCATGCAGCTTCTGATGGAGAAAGGGTTGGAATTTGGCGAGCATGCGGGGCTTGGTCTTTTCAAAGGAACCGTTGAGAAGATCGATGCCAAGGACAGCAGCGGAGCGGCGCTTCCGGTGCCTGTCATTGGTTGGAACAGCTTAGAGAAACCCTCAGATGCGCGCTGGAACAACACCGCGCTGTCCGGTGTCCCAGATGACGCTGCGTTCTACTTTGTTCATAGCTATTCCGCCCGTCCATCCGACACGAAAGATATCTGTGCCACGGCCCCGGTAGGAGATACGGATGTGGTCGCCGCCATTCAAAGGGACAACATCCTCGGGGTCCAATTTCACCCTGAGCGATCCGCCGACCATGGCATTGGAATGATTTCCACATTTCTCAACAGCTGACACGCAACGCGGATGACCAAAGGATTTCCAGAAAAAGGGACTGTTGACGTGCTCTTGGTCACCTATGGTGGGGGGCATGTCCAAATGGTTCTGCCCGTTGCCCAAGAGCTGGTGAAACGCGGCAAACGCGTTGCCGTTTTTGCACTGACCACCGCGATTTCCGCACTCGAGAACACCGGACTGCGTTACTTTTCCTATGAAGACCTTCCTCAGGCACAGACCGAACAAGCTCAGTCCGCTGGGGCCCGTCTTATGGGAAACGTCGACCCGAATGGACCTGTCTCACCCGAGGAAAGCCGTGCGTATCACGGGGTGAATTTCCTGGATCTTGAACAGCAGTTGGGAAAAGAGGACGCACAGGCGCGATATGATGAAATGGGCCGCGCAAGCTTTTTTCCAAAAACTTTGATGAGAGAGGTGCTGACCGCCATGCAACCCGCTGTTGTGGTTGCAACCAATTCGCCGCGTACTGAGCGTGCCGCCATTGAGGCCGCACGAGATCTGAAGATCCCTGCCCTTTGCATGGTCGATATGTTTGCCCTCCAAGAGATTGCCTGGATCAAACATCCCGACTTTGCTGATACAGTCTGTGTTTTAAATCCTGCTGTGCGCGATATGTTTGTCACCAGTGGGCGCCGTCCAGAGAGCATGGTTGTGACCGGCAACCCGGCGTTTGACCTGCTGCACGCCCCCGAAACTCTTTCAGCGGGGCAGAACATGCGCCGCGAACGGGGGTGGGGTAGCAACGGCAGATGTGTTGTCCTATTTGCCAGTACGCCAGAGGCCTCGGTCCATCCCTTTACTGGGGTTGCCGGTGACTCCACATTTCCGCAGCGTATTGAGACGCAGGTCAGGGCTATTCTGGCGCAACGCACTGATGTTGATCTTGTTCTGCGCCGCCATCCGAGCGAAGAGCAATCTGTCGAGACCAGTGCTTTTGTCCATCACAGTCCGAGATCAGACGACATCAATGCGCTCTTACATGCTGTTGATATTGTTATCGTAACCGTCTCTACAGTCGGGTTGCAGGGGCACCTTGCGGGTCGGCCAGTCATCACTGTGTCTGGATCAATTTTCGACAGCGACGCGCCCTTCGCAGATTTTGGCATGGCAACCGCTGTGCACAACGAAACTGAACTATCGCATGTCTTGAACCAAACCATCAAAGAGACCGGTTCGGCAGCGCCGTTTCCAGCAGGCGCGCGTCAAAGTGCCACCTCCAATGTCACCCATGAAATTTTGTCACTGATAGACGGTTTGCCCCCGCGCCTAGCGGATCGGATTGACAATGAAAGACACCGGTACTGATGGCTAGGTTATGAAGATGTCGCCATAGGGCATGCGGCCGCTATCTCCGCGACCATGGGCTCAAACTGGTCTGTACACTTCCGACGCTTTGCCTGTTTTGTCTCCCCTCAAAACACAGGAATACAACCCAGACAACTGCCCGGATTTCTGGGGCTACTTCAATTTGCGACGATTTATGACGCAGCCCCAAACAAACCAATCAAAGTGTTTGAAACCCTCAACTGTGATTGAGCCTCTCTTCCAGATAAGCGGGCAGTTCTTTGATCGACGATAAGACAATGCTGGCGTCAGGCTCCAAATCCTGACGATCGGCAGGCCCGGTCAACACAGCCACACAGGCCCCTGCCCCTGCATTCTGTCCGCAATGCATATCGTGTGTGCTGTCTCCAACAAACACAATCTCAGAAGCCGCCAGGCCGTGAAGATTGCAAAACCCATTGATCATCCCGGGTTCCGGTTTACGGCCATAGCCACTGTCGGACCCACAGACAAAATCAAACAGATCAAACGCGCCAGCTGCAGTAAGCTGATTTCGGGCACCGGCCTCATAATCGTTGGTCGCCACCCCCAGTTTCAGGCCGAGTTCCCGCAGCTCCCCCATCACTTTGTTCAGATCACAGACTGGATGCACAGGAAGGTCCAGCAGCTCTTGCTGTGTCAGCGCCTGAATGTCTTCTAGCGTTTTTCCATGGGTCAGCGCCGCCCAGGCCGCGTCGACCTCGGCTGCACTTGCGTTGACGATAAGCGATCCGACCCGAAAGGTTCGTGTCTCAAGATCATAGCCAACCGCCTCTGCGAGCTGTGCTTTCAATGTTTCGTCATCAACGGCCAGATGGACAAGCATGCGATCGCAGAATGTGGCCCAAGTTGCTTGGAAATCGAAGAGGGTTCCATCTTTATCGAACAACACCGCTCGAAGTGTTGGTGATGTCATTGCTTGCCTTTCGACATGTCGCCAAGAAACACATCGCCTTTCATGGTCTCGGGAATCTCGGCCCCCAGAAGGTTAAGCACGGTTGGAGCCAGCTGTCGTTGATCCAGCAAGATGTTCTCATCCACACCTTCTGCAGCGCCAAAATAATACAGGGCGAAATCACGCTGGGTTTCTGAGTTGCCACCGTGGTGACCGCGCTCATTCTGACCATGATCTGCGGTCACAATCACTTCGTAACCGTCACGGCGCCAGCGGGTGATGTATTGC